>Ga0153954_1000947_pt1 | contig 18177 bp, 20 predicted proteins | sample TSFL038MetaG_FD_102277 | JGI IMG/M metagenome (GOLD analysis project Ga0153954, IMG submission 102277) | Attine ant fungus gardens microbial communities from Florida, USA - TSFL038 MetaG | ecosystem: Host-associated > Fungi > Mycelium > Unclassified | place: USA: Florida, Wekiwa Springs State... | reverse complement strand
CGTCACCCGGCCGAAAGCCGGCAGCGCGATGCTGATCACGAGACATTGCATTTCCTCGTAATCGAACAGCCGGTCGCCAAACATGACTTGCTTGGCGCCTTGCACGACCACGCAGAGCGCCGGCCGATAGACGATCGGATGGGGCAGAACCTCGGTCGTGCTGCGCATCAGCGTCAGCCCTTCGATGTCCGTCGGATAAAGACCGTCACCATCGCCTTTGGTGGTGAAATAACACCGGACGGCGTCTTTCAGAGCATTGGACATCGGACGAGAACCCTGACCTATTCTGCTCTGGAGAATAGAGACGCCCGGCCACGCTTCCAAGCCGGATTGGAGGATCAGGCAAGTTTTTCGGGCCTTTCGGCAATGACGGCTTCAACCACCAAGCCCATATCGACGCCGAACGCGTAAGCGCCACGCCAGGGAGCATGCAATGACCGACACGCAGAAAATCGCCCTCATCACCGGAGGCAGCCGCGGCCTTGGCCGCAACACCGCTCTCGCCGCCGCCGCGCGCGGCATCGATGTGATCTTCACCTACCATTCCAATCAGGCGGAGGCGGAAAAGGTCGCGGCCGAAATCAAGGCGCTCGGCCGCAAGACGCTCGCACTCCAATTGGACACCGGCGATGCTGCGAGCTTCCCTGCTTTTGCCGGCAAGATCGCAAATGCGCTGCGCGACACCTGGGGTCACACGCATTTCGATTATCTCATCAATAATGCCGGCCACAGCGCCCCCGGCTCGATCGAGACGATGAACGAAGAGGATTTCGACGGCCTCTATCGCGTGCATTTGAAAGGTGTCGTCTTCCTCACGCAAAAGCTCCTGCCGCTGATCGCCGACGGTGGCCGTATTGTGAATCTCTCGAGCGGCCTCGCCCGCTTCAGCTTCCCCGGTTACGCCGCCTATGCCGCGATGAAAGGCGCGATCGAAGTCTTCACCCGCTATCTCGCGCGGGAACTCGGGCCGCGCCGGATCGCCGCCAATGTCGTCGCGCCGGGCGCGATCGAAACAGATTTCGGCGGCGGCGCGGTGCGCGACAATGCCGAACTCAACAAACAGATCACTTCGATCACGGCGATGGGCCGTGTCGGCGTGCCGGATGACATCGGGCCGATGATCGCCAATCTGCTTGCCGACGAAAACCGCTGGTTGACCGGACAGCGGATCGAGGTTTCAGGCGGGATGCTGCTCTGACGTTGAACTGCCGACGGGCGCGGCAAACGAGAACACCGCGCTCGTCCGCACCGCCGTGCCGGCATCGCCGAAATCCGTCACCGGATATTCGGCAAGCCGGCGCAGACGCGGCAATGGCAGAAAAGCCCGGCCGGGATCGCCGATGAGGACACCGAGGCCCGCGCCGACGCAGGTCTCGAGAAAGGCCGTGACGCGCGCGGCAAGCTTGGCCTCGTAGAAAAGATCGCCGACGAGAACGACATCGGCGGCGGGCGGCGGCTCCGCCGTCGCGTCGCCACAGATCGCCGACAGGCTGACGTTGTTCGCCGCTGCGTTGAGGCCGAGCGCGACAATCGCGTGGTGGTCGGTGTCGACTGCGAACACCTGTCGCGCGCCGGCTTTGGCCGCGGCAATGCCGACGAGGCCCGACCCCGCGCCGAGATCGAACACCGAGCGACCGGCCACGACCTCCGGCTGATCGAGAAGATATCGCGCCAGCGCGATGCCGCCCGCCCAGGGATAGGCCCAATAGGGCGCACTGACGCCTTCTTTTGCCGATTGCGCAAGACGCCACAGGCCGCTCGATGCCTGCGCGCGATGCAGACGAATTTCCGGAATCGAATTGACGGGAACAAGCGGCAAATGCGCTTCGATGAATGCGGCCACATCGGGCCCTGCGCGGGTTGGTCTGGGCTTATTCAAGGTCCGCCTGCACTCTGATCGGCTGCGGATTTTCAACACAGATGCTGCACGAAAATCATGCGCAAATCACATCTTTGATGTCCGGCTCTTCGCCGCGGCGGACACTTTCCACGGCGATCCACGGCCGCGATCAACGCCGCGCAAAATCTGTCCAAAATCCTTCTTTGCCGATCGGCACCTTGCTGATATTGCGGCTGGCCTTCGGCGCTCCGCCGCGAAATGACTTACGGTGTCTTCGATGAATCCTGTTTTTGTCTATCTCATTCTAACAATTGCGGCGGCGCTCGAAGCGGGCGGCGATGCGATTGTGCGCAAGGGCCTTCACACGCCGGGCCCGGCACGTGTCGGCATTTTCGCGATCGGCGCCGCAGTTCTTTTCGCCTACGGCCTCACGGTCAATTCGCCGCCATGGGATTTCGGCAAGCTACTCGGCGTCTATGTCACGCTGTTCTTCGTGATCGCGCAGCTCGTCAATCTCATCTTCTTCGGCGCGCGGCCCGACCTGCCCATCTATCTCGGCGGCGTGCTCATCGTCGCTGGCGGCCTCGTCATCACCTTCTGGCGCCCAAGTTAATCTCGCTCAGCGGTGTTCACCAAGACCGATACCGAGAATACCGGCACGGCGCCGCAGCGCGCCCACGGTCCGCTTCATCTCCTTCGAAATCTTGGCGACCGGCGTCCTAGCCTTTGAATGCGCCTTGAGACTGCGGATATCTTCCTTCGTCCACGGTCTGACCACGCGGCGCGTCGTCTTCTTCGCTTTTGCCGTTTTCGTTGCTTTCGCCGTTTTCACAGCTCGCCTTGCCATTCACGGTTCCTCCTGTGGTACCTTGAGTTAGCATTGTGGCAGTTCGCTCGCAAGAAAAGTTAGATGCGTCTTTTCGTTTTCCACTTTCGCTGTAGGATTATGCGGTCATGCACGCGTAATGTGGGGCGTGCAACAACGAAGGACATATCACGCCGGCCATAATGACGACAGAAACCTCGGTGAGAGGGCCTGATGTCTGCGTTCAATCGATTCGAGCCGTGCGCTCTGTATCTTAGCCCTGCGCATGCGGCGCCATCGGCGCTCCGCGTACCTATTCTTCGCTTTTCGACGCTCGACGAAGGTCTCATGCACTTCAAGCTTAAGATCAAGCCTGAGGCTTGGCACTTCTATCGGCTCGTAACCGAAAGCGGCGCAACATTGGATGCGGCGGAGATTGCAAGCTATATCGACCTGGACGAAGCTTGATACTCTTTCAGGCAATCATTGCGAGCGTTGCCAGACTGTCGGGCCATCGGCATTCGTGATCTCGATCGTCGAAGAATCGAGGATCCGGTACGTTCCCGCGCTCGAGCGGCCGCTAACAGTAGAAGTACAGCGCCATTGTGCATTGGCGAAGGTGCACGTTCCCTTGTCCTGGGATTGTCCGTCCGCGACAAAGGTCCCGTCGGTATTGTTCTGAACGATCCAGGTCCAGGATAAACCGTCTTTCGTTACCGTCGCCCGCCAACGCCCAAGCATGGCCGGATTTGCTACGTCGAGCGGCGCCATCGGTTCGTCAGGTCGAAACACTGCCGCCGCACCTTTGGAATTGATGAGTTCAATCGCATCGGGGCCGAGCGCATGGTATGTGCCGGTGCGAACCGTGCCGGTGGTTGAGACAGTTCGATACATCCCGTTGCCACCTTGAGACGTGCCTCTCTCCGTGAGGTGCGTCGTCAATTGGTAGGTTCCGTCTGCCGCAAGCGCATAGGCGAAGTTAGCGGAGTACCCGTCAGCGGTTCCGGTGCGCGAAAAAGTACCGGCAAGAGGATGCTGTACCGGCACGGGGACCGCAACGGCCGGTGCTTGTCGTACCGCTGGCGGCGCGACGGCAACAGCGGGTGAAGCGGCTGGCTGTGCTGGTTTCCTGCCAATCGTCAGCCACCAGGTTCCGATGGCCGCAGCGCCAATGCCAAAACAGGCCGCGACGACAATCAAAGGAAGTCTTCGCGCCGGCGGCGCCGGTGGCGCGGCGATACCATTTCCCACCACGATGCGCGGCGGCGTCGGAATGGTCTGCAACAGCGCTTTGACGGATTCCGTCAGGCGCCGCAGATGACTTTCAAGCGGTGGCGTCAGGGCATCGAGCCAATGCACCGTGCCGATGAAATATTCGAGCGCATGCGTCGGAATGATATCCTCGATGCGCAGCGGAATAATCGGGATGCCTTTATGAACGGCGCGCTCCACCTCGCGGCGAATTTGCGGTGATGCGTTGGCGTCAGCCGAAAAGATAAGGACCAGAACATGCGATCCGTTGATCGCTTCGATGATCGCATCGCCCCATTCCCTGCCGGGTATGATGTCGCGCGGCGCAATCCAGCAGCGAATTCCCGCAGATTCGAGGGCCGCGCAGGCAGCATTGGCCGCCGCCTTGTCGAGGCTCGAATAGCTGATGAAAACATCGTGCGACATCGGGACTCTCGGCAGAGCGCATGGCGGCGGGGCCAAAGCCTAACGTGCCCGCCAAGCCTGTCTAGCTGATGACGGTTTTCGCGCGTCCCAACCCCGGCTTGCGCGCAACCGCATGGCGATCGCCTCAATTCGCCAAGTAATGCGAAGCAAAACATGGGTGGAATCCGCCCGGTCCCGTTCTTAAAATAAGTTTTATACTGACTCGTCTACTGGCGACGGCGCGCTCTAAACTAAGTTTTAGTTCACGAGACATAGAAGAATCGCTTTGCTGACCGAATATCCCGATTGAAGCGCGCAGCCCTTTGCGCCGCTCCAACGCGAATGGAAAGCAAGCCGATGAAGACGATCCTTCTGACTTCCTTACTGGCCGTGGCTCTGTCGTCGGGCGCGGCATTTGCCGGCGCGCGTCACTGCCACCATCACCTCGCCTACACTGATCATGCGCGTCAGTATGCGCAGGGCTCTTACAGCACCTACGCCCCGGCGCCGGTCGAAACGCCGCGCTATCATGATCCCTTCGGCACCTACGACGTCGAGCCGTCGCCGGTCACGGATCAGTAACGACGTTCGCATAAACAGCTTCGACATTTTGCCAGGCGGCGATTCTTTCGCCGCCGCAGGCCGCAAGCCGATCGCCCTTTGTCGCGGGCAGTCAGCGGCGCCATCATCAGCCCTCATCCGAAAATCGAACGCAGTGACCGCCCGCCCGCGCAGGCTTGTGCGGCCTTCCTCGCCCTGCCCTGCCGGACCGACACGCCTGTGAAGCTCCGATCACGAATCTTCTGCGAAGGTTACGCAAAAGTGACGAAGCGGACGGGCAACAGAATCGGAGGCTGAAGAGTCTTCTAGATGGCTCTGCCCGAGGTCGAAAACACCCAATTTTCAATCCCGAGCAAAGCCAGGGCCGCTAAGACCCAAGTCGAAAACTACTTCTCTATCAGTAAGCTAGGGAGGAAACTGGCGGAAGGGGTGGGATTCGAACCCACGGTGGGCTTTCACCCACGGCGGTTTTCAAGACCGCTGCCTTAAACCGCTCGGCCACCCTTCCTTGATGTGCGTTATGGCACGGCCACGGTGCAACACTAAAGCATGATTGTGCGGTGACTGGTTTCGATCATTCGGGGGTTAAGGAAACTTTGACCAGCGCCGTGCCATATGGGGGGCCGGAGCGCGAATTGGCGGCATAATACTTCGCAGTAGATGCTTCCGCTTTGCGGCTTCGGGTTTGGCTTAAGTGAAAGTTGATAAGGCAGAGCTTCTGTCTGTTTCAAGTTCACGCGACCAAGCTTTGCTCCCCCGGGTCTGCCATATTTGCGCCCTCAATTCGCTCGTTAAAAACATTAGCGAGCCAGCGGTTGAGGTTTGTCTGTCGGCAGCGTTGCATAAGTACTACATCGCGGCGCTAAACGGGGTTTAGACTTAGTTTTCGATCTCGGGTCTATTGATCCAGCCATCAGTTGGAATTAGCTGGCTTCATGTGCCAACTCGAAGAGGGGATTCCTGATGTTGCGTAAGATTCTAGCGACGACGGCTTTGACGGCCATTTCGTCGGTCATGTTGGGCTCCGTCGCTATCGCGGCCGATTTGCCCAGCACCAAGGGCCCGCCGGTCTATACGCCGCCGCCGCCGCCGCCGGCTTTCAGCTGGTCGGGCGTCTATATCGGTGGTCAGGTCGGTTATGACTGGGGCACCACCGGTGTTGATGATGTCGCTCCGTTCCCGGCTCTGAATCAGTCGGGCGTGATCGGCGGCGCTCACATCGGCTACAACTACCAGGTTTCGCAGTTCGTCTTCGGTCTCGAAGGCAGCGTCGATGCCGCCTCGACCCGCGCGAGCGACGTCTCCGCCGGCCTGTCCTATGGTCTGCATGAGAACGAAGACTTCTCGATCCGTGGCCGTATCGGTTACGCCTTCGACCGCGTCCTCGTGTACGCCACGGGTGGTGGTGCCTATGGCAACTTCCACACGACCTACAACAACTTCCCGATCGGCGGCGCGACGTTCGACAGCTTCAACAACGGCCACTTCGGCTGGACGGTTGGCGGCGGTGTCGAATACGCCATCGACAACAACTGGTCGGTTCGCGCCGAATATCGCTACACCGACTACGGTCGCCAGACCGACTCGCCGGTCTTCTCGGATGCCTCTGGCTTCGTCAGCCACCACATCCGCGACAACCGCGCCCAGGTTGGCTTCTCGTACAAGTTCGACATGTTCGCGCCGCCGGCGCCGATCGTGTCCAAGTACTGAGATCTGGTTTTCAGCAAAATCGGAAAACCCGGCCCTCGCGGCCGGGTTTTTCTTTTGGCTCGGTTTTTTTTGCTCCTCCGCGCCAGTCCGGCCGCCGATTCACGGCGCTTGCGGCGGCGGCATAGACATGGCACTGGACCGCCATGACGCGTGAGCCATCGGCGGCGACGGACCCCGCCAACCCTCCCAAAATTTCCTTCGTCTCTCTCGGCTGTCCCAAGGCTTTGGTCGACAGCGAGCGAATCATCACCCGGCTGCGTGCCGAAGGCTATGAGCTGACCCGCAGCCATGCCGGCGCCGACGCCGTGATCGTCAACACCTGCGGCTTTCTCGACAGCGCCAAGGCCGAATCGCTTGCTGCGATCGGCGCCGCGCTGGAGGAAAACGGCAAGGTGATCGTCACCGGCTGCATGGGCGCCGAATCGGAGACGATCCGCACCGCCTATCCCAACGTTCTCGCAATCACCGGGCCGCAGGCCTATGAGAGCGTCGTCAACGCGGTCCATACCGCGATCGCGCCGCCGCACGATCCGTTCGTCGATCTCGTGCCGGCGCAAGGCATCAAGCTCACCCCGCGTCATTACGCCTATCTGAAGATTTCCGAGGGCTGCAACAACCGCTGCTCCTTCTGCATCATCCCGCGGCTGCGCGGTGATCTTGTGTCGCGGCCCGCCGCCGATGTCCTGCGCGAGGCGGAAAAGCTCGTCGCCGCCGGCGTCAAGGAGCTGCTCGTCATCTCGCAGGATACGGGCGCCTACGGGCTCGATCTGCGTTATGCGGAAAGCACGCTCGGCGACCGGCAGGTGCGTGCCAAATTCATTGATCTCGCGCGCGAGCTCGGCAGCCTCGGCGCCTGGGTGCGGCTGCATTACGTCTATCCCTATCCGCATATCGACGAGGCGATCGGCCTGATGGCCGACGGTAAAGTGCTGCCCTACCTCGACATCCCGTTTCAGCACGCAAGCCCGCGCGTGCTGAAGGCAATGCGCCGGCCAGGGGACCAGGAGAAGACGCTCGATCGGATCAACGCCTGGCGCGCGGCCTGCCCGGATCTTGCCTTGCGTTCGACCTTCATCGTCGGCTTTCCCGGCGAGACCGAAGAGGATTTCGAATTCCTCCTCTCCTGGCTCACCGAGGCACGGCTCGACCGGGTCGGCGCGTTCAAATACGAGCCGGTCGCCGGCGCTGCCGCCAATGATCTCGGCCTGCCGCCCGTCCCCGCCGAGATCGCCGATGAACGCTACAACCGCTTCATGCAGCATCAGCAGGCGATCAGTGCCAATCTGCTGAAGCGCAAGATCGGCCGCCACCTGCAGGTCATCATCGACAAGGCCGGCCCGTCGGTCGCCGAGGGCCGCAGCAAAGCCGACGCGCCCGAGATCGACGGCAAGGTCTATGTCTCGAGCCGTCGTCCCTTGCGCCCGGGCGACATCGTCCTGGCGAAGATCCTGCGCGCCGACGCCTACGACCTATACGGCACGGCGGCGTAAGGGCTACTTCGCCTCGCTGCCGCCCGGCGTGGCCGACGGCGGAATCACCGGCGTTTCGTTTGGGCTCTGCGGCGGCGGTTTCTTCGTCATGTCCGGATCATTGTCGTGCTTCGGCGTAATGACGCCGTCGTGCGACGGATTGACCGGGCCCAGATGCTGCTTTTCCGGAATGGTCGTGTTCGGCTTGGCGGCCGAGCCCGGCGTCTGCGCGAAAGCCGCAGTCATCGGCAGTGCGAGCGCTATCAGAACCGCGCCGAGCCGCGACAGTCTGTGAGTCTCTGGCATGATCGGCGTCTCCCTTGAGCGAGGGCGAACGCCTGTCTCACGCGGCTGTTCCAACGCAGCCGGAGCCGCTCAAGGCTGATGGGTCTCCAAGCTCGCGTCATCCTTCTTGGCGAGAGCCTCAGCGGAGAGCTGCGTCTCAAATTTTTTCTCCTGCCGTCGCAGGACGATGAAAAACGCGACGATGACGCCGACCGCAAAGAGCAGCCCGATCACGCCCAGCGGACCGCTGACGCGCGTCATGGCGTCGCCAAAGAAATAAGCACCAAGCCCCATGATCAGCGCCCAGGCGACGACGCCCGCGGCATTGAACAGGAAGAACAGGCGGAAATCGTAGCGATTGAGACCGGCGAGCAGCGCGGCGATCACGCGCAGGACGGCGACGAACCGGCCGAAGAAGACGATCTTGCCGCCATGGCTCTGAAAAAGATGCCGGCCGAGCGCCAGCCGGTTTTCGGTGAGCCCCACCCACTTGCCGTATTTTGCCAGAACTTCGGCGCCCAGGGCGCGGCCGATCCAATAGCCGCCGGTCCCGCCCAGGATGCCGCCGGCGGCCGCAACAAGCAGAACCGTCGCAATATCGAGCCGCCCCGTCGCCCCGGCATAGACAGCCGCCAGCACCAGCGCCGTCTCGCCCGGCAGCGGCGACCCAGCCCCTTCAAGAAAGACGACAATGAAAACGACCGCATAACCATGCCGCGCGATCAACGGATGAAAGTCGATCCCAAAAAACAAATTGCCTCCTGAGCAAGCGTTCAGCGTCGGAGCGAAAGCGCGACGCCGTTTCCAAGAATTTCGATGCGACTGGAAAGATTTAGACACGCCGTGCGGGTCATGCCACCCGATAACGGCGGCCACCTTTCAAGCCGGGATCACGCCAAATACAACATTATTATTTTGTGATATAGAATAATTGTCACAAAATTCTGGCGAAATCCGACGGCTTGACCTATATCCCTATTCGCTCCTTCAGCTTTTTGGGAAAACGCGGCGTGATGCAAGTCGTTTCGGCAAACCGACTCAGCGACGGAACGGTCGTCTATCTCGATTCGCACGGGAATTGGGTCGAATCGCTGGCGGCTGCGGCGATTTTTTCGACCGAGGCGGAGGTCGAGGCCGGGCTGCGTCAGGCCCAGGCCGCAATCGCCGAGAATAAAGTCATCGACGTCCTCCCTGTGCCAGTCGAGCAAGGCACAGACGGGCTGCACGCGATTAGCCTGCGCAATGCCATTCGCGAGCTGGGGCCGACTGTTGCTTACAAGACATCGCCGTCACTGACGGCGCGGAGCTGACATGTATCGTTACGATGAATTCGATGCGGCCTTTGTCGCAGAACGGGTCGCGCAGTTCAGAGACCAGGTCGCGCGCCGGCTGTCCGGCGAATTGACCGAGGACCAGTTCCGGCCGCTCCGGCTGATGAATGGCATCTATCTGCAATTGCACGCCTACATGCTGCGCATCGCAATTCCCTACGGGACTCTGGCGCCGCGCCAGCTGCGCAAGCTCGCGCATATCGCCCGGCGTTACGACAAGGGCTACGGCCATTTCACCACGCGGCAGAATATCCAGTTTAACTGGCCGGCGCTTGCCGATTGCCCGGACATTCTGACCGAGCTCGCCAGCGTCGAGATGCACGCCATCCAGACCTCGGGCAATTGCGTCCGCAATGTCACCGCCGACCAGTTCGCCGGCGCCGCGGCGGACGAGATCGAAGACCCGCGGCCCTATTGCGAATTGCTGCGGCAATGGTCGTCGCTCAATCCGGAATTCACCTTTCTGCCGCGCAAGTTCAAGATCGCGATCTCGGGCGCGCCGCATGACCGTGCGGCGATCCAGGTGCATGACATCGGCTATCAGATCGTCCGCAATGCGGACGGCGAGATCGGCTTTGCCGCCTATGTCGGCGGCGGCCTCGGCCGCTCGCCCTTCGTCGCCTACAAGATCCGCGACTTCGTCGCCAAGGCTGATCTGATCAATTACACGGCCGCTATATTGCGCGTGTACAATCTCGAGGGCCGCCGCGACAACAAGTTCAAGGCGCGCATCAAGATCCTCGTCCATGAAAAGGGCGCCGAGGCGATGCGCGATGCGGTCGAAGCCGAATTCGCCCGCAGCCAAGACCCGGACCTCGTGCTGACTCAGGAGATCGTCGACCGGTTCAGAAGCTATTTCGCTTTGCCCGATCTACCGGCGCGGTTGGTGCCGGCGCAGAATTTCGAGGCCCGCCGGGCGCAGGACGCCGACTTCGCCCATTTCGCGGCGCAGAATGTCGTCGCGCACAAGGTGCCGGGCTATGGCGTCGTGTCGATCTCGCTGAAGCCAATCGGCGGCATCCCCGGCGATATCACGGCGGAGCAGATGGAGGCCGTTGCCGATCTCGGCGCGACCTATGGGCATAACGAAATCCGCGTCGCGCATGAGCAGAATCTCGTCCTGCCGCATGTCGCGCTCGATGATTTGCCGGCGGTCTACGACCGGCTGAAAGCCGCGGGCCTTGCGACCGCCAACATCGGCCTCGTCACCGACATCATCGCCTGCCCCGGCCTCGATTATTGCTCGCTCGCCACGGCACGCTCCATCCCGGTTGCGCAGCGCATCTCCGAGCGCTTCGGCCATAACGGCCGCGCCGCCGAGATCGGCGAGCTGCACATCAATATCTCGGGCTGCATCAATGCCTGCGGCCATCACCATGTCGGCCACATCGGCATTCTCGGTCTCGAAAAGAAGGGCGTCGAATCCTACCAGATCACGCTCGGCGGCACGGCCGACGAAAAATGCGCGCTTGGCGACGTTCTCGGCCCCGGTTTTTCGAGCGAGACGGTGGTCGATGCCATCGAGACCATCGTCGAGACCTATCTGAAAGTGCGCAAGAGCCGCGATGAGGATTTCATCACCGCCTATCGGCGTCTCGGCGCCGCGCCTTTCAAGGAAGCGCTTTATGCGCACGCCTAGAGAGATTTGAGGGCACGGAGCCTGTTCCCATGAACGTCCCAAGCTCAAGCGAGCCGTTGTTCGGCGACGAGAGCGCCGCATCGCGGCTGGCAGAGCGCTTTCATGCGCTCGATCCGCGAAAGCTTCTGCGACTGGCGGTCGAGGACCTGTTCCCCGGCCGCATCGCGCTCGTGTCGAGCTTCGGCTCCGAATCGGCGGTGCTTTTGCACATGGTCTCGCAGATCGACGCAGCGATGCCGGTGCTTTTTCTCGATACGCTGCATCTCTTCCCCGAGACTTTGGCCTATCGCGACACGCTGGTCGCTCGTTTCGGCCTGACCAATATCGATACGCTGAAGCCAGATCCCGAGACGCTCGCCAAGGAAGATCCGGAAACCTTCCTCTGGTCCAGCGATCCGGACCGCTGCTGCGCCATTCGCAAGGTCGAGCCGCTGGCGAAAGCTTTGAAGAATTACGACGCCTGGATCACCGGCCGCAAACGCTTCCAGGCGACGACGCGCGCGACGCTGCCGCTCTTCGAGAGCGATGGCGAACGCATCAAGCTTAATCCGCTCGCGGGCTGGACGCGCGCGGACATCACCGCCTATTTCGAGAAGCACGGTTTGCCGGCGCATCCGCTCGTCGCCAAAAACTATCTTTCGATCGGCTGCCTGCCCTGCACGTCGCCGGTGCGACCGGGCGAGGACGTCCGGGCCGGGCGCTGGCGCGGCCGCGGCAAGACCGAATGTGGCGTGCATATTCCGGCGACGCTGGAAGCAGGGGCAGATAGCTGATCATGGCGCTTTATCGCGACGGAAAATTCGAGAACGACTCGTGGCGCCAGCTTGACGCGGCCGAAGAGCTGCCGGCGGATGGCCAAGTGCTGCTGGGCCTCGCCGAGTGGCGAAAGCTCGCGCCGGCCAAGCACAATAGCAATGTTGCCTTCGGTGTTCTGCTCGGGCCGGGCGAGACCGCCGAGATGATCGCCGACGACCTGCCCCGCCTCGCGCTCGTCGCGGTCACTTTCCCCAAGTATACGGATGGTCGCGGCTATTCGACGGCGCGGATTTTACGCGACCGCTACAAATTCGCCGGTGAGCTTCGCGCCACCGGCGATATTCTGTTCGATCAGATTCAATTATACGCGCGCTGCGGCTTCGACACGCTGGAAATCACCGATCCGGTGACAATCAAGCTGCTCGAAGCGGGCCGCAAGCCGGTCATGACGCATTTCTATCAGCCCGGCGAAGGCGCCGAGGTCAAGGATAGCAACAATCCCTGGCGGCGTCGCCCTGCGACCTCCGCGTCGGCGTAACCGGGCGCCATTCGCGGCCATCAAGCGAACTTGAATCTTCCAGCTGACGCTCGAGAATCGCCTCGAGCCCGCGCAGGATCGGCTGATCGCTGCGGAACATGGCGCGCAGCACTTCGCGCTTTTCGCTCGCCGGTGCCTCGTCGGCAAAGCTACGAACCGCTCGCGCCGTAAACGTACCAATACTGACACCGACAAGATCGGCCGCCGATTTGACCCGCGAGACGAAGGAAAAGCCAATCGAGGCGACTGCCGCGCGTGCAACATCTTCGTTCGAACAGGTATGAACGATTTCGTCGATCGACATCGAGGCCTCCTTTCGTTTGCTTGCAGCGAACCCAATCGCGACGTTGAGAATTGCGATGTTCTGTGCGCCTTCAGCAGCCGAGACTCTTTCTAAATTTGAAAGAGTCTGATCTTCGCTGCCGCTCCAAGTCCGCCCCTTAGTCATCGGCTGCGATCGCAAAAACCAATGACGTTCGAACTCGGCAAACTCGTGACAGCAACACGATTCTTTCGTGTTGACCCTCACGGTCATGTCATCAACAAGCAAATTAAAAATTGGCAATGCATGTGCCGGGATTATTAAAGCGCAGTGCGCGCATGGCACCCAAGCATCAGCCCCAACGAGCCGCAGCATGCGCCGAACTTCGCATTTGTCGAGTCATTCTTTGCGTTCGGGAAGAGAATTTTTGAACGGCTTTGTGTGCAGCGCGATGAATGGTAATTCATTCCGCAAGAGCGAAGAAGAAATTGCGCTAAATTTTTACGTCTTCTATACGCGCTTCTCGTCTTATCGCGATCAACACAATCTTCGGCGACGATTTAGCTGACAGGTGAAGACGTTACTACTCAAAGCCGAAGCGTTAGAACACGCCTGAAGACTCCCGGTTCCGCGTCACCGAAAATTTTGGCAATTCTCGCAGAAGCAACAAAACCGTCATGATCGAAACCAAACTCCGCAAAGCTCTGGTTGATTCGTGCCTCGAATTGGAACGGCTCCAGATCAATCAAGGCACCTCCGGTAATCTTTCCGTTCGGCTCGACGACGAAATGCTCATCACGCCAAGCGGAATTCCCTACGACCGGCTGACACCGGACATGATTGCCTCGATGCCGCTGGCGACGAACGGCGGCTCTTGGACAGGGCTGCAAAAGCCGTCAAGCGAATGGCGCATGCATCGCGACATTTTGCGCGCCCGTCCCAACGATGGCGCCGTGGTTCACACGCATTCGATCTATGCGACCGCGCTGTCGATCCTGCGCGAGGATATTCCGGCGGCGCATTATATGATCGCGGCCTTCGGCGGCTCCACAGTGCGCTGCACGTCCTACGCACCTTACGGCACGCAGGAATTGTCAGATCTTGTCGTCGAAGGTCTGCGCGACCGTCACGGTGTGCTGCTCGGCCAGCACGGCATGGTTGTCACGGGGCGCGACCTCGGCCAAGCGATGTGGCGTGCAGTCGAGCTCGAAGCGCTCGCTAAAATGTATGTGATCGCGCGCAGCATCGGCCGGCCGCATATTCTGCCCGACGAAGAGATCGCCATCATCGTCGAGCGCTTCAAATCCTACGGCTATCAGTCGGAGGCGGTCGCCGCACTCGGCGCGCCGCGCGCAAAGGTCGCGGTGAAGAAACCCAAGCCGAAGAAGACCTGAACGTCTACCAGACGCCGGTATTCGGCATGGATGTCCACGGCTCCTGCTGCGGCTTGCGCTCACCCTTCTGCAAAAGCTCGATCGAAATATTGTCGGGCGAACGGATGAAAGCCATGTGGCCGTCGCGCGGCGGCCGGTTGATGGTGACGCCCGCCTTCTGCAGCTTTTCGCATGTCGCGTAAATGTCATCGACCGCAAAGGCGAGATGGCCGAAATTGCGCCCGCCGGTATAGACCTCCGGGTCCCAATTATAGGTGAGCTCGACGAGCGGCCGCTTGGTTGCGCTGGCCTCTTCCCGATCGCCGGGTGCGGCGAGATAGACCAATGTGAAGCGGCCCTGCTCACTCACCATGCGGCTCATTTCAACGAGGCCGAGCTTGCCGCAATAGAAATCGAGCGATTGATCGAGGTCGGTCACGCGGACCATTGTGTGCAGATATTCCATAGGCGCTCCCGATGGGTCTTGAGCCTGCCGACAGCCAGCCAGATCGCAGGTGCTGGCATCAGAGCAAGCATTTCCACAAAAAACCGGTTTCCACTTTTTTGCAGCATGCTCTAGGACTGATAAAACCCCGGTCGCCGCTGCGGCAAGCTCTATCTCTAATTATGCGCCCGACGCCCTATGGACCAGGCCCAACGCATCAAGGAAAGAGCCGCTCTCCTCTCCATCGCCGCGAGCTCCGTTCTGACCGTCGCGAAATTCGTCGCCGGGATTATGTCGGGCTCCTTGGCGCTGCTTTCCGAGGCCGGCCATAATCTGATCGACGTCGGCATGACGATCCTCACGTTTTATGCCGTGCGCGTCGCCGGCAAGCCGGCGGACGAAGAGCATAATTACGGTCACGGCAAGATCGAAACCGTGGCGGCACTGGGCGAGACGGCGTTTCTCTTCGCGCTGTCGGCCTTCATTCTCATCGAGGCGGTAAATCGGCTGACGATGAAAGCGACGCCGGTCAACGCCAATCTGTTGGCTTTCGGCGTCCTGATCGTTTCCATTCTGGTCGATTTTTCGCGTGCGCGCGTTTTGTCGCGCATTGCCCATCAGACGAAAAGCGACGCACTCGCCGCCGACGTTTTGCACTTCGCCTCCGATATCGTCGGCTCCGTCATCGCCCTGCTTGGCCTTGTGGCCGCACGCTTCGGTTTCGCTCAGGGCGATACGATCGCCGCCATCGCAGTCGCCGTTTACATTGCCATCGCCGGTTATCGCCTCGCCCGCCGGACGATTGACACGCTCATCGATGCCGCCCCCCGCGGGATGGCCGAAAGCATACGCGTGGCGGCGCTGCGCGTTCCTGGCGTGATCGCCATCGACAATCTGCGGCTGCGCCCGGTCGGCGCCAACGTGTTCGGCGATATCGCCATCTGCGTGCCGCGGACCTTGCCGCAGGACGATGTGACGGCGATCAAGGGCAATGTCAGCGCCGCGATCGCGGCGACCCATCCCGACGTTGAGCTCACGGTCGAGACGACGCCGGTCGCGCTCGATAATGAAACCGCGATCGAGCGGCTGCTTCTCATCGCCGCGAAACGCCATGTGGCGATCCATCATGTCATCGTCCAGCAGGTCGCGGGCAGGATCGCGCTTTCGTGCGATATCGAGGTCGATGGCGCGATGCCGCTCGGCCAGGCCCACAGCATCGCCTCCGGCCTCGAAGCCGAGGCGCGCAAGGAGCTTGGCCCTGAGACCGAGATCGATACGCATATCGAGCCGCTGGAGCCACACGAACTCGCCGGCGAAAATGCGCCGGAAGAAACCCGCGCCGCCATTGCCAAGGCGCTGGCCGCGGCGGCGAGCGACGGCATTGAGGATATTCACGATGTCCGGGCGCGGCAGACGGCCTCGGGCCTTGTCGTGAACTATCATTGCCGTGCTAATCCGCGCACCAGCGTCGCGGAGGTGCACCAAGCTGTCGATGCGCTCGAGCATAAGGTGCGGGCGCAATTCCCGGCGATTGTCCGGCTCGCCGGCCATGCCGAGCCATTACGCTAAGAGCCGCGCATGTTTCTCGCCCTCTTGCGCAGCCCAAGGTTTGCTGGTCTTTTCTGGTGCCAGTTCCTCTCGGCCTTCAACGACAATTTCGTCCGCAATCTGCTGGCGACATTGATCCTGTTTCGTCTCGGCGAAGCCAATGCCGGCGCCTTGATCACGCTCGCGGTCGGCATTTTCATCCTGCCGTCGGTGTTCCTCTCGGGCCTCGGCGGCGAATGGGCCGATGCGCATGATAAGGCCCTGGTCGCGCGGCGTCTGAAGATCGGCGAGATTTTCGTGCAAGCGGTCGCGGCGGCGGGCGTATGGTTTGGCGCCCTGCCCTTGCTTTATGTCGCGCTCTTTGGCCTCGGCACGATCGCGGCTTTGTTCAGCCCGGTGAAATACGGCTTTCTGCCCGAACAATTGGCGACGGAAGAACTGCCCGCCGGCAATGCGCTTGTCGAAGCCGCGACCTTCCTCGCCATTCTCTTTGGCCTCGTCGCCGGCGCGCTGGCGGCGAACAAAAGCATCGCGCCGGGATTTGCGGCGACGCAGCTCATGCTGATTGCCGTCGCTGCCTATGCGACGAGCCTGCTGATCCCGACAAAAGGCGCGGCCGCGCCGGGCTTGCGCGTGCATCGGAACATTCTGGTCTCGACCGGCGAATTGCTGCGCGAGCTTCACGCCGAGATGAAACTTTGGCGGCCCGGCCTCGCGGTCTCCTGGTTCTGGCTGACCGGCGCCGTCGCGCTCTCGTTGGTCCCCGTCGCCGTTCGCAAGGCGACCGGCGGCGGCATTGACGTCGAAGCCGCGATCAGCGGTTTCTTCGCGCTCGGCATCGGCGTTGGTTCGCTTGCCGCGGCCAAGCTTGCGCATGGCCGTATCACGCTCGTCTGGGTTCCGGCCGCGGCGCTCGGCATGGCTTTCTTCCTGATTGTCTTGGCCTGGTCGACTTATGGCATCGCCGCGCCGCATGGCAGCGATGCCTCGCTCGTGGATTTTCTGCGTACCGCGCGGGGCGTGACAATCGGGCTTGCTGTCTTCGGCCTGGCGGCGGCCGGCGGCCTGTTCGTCGTGCCTTTGTTTGCCGCGATCCAGGCGCGTGCCGCACCGGATAAGCGCGCCCGCACGATTGCCGCCGTGAACATCCAGAACGCGCTTTTCATGGTCGCCGGCTCGCTTTGCACCGCGCTGCTGCAAAGCCGCGTCTTTGGTCTCGGCGAGCCGGTCCTGCTGGCGCTCCTCGGTCTCGGCAATGTTGCCGCCGCCGCTTACATTCGCCGCACCATCGTCGCCGCCTGACCGGAGCCGCGTTTGCGCCCCGCACCGGAATCCTTATGATCCTCAGCGGATTGAGATTCCGTCTTGTTGCGAGGCCCCGATGCGTACCGATCTTGCCCAGCCCATTCGCCTCGCCGATTACCGCCCGCCAGACTACCTCATCGATGGCGTCGATCTCGACATCCGGCTCGACCGCAACGCGACCCGCGTCGTCGCCCGGCTCAAGCTCCGGCCCAATCCAAAAGGCCATGCCGGCGCGGATCTGGTGCTCGATGGCGACGGGTTAAAACTGAAGCGCCTGCTGCTCGACAACACGCCGCTCGACATCAAGTCGAATTTCGTCACGCCCGACCGGCTGACGGTCGCCGCGCCGCCTCAGGAACCATTCACGCTTGAGATCGAGACGGAGCTGAACCCGGCGGGCAATACGCAGCTCATGGGGCTCTATCGCTCGGGCTCCGCCTATTGCAGCCAATGCGAAGCGGAAGGCTTTCGCCGCATCACCTATTTCCTCGACCGGCCGGATGTGCTGAGCGTCTATTCGGTCCGCCTGGAAGCCGAGCGCGCCGAGGCGCCGATCCTGCTTTCGAACGGCAATCGGACCGCGGCCGGCGATATAGAAGGCACGTCACGCCATTTCGCCGTCTGGCACGATCCGTTCCCGAAACCCTGTTACCT
>Ga0153954_1000946_pt1 | contig 18178 bp, 17 predicted proteins | sample TSFL038MetaG_FD_102277 | JGI IMG/M metagenome (GOLD analysis project Ga0153954, IMG submission 102277) | Attine ant fungus gardens microbial communities from Florida, USA - TSFL038 MetaG | ecosystem: Host-associated > Fungi > Mycelium > Unclassified | place: USA: Florida, Wekiwa Springs State... | reverse complement strand
TCGCCGCCGTTGGTGCCGATCAGCACTTTGCCTTTCACGACCGTCGGCGCCATGGTCTCGCTGTAGCCGAGCTCGGGATCGGCGATGTCGGACTGCCAGACCTTCTTGCCGGTCTTGGCGTCGAGCGCCACCAGCTTGGCATCGAGCGTGGCGAGATAGACCTTGTCGTCGAACACCGCCACGCCGCGGTTGTTGGGCCCGCAGCAATAGGTGGTGATCGGTCCGAGCTGAGGCTTGTAGTACCAGAGCTGCTCGCCGGTCTTGGCGTCGAGCGCATAGACCTGGCTGAACGAGGTGGTGACGTACATCACACCGTTCACCACGATGGGCGAGGTCTCGAGCGATTCGCGGATGTCGGTCTGGAAGATCCAGGCCGGGTGCAGGCGCCGCACGTTCGAGGTGTTGATCTGGGCGTTCGGATAGTAGCGCCGCTGCGTGTAATCGCCGTTGGTGTGAAGGAAGTTGCTGTTGTCGCCGCCGGCGCGGCTGAGCATCTCCTGGGTGACGTTGCTCGGCACCAGGCCGGGCTTTGCCGGCGCCTGTCTGGGCGCCTGCTTGACCTCCTGCGCCACGCTCGTCGACGAGACGACGCTTGCCGACGAAAGCGCAAGCGCTACCGCGCCAGCAATGACCAACGCCGAACGAGCCATCAGAGCCTCCCGGTGAATGATCGTGTGGGCAGTTTTTCCAAGCTGGCAGGCAATTGTTCCAAACGTGACGGCGCGCCGGATCGCTGTCAAGGCTGATCGGAAAGCGCTTCCGATTCGATTCAAACGGAATGCGTGTCAGCGCGGTGAACGACGCGACGTAGCCTTTGCGAGGCGCGCGATCTCGGCGCCATGTTCGCGAAAGTAATGCCTGAACCAGAATGCGAACGAGCCCGGCTTGCGCGCGATTCGCCGCTCGACCTCGTCGCAGGAGAGGAAGGCAACCTCCGCGACCTCGGCCGGATCGGGTGCCGGCGTCGACGTGAGCTTGCCGAAATAGACGTAGACGAGCTCGTTCTCGTGCATGCCGTGGTCGAGCGGGGCCTGATAGCGCGCGAAGAAGCCGAACGACAACGGCTCCGATACGCCTAGCTCCTCGTTGAGCCGCCGGCGCGCGGCCGTCAGCGTGCGCTCGCCCGGGCGCGGATGCCCGCAGCACGCATTCGCCCATTGCCCGCCGGAATGATACTTCTCGTGCGCCCGTTGCTGCAGCACGAGGCGGCCTTGCTCGTCCACCAGAAAGATCGAGAACGCCCGGTGTAGCAGGCCGGCGCGGTGGACGGCGGTCTTGCCGCCGGTTCCGGTCGCACGGTTGCTCTCGTCGACCAGGATCAGTTGCTCCTCGGCCGGCTTGTGGTCCGTCGTTCGGCGCGTCATGTCGTCCTAAGCGTCATGTCGTCTTGGCTTGCCGCAAATCCTTCACGCGCACGGCCTTGCCCTGGGAGCGTGGGACCTCACCCGGCGCCTTGAGCGCGACATCGCAGGTGACGCCCACCATGCCCTTGATGTGGTTGCGCACGTCGATGGCAAGCTTCACGGCCGTCGCCGCATCGGCCGCGCCTGCGAGCTCCACTTCAAGAGTGATGGCGTCCATCGGTCCTTCGCGGGTGACGACGATCTGGTAGTGCGGCGCAAGCCCGGGAAAGCCGACCAGCACCGCTTCGACCTGCGAGGGATAGACGTTGACGCCGCGGATGATCAAGAGGTCATCGCTGCGGCCGGTCACGCGCATCATCCGCCGGTGGGTGCGTCCGCACAGGCACGGCTCCTCCACCAGCCGCGTGATGTCGCGCGTGCGGTAGCGCAACATCGGCAGCGCCTCCTTGGTCAGCGTGGTGAGGACAAGCTCGCCGGCTTCACCCGGCGGCAGCACCTGTGTCGTGTCGGGATCGATCACCTCGCAGTAGAAATGGTCCTCCCAGACGTGCAGCCCGGCCTGCGCCTGGTAGCACTCGCAGGCGACCCCCGGACCGATGATCTCCGACAGGCCATAGGTATCCTGCGCCTGGATGCCGAATTTCGCTTCGAGCGCGTCGCGCATCGCCTCGCTCCAGGGCTCGGCCCCGAAGCAGCCGTAGCGCAGCGATAGCTGGCGCAGGTCGACCCCCATGCCGGCGGCGACCTCGGCGATGTTCAGCGCATAGGAGGGGGTTGCCCCGAGCACGCTGGCGCCGAAATCCTTCATCAGCATCACCTGCCGCTCGGTGGCGCCGCCGGACATCGGCACGGTGGTGAGGCCGAGCCGCTCGGCGCCGTAGTGGAAGCCGAGCCCGCCGGTGAACAGGCCGTAGCCGAAGGCGTTGTGGAAGATGTCGCCGGGTCTCGCGCCGGCGCAGGCCATCGAGCGTGCCATCACGTCCGACCAGAGGTCGAGGTCAGCGCGGGTATAGCCCACCACCGTGGGCTTGCCCGTGGTCCCGGACGAGGCATGCAGCCGCAGCACCTGCTCGCGCGGCACAGCGAACAGGCCGAACGGATAGTTGTCGCGCAGGTCGGCCTTGGTCGAGAAGGGCAGGCGGACGATGTCGGCGAGCGTCTTGATCGCATCGGGCTTCACGCCGGCGTCGTCGAGCTTGCTCCGCACGTGTGGGACCTTGGCATAGGCCCGCTCGACCGTGGCGCGCAGCCGCTGCAGCTGCAAAGCTGCAAGCTCGCCGCGCGGCATGGTCTCCGCGGCGCGGTCGAACATGAAGGCGTCGGTGTCGTGCAGGCTCTTCGCCATGGGGCACCTCTCTCGTGAGCGCTTACCCCGTCTTTGCCGCAAAGCGGGCGGCTTTCGCCTTCAGACGCTCGAAGGTCTTGGCCTTGTCGACCACGAACCGCGTATGCGTGCCGGTGCCCACGGTGTCGAGATCGTCCTTCACCGTGGCTTCGAAAAAGACCTTGCGCCCTTCGACGGCCGTCACGACAACCGTGATCTCGACCGTCATCCCCAGCAGTGTCGGTGCGAGATGCTTGACCGCCACCTCCATGCCCACGGAATCCTCGCCGGGGTCGGCATGGGTGATGATGAGCTCGCGGCAGGTGTGCTCGACATCGAGGACCATCGATGGGGTGCCGTAGGTGCGCGCCTCTTCCCCCATGAAGCCGATCGTGCGGTCCCGGTCGAGCGTGAAGCGGTTGACCCGGGTTATGCCCGGCTTCAGGCTTGCCTTCATTGCGTTTTCTCCCGTCCTGCCGTCATAGCGAGAAAATCCATGCGAGGGAACTGAAAGCGAGCCATTGTTGTGGTCGGAGGGAGTCCTTACACTCCACGCCATGATCGATCCCGCCAAGCTCGCCCCGTACGCCGACTACACGTTGCCCGAGGCGATCATTCCCGAGCTGCCCGGCTGCTATCGCGGCAAGGTGCGCGACAACTACGACCTCAAGGATGGCACCCGCATCCTCATCGCGTCCGACCGCATCAGCGCCTTCGATCGTAACCTCGCGGTGATCCCGCTGAAAGGGCAGGTGCTGACGCAGACCGCGCGCTTCTGGTTCGAAGCCACGCGCGAGATCTGTCCCAACCACGTGCTCGACTATCCCGACCCCAACGTACTGGTGTGCAAGCGCCTCGACATGATGCCGGTCGAGATCGTGGTGCGCGACTATCTCGCCGGCACCACGTCCACGTCCATCTTGCAGATGTACAAGAAAGGCAGCCGCAAGATGTACGGCCATCGTTTCCCGGACGGGATGCGCGACAACGAGAAGCTGCCGCAGACCATCATAACGCCCACCACCAAGGCCGAGCAGGGTGAGCACGACGCGCCGCTGAGCGCCTCTGACATCCTGGCGCGGCGCCTGTTGACCGACAAGCAGTGGCGCGAGGTCTCCGAGAAGGCGCTCGCTTTGTTCGCGTGCGGGCGCGAGATCGCGGCGCGGCAGGGGCTCATCCTGGTCGATACCAAGTACGAGTTCGGTTTCGACGAGCGGGGCAACATCGTGCTTGCCGACGAAGTGCACACGCCGGACAGCAGCCGCTATTGGGTGGCGGAGAGCTACCCGGCGCGCGTCACCGCCGGCACGCCGCCTCAGACGCTCGACAAGGATTTCATCCGCCGCTGGGTGGCGGAACGATGCGACCCCTACAAGGAGCCGGTCCCCGAGATCCCGCAGGATGTCATCCTGCAGGCGGCCGCCACCTATATCGACGTGTACGAGACGCTGACGGGCGCCCCGTTCGCGCTGCCCGATCGTTCCATGTCGCCGCTCACGCGGGTGCGCGACAACCTGCAGAAGTATTTCGGGGAGGCCGCGTAAGGAGGCAGCCATGACTGCGCGCGAGACCGACGCGACTGCCGTAGAGCGGCTGGCCGCCGCAGGCCTGCCTGCCGGTGACGTGCGGGAATGGCTGCAGACACGGCCGGGCGAGACCACCGACTATGCTGCCGACCGCGAGAAGTTCGCGGGCTATTGGCATCGGACAGCGGGCCTGCTCGCGCGCTTGCCGCGCAAGCCCCGCCGCAACGAGGCCGAGCAGGCGGCCGCCGGCATCTTGCAGGAGCGGGCGCGCGAAACGCGCGCCCTGTTCCTGCGCGCCCACGCTGAGGCGGTCTACGACACGCTCACGGTGCGGCGCTCGCACTTCGTCAGGGTCGAGGATCTCGTTGTCCGGGCGGCGAGCGTGGTGCCGGGGCTGGTGCCGAGCGCGCAGGAGATCGCGGCCGAGGATGGCCTTCTGCAACGGGACAAGAGCGGGCTCGAGATCGACCAGGGCCTGTTCCTGGCCGCGGTGCTGGGCAATACGCGCTGCGGCGTGCATCTCTGCCACGGCATGCTGTTGCCGCGCGCCGATGCGCTGGCGCTGCTGCCGCAGTTCGAGCGCGACGGCAGGGTCGAGCTCGAAGGCGCCTCGGTGCACCGTCAAGGCAAGGCCGCAGTGGTGACGCAGAACAATCCGCGCTTCCTCAATGCCGAGGATCAGACGACGCTCGCCGGCGCGGAGATCTGCGTCGACCTGGCGCTGCTCGATCGCGCCAGCGAGATCGCGGTGATGCGCGGCGCGGCGGTCGAGCATCCCAAATACAGGGGGCGCCGGGCGTTCGGCGCCGGCATCAACCTCACGCACCTCTATCACGGCCGCATTCCCTTCGTCTGGTATCTCCAGCGCGACCTTGGCTGGGTCAACAAGGTCTATCGCGGGCTCGCGCTGGCCGACGATGCGCCGCCCGACGAGTTCGGCGGACAGTCGATCGAGAAGCCGTGGATCGCCACTGTGGAAGCCTTTGCCATCGGCGGCCACTGCCAGGCGCTGCTGGTGATGGACTACGTGCTCGCAGAGCAGAGCGCGTTCCTGACGCTGCCGGCGCGCAAGGAGGGCATCATTCCCGGCGCGGCCAATATGCGGATGCCGCGCTTCACCGGCGATCGCATCGCGCGCCAGGCGGTCCAGTACGAGCGGCGCCTCGAATGCGACAGCCCGGAAGGGCGGCTCATCTGCGACGAGATCGTCCCGGACGGCGGCATGGACCAGGCGGTGGAGCGCGTGGTCGCCGGCCTCACCAGTTCGGGCGTGGTCAGTGCGGCGGGCAACCGGCGGGCCTTCCGCATTACGCAGGAGCCGCTCGACATGTTTCGTGCCTATTTCGCGGTCTATGCGCGCGAGCAGGCCTACTGCCACTTCAGCCCGGCCCTGATCTCCAATCTCGAACGCTACTGGAACGCCCAGAACCGCAAGCCGTAAGGACGGGTTGAGCGCAGCGAAACCCATCAATTCGTCTCGCGCGGAAAGGCGATGGGTTTCGCTTTTCGCTCAACCCATCCTACAACCCATCCTATGAGGTGCGGCGCGCGAGCGTCTTGGCGGGTCGGCGAAAATCGGCTAGGGGAGCGCTTTTAAGAGTACCAGGGTTTTGCCATGAGAAAGATCACCGCGGCGCTGGCTGCAGCACTGCTTGTCGCCGCGATGCCGGCGGCGCATGCCGAAGACACCATCAAGCTCGCCATCGGCCAGCGCGGCGCCTGGGACACGGCGGTCTCGGAGCTGGGCAACCGCGCCGGGATCTTCAAGAAGCACGGCCTTGCGCTCGATATCCTCTACACGCAGGGGAGCGCCGAGACCGCGCAGGCGGTGATCTCGGGCAGCGTGGATGTCGGCGTCGCCACCGGCGTCATGGGCGTGCTCGGCGCGTTTGCCAGGAATGCGCCGGTGCGCATCCTGGGGGCCGAGACGACCGGCGCCGCCGACCCCTACTGGTATGTACGGGCGGATTCTCCGATCAAGAGCCTCAAGGACACTGACGGCAAGACCATCGCCTTTTCGAACAAGGGCTCGTCCACCGACGGTATCGTCACCGCCTTCATGAAGCAGTACGACCTCAAGGCGCGGCCGACCGCGACCGGCGGGCCGCCGGCGACGCTGACGCAGGTGATGTCCGGCCAGATCGACGTGGGCTGGGCGCCGCCGCCGTTCGGGCTCGAGCAGCTCGACAAAGGCGAGATCCGCATCATCGCCTGCGGCAACGATGCAGCGGTGTTCAAGGGCCAGACGGTGCGGCTGCTGGCCGTCAACACGCAGGCGCTGGAGAGCCGCAAGGACGTGCTCGACCGTTACATGCAGGCCTATCGTGAGACGGTCGACTGGATGTATGAGGGCGACGCGGCGGTCAAGGCCTACGCGGACTGGCTGAAGATCCCAGAGCCGATCGCCAAGCGCACACGCGACGGCTTCTTTCCCAAGGCCGCGCTCGATCCCGATCGTATCGTCGGCCTCGACGTGATCGTCAAGGATGCGGTCGAGCTCAAATATACGCCGGCCCCGTTGACGCAGGCGCAGCTGGCTGAGTTGATCCGGATCCCGCCGCGCAAGTGAGCCTACTGGAACGGCCAGAGCGGCAAGTCGTAGGATGGGTTGAACGCCCGCGCTTGCGGGCGTGATACCCATCGACGGCTATTGCCGGTAGCAATACCGTCGATAGGTTTCGCTTTCGCTCAACCCATCCTACGTGCTTAGAATACTAAGGTTCGGCAGGAAGCCGACGGAGGAACGCCATGAGAAAGATCACCGCGGCGCTGGCGTCGGGGCTGCTTGTCGCCGCGATGGCGGCGGCGCACGCCGAAGACACCATCAAGCTCGCCATCGGCCAGCGCGGCAACTGGGACACGTCGGTGTCGGAGCTCGGCACTCGTGCCGGCATCTTCAAGAAGCACGGCCTTGCGCTGGAGATCCTCTACACGCAGGGGAGCGCCGAGACCACGCAGGCGGTGATCGCGGGCAGCGTCGATGTCGGCGTCGGTTCCGGCGTCATGGGCGTGCTCGGCGCGTTTGCCAAGAATGCGCCGGTGCGCATCCTGGGCGCCGAGACGACCGGCGCCGCCGATCTCTACTGGTACGTGCGGGCGGATTCTCCGATCAAGAGCCTCAAGGACACCGAGGGCAAGACCATCGCCTATTCGGGCAAGGGCTCGTCCACCGACGGTATCGTCACCGCGTTCATGAAACAGTACGACCTCAAGGCGCGGCCGACCGCGACCGGTGGGCCGCCATCGACGCTGACGCAAGTGATGTCCGGCCAGATCGACGTGGGCTGGTCGGCGCCGCCGTTCGGGCTCGAGCAGCTCGACAAAGGCGAGATCCGCATCATCGCAAGCGGCAACGATGCGGCGGTGTTCAAGGGCCAGACGGTGCGGCTGCTGGCGGTCAACGCGCAGGCGCTGGCGAGCCGCAAGGACGTGCTTGACCGTTACATGCTGGCCTATCGCGAGACGGTCGACTGGATGTATGCGGGCGACGCGGCGATCAAGGCCTATGCGGACTGGCTGAAGATCCCAGAGCCGATCGCCAAGCGCACGCGCGACAGCTTCTTTCCGAAGGCCGCGCTCGATCCAGATCGCGTCGTCGGCCTCGACGTGATCGTCAAGGACGCGGTCGACCTCAAATATACGCAGGCCCCGTTGACCAAGGAGCAACTGGCGGAGCTGATCCGGATCCCGCCACGTAAGTGACCCACACCTCGATTACGCCTCGAGCTTATCCAGGTTCACCGTCATGCGCCGGATCACACGGCGGAACAGCGCAAGCTCCTCGCGGGTGACGCCTTCCTCGGCCGCGTCGGTGATGTCGCGCGCCACCGCGAGCAACTCATCGCGCAGGCGCTCCGCCTTCGGCGTCAGCCAGACCTGCGAGCGGCGCTTGTCGTCGCTGCTGCGGACGCGCCGGATCAGGCCCGACCTCTCCATGCTGCGCAGCGCGATCACCGTGGTCGGCTCCATGGTGCCGACGCGCGCGGAAAGCTCGCGCTGCGACAGCCCGTCCTCGGTCCACAACACCCGCAGGAAATACCATTGTCCGCGCGCGACGCCGTAAGCGGCGATCCGTCGTTCCAGCAGCTTCTGGAAAGCGCGGTTGGCGTCGCGCACCAGGAAGCCCGAACTTTCGGCGAGCGGAAATTCGACGCGGGCGGCGTCGGGATTGCGGGTCTTGCTGATCGCGCGCGATGCCACACCGGACCTCGTTGACAAGGATTCGATTTCGCGCAACATAATACTTAGAAATCTATGTATTGGAACTCCCGGGCGCTGAAAAATCACGCAGGCGCGTGAGGGTCACGCCGGGTTTCAGGTTTCCGCAGACACGATCTACGAAGAAGGCACGATGGAGCTCCCATGCAAGAGGCACTGCGCAAGGACAAGACCACGTCCGAAGGACACAACCAGCACCACGCCGCCGACCTGCGCACCGCGCTCGCCTGGCTGCGGGAGCAGGGCGACCTGATCGAGACAGACAAGGTCGTCGATCCCGACCTCGAGGTGACCGGCCTGCAGAAGCACATGGATGGCGGCTGCCCGGTCCTGTTCAACAACGTCAAGGGCAAACCCAATCACCGGGTGGTCACCAACCTGTTCGGCGACATGAAGGTGATCAACAAGATGTTCGGTTGGCGGGACGATGCCGACCGGGTGAAGAAGCTTGCTTACGCATTGAGCCATCCGCTCAAGCCGGTGGAGATCTCCCAGGACGAGGCGCCGTGCCAGCAGCACGTGATCAAAGACCCCAAGGACGTGAACGAGCACGTGGTGGCGATCCGGCACACGACGTATGAGCCCGAGCTCACCGTCGGCTCGGCCATCCGCTGCGTCACTGGACCCGAGTTCGATGGCGGCTCCGACCTCGGCTACAACCGCATGAACTTCCGCTGGGGCAACGTGGGCACGTTCCAGATCTCGCCCGGCTCGCACATGTGGCAGGTGGTGAACAAATACTACAAAGACGACCAGCCGGTTCCGATCACCATGTGCTTCGGCGTGCCGCCGGCGTGCACGATGCTCGCGGGCGCGGGCTTCGACTATGCCGTACTGCCGATGGGCTGCGACGAGATCGGCATCGCCGGCGCGGTGCAGGGAACACCGATCCGGCTGGTGAAGGCGCGCACCGTGAATGCGATGGCGCTCGCCGATTGCGAATTGGTGCTCGAAGGCTACGTCAATCCGCGCGATCGCCGCTTCGAAACCAAGGAGTCGGAGGACGCCGGCGTGCAGGGCCGCTTCCATTTCCATCCGGAATGGGCGGGCTACATGGGCAAGGCGTATAAGGCGCCGACCTTCCACGTCACCGGGATCACCATGCGCGATCCCAAGACCAAGCCGATCATTTTCGCGCTCGGCGTCCATACCCTCGACGACCACAACATCGACACCACCGTGCGCGAGGCGGCGATCTTCGAGCTGTGCAACCGGCTCCAGCCGGGCATCGTGCAGAACGTGGTGATCCCGTACTGCATGACCGATTGGGGCGGCTGCGTCATCCAGGTGAAGAAGCGCCACCAGATCGACGAGGGCTGGCAGCGCAACTTCCTGGCGGCGGCGCTGTCCTGCTCGCAGGGCATGCGGCTCGCGATCGCGGTGAGCGAGGACGTCGATCCCTATTCGATGGACGACATCATGTGGTGCATGACCACACGCGTGAACCCGCAGACCGACATCCTCAATCCGATCCCGGGCGGCCGCGGCCAGACCTTCATGCCGGCTGAGCGCATGACCGCGGGCGGCAACCAGTGGACCGCTTCCAACACACGCTTCGAGGGCGGCATGGGCATCGATGCCACGGTGCCGTTCGGCTACGAGAGCGACTTCCTGCGGCCGGTTTATCCGGTCGACCGCGTGAAGCCCGAGGATTTCTTCACGAAGAAGGATATCGAGAACGCGCGCGCCCGTATGGTCGGGTGGGTGAACTCGCTCGCCCGCAGCGGGCGGTGACGTTGCTTGTAGGTTGGGTCGAGCGCTTCGCGAGACCCAACACCTTCGGGCGTGTGGCGAGATGTTGGGTCTCGTGAAGAACTCGACCCAACCTACGCCCACACCTGGACACGCGATCCGTGGTGACCCATGCTCCTGTCCGACACCCTGATCATCGATGCCACGGACCGGCTCGGCTGGCTTGCCGGCCGGGTGCTGGCCGATCTGGGGGCCGACGTGATCAAGCTCGAACCGCCCGGCAGCGACCGCAGCCGGGCGGAATGGCGCGCGTTCAACGTCAACAAGCGCGTGCTGGAGGTCGATCCGCAAAGCGCTGCGGATCAGGCGCAGGTCGCGGACCTGATGGCCCGCGCCGATATCTGCCTCACCACACCGCCGCCGGCAGGCGCCAGCGCTTGGTTCGATGCTTGGCTCGATCCGGATGCGCTACGGCGCGCCTATCCGCGGCTGGTGGTGGTCGCGATCAGGCCGTTCGGGGGCGCGGGTCCGAGGCGGGACTGGAAGGCGAGCGATATCGAGATCATGGCGGCAGGCGGCGCCATGGCGCTCGCGGGCGAGCCCGACGGCATGCCGGTGCGGGTGAGCGAGCCGCAATCGCCGGGCTGGGCCGGCGCGCAGGCGGCCGCCGGCGCGCTCGTCGCGCTCTACCGGCGCGACGCCACCGGGCAGGGCGATCTGGTCGATGTCTCGGCACAGGCGTGCGTGGTCACGGCGCTGTCGCATGCGCCGACCTTCGTCGATCTCCTCGGCATCGAGCCGACGCGCGCCGGAGCCTTCATGACCGGCCGCTCGATCAAGGGCGCGCGCTATCGCGTGTTCTGGCCGTGCCGGGACGGCTACATCAACTTCATCTTCTATGGCGGCGAGGCGGGGCGGCGCACCAACGAGCAACTCGTCGCCTGGATGCGCGAGCGCGGCGCCGCGCTGGGGGCGCTCGCGGCAATCGACTGGAAGACCTGGGATCCGACCGGGGCCGACCAGGCCGAGGTCGACGCGATCGAGGCCCCGGTGCTGGCATTCTTCGCGGACCTGACCAAGCGGGAGTTCCTCGACGAGGGGCATCGCCGGGAGATGCTGGGCTATCCGGTGTCGACCATCGCCGATATTGCCGACGACCCGCAGCTTGCCGCGCGCGCCTTCTTCCAACGCGCCCCGGGCTCCGGCGAGCGCTTCTGCGGCGGCTTTGCCGTCATCGACGGCGAGCGGCCGCCGTTGCGGCATCCGCCCGGCGCACCATGGTGCGCGGAGCCGGCGCTGCAAATGCGCAGGACAGGGGCGTGACCGCGGTCGCGCAGGCCCTCGGCGACCTCAAGGTCCTCGAGTTCGGGGGCTTCGCCGCCGGTCCGCACATCGGCAAGGTGCTGGCCAATTTCGGCGCCCGCACGATCCACGTGGAATCGCGCGAGCGTCCCGACGGTTTCCGCGTCCGCTATCCGCCGTTCAAGGATAACAAGCCGGGCTGGAACCGCAGCGGCTGCTTCGCCTTCTTCAACGATTCCAAATACAGCGTCGCGGTCGACTTGAAGAAGTCGGCCGGTGTCGCGCTCGCCCAGCGCATGGCGCAGTGGTGCGACCTCATCATCGAGAACATGCGGCCGGGCGTGATGGAGCGGCTGGGGCTCGGTTATGCCCCGCTCGCCGCGCGCAATCCGCGGCTGGTGATGCTGTCGACCTGCAACATGGGGCAGACCGGGCCGCGCGCGGACCAGCCCGGCTTCGGCTCGCAGCTATCCGCGCTCGCCGGTATGTGCGGCATGACCGGGGTTCCCGATGGTCCGCCGATGCTGCTTTACGGCCCCTATATCGACTATATCGCCTCGACGCTCGGGGCCACCGCGGCGATGGCGGCGGTGGTGCGCAGCCGCCGGAGCGGGAAGGGCGCCCTGATCGATCTGTCGCAATATGAGGCCGGCCTGACCTTCATGGGCGCGGCGCTCGCGGAGCACCTCGCTACCGGGCGCGTGGCCGGACGGTGCGGCAACGACGACCCCGTGGCGGTGCCCCACGGCGCCTATCGCTGCAAGGACGATGGCTGGGTTGCGCTGTCCTGCTGGTCGGACGCCGAGTTTGCCGTTCTTGCCAAGGCCATCGGCGACGGCGCGCTCGCGACCGATGCGCGTTTCGCCGCGGCGCCCGCGCGCCGGCAGCATGCGGCGGCGCTCGATGCCGCCGTCACGGGCTGGACTGCGCGCCGTAGCGCGGAGGAGGCGGCGCAGACGCTGCAGGCGGCCGGGATCGCGGCCTATCCCGTCGTCACCATGGCGGGGCTGTTCACGGATCCGCAGCTCTGCGCTCGCGGCCAGTTCCGGGTACGCCGCCACCCGGAGATGGGAGACCACGCTTATTGCTATCCCGGTTTCGATCTCGCCGAGGCGCCCGGCGATATCGTCGGACCGGCGCCCTGTGTCGCTGCCGATACCGATTTCGTGTTCCGCGACCTGATCGGCTTGACGGAGATCGAGTACCAGGCCTATCGCGAGCAGGGCGTGTTCGATTGACGCCGGGCGCGCCCCTCGTCCCGGCCCGCGGCTGCGCGCAAAGGGCCTGACCTTCGATTTCGAAGCATCGCAGACGCTTGCGCGGGGGCGGATTTCATGCGTTTGCTGTGCTAAAGGCGGGCCATACCCGCGGAGGAAATGGAATGCGACGTCTCATCATCGGCATGACCGGCTCGACCGGGGCAATTTTCGGCGTGCGGATGCTTGAGGCGCTCAAGGCGAGTGACGTCGAAAGCCATCTCATCATCTCGAAGTGGGCGCAGCGCACCCTCGAGCACGAGACCCGCTATACCGTCGAGCAGGTGCGCGGCCTCGCCAGCGTGGTGCACAGCCAGGGCGACATGGGGGCATCGATCTCCTCCGGCTCGTTCAAAACCGAGGGCATGGTGGTGATCCCGTGCTCGGTACGCACGCTCGCCGGCATCGCCAACGGCTACGGCGAGCACCTGGTGCACCGCGCCGCCGACGTGGTGATCAAGGAGCGCCGCAAGCTCGTCATGGTGGTGCGCGAGACCCCGCTCTCCGAGGTGCATCTCGAGAACATGCTCAAGCTCGCGCGCATGGGCGTGTCGATCGTGCCGCCGATGCCGGCCTTCTACAACCATCCGCAGACCGTCGACGACATCGTCCATCACATCGTCGCGCGTGTGCTCGACCAGTTCGACATTCCCGCTCCCTTCGCCAAGCGCTGGGACGGCCACATGCATACCGCGACCAAGATCGCGACGGTGGCGCCGCCCGCGAGCCCGGCGGCGAAGAGCGGGACGTAGAGCGGCGGCGATATCCGTAGCCTGGACGGAGCGAAGCGAAATCCGGGATCACTGCGGACCGGGATCCCCCGGATGGGCGTCTTCGCCGTAATCGGCCGTGCGCAGCGGCAGCGGATTACGCTACGCTGATGCGCCCCACGAACACCAATTGGCACAAAGGGAGCTCCACGCATGTCCAAGTTCACCTGGGACCACATCCATCTGCGCACCAGCGATCCGGAGGGGACTGCGAAGTGGTACGAAAGCATGCTGGGCGCTGAAGTGATCCGCACGACGCAGCAGGGCGCGCCGCGCATCGACCTCAAGCTCGGCGGCGCCAACATCTTCATCGCGCCGGTCAAGGCCGGCGACGGCGTCAATCCACCCCCGACCACGCCCTATCGCGGCCTCGACCATTTCGGCCTCACGGTCACCGGTATCGACGCGATCGCCGCCGACCTCAAGGCCAAGGGCGTGGAGTTCACGAAGGAGCCGGTCACCGTGCGACCAGGCGTGCGCATCTGCTTCATCCGCGCACCCGAAGGCGTGTCGATCGAGCTGCTCGAGCGCACGCCGGTCTGAACGCGGCCTGTGTCCCGGATGCGGCGCAGCGCGCGCGCTTGCACCAGCCTCGACCACGTCCATGCTCTTGGGTGCGCACGTGGTGTGCCGCTGATCCGGGACCGCCATCGGAACGGTCCCGGGTCTGCAGCGCATCACTGCGTGCTGCGCCGCGTCCGGGACAAGGCTTGCCGGGCCGGGTGCGGCTCGTTACCGTTGCCGCCCTCCCGCCAACGCGATCGTCCGGTCGCGCGAAAACGTCACGAACAAAGGCGATCCCCATGATTGATTTTTATGCGCTCACCAGCCCCAACGTGCAGAAGATCTACATCATGCTCGAGGAATGCGGGCTGCCCTACAAGGAGCATTTCGTCGACGTCTGGAAAGGCGAGCAGTACAGCGCGGAATTCTCCAAGATCAATCCGAACAACAAGGTGCCCGTCATCGTCGATCACGACGGGCCGGGCGGCAAGCCTTATACGGTGATCGAGTCAGGCGCGATCCTGATGTATCTCGCCGAGAAAGCGGGGAAGTTCCTGCCCAAGGACACGGCCAAGAAATACGACGTCATCCAATGGCTGATGATTCAGGTCACCAATGTCGGTCCGATGTTCGGCCAGTGGACCCACTTCAAGCTGTTCGCGCCCAAGGACGGCAACGATTACTCGATGGGTCGTTACACCTCCGAGCTCAAGCGGCTCTACGAGCTCCTGGAGAAACGGCTCGGCGAGGTGCCTTATCTCGGCGGGCAGGAATATTCGATCGCCGATATCGCGACCTTCCCGTGGACGCGCAACCACGATGTCCAGGGCGTGAAGTGGGAGGACAATCCCAACCTGGCGCGCTGGTTCAACGCCATCAACGAGCGTCCGGCAGTGAAGGCCGCGCTCGCCAAGGTCGCCGTGATCAAGTCGAACCGCGAAACCGCGAGCGACGATCAGAAGGATCGCTTCTTCAACCGCGGCCGCTACGCGCGCGCGTGAGCGACTTCTCTTTGCGTGACGCCTTCGTGCATTAACACCTCGAAGAGGAAATGAATGTCACAGGTCGAAGTCCGCGAAGGCGTAACCTATGCCACCCATGACGGGGTCGCGCTCGCCGGCGATCTCTACCTGCCCGCGGGCGCGGGACTACATCCTGCGCTCGTCGCCGTGCACGGTGGGGGTTGGCAGGCGGGTGCGCGCAGTGCCTTCCAGTTCTGGGGCCCGTATCTCGCGGAGCGCGGCTACGCGCTGTTCACAATCAGCTACCGGCTGGCCAAGAAGGGCCAGACGCGGTTCCCACAGGCGGTCAACGACGTGCTGGCGGCGGTGCAGTTCATGCGCGGGACGGCTGGCCAGTTCAGGATCGATCCCGAACGCATCGCGCTGTTCGGCGCGTCGGCGGGCGCGCACCTGTCCGCGCTCGCTGCGCTCGGCAGCGGCCACGAGCGCTTCAAGAACGCCTATCCGCAGGACGCCCATGCCGGCGTCAGCGCCAAGGTCAAGGCGCTCATCGGCGTCTACGGCGTCTACGATCTCGTCCACATGTGGCAGACCTACGCGCTGAAGACCCCGGCTGAGAACAACATCGCCAATTTCCTGGGCGCGACGCCCATGGACGACCCGCAGCTCTATTTCGACGCCACGCCGATCAACTATGCGACCTTCGCCAACAATCACATCGGCGTGCTGCTGAGCGTAGGGACCGAGGACGACCTGGTCGACCGCCGCGCCCATACCGATGCTTTTCAGCTGCGGTTGAGCCAGGCCGGATTCTTCGTGCGGCCCTGCATCGTGCAGGGCGCGCCGCATTACTGGCTCAGCGACCCGATCGACGAGGCCGGCAGCTATTCCGGCTTCATGGCGCCGCGTCTGATGCGGTTTTTGAAGGAAAGATTGTGATTTCTTGCTCGTAGGGTGGGTCAAGGCGCCTGACGGCGCATCGTCTGGGGCACAGCTCAAGCGCGCCGCGACCCACCAACGATGTTGCAGTGTGGCACGATGGTGGGTCGCGGCGCGCACGAGCACGGCTTGATCGCACGTTCGTGCTAGGCGCCTTGACCCACCCTACGACCCTTTGCTCAAGAACTTCTCCAGGGCGTCGACCTCGTTCTTGTCGCCGCCGAAATCCTGGGCGATCCGCTCGTAGAAATGGGCGGCGCCGGTATAGAGCTCGTGCCCGGCCGGATCTTCGCTCACGAAATCGGCGATCTCGTGCATCTCCGCGATCCAGCGATAGGCCTTGGGCGGCATCATCGACAGGCTGCGTTTGAGAAAGCCCAGCATGTGCGGCTGGCTCGATGCGAGCTCCTCGAACAGGGCGTCGGCGGACCCGGCGCGGGTCGCCGCCAGCATCATCACGGCGCCGAGCGCCTGCGTGCCCTTGGTGATGCCGGCATAGGACATCTTCATTGCCGAGGCGGCGGTCAAGGGCCCGCCGAGCACGCGGATGTCGAGCCCGTATGGCTTCAGGGTGGCGAAGCGCGCCGCCGCCGGCCCGGAGGCGTAGAAGCGCGGTCCCGGATCGCCGGGCTTCGGCGCCGGCGGCTGCCCGATGATCCCGGCATCGACGAAGGGCGCCCCGGTCGGCGCAATCGCGGCGGCGATGCGCTCGGCGGTCGGCGGGCTCACCGCGTTGCAATCGACGAAGACCGGCTTGCTGTTGCTCGCGGTCAAGACCGGCGCGAGGCGCTGCGCCAGCGCCACCGCGTCGCCAGGGGGCACGATCGACAGGATGAAATCGGTTGCCGCGATCTCCTCGTCGGTCGCCGCAACCATGCCGGCGGCCTTGGCACGCGCAACCGTTTCGGCGCTGCGCCCCTCGAGCGCGGTGAGGACCTTGAGGCCGTGGTCGGTGAGGCGCCTGCCGACGGCAGCCCCCATCATTCCGGGCGCGATGACGGTGACGACAGGGGTCATGGAACATCCTCCGATCCGGCCGGCGGAATGTGCTGGCTTGGTTCGGCCTTGGCAAGGCTGTCGGTCCGTGTTCCGCGCCCGGTCGAGCAGGGCAGGGTTGCCCTGCGCCTTGGACGAGGCGCAGCACGGCCGGCTTGGCAATTCGCGTCATTTCGGCTTTGTTGCCGGTAAGGCAGCGCCCCACCGCCGCCGCCAGCCAAGAACCAGGATGTACTCCCGTGCCTCACGATCTTTCCGACGTCCGCCATCAGATCGCCCTCGCAAATCGCATGCTGACGAACGAGGGCGTGCTCGATGCCTTCGGCCATGTCAGCATGCGCCATCCGCACGATCCCGGCCGCTACCTGCTTTCGCGCTCGCGTTCTCCGGGGGTGATCGAGCCCGACGACATCCTCGAGTTCACGCTCGACTCGGAGCCCGTCGTGCCGCCGAACGTGCAGATCTATGCCGAGCGGGTGATCCACGGCTGCATCTACGAGGCGCGGCCCGACGTGACGGCGGTAGTCCATCATCACGCGCCGGCGGTGATGCCGTTCTGCATCGCCGGCATTCCGATCGTGCCTGTCTTTCACCTCGGCGCCGCCGGTGGCGAGACCCAGCCGTTCTGGAACCAGCGCGACGAGTTCGGCGACACCAACCTGCTGGTGGTGAAGCCCGAGGAGGGGCGTTCGCTCGCGCGCGCGCTCGGCTCGCACAATGCGGTGCTGATGGTGAACCACGGCGCGACCGTGGTCGGCGGCGACCTGCGCGAGATGGTGTCGCGCGCGATCTTCATGTGCCAGAATGCCGACTACCAGCTGCGTGCCCACATGCTGGGCAAGGTCGCGAGCCTGACGCCGGGGGAGACCAAGCTCGCGGGCGTCATCAACGCCATGCCGACGGTCACCAACCGGACCTGGGAATATTGGACCCAACGCCTGGCCCGCGCAGGCGGGCTGCCCCCCGCGGTGACCAAGACCGCGAAGGCGCGGCCGCGGGCCGCATCGGCGAAGCCTGCGGCGGCGCGTAAAACCCCGGCCGGCAAGGCCAAAAGCCAAAAGGCAGGTCGAAAGAGCAGGAGGTCGCGATGAGTTGGCGAGGCAGGTTTCTGGGGGCCGTAGCATCCATCGCGCCGCTCGTGGTCGCGGCGCTTCCGGCACAGGCGGAGGATCAGCTCAAGATCGCGATCGGCCAGATCAACAACTGGGAGAACCAGGCGCCCACGCTGGGGCAAGAGGCTGGGATCTTCAAGAAACACAACCTCGTGCTCGACATCGTGGCGACCCAGGGAGCGGGTGAAACGCTGCAGCCGGTGATCTCCGGGA
>Ga0153954_1000945_pt1 | contig 18185 bp, 15 predicted proteins | sample TSFL038MetaG_FD_102277 | JGI IMG/M metagenome (GOLD analysis project Ga0153954, IMG submission 102277) | Attine ant fungus gardens microbial communities from Florida, USA - TSFL038 MetaG | ecosystem: Host-associated > Fungi > Mycelium > Unclassified | place: USA: Florida, Wekiwa Springs State... | reverse complement strand
TTCCTTGCCGGTCAGATGCACGCGCTGGCCGCCGACTTCCACCGTCTTGGTGTCGAGATTGACCACGAGATCGCCGGTCTGGATCACCGACTGGGCGTGTCCCTTCGAGCGGCGCACGATCGCGTGGATGCGGGCCACCAGTTCGTCCTTGTGGAAGGGCTTGGTCATGTAGTCGTCGGCGCCGACGCCGAGACCCTTGACCTTGTCCTCGATGCCGGCGAGGCCGGAAAGGATCAGGATCGGTGTCTTGATCTTGGAGACGCGAAGCTGCTTGAGCACGTCATAGCCGGACATGTCGGGCAGGTTCAGGTCGAGAAGGATAATGTCGTAATCGTAAAGCTTGCCGAGATCGACGCCTTCTTCGCCAAGGTCGGTCGTATAGACGTTGAAGCTCTCGGACTTGAGCATCAACTCGATCGACTGCGCGACGGCGCTGTCATCTTCAATCAGCAAAACGCGCATGCCAGTTCCCCATAGTCGCCGCTCCGGGCGTCAGGTCGGCCGCGAACTTGCGGCACTCAAAACGCCTTTGAACAACTGATTCGGATCCTGACGAGACATGGTTAACAAATTCTGATTCTGCTTCGCAAGGTCCCATGGTGCAATTTTTCTCGAATCGCCCTAAGATATTGCGTCTAAGCAGTTTTTTGTAACCCGGTCTCCCTCAAGTTCGACTTTAAGAGACGGGTCTAACCGACTCTCTCGACTCGCTGATCATTCTGAGCAGACGAGCACCTTCAGTCACCAAAGACAGTGACGCAATGATTAATGATGCGGGTAAACACGAAGTTAAGCTTCGGCGCCAAATACGCGGAAACTTAAGGTTTTCGCAATGAAGGCACTCGCCGAACAGATCAGCGATATCGACGGCGTCAATATTTATGGCCGCGTTGTGGGCGTTCGCGGTCTGATGGTCGAGATCGCTGGCCCCATTCACGCCATGTCGGTCGGTGCGCGCATTGTCATCGATACCGGTGGCAGCCGGTTCATTCCCTGCGAGGTGATTGGTTTCTCCGGCAACAATGCTGTCGTGATGCCGTTCGCGGGTCTCGAAGGCGTGCGGCGCGGCTGCCGCGCCGTGATCGCCAATGCCGCAAGCCAGGTGCGGCCGGACCGCTCCTGGCTCGGTCGCGTGCTCAATGCGATGGGCGAGCCGATCGACGGCAAGGGGCCGCTCGGGCAGGGCGCCTCGCCGATGCCGTTCCGCAACCAGCCGCCGCCGGCGCATTCGCGCAAACGCGTCGGTAACCCGCTCGATCTCGGTGTCCGCGCGCTCAACACCTTTCTCACCTGCTGCCGCGGCCAGCGCATGGGCATCTTCGCCGGCTCTGGTGTCGGCAAATCGGTGCTGCTGTCGATGCTGGCGCGCAATGTCGATGCCGCCGTCACAGTCATTGGTCTGGTCGGCGAGCGCGGCCGCGAGGTGCAGGAATTTCTCCAGGACGATCTCGGCGAAGCGGGTCTGGCGCGCTCCGTCGTGGTGGTTGCCACCTCGGACGAGCCGGCGCTGATGCGGCGGCAGGCGGCTTACCTCACGCTCGCCATCGCGGAATATTTCCGGGATGAAGGGAAGGACGTGCTGTGCCTGATGGACTCGGTGACGCGCTTTGCCATGGCGCAGCGCGAGATCGGCCTCTCCGCCGGCGAGCCGCCGACGGCCAAAGGCTACACGCCGACCGTGTTCACCGAATTGCCGAAGCTTCTGGAGCGTGCCGGTCCCGGAACGGCACAGGGCACCATCACCGGCATCTTCACCGTGCTGGTTGATGGCGACGACCATAATGAGCCGATCGCGGACGCAGTCCGCGGCATTCTGGACGGCCACATCGTCATGGAACGCTCAATCGCCGAGCGCGGCCGCTATCCCGCCATCAACATCCTCAAATCGGTTTCCCGCACCATGCCGAAATCGGCCGATCCGGCGTTCTGGCCGGTGATCCAGCGGGCGCGGCGGGTGATGGCGACCTATGCCGACATGGAGGAGCTGATCCGCCTCGGCGCCTACCGCGCCGGCTCGAGCGAGGAGGTCGATGAGGCCATCAAATTGCACGAACCGCTGGAAGCTTTTCTGCGCCAGGCCAAGGACGAGGTGTCCAATCTGCCGGAAGGCTACCGGCAACTGGAGCAAATCGTGGGGCGCTTGGAAACGGAACGCTAACTTTGTCGCGTCATGATCCCAGGACCGTTTTAAAGACGCCGGCGGGGCCCCGACGGGGGAGCCGGCCTTGTCCCGCGTGTAATACGGGACTTCTGGGGAGTATGAGTCGATGAAGTCACGGGAAACGCTAATCCGCCTGAAGAAATTTCAGGTCGATGAGAAGCGCCGAAGGGTCGCCCAGATCGAAGGCATGATTGCCGATTTCCAGCGGATGTCGGTGGACCTCGAGCGCGAGATCCAGGTCGAGCAGGAACGCGCCGGCATCAACGATCCCGCGCATTTTGCCTATCCGACCTATGCCAAGGCAGCGATCCAGCGCCGGGAGAACCTGACCCGTTCGGCCGACGAGTTGCGCGTCCAACTCGAGGACGCCAAGGCGCTGTTGGCCGAGGCCTTTGAGGAGCTGAAAAAGGTCGAACTGCTCGACGAGCGCGACCAGGCGCGCGAACGCGCCGAGGAAAGCGCCCGCGAACAGGCCGATCTCGACAGCATCGGCTTGATGCGCGCCCGTCTCGGCGTGATCGCCTGAGGCCGTCTTCGTACTCGTCATTGCCGGGCTTGGACCCGCCTGCGGGGCCGAAGCCCCTTCGGCGCGGGGCAAGTCCCGCATGACGGGTCGGGGAGCTGGCCGAAGTCTCGGAAGACCTCAGACAGGAAGATGAAACCCGGGCCGAGCGGCTCGGGTTTTGCTATTTGATGTCCACAGTGTGGCCTCGCGCCACTTGGTGGCGGGCTTACCCGCGCGCTATGGTGCGGGCGAGGTTGGATCGAACCGTACCGGCGAGCGAGACGTCTACCTCTCCATTGGAGAGGCCGGCGCGTACGCCGGGTGAGGAGTTACGCTCTCTTTGGGTCTGAGCCCCTCGCCCGATTTGCTGCGCACCATCCCCGGCGGGAGAGGTGGGGCGGCGAAGGGGGATTGCGATTTTGGGGAAGGCTGAATGCTGACGCCGGCTGAACTGGTCTGGCTGATTGCGGCTGTTGCGAAAGGCGATGAGGCCGCATTCGAGCGCCTGTACGGGGCGACGCACGCGAAACTCTACGGGGTGGTGCTGCGTATCTTGCGCAGACAGGATCTCGCGGAGGAGGTCATTCAGGAAACCTACGTCAAGATCTGGAATAGCGCCGGGCAATTCAACCCGGCCCTCGCCTCGCCGATCACGTGGATGGCCTCGATCGCCCGCAACCGGGCCATCGACCTCGTGCGCAAGCGGGGCGAAATCTCGATCGAGGAAGAGCCCGCAGCGGCGGAAGTTGCGGCCGACAGCCCGGATCCCCTGGCTCGCCGGGAAATGACGGAAGAGCTGAAGCGCTTGCTGGAATGCGTGGGCCGGCTCGAGCCGGACCGCCAGAAGCTTGTGCTGCTTGCGTACTACAACGGCTGGAGCCGGGAGCAACTGGCGGCGAAGTTCGAGGCGCCGGTGAATACGGTGAAGACCTGGCTACGCCGCAGCATGATGGAGATCCGCGAGTGCCTTGGTCTTTAGCGCATGATCCGGACAAGTGGAAACCGGTTTTCGGAAAAGATCATGCTCGATCAAGGAGATGAGATCATGATGCGATTCCTATAATCGCATCATGATCTAGAGGTTTGGATTCTGGAATAGATGGAATACAGCGAAGACCATATCGCGCTCGCGGCTGAATATGCGCTTGGTACGCTCGAGGCCGACGAGCGCGCGCAGGTCGAGAGCAAGATGGCCGCCGATGGCGAGTTCGCCGCGATCGTGCAAGCCTGGGAATTCAGGCTTGGCGTGCTGAACCAGATGGTCGGCTCGGTCGAGCCGCCACCGGAATTATGGGAGCGGATTCGCGCTGCGGTCGCGGTGGGATCGATCGGGCAGGAGCCGCCACCGATCGTGCAGCAGGAGCCGCAGGAGTCGCCGCCGATCGTGCTGCCGGAGGCGCTGCAGCCGCCCCTGCCTCCGCCACCATCACCTCCTCCTCCGCCGCCGGAGATCGAGCTTCGTGACGAGTTCACGCCGCCGCCGCCACAAGCCGCCGGCACGTCCAATGTGATCGAGGTCTCGCAGCGAGCAAAGGCGTACCGCAATCTGGCCGCCGCAATGACGGCGATCGCCGCCGTCTTGCTCGCCATCATCGGCGTGCAGGCGCTTTTCCCGCGGGCGCTTCCCGGCCTCGGCGGAAAGCCCCGTGTCGAGGTCGCCGAGGTCAAGACCAAGCCGACACCAACCCCGGCGCCTTCGCTGGCGCCGTCGGCGCAATATGTCGCCCTGCTGCAGGGAGCCGCCGGCGGTCCCGCCTTCATTCTCACCGTCGACGGCGCCACCAAGAACTTTACCGTGCGCAAGGCCGGCGCGCCGCCGATCGATCCCGGCAAGAGCTATGAACTCTGGTTGATCTCGGACAAGCTGCAGAATCGGCCGCGATCGCTCGGCGTGATCGGCGCGAGCGATTTCACCTCGCGGCCGCTGCTTGCGGACTATGCTTCCGACGTCATCAACAGCGCGACCTATGCGGTGACGATCGAGCAGGCCGGCGGCTCGCCCGATGGCGCGCCGCATTCGCAGCCGGTGTACATCGGCAGGCTGATCGAGACCGTGCCGGCACGCTGACCGGCTAGCGCGGCCCTTCGGGTCCGGATCATGCGCAAGCGCGGCCGTTGATGTGGCCCGCGAGCGCGGCACTCGGCGAGAAGCTGATTTTGTCCGACCGCGCCAAACGGCTTCTCGCACATAAGAGCGCTGTTTCCATTGCAGCGCGACTGTCTTACGCGAATTTAAGGCATCGAATACCGCCCAAGCGGGGCCCCGGCGTCCTATATGGCGGTCAGAGGAGCGCTCAAAGGGTGCCCACAGCCCGATGAGTGAAAGGAAAAGATGTCGTGATGTTGGTTGAAGGAGCGGCGTTCGCCGTGGGTTTGCTGATGGTCTCCGTGTCAGCGTACTTGATGGCCATCGAAGCCATCAGAAAAGCGAAGCAGTCACCATAGGTTTCCTCGCAAGCACTGGAGGCCCTCGGCTTTAATCCCGGGGGCCGTTTTCCGTTCTCGGTTCGGATTGATTGGTCGAGGGGCGTTCCGCCATTCAAAGAGCGACACGACTGAATGGCGGACCCCACAAAAAGAAAACGCCCGTGGGGAGCGGGCGTTTTCCTAGTAGTCGACTTGGGGGTAGTTGGGGTCTTCTACATATCCACGTAGCGACTTTGGGGGGCTGGTAAAGAGCCACGTGAATTCCGTTAAATCCTCCTAGCGGACCGTCGAAGCGCCAGAACTCGTGAACGTTACCGGCTTGTCAGCCTTGATCACGCGCGCTGTCTGCGTATAGCCGTCCGCGGTGCTGCGGGCGAAGATGCCGAGGCCCGCCACCACGATGCCAGCCACGAGCGCGACGACCACGATCTTCAAGTGGGTCGTGCGATCTGCGCTGTAGATCGAGTGGTTCATGGAAGCCTCCTGCCGCCTTCCCCGCAATATGTTCAGTCTCTATGCGTCTCTGACAATCATCGGCAGGTTCAACCGCCGCGTTGTCTGAAACGTAGAGATTCGGGTTTTGGTTTCGTAGAGGCGATCACAAGTCAGTGAAAAGACTTGAAAAGTCGCGATTGAAATGGCCGCTGTTGGCGGTAAAATAGAAGTAATTACAGGAAGTTAATTCATAAATTCCCGCTGCGCCGCGAAAAGTCGGGGAACTCTCCAAAATTTAAGAAATTAATTGCTTGTTGCGAAAAAGCCCATGTGTCCAAGTGCTTCGCCCGGTCGAGCGCATGCTCATTTCGGAAAATCGATAGGCGTCTTGCGCCAGGGGCGGCCCTGCGGGCCGGCCCCGTGCACTAGACACTTCCGACCGTCTTCAGCCTGGCGCGCGGATGAATTTCCGCCTGCGACAAAACGGTCGTTTGCGAGCGGAAGCGCTCGACCAGCGACCGCACGAAGGGCCGGATCGCCGCCGAGGTCACGAGCACCGGCGCCTCGCCCTCGCGCGCGGCCCGCTCGAAGGCATCGCGCACGGCGGCCATGAACTCCGACAGCTTCGACGGCTGCATCGTCAGGCTGCGCTCCTCGCCCTGACCTACGATCGATTCGGCGAATGCCTGTTCCCATTTCGCCGACAATGCGATCAGCGGCAGGTAGCCGTTGTGGCTGGTGTTCTGCGCGCAGATCTGCCGCGCCAGCCGGGCGCGGACATGCTCGACCATGGTGGCGGGATTGCGCGAGAACGCGAGCGAATCCGCGATGCCTTCGAGGATGGTCGAGAGGTCGCGGATGGAGATGCGCTCGGCGAGCAAGAGCTGCAGCACCCGCTGGATGCCGGAGACCGTGACCTGCGCCGGCACGATGTCCTTCACCAGCTCGCTCTGTTCCTTCGGCAGCTCCTTCAGAAGCTTCTGCACCTCGCCATAGGAGAGCAGGTCCGACATGTTGTTCTTCAACAACTCGGTGAGATGGGTCGACAGCACGGTCGCGGAATCGACCACGGTGTAGCCCTTCAGCGCCGCCTCTTCCTTCAGCGCGGCGTCGACCCAGGTTGCGGGCAGGCCGAAGGTCGGTTCGGTGGTATGGATGCCGGGCACGGCGACCTGGCCGCCGGCGGGATCCATGACCATGAACTGGTTCGGCCAGATCTTGCCCTGGCCGGCGTCGACCTCCTTGATCTTGATGATGTAGGTGTTGGCCTCGAGCTGGACGTTGTCGAGGATGCGCACCGCCGGCATCACGAAGCCCATCTCGATCGCGAGTGACTTGCGCAACGCCTTGATCTGCTCGGTCAGGCGATCCTGGCCGTCGGGGCCGTTGACCAGCGGCAACAACGCATAGCCGAGCTCGATCTTGAGATCGTCGATCTTCAGCGCCGCCGCGATCGGCTCTTCGGCCGCCGCCGCTCCCGCGGCAGGCGCCGTGGGGAGGGCAGCGAGCTTGGCCTCCTCGATTGCCTTGGCCTGCTTGTATTTGTGCGCCTTCCAGGCCATCACCGCGGCGCCGCCGCCAAGCGCCAGGAACGGAATGGTCGGGATGCCCGGCAGTGTCGCGAGCACGCACATCACGGCGGATGCCATGCCGAGCGCCTGAGGATAGCCGGAAAACTGCTTGATCAGCGCCTTGTCGGCGGCGCCGGTCACGCCGGCCTTGGAGACCAGGAGGCCCGCGGCCGTCGAGACGATGAGCGCCGGTATCTGGGTGACGAGACCGTCGCCGACGGTGAGCAGCGTATAGGTCTGGGCTGCCTCGCCGAAGGAGAGGCCCTGCTGCGCGACGCCGATGATGATACCGCCGATGATATTGATGAAGACGACGAGGAGGCCCGCAACCGCGTCGCCTCGGACGAATTTCGAGGCGCCGTCCATGGCGCCGAAGAAGCCGCTTTCGTCCTCCAGCGTCTTGCGCCGCTCGCGCGCGACTTTCTCGTCGATCAGGCCGGCATTGAGATCGGCGTCGATCGCCATCTGCTTGCCGGGCATGGCGTCCAAATGGAAGCGGGCCGCGACTTCGGCGATGCGGCCCGAACCCTTGGTGATGACGACGAAATTCACCGTGACCAGGATCGCGAACACGATGATCCCGATCACGAAATTGCCGCCCATCACGAAATTGCCGAAGGCCTGGATGACGTGTCCGGCGGCATCGGTGCCCTCATGGCCGCGGGACAGGATCAGCCGCGTGGAGGCGAGGTTGAGCGACAGCCGCAGCATGGTCGAGATCAGCAGCGTGGTCGGGAATGACGAGAATTCCAGCGGCGCCTGGATGAACAGGGAGGTCATCAGGATCAGGATCGACATCGTGATCGAGATCGCCAGAAACAGGTCGAGCACGAAGGAGGGCAGGGGAAGGATCAGCACCACCAGGATGGTGAGGATGCCGAGCGCGAGCGCGATGTCGCCGCGCTTGATGATGTTGCCGATTTCGCTGAAGCTTGGAAATCCGCCGCCTTTCGCGGCCGTCCCCTGTCCCGCCGTGACGTCGACCATCTGCGCTGCTTCTCCCCGCGTGTGCCGTTCACGCGCCCCAAGCGACTTCGCGGCGGCCGAGGGGCCACCGCTTCGAAACTGAGGCACCGCGCTGGCGTCCACGGAGATCTCCCCGTTCTACGCGATCGACGACACTCAACTTCACTCGGCAATTTTTGCCCGGTGTATGGTTAGCAAAGGGTTAATAACGGATAGGCCGTCTATCCGCTTTTTTCTGTCATTCCGGGGCGCGGCGAAGCCGCGAGCCCGGAATCCATAACTCTAAGCCGTGGTTATGGATTCCGGGCCTGGCCCTTCGGGCCATCCCGGAATGACGGCGCCCGTGTTGTTCCGGCATGCCTAATCTCGCGGCAAAGTGGGTTGACCTTTGGGCAGCGGGCGGCGACCTTGGGGTGTGCACGCCCCTGCCGGACAATCCCACGGTTTCGACGCCTTCACCCCTGACTCCCGTCAGGCTTGGGGTCGGCTCGTCCTTGCGCTCCTGATCGCCTCGATCGGGGCGGTCGGCATGTGGTCGGTGGTGGTTGTGCTGCCGACCGTGCAGGCGGAATACGCCAGTACCCGTGGTGCGGTGTCGCTCGCCACCACCATGATTTTCCTCGGCTTCGGCTCGGGCGGCGTCCTGACCGGCAAGATTACCGACCGGCTCGGCATCGTGGCCGCGCTCGCCATCAGCATCGCCGTCCTCGGCGGCGCCTATGTGCTGGTGGGGCTGTCGACCAAGTTGTGGCAGTTCATCGCCATCTCCTACCTGATCGGGCTCGGCAGTTCGGCAACTTTCGCGCCGTTGATGGCCGAAGTCTCGCACTGGTTCGAGCGCTATCGCGGCCTTGCGGTGACGATCGTCGCCAGCGGCAACTATGTCGCAGGTGCGGTATGGCCGCCGCTGGTCAATTGGGGCGTGCAGGCGATCGGCTGGCGCTGGACCCACATTGCGATCGGCATCTTTTGCGCGGTGACCATGACCGTGCTGCTCATCGTGCTGCGTGCGATCATCGGCCGCGGCGGGGTGCACGACCATGCCAACGCGCCGCCGCCGAGGGTCGATCTCAACCTCTCGACCAACGCGCTCACCGTGCTGCTCTCGATCGCCAGCATCTCCTGCTGTGTGGCGATGGCGATGCCGCAGGTGCATATCGTCGCCTATTGCGGCGATCTCGGCTATGGCGTGGCGCGCGGCGCCGAGATGCTGTCGATGATGATGGGCTTCGGCATCATCAGCCGTATCGCCTCGGGCTTTCTCGCCGACAAGATCGGCGGCCTCAAGACGCTGCTGATCGGCTCGGTGGCGCAGGGCTTTGCGCTTCTGTTCTATCTGTTCTTCGACAGCCTGACCTCGCTCTATCTGATCTCCGGCATGTTCGGCCTGTTCCAGGGCGGCATCGTGCCGAGCTATGCCATCATCGTGCGTGAGGCCATGCCGGCGCGCGAGGCGGCGACCCGCGTCGGCATCGTGATCTTCGCGTCCGTGATCGGCATGTCCTTTGGCGGCTGGGTCTCCGGTGTGATCTTCGACGCCACCGGCTCCTATGCCGCGGCCTTCGCCAACGGACTTGCCTGGAACGCGCTCAACATGACGATCGTGGTCGGCCTCCTGATCCGCGCCCGCGGCCGTGGCCGGCTGGCGATGGCGTAAAGATTAAGCCGCCTCACCCGGCTTTCAGCGGCACGCGGCAGCGACAATGCCGGGCGGCGCCGTTGGATTTTTGATCCAGCGCAAGGCGCGGCAAGCATCTGACCGCTACCGTCCTCTTCATCAATCGATGGAGAGCACGATGACCCTCGACACGATCATGGTGATGATTGCAGTGACGGGAATGTTCGTAACACTCGCGCTGGTGCTGGCCTGGGCCGATCGCGCGACCGGCGAGCCGCCCCGCAAGATGTGAGCCCTGAGGAGCGTCGCTAGTCTAGCGCCCCATCTCGCGCAGATTTTGTCTCGCCTCGGGGACGCCGAGTGCGGCTGCCTTCTCGAACCATTGCCGCGCGAGCCCGGTGTTGCGAGGAACGCCGTGCCCGTCGTTGTAGAGGGTACCCATATTGTTCATTGCCTGGCCATCGCCGAGCGTGACCGCCTGCTCGAACCAGCGGCGCGCCGTGGCGTAATCGCGCTGGACGCAACTGCCCTTGAGATACATCAGGCCCATGGCGTTGACCGCCATCGACACGCCCATCTTGCCGGCGACCTCGTAGAGGCGGATCGCCTCGGGACAGTCCTTTGCCACGCCGCTGCCGATCTCGTACAGCCAGCCGAGCGCGATCATGGCGGCAGGCTCGCCCGCGTCGGCCGCCTTCTTGTACCATCGGAAGGCCTGCGCCATGTCCTTGCGCACGCCTTTGCCGTCCGAGTAGATATTGCCGAGGCCGTTTGCCGCGATGGCGTAGCCGCCGGCGAATGCTTTCTCGTAGAGGTTGCGCGCTTGCGCAAAATCCTTGTGGGTCTCTGCGACCCGTCCGGCCTCGAACGCGAAACGCATCACGTCCGGGTATTGTTGCATCGCCTCATTGCAGGCCGCCGTCGCCGCCGGGATGTTGATCTTGTCGACTTCAACGCCGCTGAGGTCCGGCGGGTGTCCGGTGTCGGAGGGCATCGCGGCGAGCCGGTCGCAATCGGTGATGAGATCGCGTCGCAAATCGTCGTCTGACGGCGTGAGGCGGGCTTCCTGGACAGTTGCGCCGCCGGCCGGCACGGGCGCCGGCGCGGTTTTGCCGGCGAAATAGAAATTGCCCGAGATCGGCGACAGCGAGACCCACGGCAATTGATCGCCATGCGTTGCCTTCTCAACCGCAAGCCCGACCTCGTTGAAGGTCTTGAACAGGCCATAGCCGGGATGCTTGAGCGTATCGGCGAGTGCGCGAGTGTAGGGGCTGTGGCCATCATCGCCGTCGAGCGAGACGCTGCGCGGCTGGGTTGCGAACGAGATCAGCGTGCCCGGAGGCGCCTGCATCTGGGCAAGCCCGCCGGTCGTCGAATGCACGCCATGGTTGCGGAACGGATTATCGCGGCAGGCATCGAGCAGCAGGAGATTGATCTTGGCGCCCGCCTTCTCCAGATCGTCGAGGATGCCGGCGAGGGCGATGCCCTGCAGGAAGATGTCGCCGTCATGTTCCGGATCGGCGTCGACAGGCACAAGGTAGTTGAGCCCGTGGGTTTCGACGCCATGGCCGGCATAATAGAACAGCGCGACGTCGGCGCCGATCAGCTCCTTCCTGAATTCGGCCAGCGCCGCATCGAAGCCGGCCTTGTCGAGATCGAGCCTGGCGCCGCCGCCGACCACGAAGAAGCCGAGCGACAGAAGCGTGTCCGACATCAGCCTGGCGTCGTTGACGGGGTTCGGAAGCTTCGGCGCGGTCTGATAGGTCGAGTTGCCGATCACCAGCGCGACGCGCTTTTCCGCATGCGCCGACGAGCCCATCGCGGCCAGCAGCAGCAATGCCGCGACGAGACATCGCGGCAAAAGAGCGATCCGGCCGGCCATCAGGGGGATACTCCGGGACATTCCAGCGAGTTGCTTGTTGATTAGTATCGTCGGGCGGTCGGCAGGTTCGAGGACTGCCTTCCGGCGGCCGTCAGTGCCATGCGCCGGTGTTGTCGATATCAGGCGAATCGCGCACCGGAAACAACCGCGCGGTCGATGAGGCGTGAATCGAGCGCCTGCATTTCATCTCATCTTCGCCTTCAGAACCCTGCCGCCGCTTGGCGAAGACATCGTCCTGCCGGTTCACGACCAGCATGGCATGGTCGCGCTCCAGCGTGTCCGGGTTCTTGCGCTGTTCGCTGGAGCGGAAGGTGCCGCCCGCGACCTTGCCCTGCATGTCATACTCGCAGCCGGCCTTGTAGTCGTCCCATTCCCATTTCCAGCCCTTCGCCCGCAGGCCGTCGCCGTCCTCCGCGCGCGTGACGTTGAGGATCGCGTTGTGGCTGAGCCACAGGCCGACAAGCCCGTTCCGCTTCTCGTCAAAGCCTTCGAGCAGTGCAATCCGCTCGCGCTGCAATTTGTCGAGATCATCGCGCGCCGCGCTGAGATGATGCAGCTCATAGGTCGTCTTGTCGGCGCCGGGATGCAGGGCAGCGGGAAACACGCCGGCCTGCTCGCGAACCCAGTTGCGCTGATCCTCGGTCAGCGCCCGCCGCGTCGCCTGGTCGAGCCGCGGCAACATCGCCTTCCAGGCGCGATTGAGCCTGACGTCCTGCGCGGCAAGGTCGGGATCGGCGCAGATTTCTTCGTCGCTCTCGGTATTGGGGCGCGCGCAATCGAAGGTCGGTGGGATGAAGCCGGTATCGGCCTTGTCCAGATCTGCCCTGTCTGTGGCGGCGTCCGCCTTGCCGCTGGCAAAATAGCTCGAGGTGACCTGCTGCGCGATATTGCAACTCTCCGGCATCGCGTAGTCGATATTTCCGTAAGCCTGAACGGCAACGACGCGCAGCGTCTCACCCTGGCGGCGGATCTTGATCGGGAGCGGCTTGAGTGTCGGCGGCGTGGCTTCGCCCGCGGCCGGCTTGTCCGTCCCGTCTTCGCCGGGCGTCTTCTCTTCCACGACAAATTGGCCGGTGAGCCAGCCGAAGGCGGCCGGCTTCACCAGCGCGGTCGCCCGGCAACGCCAGTGTTTTTCAGCCTCAGCGCTGTAGCCGCTGTCGGTATCGATCGCGAGCCGGTAGCCGCCCTCGGCCGGCGTCACGGTGACGCTGCCGAAAGCATCCTCCCATTTGCCAGCTAGGCCCGGTCGGCCGAAATCATTCGCGATCCGCGTCAGTGTGGCGATGCGCCGGCGCAGCATGTCGCTGAATGCGTCGCGGTCGGCCTGCTTTTGCGATTGCGGAAGGCCGTTGCTGATGGCGTCGACGAGTGTCTCGCCGAACCAGTATTGGTCGCGCTTGAGCAGCGGCCGGACATTCGGCGGCGCTTTGGCCAGCGCCGCCTGCAATGCCTGATCGAGTTCGGTCGCCATTGCCGCATAGCCGCCGTCCCTGCAGGTGTCGTCCTTGAGCAGCGCGTCCGCGCCGGCGCAAAGCTGCAGCGAGGTCGGCGCACTGGAAAAGGCCGCGTTGTCGTCGTCGGCCAACGCGCTGGCAAAAGGCACGAGAAGGGCAGCGGCGATGGCCGCGAGGCGGTGAAACGCTGGCATCAAGTCGGGCTTTCAAAACCGGAAGACCTGGTTCTTGGCCCAACTCCGGGGGCTAAGTTCCTTCCTGGATTCCTTGGCCTAAGTCGCCTGTGCTCCGGTTTCGGTTCACCGTCCGCCTCAGGCCTCCGCCACCGCGTCGGCCCAGGGCTGGAACGTATCGGTGGCGCCGTGGTTGCGGTCGCCGGCGCGCACCACCACGCTGGGGCAGGCGAATTTCCCCGGCAGCGTCTGCACGCGCGCTTCCTCATAGTCGAAGCGCTGCCGCAAGCTGGCGCGCGTGTCGTCTGTGAGGCGCACGTCGCCGATCACGATGTCGCCTTCGCTGGCGTCGATGCGCGGCTGATGGATCGCCGTGTCGAGATCCATGCCGAAATCCATCATGAAGGAGAGGAGCTGCATCACCGCCGGCATGATGCGACGCCCGCCGGACGCGCCGACGGCAAGCCATTGGCTGTCGCCCGTTTGTGCCACGACCGGCGTGTAGTTGCACAGGCAGCGCTTGCCCGGCGCGAGCGAATTGGTCGTGCCCGGCGTCGGGTCGAACCACATGATGCCGTTGTTCATGGTGATGCCGGTCTCCGGCGTCACGAATTTGCTGCCGAAGGTCGAGAGCAGCGTCTGCGTCACCGCCGCCATGTTGCCGTGGCGGTCGACCACCGAGAAATGCGTGGTGCATGCGGGCGCGAGATGCTCAGCGCCGAGCGCCCGGCGCCCGTCGGCATCGCCCATGCCCTTCAGCCGTTCGCGATAGGCGGCCTGGACCGCCTCGGCATAGTTGGTGTAGGCCGCCGCATCCGGTGTGCGGCCGGGCCTGAAATTCTGCTGCAGCAGGTGCAGCGCATGCGCGAGCGTCGGGCCCGCGGTCAGCTCCGGTGTCGCAAACACCGTGCCGCCGCGATAGGGGATCTTCAGCGGCTCACGCAGCTGCGCGCGAAAGGCGGAGAGATCGCTGACCGAGAGCGAGCCGCCGGCCGTCTTCACATCGGCCGCGATGCTGTTCGCCAGCTCGCCTTCGTAGAAGTCGCGCGCGCCCTTGGCCGCAAGCTGCTCGATCGTCGTCTTGAGCCTGTCCTGCGGCAGCCGCACTGCCGAACGGATGCCCCATTGCGGATTGGGCGGCAGCCCGTCCACGAGATAGGCTGCGGCGCTGGCTCCATAGCGCCGCAAGTCCGCAGCCGCGCTCGCGATCGTCAGCGTCGTCCACCAGTCGATCAGGAGCCCTTCGCGGGCGAGCCTGATCGCGGGCGCGAGCAGATCGCGCCATGGCAATTTGGCATGGCGCCGATGCGCCTCGTCCAGGCCTGCGACCACGCCGGGCACCGCGATCGAGCCCGGGCCGTGGATGTTGCGGTCGTCCTTCACGCGCGGCCACGGAAAGATGTCGCTGGCCGCGCCATGTCCGACGAGCGGATAATCCTCCACGCGCAGGCTCTGTGGCGCGCGCATGCCATAGTCGATCACCTCGACCCGGTTTTCGCGGGCGCGATAGAGCACCATTGCGCCGCCGCCGCCGAGCCCGTTCATCCAGGGCTCCAGCACGCCGAGCGCAAAGCCGGTTGCAATCACCGCATCGATACAATCGCCGCCATTGGCGAGCACCTCGGCGCCGATCTCCGCAGCACGCCGCGATTGCGCCGCAACGATGCCGCCTTTCGAGACGACAGCGGGTTTCCTGAAGGTTTGCGAGTTGGAGAAGCGGTCGGGCATCATCCTGTTATCGTGACCCTGGACGTTTGCGGGGCGTATACTGAAGCCATGTTCGAAGAAAACATCAAGCAAAAGCCAAGAAAACATGAGCCCATGGAAACAAAGAGGGAAACGTCATGCCTCGCCACATCGCCTGCCTGACCTTCGATTTCGACGCCATGTCCGGCATGATCGCGAATGGGCTGACGTCGCCGACGCCGATCTCGCGCGGCGAGTTCGGCGCGATCGGCGTCAAGCGGATTCTGGCGTTGCTCGCGAAGTACCGCATCAAGGCGACCTTCTTCATCCCCGGTGTGGTCATCGGCACCTATCCCGAAGTCTGCGAGAAGATCGTGGCCGAGGGGCACGAGGTCGGCCATCACGGCTGGACTCACGTGCCGCCGGCCAAGCTGACGCCCGACCAGGAGGAGGCGGGCCTGTTGCGCGGCTGCGAGGCGATCCGGCGCATCTGCGGCAAGGATCCCCGCGGCTATCGCTCGCCGGCCTGGGACTTGAGCCCCGCGACCGCCGAGCTTCTGATCCGCCACGGCTTCCTTTACGAGAGCAGCATGATGGGCAACGACCATCATCCCTATCAGGTACGCCTTGGTGACGTGATCTCGCCCGACGAGCCGATGCGGTTCGGCGTCGACAGCGAACTGATCGAGATGCCGATCAGCTGGTCGCTCGACGACTTTCCGCATTTCGAATTCTTCCGCACCCAGGGGCTGATGGCGACTTCAGGCGTGCTCTCGAACTGGATCGACGATTTCGAATACATGACCCGTAGCGAGGAATGGGGCATCCTCACCTATACCTGCCATCCCTTCGTGATCGGCCGCGGCCATCGCATGCTGATGCTGGAGCGGCTGATCCATGCGCTCGCCGCGCGTGGCGCGGTGTTTGCGACGATGGAAGAGGCGGCACGGGAATATCAGGGAAGAAGAAAGACGTAAGTGCCCCCGCAAACTTTACCCGGACTCAACATCCTCGAGCCTGATCCCTCGTCCCGCGCGCAGGCTGGTCCGAGCCTGCTCGATACGGCGGAGGAATCGCGGATCATGTTCGAGTCGGTAGTTGAACCAGTCCTCCTCGGATTCGAAGCCGATTAACACGCCCGCCGGTTTGCCGTGGCGGGTGATAACAATCTCCTGTTTCTCTGCCTCCCTCAGGAAGCGGGACAGATCATCCTTGATCTCGGAAAGCGGAATTTCCTTTATTCCGGATCTGCGAATTGTGCGAGCCATGACTCTGCCTCCGATTTGGCTACGGCGCGGCAGCCCATGTCAGGCCACGTGCACCTCGACCGCCCCCAATCCTTCGAACGCGAATTGGTAGTTCGCCGGCTCCGCCAGAAAGACCGTCTTCATCACGCTGCCGGTCATGACGACCTGTCCCTTGCGCAACCCGCCGCCACGGGAGACGAGCTGCGCATTGAGCCATGCGACGGAATTGAAGGGATGGCCGAGGATGTCGCGCCCATATCCTTCGCCGATCGGCGAGCCATCCCTGGTCGCCCTGCCGTGCATGGCTTCCAGATCCGGCCATTGCGCGGCAAAGCTGGAAAGCACGATGCCGGCATTCCAGGAATTGTCGGCCACCAGCGAGCGCACGTCGAGGCTGGCATAGTCCGCCGCGCGGTCGTCGACCACTTCGATCGCGGCGCACACGCCGTCGATATGCGGCGCGACCGCAGCCGGCGTTTGCGCCGTCGCCGGGATGTCGGACTGGATACGGACCGCGATCTCGAATTCGAGGCCGAGCCGCCCGTAATCGGCGATGCGCACCGTCGCGCCCGAGGCGTACACGCGTTTCGCCAGCACCACGCCGCCGATCGGATGGTCGATGCCGCAAAAGGCCTGCATCGTCTTCGAGGTGAGCCCGACCTTGTAGCCGGCCACGTCGCCCTGCTCGGCGCGCAGCAACGCGACGTAGCGGTCCTGTATGTCGTATGCGTCCGCGATCGACACGACGCCATGGCCCGGATCAAGCGTCTTGAATGGGACGCCGGTCCTGTGCTCGTTGAACAGCACTTCCGCGGCGCGGCGGGCGGCAGCTTCCTCCATCACGATCTCCTTTTTTGGAGATCATAACGCGACATCCGATGCGGTCAAATGACGGTGCTCATCCCGGCCGAGGTCGCGGTGGCCGCAGGGTTGGAGGAGTCACCAGCCTTGTCATTCCGGGGCGCGCCTCGCGCGGCCCTGTCGGGGCTGCTCCGGAATGACTGACGCTGTCAGTGCCGCGAGCCCGCCGCAACGATCTCTTCCACGCGCGCCAGGGTGATGCCTTCCCGCTGCTCGATGGCGAGCGGATGATCCGTCGGCTCAAGCTCGATGAATGGGCGCGTGTTGCGGTTGCGCAAAAAGAGGTTGGTCTTGAGATTCAGCGTCTCCGGGTAGCGCGAGATGCTGTTGCTCAGCCAGCCGAACTTTGGCGGTTCATCATCGAGGTCCTCGGCGGTCCACAGTTCGAGGATACGTTTGAAACTGTCCCTGGACACCGACACCCACACGCCCCAGACAAAATGTTCGTCGCGATCGATGATGGGAATTTCCAGGCAGCCGCGGACGAAGAGATCCTCTTCGATCACGCAGGCGTCGGGGCCGAGCTTGCCGCGCTGCTCGCGCTCCGCCTCGGGCATTTGAAACCAGTAATCCGGAGCCTTGAAGGCGATGTCGAGGGGAATCGTGTTGTACTGTTTTCCGCAACAACGACAGGTCCAGGCGTATTCCATGCGACGGCTCCGGTTTGCGCGAACCAGAATAGCTCCCTCGCCAGGAAATGCGAACCGCAGCCCGACGGGCAAATCGGTTTGCATTTGCCGACAGCCACCTTTGCCTGGAAGGGACTTTCGGGGCGTGAAAACGTTGCGTTGAACGGCGATTTTCACGAGGCGATTCAAGCTGGTTTGTGCAGCCAGGTCTCCGCCCATGAAAATTTAACTTCCGTTTTTCAGAAATATGTGGTTGTCTTCGTGCCATCCCGCGTCGTCAGAGGGGCGTACGCGCAATCGCCACGAACGTTGGCTGCGGGAAGCGATGGACGTGTCGATGTCGCAGGCGAGCGATGTTGATGCGGACGGCCAAGGCGTGTGGTCCTGACGCCCCGACGCTGGCGTCAAGTTTCGCGGGTGATTCCCGCGAGGCAACGGTGGCTAAAGAGCCCGGACACCGGCTATCTAATGCACACATCTTTGTTGCTGAGATCGGCGAAGGCTGATTCCTTATGGATGGCGGTCTTGTGGAGGGCGGTCTTATGTCGATGGAAATTGGATTGGGGCGAT
>Ga0153954_1000944_pt1 | contig 18205 bp, 18 predicted proteins | sample TSFL038MetaG_FD_102277 | JGI IMG/M metagenome (GOLD analysis project Ga0153954, IMG submission 102277) | Attine ant fungus gardens microbial communities from Florida, USA - TSFL038 MetaG | ecosystem: Host-associated > Fungi > Mycelium > Unclassified | place: USA: Florida, Wekiwa Springs State... | reverse complement strand
GTTTCAGTTGTTGAAATAGCGAAGTCATCAACGAGATCTTCACTTGCGAAACTTGCGAAGGTAAAGAGAAGAAATACAATCCAAGCTCTTCGCATAATGCCTCTCTGATTAGGTAAAGGCAGGTATTCTGTAAAATTTTTAGATTAATGGGAAGAGATTTTTTGGGCATTATTCGAAGCCCTGAATCATTTTAAACATAGAAATTAACATAGAAACACATGGAAGTCAGGTTTTTCTATGTTTCCTCCAGTATTTTTCAAACCCATGACTGAGGAAAGAAGGTTAAAAGGTGTAGTTGAGCATCATGCGGGGGAAATATTCTTCCCGTTGGGCGATTTTGTCGGCGAAAGTGCAATAGAGGCGTTCGTTGTAGGTTTTGGCGGCGAAGCCGGCTCCGGCGATGCCTCCGAAATACCATCCACCTTCGAGACTAAGAACAATTGCTGCTGCAGCGCCATGTCCATCATGGATGAGTTTGGCACCAGCTGCAATAAAGAGGCTGTTGACCAGGAAGGCTGTGACCGCTGTTTGTTTTAGCCCGACATACCAATAGCCAGCACCAGGTAAGAGCGCATTGAGTGTTTGTGCTCTTCGGATCGATTTGGCACCGCTGCGATAACCGCAAACAATGCGATCTAGATAGTCGTGTTGTGGTTTTTGGGCTTCTTGACAGAGTGCTTCAAGGTCTGCTTGTTTGACACAAGAAAGAAGGTTAAGCTTTGAGACAGCGCAAGGGTCTTGCTCTTCCAAAAGTTTCAACATATGCTCCGCATGGGCAGGTCTGCCGACTTGGGTGTAGCTTTCATAGAGCATTAACAGTAAATCACGCCAAGCAGGGAATGTATGATCTACTTGGATGAGAGGAGTGGATTCCACTGCATAGATCACTTCGACATATTTTTGGCCTAAAAAATAAGCGAGTGCCACCATGTATTCAATTTCTAATTGTCTGGCGCCAGCATCGGGGGTGATTAAGCAAAGGGCCCTTTTAAAACCAGTGATGGCCCGATAAAGATCAAAATCTGCAGCAAAACAGAGAGCAATTCGGTATTCTTTACCCCAGTCGGTCATTTGCTCTTCAGGCGTTAAATGATGAAAGGGAGAGACCGAAAAATCGGGCGGCAAAAACAATGAAAATCTTTTTTCCCTTTGAACTTCCTTAGGATGAGGTGGAGCTTGCACAAGAGGTTCAATACAATTTGGAACCCGCGCACAAGCCGACATGAAACCCACTAAAATGACAAAAAGAACGGCACGCTTCCACATAGAGTGGTATTGTGGAAAAAGTGGCAATTTAACGCGAGCTATTCTGTTTAATAATGCATCTCAGGGGGGATAGGATAAAATTGGCATTCGGGCGCCATCATTGGCCCAGCTTCATAGATGGAACATGGGTTCGCATCCCAGTTATGTTCATAGCCTTCCTCATTAGTCAATCTGACACCACCTTCAGGTGTTGTGACAACTCTGGGGCGGACGAAGAAAATAAGATTACGCTTGCGACGTTGTTCAATTGTGCGGCTAAAAGCAGGGCCAATAAGAGGGAGTGTGCCTAAGCAAGGAATTCCTGAGCGGATAAAATTGACCTCATCAGAAATATGGCCGCTCATGACAAGAAACGTACCATCAGGAACATGGACGCGAGTGGTAGCTAAAATTTTATCTGTAACAGGCGTTAAATTGGATGCTCCTGCTACACCATTGACTCTTGCTACCGTTTGGTTGATCAATAAAGTCACCATATTGTCAGGTGATATAGTAGGGGTAATTTGAAGTTGAATCCCGACATCTTCATATTGGATGTTTTGTGTGACAGAACCTGTTTGCTGAATGACTGTGCTGGTGGTTTGATAGGGAATGTTCTGACCGACAAAAAAATCAGCTGGCTGGTTATCTTCTACCATAATTTTTGGATTGAGGACAACTGTGATATCTGCCTCTTCATCTAATGCACTGACTAATGCGCCTAAAGTGAGGAAAGATCTGCCATGATGCCGGATAATATTTCCAACAATCCCTAAACCAAAAGCCGAGGTGGCATCCGTAAAAGTACTAAAACCTTGTAATTGCGCAGGGACTGGTAATGGAACATCCAATCCAGGATTAGGCACACAAGGTGCAAGGGGATTAAGACATGTACCTGTACCTGATGCCACCGCTCTGGCGCCACCTTGTAAATTAGGGTTAGGAGGAACATTGCTCAACAGTCCAGAAGCAAAAGCTAATTTGTTTTGCTCGTCGCCGAGAGCGATCCATTGGACTCCAAAATCAAGGGAGTCATTGAGTGTCGTATCAAGGATAAGGACTTCGAGATAAACTTGTTTAGGCAGGGTGTCGAGCTCATCAATGAGCGAAACGACCTTTGCGATTGAGTCTTCAGTTCCTGCGATGACGATGGAGTTATTTACAGGTAGCCATTGCGCACTGAAAATTGTATTAACGAAGTCGATATTTGAGACACCAGTCATCTGGAGATTGATCCCAATTTCGTGGAGTGCAAAGGCGATCTCTTGCCCATTTTGATATTTGAGCTTGTACATCTCGAAAGTGTTGTTTTCTAGCTGTGTGATAGGGGGCGGAAGTGGATCAACCATGGAGATATCGAGAACATCGAGTCGTCGCATGACCTCGAGGGCTTTATCAATAATGGTGGGGCTAGAAACAATAAATACTGTGCGAGAGGCAGGCTCAGCTGTGATGGAGAAAACAGTTCCTGACGCAAGGGGGCCTAAGATTTCACGGGCATAATCAGCAAGAGCTTTTGGATCGGCCTGCTGCACATCATATTTTTCAATGTCGACAGCGATGTTAGGCGCATCCAGTGCAACAAGCAGTTCACCAATTTTGTTAACGTTGGCTGTGATGTCGGTTACAATCAGATGCCCTGTTTCTGCAGAAGGTTCGACATTCGCTTCTGGGGAAACAAGCGTTTTGACAATCTCAGCGATTTTTGTTGCATCCACATTATGAAGTTGAAAAACACGAGTGATCACGGCGCTGCCACAAGCGGCATTGATGTTTTTATCAGTGATCACAGTAGAAACTTTGGACATGTTCTGGTTGCGGTAGATCAAGACATTTTTGCCTTGTTCTACAGCAGAAAGATCGTGCATTTTCAACACTTGAAGAAGCGCTGCAGAAAGATCTTCTACGTTAGTTTGAGCCTCAGAAACAATTGTAATGGTTAAGGGTCTTCCATCGGGACCGACAAGATCATCACTATTGAAAATGAAGTTCGTGCCAGAGATTTTGCTGATGAATTGGATCAGTTGCAAGATGGAGACGTTATCGAAGTTAATGGTATACCCACAATCTGGATCTAGCCCACAATTAGGTCTGGGATGGAAAAGTGCAGGCTCTCTGAGAGGTCCTGTAGGGGGCTGATAGAGATGACGCTGTTCCATATTGGGTTGTAACTGCGGCATGCCTTCTGGAACAGCTCCTGGGTAATTTCCGGGACAGTTCGAGAGAGGCTCAGGATAGTATTCTGAATAATCGAATGGAGCACCTGAATAATTACGTGGGGGTTCAGGAATAGTTAGCGGATGTTCAGGATAATTAAATGGAGGTTCTTCAGGAACAGTTAGGGGATAGGGATTAAGGGGATAATCTGGAAGGTTTACTTGAGGTTCAGGATAATTGAATGGAAGTTTAGGAACTGTTGGTAGAGGTTCAAGTGGTGATGGAGGAGGAGGCGAAGGCGGTATAGTTCCATATCCACCATCAAAAGGGGAAAACAAACCTGAATCAATGGGGATTTGACCCATTTCATAGATCTGTGAAAGCTCCTCCTCAACATATCCTACGCTCGATATACCCAAGAGGATGGCTGAAACAAATGTGCGTATAAATGTTGGTGCCATCATTTTGATTATATTCAGACCCTAGGTATTGGTATATCCAAAATCTTTTTTTCAGTTCTTCTTAAAAGCCATAGAGGATTCTTATCTCCTTTACTTTTAAACAAGTCGCTCCAAACCGATCACCGCAAGTGGGCGCTCAAAAAAAGCGCGTCCATCTTTTTGCGATACTTTGCGGAAAATCGCATCCACTTGTTTTTGTGGAGAAAGGAAAAAATTTTCCATCAATGCTTCCAAAAACTGCGCTTCATCTAATTCTATTTCTGCAAGCTGTTTCGCTCTTCCTGCTTGAAAAGTGTGCAGCAGTAGGCTATCACCGATGCTAAAGTTTGAATCTACTTCAATGACATCAGCCATTGGGCGACTTCCTAAAGGCACATTATCGGCGGCCAACCTCCGTGGCGATTCAGCTCCAGCCGAGATATACCACAAAGGGATATAACCGCACGATATATATGAAAATCTTTCAATAATAGGATAAAGGGTGAGTAGTGAAAATGAAAACACTTCGCCCATACCAGCTTCTAAGACACGCGTATTCAAGCTTTTAACAAAATCGATTGGATTTTCAATCGCGCTACTCAAAGCACGTACCATTCCTTTCAGAATGGCAATATGGAGCATCCCTTCCACACCGGTGGTTAAAGATTCCCCGATGACGATCATATAAATTCCATCTTTGGGCTGCAAAAAGTCATAGTAAAGTGAAGAGATAGCTGAATTGCAGTTGGAGGCGACAGCCAATTCAAGTCGAGGCCATTTAGGAATTGTTTTTGGCACTAAAACGACTTGTGCAGCTTTTAAATTTTCACTGAATTCGCCTAAATAATCACTGCCTCTGCGATCTTTTTTAAGCTCATCCGATGCAAGATATCTGGAAACGGCACTACTGAAATCGACAATATCTTCATAGCGATCTTCAGGTTTCGGCTGAAGTGTTTTAGCTAATATCTTTTGCAGCCCCCTTGGCACCTCAGAAATATGGATCGTGCCATGACATAACCTCCCTGTCACAAGTTCATAAGTGATGATGCCCAGAGTAAAAATGTCTGATGAAAAACTAGCATGCAGAGGATCTGCTCTTTGCTCTGGACTCATGTATACAGGTGTTCCTAACATCCGCTTACGTGATTTTGCCAATAGATCTGTGTGCAATAAAGAGATCCCAAAATCGATCACTTTTACCCCGCCAGATGCAGTTAGCAAAATGTTTTCAGGTTTTAAATCACGGTGCACAATTCCATGCGCATGGAGATGGGTTAAGGCGTAGGAGATTTGCAAAATCACTTGTAGAGCACGTTGCAACGACATCGCTTGTTGGAGAATCATTTGCCGCAAGGAGATTCCTTGGATAAACTCCATCGCAATATAAACTCCACCCTCCCACTGACCGTGGCCATAAAGCTGGACAATATTGGGATGGTTGGTAAGCTCGATGATTTCAGCTTCACGCATAAACTGCTCAACCATTTCGGGGTTGGAGACATATTTAGGGAGTAAAACTTTGATGGCAATCGGTTCGTGAGTCTCAGGATGGATCCCCAAATAGAGAAAACTCATCCCTCCTTTATTGAGCAGACTTTCAATTTTATAGGGACCAATTTTTTTAGGAAGGGTGTGCGATTGTTCTCTTGAAAGGGAATCAGAAGTCATATCGCCAATATGCGTACTCCAAGAACATCTCCCATACGGATGAGCTCACCCCTGCCTACCTTTCTTCCGTTGAGAACTAAATCGACACCTTGTTCTGGCGCAACGTGCAGATCCAAAAGATTGCCTGGTGCTAATTGAGCCAGCATACCCGCCGTCATTTTCACCCTTCCGACTTCAATGGTGAGCTGTACAGGTATTTCTTCTAAGGGGATTTGAGTCCCTGAAGAAATGGGATGTTCTGCTGATGAATCCGTTTCAGTGACTGTCTCTTCTAAATTAAATTCTTCATCTTCATCGAATTCCGATTCATCATCTAGGTCTAAATCGCCATAAAGATCGTCCGCTTCGCTCTTGTCTGAATTGGACTGCCTTTGAAGTGGTTCATCTTCCATCATATTAGTTACCTCTTCATAAACTGGATAATGGGTGAGTTTGATCTCCCCTTTTTTGATTTTGGCTCTAAAAAAAGGCTTCTGCTGCAGCGTCAAAACAACCGAACCGCTTTTTTCATCTGGATCGTAAGAGCAATGATCCAGAATCACAAAATCACCCGCTTTAACTTTTTTCCATTCACTGTTTTTCAGCCGACTTTTGCCAACTTCTAGTCCTATTTCGACCATCAATTTTTCCCGCATTTCTTTAGTGAGTGCAGGAGGTTTTTGAAGGGCAAAATATTTCTTCCATTCCCGTCGGAAGCTTTCTGACAGAAGCACCCTTCCCCATAAATGCTGGCCATTTAATTGCATTGAAATGTCGATTGCGAAGCAAGACTCCTCTTCTAATACATAGTGCCCATTTTCTATTTGTGGCCCAATACGAGGGCTTAAAGGACTCGCAAATTGCTGTTTTGAAATTAAGCGCAAAATCTCAGCTGCAAAGTAAGAATAAAAGCCATCCACAAGAGCAGGTTCATAAAAAAAAGGGGTCTCTTCTTCTGTTGCTAAAAGATTTGACATCAGCTCTTTAATATTAAGCTCACCCGTTACAAAAAAAGCAGTGGAACTTAACGGAGACCACTCGATTGGGAGATAAATAATGTTTTCACCAAGACCTGCTAATATCTGGCCGGGAGCTATCCATCCTTTCTCTGTATGAGTGATGGTGATCTCTGGCCTATTTAAAAGTTTGCGCAAATCCTCTTCTAATCTTCCCCAATCTAATGAATTAAATGTCCCAAATTGAGGTTTTTCATCCAATGCAACAAGATGTGCATCGACTTGCTGGATCCAGTCTAAGGGTTGGTGAGAAGTCATAGCCGCACTATATCCGAGTATTACCTTTTCCTACAAACATCTCCTATCTACACAGCAGCTTAGAAGATTTAGAGAATACTAATTTATTTGTCGGGATAAGGTAAGCCCTTGTCCCGACAAATAAATAATATTCGCTTTACTTATTTTGACGCACAAACGTGCTCTTTTATTCGGGTTCGCCTTGGTTTTGTTCTCTACCTTGGTCGCCTTGGTCTTGCTGGCGGGAGGGCTCAGTTTCGGCGGTGAGTGTGGGCTGGAAGGGGGGAGGGAGACCTTCAATGCGGGGAAGCGCCACCACGTGAGAGCCTAGGGAAAGTTCAGCGATTTGAATGTTTTTGGCATTCAAAGACTGCATCATTTGAACTAGCTGCTCTTTATTTTTTTCTACCAAGTTGATCGCTGTATTTTCCTGTTGAGGAGTCATAAAATGATCAAAATGGATCGTGATTTGGTTGGCTTCGTAGGAAACTGTCAAATGGGCTCCCGCAAAGGCCTGTGGCACATTTTCATTTGTTTTGAGCTCTAAGCTTGCAAAATCTTTACCCCCCACCTGACCGATACGCATTGATTCAACTGTTTTCTGAATCAGTTGAGCCACTTGGCTAACTTGTGTGACGGCTGCTGTTTTGTCGGCCGCTGCTTTTTCAATGCCAGCTGAAAGATCAGTTTGCACTTCTTGTTGAATGCCTTGCTGCTTGGCTTTGATTCCTATTTCGTCTGATGACAAATCAAAAAGACCTTTCTTTTTTTTCTCCTCTTCTTGCGCCTTCACCTGTTCTTTGCGGCCTGGAAGTTGAAAAGCTTTTTGTTCTTTATCATCATCGCTAGGTGTGCTTTTTTTTGAAGGGGGGGTACTGGAAGGACGCTGTCCTGATGGGGGAACACTCACTTAATGACTCCTTTTTCTTTTATGTGCTTCGTGCAAAACCTGGCCAATTTCATCATGCTCTTTCGCTTCTTGTTTTGCTTCTTCTTTACGCGCTTCTTTAAGCCATTCTTGTTTATGCAAAGAGATTTTTTCTTCTTCTAATCTCCGCTTTTTCAACTCGTGGCGCGCCTCTTCAAGATTGTGCGCTGCAATTCGCACTTGTTCTTTTTGTTTTTTGACTTTTTCTTCTTCTTTGATCAGCTTTTCTTTGACAACTTTAAGATAAGCTTTCATCTGAAGCACTTCATCGCTAGTCGTTCCTTCATCTAAAGCTTTTCTGAGTTGGGCTAATTTGGCTTGATGATGGTGTAAAACGGTGTCGCGCTCAGCCTCCACTTTTTTTAATTTTTCTTCTTCAACTTGAAGAGCTCTTTTTTTTTCCTCTACAACTTTTTGTGCTTTCTCAACACGATCCTTTTTGACATTCAGAACCTGCTCAAGGGGATATTTACTTTTCATAGATTATTTGAATAGAGCACGCAGCTGCTGCAGAGTTTCCTCAAAAGTCGTTTTTTCCTCTATGGTTTGCTTGAGAAAACGGTTGAGTTTATCGATATGGTCGATGGCATAATCGGCATCCTTATCCGATCCTCTTTTATATTCACCCAAGCGGATTAACATCTCATTTTTCCGGTAGTTTGCCAAAACTTCCCTGCCCTTGCTTACAGATTTTAGCTGTTCTGGCTTAGCAACTTCTGTCAATAATCGGCTAATCGAAGCGAGAACGTCAATAGCGGGATAGTGATAGGCATGGGCTAATGCATTCGAGAGGACGATATGCCCATCAAGAATGGATTTGACTTCATCAGCCACAGGCTCATTCATGTCATCACCTGCCACAAGGACCGTGTAAAAGGCTGTAATTGAACCTTCCTCAGCGTTTCCAGAGCGTTCTAAAAGACGTGGAAGTGTGGAAAATACTGAGGGGGTGTACCCAGCTCTCGCAGGAGGCTCTCCTGCTGCAAGACCTATTTCCCTTAAAGCCCTTGCAAAACGGGTGACCGAGTCCATCATCAAGATGACACGTTTACCCTGGTCACGGAAATATTCCGCAATAGCAGTGCCCACATAAGCCGCATTGAGTCTTAATTGAGATGCTTGATCTGAAGTGGAAACAATCACTACAGATCGACTTAAGCCCTCTTCACCCAAATCATTTTCGATGAACTCTCGCACTTCCCGTCCCCTTTCACCAATCAATGCGATCACATTGATATCGGCCGACGCATAGCGGGCAATCATCCCCAAAAGGGTTGATTTGCCAACACCCGCTCCAGCAAAGATCCCAATCCGTTGTCCCTGTCCACAGGTCAAAAAGCCATCGATGCATCTGACGCCTGTCGCCAGGGGGTCTGTGATTCTTTTCCGTTTTAATGGATCAGGTGGGGCGCGGAAGATGGGGTAACTTTCAGTGAGATTGAGTGGTCCATGTGTTTCAGTATCGATAGGCTCACCCAAGCCATTGAGTACTCTACCCAAAAGCTCAGGACCCACTTTGATATGAAGCGCCATCCGTGTGGGAACAACTTCAGACGCAGGACCAATGCCGGTCATCTCTCCTAACGGTGAGAGATAGACCTCTTCTTGCGTAAAACCGACAACTTCTGTCATCAAAGGAGGAAGTGATTGCCTTTTGACAAGGCAAACCTCACCAATACGTACCTGTGGGACCACAGCTTTGATAAGCATACCCACAACTTCGGTGATGCGGCCCATCATCGTGGTGAGCTGCACATCCTCTAAGCTGGTGATCAATTTTTCGAAATCGGCGGGAGAGGACTCTTTCATTCTAGCCCAGCTGAGTGCTCAAAATCGTTTTAATGCCTGACACAGACGATCCGACGATGCTTGCAAAAAGCTCACCTCTTTGTGTGGCTCTTTGGACCGCATATTGCAATTTGAAATAGGAGGTGATATCTGGCTTTGTGGTATTTTGCAAAAAGTCTAAGGCACCTCCTAATGTTCCCTGAGCTCCATTTAACCATTCAGAAATGAATTGTACAGTCCCCTGACCTTGTTTTTGCACTGGGGGATCAAATTTACCATTTGAATTTTTGGCGATGGTTTGCATATCTGGATTCATTTTCTGCGTCACTTTTTGCATTCCGGTATAGTGATCGTCAGTGAATTGGCTAGTAACACTTTTATCCTGCAATTTAGTTTGAATGTTGCTCAGCTTATTTTGCAGCTCGACAATATGATCTCCCAATTCTTGTGGCGCGAGCGGAGCCTGTTGACGCGCGGCATCCCCGGCTACTTCCATAGGAGAAGGGCGTGTGGCTTCAGTTTCACCCGAGGGGGGTTGACCCTCAGGCGCCAATGAAAAGGGTTTCGGCTCCTGCGCCTCTTCTCCAGCTCCCAACATGGGTTTTTCAGGCCCATACGGCGGTGTCGGCTGAATAGGAGAAACTCCTGAATTAGAAATCGGATTATTAGACATAAGTTTTCCTTTTTTTAAGCCACAGGTCCCCGTTCACCCACTTTTCCCATCAGCTCTTTTTCCCAATCTAAAAGAGACTGCGCGAGCTGCTTTGTGGATTCCACATCACATTTTTCCACAACTTCATTGGAAATCTCTGCAGCTTTGCGTAAACTTTCAATTTTCTCATCATTTGTTCCATCTTGCAAAACAGAAAGAATGTAAGAAAAAGCTAAGAAAGCTTTTGCCCGCCAATTAGTTTGCTCCTCTTGAACGATCTCTTTAAAATTTTTCTGCGCAGCGGGAATATCCATTTTGTGTAGGGCAATGAGACCATAGCCCATTTTTTTTGCCAAATTCTTCGGATCTAAGATACCGACAGCATTGAAGAGCTTTTTTGCACTCTCTTCATCCCCTTGCTTGATCGCGACAAGTCCCGACTCCACAAGGAGAGGAATATCATCCTTAAAATCTTGAAGCGTAGCCATAGTTTTATCCTCTTTAAATTATTGACCTTTAGTTGAACGTGCCATAGTGATCATTTCATTGTGCACAGCGCTGAGCGTGTTAGATACAGCTTCGATATACTGTGACATGATCTGCATGTGAAACTGCATATTGAACATCGTAGCCAAATTGACAGTACCACCCGTAGCTTGTTCGAGTTGTGAAAGGTATGATTGTACTGATTGTACATACTTGTTCAATCCCGAAAGCATTTCGGTAAAATTAAACGAACCTGCGTCCGATCCAGCCATTTTTCCCCCCAATTAAATTAAAACATTTTACGATTTACGCGCTGGATAACCTTCTGGACAGCCAAATAGGCGTGCAAAAGAGTTTGCGCTTCATCAAAAGCTTTTTTGTCTTCGCCTTGCCGTAAGATCGCTTTCAGCTGTGTGATTCTTTCTTCGACCTTTTCTTTGACAGCGCGCAGTTTGCCGGGATCTTTCAAATCTTCTTCCAGATCGAAAGAATAATCGGCTATTTTTGACTTTCTTTTGTCACTTTGCATCCCAAACATATTGAAATTTACTCCTCACTAAAAGAGTTGCATGTATTATATTCGATTTTATATTTCAACCCGTCTTTCTCTAAAAAGATAGCATGGGGTTGGATACTGGTGATTGTATAACCATCTAAGCAATCACCTCGGGAAAGGATTTTGCCATTGATCACGACATTCACATTGACATCTCCATGTTTTGAATATCCTGTGACCTTGTAGCGCATTTTTCGACTCAAATCTGATACTCCCCCTACGCCACGATTTAGGTCCACCACCCCCCGTTCGGGGGAAACAGTCACGACAAAATTGCGCAAACAGCGGATCCCAGGCATCTTTTTGATTTCTTGCACCAATTGTTCAAATGCAAACCGGTGACTTGTGGAAACATAACCCGTGAGTTGTAAATCCCCATTGCTTAGACTTGGCGTCACTGACTCAAATCCTTTTTGCAAAAGTTTACTTGCGATTTCTCCCATCAGGCATTCCTCTACAACCACCTTGTTTTGAAGCAAATTCAAATAATTGAAATTTACATTGAGGTAATCGGAAAGAGCCATCGCCTGTTTTTCAGTTTGTAAATAACCTGTGATGGCAAAAACTCCAGGTGCTGGGGAATGCATACTTACGCCTCTAAAATCGGGATGTTTCGACAATAAAATATTCATCTCCTGCCAGACAGCTTCATTATTGACAATGTTATCATCGATCCCTTTGATGAATCCTAAACCATTTAATTTGTGCAGAAGTTCGTTATGTTCAACTCCATTTCTGACATGGCCTAATAAGAATAGCTTCCCATTAGCAGAATTAAATGTATAACGGATAGCTGGATAACACTTTATAATTGCAGCAAGCTCCGCTAAGGAATCTTTGCGCTCCGTCCCCACTTCTCGGGTTTGGAATAGGGAGAGCAGTCCAATCCCCAAAAGAATAGCAAGCCCACCAATCATTAAGCCCAAAGCGAGCGTTCCAGGAGAAAAAAGAGGTTTAGCAGCTACTGGTGCTGCAATGGGCTCTTTTTCCTCTTCTATTTCTTCTGCGCTTGGAACAACTTCTTCTTCGGCAATTTCTTCCTCAGGAGCTTCATAAACTGGCGCAGCTATTGTTTCAGAGGGTGCTTCTCGATCAATTAACAAAAATGCCGATGTTCCCAAAGCCACAACGGCATTCGCTGTTAACGTTTTTTGGTCACTAATCCTCTCTTTATCGACAATAACCCCATTTCGAGATCCTAAGTCTTGAATGGTAACGTTGCCATTTTCACTCACAGAAAGGCGTGCGTGCTCACGGGAAACACTGAGATCGTTAAAGACAATATCGCAGCTGGCAGCATCAGTACCAATCAAGTAGGAACTATCAAGATCCAGGGCAAATTCTGCACCTGTGTTGGGTCCTGCAATAACCTTCAAAATGAAACGCGTTGTCTGTGTCAGATCGATTTTCATTTCAGGCACTTCAGACTCATCAAAAAGAGTTTCTTCAGTGATCTCTTCAGGCTCAAAAGAAGAAAACCCTTGTTCAAAGACTTCTTCTTGTGAAGGTTCTTCTTCATGCAAAGGTTCATCTTGCGGCTTTTCCAAGGGGCGATCTTCTGTTTGAGCCTCTTCTTGTTCTTCCTCTTCTTCCTCAAAAAAGTGATCGGATTCGAAAACGTAGTCGGCAGGTGCACCCTTTGGATAGAAACGGAATACCGAAGTGCCAAGAGTGATCAGATCGTCTTCCTTCAGAATAGCTGGGGCTGTGAGAGGCTCACCATTGAGTAAAACAGGTTCGGTCGTGCTCATGCTTTCAATAGAATAACCCTCTTCCAATTTGCGGATCCGTGCATGCAATCGAGAAGCCTTGGGATCCTCAATCACAATCGTACACAAATCTGGATCCCTTCCTATTGTCCATTCTTCGCCACTTTCCAATGAAAGGATCAGACCTTTTAAGATCCCTTCTTCGGCGATGAACTCAGCATTCATTCTCGTTTCCTATTCTTAATCGTTAGCCAATCGTTGAAATTCCACCGTTTCACGGCGCCAAGCTTCAGCATAATTCAGAAATTCTTCTAGCTTTTCATAAAAAGCACGGTAGGGTTCATGTTCTGATAGAAAATCGATCAAAATCACTTTTTTCCCTTCTGCATCTAATCCAAGAGCAGATCCCCCTGTTTCCCTTCCAAGCAAATTGGCTGTTACCATCCTCAACATAAACTCTTCCGTCTGTACCTGGGGAAGATCGGCGAGGATTGCTTGGATCTGTATGTTTTTTTCGTTGTTTTCGCGCAAAACCACATCGAGATCAGGCTCAAGGCGAAGAGAATATGAACCATCCTCTTTTGCTTCAAGAGCTTGTTCTAAACTCAAATCATTGGTAAGCTGCTCTACAAACTGTTTCAAGGCCATTGCAGCACGAAGGATCCTGCGAAAACTTTGTTTCTTATTTTTATTTTTGTTGTTTTTTTAATATACGTCCATACGTTTATGAAAGCCATTAGAATGATCTTAACGCTGTCTTTATTCTGTTGTAAACTATTTGCTTCAACTTTTTCAGAATCTGGAAATACCCCCTGGGGATATGATGACGACCTTATTTTCATCAAACAAGAAAAGCCTAAAGATGAAAAACTTAAGCAATCAATCGGACAAAAAACATGCCGCGGGATGATCCGTTTCTTCCAGGTTTATATCTCTCCCATTGACGGCCCAAGAAGCAGCTACTATCCAACAAGTTCACAATACGCACTCGAAGCCATTCAAAAACATGGTATCCTCAAAGGGATTGGTATGGGATGTGACCGGTTACTACGTGAAAATGGAGAGGTTTGGGTGTATGAAACTACAGACCGCTTCGGCCCCCTCCGTAAACTCGACCCTGTTCAATAATCGAATAAAAACACAAAGACACTAAAATTCGAAGACATGAAGAATTTTTTCTTTTGCGTCTTTTGGGCTTTGAGTCTGTTACACATTCATTAAGGAATGATTAAAGTAATTTTTATTTATTAATAATGAATTTCTTGTTATAATGTTGTTGCTTAATAATTTTAATAATAAAAGGATAATTATATGTACGTAAACCAAACAGAGAGCACTAGTTTTTTAAGTGAAGTATGGTCAAAGGTGGACAGCCAAGCCGCAAAATCTGCTGTGGTGCTGCTTGCCCTTTCAGCCATTGCTATTTATGTGATGTGCGCGGGAAATAATGGCCCAAATGCATTATGGAACATCGACAAAACAGAATTGATAAACAATATCCAAATTATTTCCACTATTGGCGTGAGCGGAGCAATTTTGATCCCAGCTCTATCAATCTTCAAAAATTGCATAGCAGAAGTATGGAAAATGGAGTTGCCAGATCAGCCCCCAACAGAGCCTCTCAAATAGAATCTAACAAATAGATCTATATAGGCTGCGCGGACATTCTTCGGGCAGCTTTCTATAATTAATGTTTTTTATTTAGTTATTTGCTAAACTGCTCATCCTATGTACAAAATGGCAATTGTGGGCCGCCCAAACGTGGGAAAATCGGCTCTGTTTAACCGGATTTGTAAAAAAAGGATCGCGATCGTTGATGAGGCGGAAGGGATCACCCGTGATCGCCTCTATTCTCAGGCAGAAGGGTTTGATTTTCCTTTTGAAATCATCGACACTGGCGGAATTGATTCTTCTTCTGAGGATCTATTCCAAAGTGAAATCCGCATGCAAGCTGAAATTGCCATCGCCGAAGCTGACACGTTAGTGATGGTAGTGGATGCCAGAGTGGGCATCACTCGCATGGACGCAGAACTTGCCCGCCTTTTATTGAAATCGGGCAAACCTCTCACCCTGGCCGTAAACAAAATTGATGATTTGTCTCAAAAACCTTTAATTCATGGTTTCTATGGTTTAGGGATTACGAAGATGGTAGCGGTTTCCGCAGCTCATGGGTTTCAAATTGCAGAACTTTTAGAAAAAGCCTGGGCGGGATTTAAGCCTAAACCAGAGAATGATCTCACATTAGGCATCAAAGTGGCTGTTGTGGGACGCCCTAATGTGGGGAAATCCACATTTATCAATACCCTTTTGCAAGAAAAGCGGTGCGTGGTTAGCCCCACGGCAGGCACAACGCGCGACAGTGTCGATATCCCTTTTACTTTTGAAAATCGTGATTTTACTTTGATTGACACTGCCGGTGTGCGCCGCAAAAAAGCTGAGCGCGATACGGTGGAAAAGTTTGCAGCCCTCCGTACTGAACGAGCGATTGAACGGAGCGATGTCTGCATCTTGATGCTCGATGCTCAAGAGGGGCTAACTGTTCAAGAGAAGCGAATCGCTAATCTGATCGAAGAAGCTGGTAAGGGTTGCATTTTGGTGCTTAACAAATGGGACCTTGTAAAAGGTTTCCGCATGGAACATCTGACAAAAGTGTTACAGGAACATTCCCCCTTTCTAGCCCATTGCCCCATTTTATTCATCTCAGCTCATGAAGGGCGCAATGTCGCCAAGGTGATCCCAGAAGTGGAAAGTGTCATGAGAGCCTCTCAGACACGCATCACCACTCACCAACTTAACAAATTCCTTGAGCGTGCGATGCAACTGAATCATCCTCCTATGATTACAGGAAAGAGATTGAGAATTTACTACATGACGCAAGTGGATGTCAGCCCACCCCGCTTTGTATTCTTTGTGAATAAACCAACACTGATGCACGAAACGTACAGAAAGTATTTAATTAACTGCTTTAGAAAAGCCTTTCCTTTTTCTGGCACGCCTCTGATTTTTCACCTGAGAGGCAAGGAAGAAACATCACGTCCCAGGCTCATGAAAGGAGAGAAGCTCGATGAGATCGGAGCGGGAGAAATTCTTGAGGACAGCCTGGTCATCGGCTCCTCCAATATTGATCTTGAATAAATCTATTGAAGTGCTCCAAATTGTTGGATAGAGATGACGGTTTAAACACTTATGCAAGTTTTTAGATACCCTCTGAATTATTCTCAGGGCCAATTTCCTAAAATAAAGATTGCGATTTTATATTAAGCTGCTCCTGTACTTCAAAAACTTTTTTTCTTAATTGTTCCTCAGAAAAGTAAGTTCCAGGATATTGTTTTAAGTCATCTTCAAATTTAGTAAATCGGCCTGCTATGATACTCAATTCAGAAAATAATTTTTTTTCAATATCTGAAAGGTTTCTACTATCAATTTCTAAATCATAGCAATAGTAGAATTCATCACAAAAAGCCCAAGCATCTATTTTGTTAGAAAGATACATATTTATAATTTGATAGATTCTGCGCTTATCTGTTCTTTCAAACATAATTTTATTCTATTTTTGGAAATGGACCTAATTGTTTTTACGCCTTTTCTCCAACCGCCGCAAACGAGATTGGCTTTATTTACTATTTCTTGTGTATTGCTAGTCTTACTTTCTTTATTATAAATCTACAATTATCTTTAATAATTCTATTTTAAATTTATTTATATTCTTCAGGAATATTCTCCATTTGCTTTGCTAAAGACCAATCCATAGGCTTTTCATCTGGATTTGCCCATTTGGTACCTTTATTCAACCATTCTTCTCGAAATTTTTTAATATATTCGGGAGTACAATCTTGATATCCAAATTCTACCCCGCAACAGCCACAGATTTCAAAACTTGGAGTATGCCCATCCTCTCCCCATGGTTGAAAATCCTGCATTAACCCACAAACACGACAATGATAGCTTTCTTCATTTTCATTGTGCATTAAAGTACTCCAAATTTGTTGGATAGGGATGACGATCTAAACTAGGCTTGTACATTGTTCTTGGTAAACCATCGGCATTCCTAATTGCAAAACTATTGGTTGAAGGATTATAAAAAATAACATCCCCATTAGAGCGAATTTTAGTTAAGGTTCCTGTAGGTGGGTAATTAATAAAAGACGCAGAAGCTTCTACATATTGTTTTGAATTTAAAATTTCAGGGAAATCTGCACCATGCGCCTTCCAATGTAGATATGCATTTTGTACTGAAGTTCTTCTCTTTGTTGAAGTCCAGATTTGATTAGGAATTCTCTCAGCAACAACCTCTGCAGCTCGCCCTGCTTTCCCAATTGAAGTGATGGTTTCGCCAACTCCCCCTGCTCTCCCCAAGCTTGGAGCAGTTCTTCCAATGCTTCCAACCCTTCCTAATTTTGCTGCTGAAAATCCTATCGTTGCAATATCTACAGTAGCTTTACCCCATGCAGCGGGGCTTGTTGGATTTCTCCATGTTTCCATAAAGCCAGGCACTACCATGCCTAATGGATCTTCCGATGCTGCTCTACCTAAACTCTTCCATCCTTCGACAGCTCGAAAAGATTTGTCTTGGAAAAGGGAACGGTCATTAAAATGTTCATACTGGAAGTCAGCATGCATCCATTCCCCCATTTTACCCATGCCATACCCTATGCCAGTGATTCCACTCCATGCATAGCTACCGGCCCCATAACAAAAATCTTTGGTTCCACCCCACATTCCCCCCAAGCTCCATAAACCGTAAGGATCATATTCTGTAAGAGGATTATTATGGACATAAGCATAAAGGTTAGGACCATCAGCAAATCCTTGAGGATCGGTTGTGATCCAGCGCCCTAGTTGGGGAGAATAGTATCGTCTACCAAAGTAGAGGAAGTTGGTTTCTGGGTCATAGCGTTTGCTGGCAAAGCGCCAGGGGGAGAAGTCATCTCCTGTGAGCTCTTCACCATAGGCTGTGTAGCGGTAGTTGCCATAGGGTGTTTTGTTGTAGATAAGGGAAACGATTGAGCCTTGTATGTCATGGATGGGGAAGTAAGTGAAGCATCCGAGCTCTAGGATGACGGCTGATCCGATTTCAGCTCCTAGTCCTTCTCCTAGGATACGTAACTGTCTTGTCATTCCCCAATAGGTCATTCCGATTTCTTTTTGGTCATCCCAAATGTAGTTTTCCCATCCTTTGGTCAGGCGGCGGTTAAAGGAATCGTAGGTGTAGGTTGTTTGGGTCCATCCGTTGGTTACGGCTATGAGTCGATCGAGGATGTCGTAGGTGTAGGTGAATTCTCCGTCTGAGATGAGGTTGCCATTGGGGTCATAGGTGTATTTTTTTTGTCCGTCGTGGGTG
>Ga0153954_1000943_pt1 | contig 18209 bp, 19 predicted proteins | sample TSFL038MetaG_FD_102277 | JGI IMG/M metagenome (GOLD analysis project Ga0153954, IMG submission 102277) | Attine ant fungus gardens microbial communities from Florida, USA - TSFL038 MetaG | ecosystem: Host-associated > Fungi > Mycelium > Unclassified | place: USA: Florida, Wekiwa Springs State... | reverse complement strand
TGGTCGTCCTACTGTTGATGGGTTGTCCGACCCCTTGTTCGGCATCAGCCGGGGTGGTCCTCGCAAGTGATCCACCGCATCCTCAATTTTCGCACTCCCGGCGAAGTTTGCAAAACTCCAGTTGTAAGTTCGCCGACAGACCCGAAACGGCATCCCGGATCACTTGCTTGTCCGGGGCCGGGTCGAACCCTGATCCTCTTGTCGCTTCGCAGCCTGGACAAGCCTGTTGTCCAGGCTGCTCAAACTCATATCCACAAACTCACAACTCACCAGATAAAGAAGACGAGAGGTTCCTGATCCATTTCGACGCGACTCCGACTCCCAGGTCCAGATCTCGCGTGGCCGGTAACAACGAACAGGGCAGGCCTTTAGTCTGCCAAGGCCTTTGCGAACGGCCTCGGCAGGCCAAGGCCTGCCCTACGTTTAGAGAACGATATGACGCTGCGAGCACTTAATGGCGGCCCAGGCCCAGACGTTCACGGTGGTAGGCTAAGCGTTGTCCCACGTCCATCTTGCTGAAATCGGGGCGGCCGTCGTTGAAGACAGGATACCCGTTCTTCTCCTCGAGCTTGGTGCGTGGGGCAGGGGATGCGAGGTCGAGCTTGGTGGGGCCTTGGCAGGCGCAGGCATGTGCGTCGGCGGGAACGGCGGCCGGCTTGGGAGCCTCGGCTTTCTCTCCATGACACTGGCATGCGGACGAGGCTGTAGACGTGACCGTCGGCATCGGGGGAACCACAACCGAGGTTGAGGAACCGCCGTAACTCATGGAGGCCGTCTGGCTCTTGAGGTCGACATCCAAGGGGCGATGAGGCCGAATACCAAGCTTCCCGAGAACGGCGTGGTAAGCCTTCACCGCTTCGACGGGTCCGATGTGACCATCGACGATCAGGCGCAAGAATTGGATAAACGCGAGTTGGTTCTCTGCACTGTTAATCTTGCGCCCGAAGAGAGCGACCTTGGCACCGTACTTTTGAGCGTCGGCGAGGAGTTGGAACGCGTCGAACGTCGTTCCGGCCGAGCCGCCGAGGATGCCGATCACGAGATGAGGATCGTAGCGGAAGAGTTCTTCCATGGCCTTGGGTCCATGGTAGACCATCTTCAGGAAGACCGGGCGCCCCGCGGGAGCAACGCCGGCGAGCATTCGAGCGATCATGTCGTTGATGAAGCCGGGTAAGACGTCCGGCGGCACCGCGTTCGGCATGTTCGGGTCGAAGACTTCGAGGAAGTACCGAAACCCTTTGCGTTCGGCCTCGGCGCGAAACTCGTGGAATCGCTCGAGCGTGGCGATGTCGTGCGAGAGGTCGTTGTTGAAGGTCACGCTATAGAGGCCGAGGTTGGCCCCGAGTGTGCGTTCGCCCGGCTCGCAATCGAGGTGGCCGCACTGGATGTGGTCGAGGCTCGCCGTGCGGAAGGGCCGCGAGGGGGCCTCGGCGTAATGCGATCCCCGCGCAATATGCACATCCGTGGTGTCGTTCGCCCGGACGGCCGGCGTGACCGCTGAGTTCTCAAAAAGACGTTCACGAATCGTAAGAGCATGATTCGTGCTGGCCGACATCAGCATGATGTCGACCAGGCCTTGCCGCGTGATCAGCCGCATCTGCTCGCGATATTCCTCGAGCGTGCGGTACCGCAGCTCTCCCGAATGCGCTTCGGGGGACTGACCGGGCGCACCGATGCCGAAGGCCATGTCGGCATCTTTGGCGTCGGCAAGGATGAATTCACGGCTGTTCGGATTCGCATGAATGGCTGCGAGCTTCCGATCGAGCGACTTATCCACGGCGCCCTCCGTTCGACTGTCCGGAGATCGTGACGCGAGAAAATCCACCGTTCCCACCGCCGCCGCTTCCCATCGTCACGCGGACCGAGTTTCCGTTCGCAGAAGGTGCGGCTGAAGGTGCGGGCTTGGGAGCCTTCGACGCGGCGGCCGGGTTCTTCTTCAGAACCTGGTCGATCGTCTCACGCAGCACCTGGGCCGAGTGCTGAAGCGCCGAGACTTCCTTGGGCCAGAGTTCGATCTCGAGTTGGGCCTCGACTCCACCTCGGCCGACCACTGTCGGCACCGAGATGCAAACGTCTCGCATGCCATACTGACCGGAGACGAGCGACGAGACCGGCAGGATTCGCCGCTGGTCGAGAGCGACGGCATGGACCACGTCCCGGATCGAAATGCCGACGGCGAACCCGGCTCCCCCTTTGAGCTTGATGACCTCGGCACCGCTGCCCTTGGTCCGCTTGAAGAGAGCTTCGGCCGTTCCCGAGTTCCAGCCCGGGTATTTCTCGAGCGGAAGACCCGCAGCCTGGGCCGCCGACCAGATCGGCACCATGCTGTCGCCGTGCTCACCGAGAATCGTGGCGGTCACCTGGGTCGGCGGCAGCGAGAGCGACTCGGCGATCAGGCTTCGGAACCGGGCCGAGTCAAGCTGTGTGCCGAGGCCGATCACCTGCTTCGACGGCAATCCCAACTGGGCGGTCGCCAGGTAGGTGAGAACGTCGACCGGGTTGGAGACGACCAGGAAGATCGCATCCTTCTTGGGACCGGCCGCCTTGATCTGGCCGAGGATGTTGAGGAAGAGTTCGACGTTGCGGTTGATCAGGTCGAGACGGCTCTCGTCCGGCTTGCGACGAAGACCGGCGGTGACCATGACCAGGTCGCTTTCGGGGATCGCTTCGTATCCAGTGGCCCGGATCCGCTGGTCGGCGACGAGCGAGGCCCCATGCAGGATGTCGAGGGCCTGCCCCCGGCAGAGGTCCGCATTGACGTCGATGAGGTCGATCTGGCTGACCACTCCGCCGCATTGCAAGGCGAAGGCCGCGCACGAGCCGACCAGGCCGCCGCCGCCGATAATGCTGACCTTCATGGGTCGTTCCTCTCCAATTAGGACCCGCTCACCGAGCAATAGTCCCGCTGTTTCCGCATGTGGATAAGTGAATCACATCGAGCCGAGTCGGCGAGCTGGCGTTCGATCGCCGCAAGACGTCTGACGCCTCGACCTCAGCCTCGGGGCGCTCCATTCATGGCCTGCATCACCTGGTCGGTGATCAGCTTCACCAGGGCATCGATATTCGGTTCCGCGTGTCCCGCCGCGCCGTTGACGGAAGGAGCAGGGGCCTGGCCTTGAGCCTGGAGAAGCTTGGGCGGAATGAACGCCTTCGGCTCCGGCTTGAACTCGGTGTACCCCTCACGGAAGAGGCTGTTGCCGCAGAGGTCGCAGTTCTCGAGACCTTTTTCGAGGCGGACGTCGCGGATACCGAGGTTCGGCTTGATCTTGAGCAGCTCCGCGGCTTTCTCGTCGGTGTAGTAGTTCACGGTGCCGAGCTGCTTGGCGAGGATCAAGATCCGACAGTAGGCGTCGATGATCTCGGTCTTGAAGTAGGCGTCCGTCAAATCGCTGCCCGCCGTGATCGTGCCGTGATTCGCCAGCAGAATGACGTCGGTGTCCTTGACGTACGGAATGACCGTGTCGGCGAACGCCTGGGTACCCGGCGTTTCGTAGGGGCTGATCGCCACTTCGCCAAGGAAGACCTCGAATTCAGGCATCGTGCATTTCGGGATCGGCTCATGCGCGACGGCGAAGGCCGTAGCATGAGGGGGATGGCAGTGCACGCACGCCTTAACATCGGGGCGGGTCTTCATGATTGCCAGGTGCAAAAGGATCTCGCTCGATCGCTTCCGCTTGCCCGCGACCTGCTTGCCTTCCATGTCGACGATGCAGAGGTCGTCAGGCTTCATGAAGCCTTTGGAGACTCGCGTCGGCGTGCAGAGGACCCGATCCTCGCTGAGGCGGTAGCTGATGTTTCCGTCGTTGGCGGCCGCGAAGCCCTTGGCATAAACGCGCCGGCCGATCTCGCACATTTCTTCGCGAAGTTTCCATTCGCTCATCATCGAACCGTTGCCGACCATGCTCGCTTCTCCGATCCTGCTGGGGCCACTCCGGTCCGCTTACAGGTAAAGTTGGTCCAAAAGGCAGGCGCAATACGCATCCACCGGTGTTTTGACTTTTCCGAAAGGGTTGGCCGCCTCGCGGCCCTCGCTCAGACCGATCAGGACGCCAGGGCTGGAACCCAGCTCGTCGAAGGCGATCACTTCCTCGCCTCGGCGAGGGGAGTCTTCAACCAGAGCCTCGAGCGGCATCGGCAGGGCGATGACAAACCGGGCTCCGCGTAGGCTGGGGTGAACCCGAGACAAGGTGACGCGGCCGATAATTTCCGCGATTCTCATGGCTCCTCCCCGCTGATCAGCCCCTCGGGAGCTTCGGGGGCTCCCGGGCGGCGAAACGTCAGGCTCATTTGTTTCAAGAGTGGGATCGACTTTCCGGCAGGCTCGACCGCAAGCAAGTTCACCCCGAGACTGCGCGTCGCTCGCGCCACGCTCTCGACGTCGAAGGCCGACGCCGCACGGACGGAGGGGAACCGGCACCCTTGCCAAACCACGACAGGCGCGTCGTGGGTCAGGACGAAGATTCCGCGACCCGGAGCTTCCGAAAGCCAGTGGGCCATCTCGCGGGGTTCCGCTTTCAATTCGAGCCAGGGGAACGAGTCTTCCAAGAAGAGCCGCCGCAGCGCCGTCACGATTCCGGATTGGACGTCGCTCGCGAAACCCCATTCACCTCGATTCCGCAGCGAACCGACTTCGTCCCGAGAAACCCATCGCAGCTCGATCGCGTGCCGCTTGAGGAAGTCGCGGGCCAGGGGGGTGATGATCGTTCCCGGAGCCACGCGCACCTCGCGAACCTCGCGTGGGAGCAACTCCGCCTGTCGAAGCGAGAGCAGGCGCTCCGCGAAGACCTCGGCCGGCCGCTGCGCGGGGCGTTTCGCGGCTCCGTTGAGTCCGAACAAAACGGCTCGGACCGCCGCCTGGACATCATCGATGGTCGGTTGGCTCATCGGTCGGGCAGCCCCATGACACTCCAGCGCCCGGGGGTATTACGTCCGAGCTGCTCTTGGAGTGCCTGACCGTCGTTCGTCACCAAAACGAGATCCCCTCGGCCTGCTCCCATGCGGTCGAAGACCAGGACCGGCTCGCCGTCGGGCTTGCCGCCGACCCCTTCCAACTGGACCACGAGCAACCGCTCCCCCTGAAAGCTAGGGTGTTTAATCGTCGACGTCGTTGTGCCGATCACCCGTCCGATCTGCATGTCGAGATCCTCGGCAGGAAACCACCAGGAAGTCGCGAACGCCAAGAATGAAAATTCAAGGATGTCTAAATCGGATTCCGCACTGCATCCGCGACTTCGAGGTGGACATTTCCCTTAAACAAATCGCATGGCCCCGACCACCGCGGACCGGCGTTGACGGCAGAAGGTCAAGGGCGTAGTCACACCTTCACCGGTTGGTCCGGCGATCGAGAAGGAGAGTACCCCTTCGCCACCGAGACCGAGCCCGGCCGGGCTCGGACCGTTGACCACGAAGACGGTGCAATCCATGGCTTTGCCCATCTTCGACATGACCGTCGTATCGCGCGAGTGAAGGATCGCGGTATGGCCATAGCCATGTTCGGTCTCCTTGGCCAACTCGATGGCGCGGTCGACGTTCGAGACCCGGACGAAGGGGATGAACGGCATCATCTGCTCGTGCTCGACGAACGGGTGATCCGCGCCGGTCTCACCGTAGAGGATCTGCGTCCCCTGTGGGACTTCAACGTTTGCGTAGCGTGCCAGGACCGCGGCATCCTGACCGATCAGATTCTTTTCGACGTGGAGCTCACCGTCGTTGCCGGCCTTGAAGGCGGCTTTGGTCAAGGCATCGATCTGGGCTGGGTTGAGACGGAAACCACCGTGGCGGGAGACCGTCTCCATCAGCTTGTCGAAGATCTCGGCGACGGCGAACACTTGCTTCTCGCCGATGCAGAGCAAGTTGTTGTCGAAGGCGGCACCGTTGACGATCGAGCGAGCGGCGTTTTCGAGGCAGGCCGTCGCATCAACGACCACCGGCGGATTTCCGGGGCCGGCAACGATCGCTCGCCGCTTGCTCGCCAGTGCGGCACGCGCCACGGCGGGCCCACCGGTCACGACCAGGAGGCGAACCCCTTTGTGGTCGAACAAAGCCGCCGCCGACTCGAGCGTCGGGGGGTCGATGATCGTCAGCAGGTCGTCGAGGCCGATCGCCTCTCGAATCGCCTTGTTGAAGCGGCGCACACCTTCAACGGCGATCTTCGCACCTGACGGATGCGCGTTGAAGACGACGGTATTCCCCGACGCGAGCATGTTGATCGCGTTGCCGGCGAGCGTCGGCAGACTGTGGGTCACCGGAGTGATGGCTCCGATCACGCCGAAGGGGGAGTAGTCCGTCAGCGTGATCCCATCGTCGCCCGTGAAATTCTCGGTCCGGAGATACTCGACCCCGGGAACCTTCGGGATCGCGTCGCGGAGCTTGGCGATCTTGTGGTCGAGCCGGCCGATCTTGGTCTCCTCGAGCTCGAGCCGCCCCAGTTCTTCGGCCTGTTCGACGCAGATCTTGCGGATCGCATCCACGGCCGCCTTGCGATCGGCGAACGGTCGATTGCGGAAGAGTTGGAACGACGCGTTGGCCGCGTTGACAGCGGAGTCGGCGGTCGGATAGACGCCGAAGGATCCGGAGGGCTTGGTGGCCGGCGTGCCGTTGGTCGGCGCGGCTCCGCCTCCCATCTGGGAGAGGACCTGCTGGACCACGTTGCGGATCAGATCTTCAGTCATTTGCATGTCAAGCACTCGTGTAAGGCGTGCGCGTCGGTCCGGTCCCTACCAGTTGGGATGGCACACTCGCCCGACCCTCAAGACGACTCGCGACTCGAGAAGATGACTTGGCCGCCAACGTCGACCGTGTCCACCAGGCCGATCACCACTGCATCGATGGGTAGTTTCTCGGTCTCAGGAGTCAAGCGGGCGCTCGACCCCTGGCAGACGAGGACCATTTCATCGAGCCCGGCACCCAGGGTGTCGACCACGACGAAGGTCCGGCCGGTCGGGACCAGGCGGTCCCTGCTTTTCTCGTCGACCCGGTAAGGCTCGACGATCAACAACTTGTGCCCGGTCATCGACGCCACTTTCTGGGTGGCCACCATGCTTCCGGTCACGCGAGCGACGAACATCGACGGCTCCGGGTTGACTTCTCGGCCTGACCGAAGGTTTCGGCTCTCGAAAGAGGGCCCGAGGCGACGATCAAGGTCCCTCGGACGTCACAGCAACAACGTTGACTTAAAGGCGATCCGGAAAGAGCCTCGGAGAAAAGTGGTTGACCCTTGGGTGGCCGGGGACGAGTCTTCGAGGCCCCGGGGCTTGGCCTTGGCCGGGAACCGGGGCGTCGCTACGCTCCTCCCCGGCCACCCTGGGCACTTCGACTCATATTCCCAAGGCCTCTTCACACACAAATTCCCAAGCTTTCACATTCCCAAACCTTTCCGGATCGTCGCTCACTTCTTCGACTGCAAGAGGTCGCGTGCCTGGCGGGCGACGACGATCTCTTCGTTGGTGGGAATCGTCCAGACCTCGACGCGCGACTCCGGAGCAGAGACCCGACGTTCGGGCTCGCCTCCGGCGTTGGCCTTCGGATCGAGTTCGATGCCGAACCAACCGAGGTCGCGACAGACCCCGGAGCGGATCCGCACCGAGTTTTCACCGATGCCACCCGTGAAAACGATGAGATCAGCGCCACCGAGTTCGACGAGGTGGGCTCCGAGGTAGTGCCGCACCGAGTTGATGAAGACGTCAAGGGCCAGCGTAGCTCGCTCGTTGCCGGCTTCAGCCGCGGCCTCGATATCACGGAGATCTCGCCCCGCGCCGCTCAGCCCTTCAAGTCCCGACTTGTTGGCCAACGTGTCGAGAATCTCTTCCAGGCTCTGTCCCGTTTCACGCAGGAGCACGGGGAGGGCGAAGACGTCGAAGTCTCCGACGCGGTTGTTGTGGGGCAAACCCGACTGGGGACTCATCCCCAGCGTGGTGGCCGCCGACTGCCCCGCGCGGATCGCGCACATCGAGGAGCTTCCCCCAAGGTGACAGGAGATCACCTTGAGATCATCTCGCTTCTTGAGCTCGGCCACTCGGCCAGCGATGTAGCGGTGGCTGGCTCCGTGAAAGCCCCAGCGCCGGACACCGATCTTGGTCGCCCATTCGTCGGGGATCGCGTAGCGCTGATTGGCTTCGGGAATCGTGCGGTGAAAACCGGTCTCGAACGCGGCCACCAGGGGCAGCGAGGGGAACCGCTCACCGAGCATCCGCATCGCCTTCGTGTAGGGCGGATTGTGGGCAGGGGCGACGTCGGCGAACGCCTCCATCGCTTCCAGCACCGTCTCGTCGACGATATGGACGCCCGTGACGTTCCGGGCATGCACCGCCTTGAATCCGATCGCCGCGACGTCGGAAGCACGCTCGAGGACCCCGTGAGTAGGGTCGACAAGCTGGTCGAGGCAAATCTGGACCGCTTCGCCGTGGTCGGCGATTGGGCGAACGTTCTCGCGATCGCCCCGGTCCGACTTGATCACAACCTTGGCGTTGTCGGAGCCGATTCGCTCGATGGCGCCACGCGCCAGGAGCTTCTCGGCTCCGTTGCCGAGATCATAGAGGCGGTACTTGAAGCTCGTGCTTCCGAGGTTTGCGACGAGGATCTTCAACGTGCCGACCCTCCACCGAATGCCTCGAGGACGCGCGTTCCAGGTCGGGGGATGACGTGCGCGGCCTTGAGTTCACCGGCGCGACTGGCAGCTTCGGCCCCCGCCTCAACGGCGGCTCGGACGCTGCTGACATCACCCCGGATCATGACGCTGACAACTCCCCCGTCGAGCTTGATGATCGAGCTGGCCAGTTCAACGCTCGCCGCCTTGAGCATGGCGTCGACGGCGTTGATCAGGCAGACCAACCCTTGCGTTTCGATGAGGCCGAGAGCAGACCCATTCATGGTGATACGACGCCTTTGGAAAAGGGCGTGGGCAACACGCCGACCGAGTCTTATGCGTGTCAGGCACGCCCTGAATAAATTAGCCGATGAACGTCTTCACAACGGCCTCATCGGGCCGGGGGATGACATGGGCGCTGACCAACTCGCCGACGCGGCTGGCCGCCTCGGCTCCCGCTTCGACCGCGGCGCGGACGCTGCCGACATCACCTCGAACGAGCGTCGTGATGAAAGCCGCACCGATGCCGACGCGTCCCACGAGGGTCACGTTGGCCGCCTTGAGCATCGCGTCGGTCGCCTCGATCACGCCCACCAAACCCTTGGTCTCGATCAGGCCGAGGGCGTCGCCGTTGAAGCCGTTACCACCCGACGCGCCTCGGGCGTTGCTCTTCTGGATGGTCGCCATGGATCAGGCTCCGCCATTCTTGGGGGTGGAGGTGGTGGGGGCGGGGGCCGCCTTGGTGAACGTGAGCACGCCGCCCAGATCTTCGTGCGGGCGGGGAATCACCTGGACGCTGACAACTTCGCCGATCCGGCTGGCGGCGGCGGCACCGGCGTCGACAGCCGCTTTCACGGCCGCGACGTCGCCGGCCACAAAGGCGGTGACCAGGCCGCTGCCGATCTTGTCCCAGCCAACCAACTCGACGTTGGCCGCCTTCAGCATCGCGTCGCTGGCTTCCACCAACGCCACGAACCCCTTCGTTTCGATCATGCCCAGTGCTTCGAGCGTTGCCGAGGCCATATCGGCCCTCCTTCGGTCAAGTCAAGTCAGATCAAGTCGTACAAGCGTGACGCGTTGTTGCAGTGATCGTCGTAGAATTACGGCCGGACGAGCGTGACCTTGGTCGCACGCGCCAGGTCGCAGCAATTCGCTTCATCCGTATCGATGTGGACCTCGAGCTTCCAGTCGGGATGGACTCGCACGAGCAAACCCTCGAGCGTGGTCGGACAAGTCCCCTCGATCCGCATGTTCATGCGGTCGAGATGCTTTACCCCATAGTATGCCGCATCTTTGGGTCCCATGTGGACGTGCCGCTCGGCCCGAATGACCCCTTTCGGCATCACCAGGCTTCCCTTGGGGCCGATCAGCAGGCAGCCCGGTGTCCCTTCGATGTCCCCCGACAGCCGCACGGGGATATCGATCCCCAGGCTGATGGCGTCGGTGAACGACAGTTCCACCTGGCTGAAGGAACGGCAAGGGCCCAGGATTCGCACGCCGGGGATCATCCGTTGCCGGGGCCCCACGACGGCGACCGTTTCGTTGGCGGCGAAGTCGGTGGCCTGGTACAGGGCTTTCATCGGCGTGAGTTGATAGCCCGGACCGAAGAGGACGTCGACGTCCGCCTGCGTCAGGTGGCAATGTCGCGCCGAGATGTTGGCGACGAGGTTCGGGCGGAAGGCTTCAGCATGGCCGTTGCCAGGTGCGCCGTTCCCGAACTGCTGTTGCAGGATCGAGCGGACCAACTGCTCGATCTGATCTCGCGATGCAACGAGGCTGCTCATGCGTCTGTCCTCAACCCATCAAGTCGGGCCGCCCCATCGGTTCGCCCTTCGGTCGTTTCGGCTGGTATGTCGGCCAGGTGGATCGCGACGCCGTTGGACTCCAGAAGAGTCCGGTACTCCGGGGGTAAGCCCGGGTCCACGACGACGTGATGGATTTCCTCCAGGCCGCAGAGCCGCGATAATGCGAGCCGGCCGAATTTCGTGTGATCGGCGACAATCATCACTTCTTGGCCGCACGACATCATTTGCCGCTCGGTTTCCACGAGGAGAAGGTTGGCGTTGTAAATCCCCTCAGCGACGATTCCCCCCGCGCCCAGGATCGCCCGCCGCACTCGGATCCCTTGCATGGTGGCCAGCGCCAGGGGACCAAGCGCGACCCCGGTCCGCGGGTAAACATATCCACCAATCAGGATAAGGTCGATCGTGGGACTCGTCGCCAGGATCTGCGCGATCGGAAGGCTGTTGGTCACGACCTGGAGCGGTCGCCCCATCAAGGCTCGGGCAACCTCCAGGGTGGTGGTTCCCCCATCGAGCAACACGGCGTCGCCGTCCTCGATCAACTCGGCGGCGGCCCTGCCGATCGCCTGCTTCTCGGCCGCCAGGGTCGTCGCTCGATCCTCCAAAGGAACGATCGACTTCACCTCTCCCAGGTACATGGCCCCGCCATGTGTCCGCCTGACGGATCCCGCCAGGTCGTGCGATTCCAGATCACGTCGCACCGTGCTCTCAGAAACGCCCAAGGCTTTTACTAAGCTGTCAAGGGTTGCAAACCCTTGACGGGCAAGAAGATCCAACAAAATTCGACGGCGGGTTTCGGCGAGCATTGGGGCCTGCGTGACGAAGTTCGCTCACGACCTCTTTCAAAATACTTTTCAATCTCCACCAGATTCTGTCAAGAACCTGCAAAAATTTTGACAGGAATCTGGAAGAGACTGACGGAAAATGATCGACCCTTGGGGATCGACAAGAGGTCCGGCTACAATGAGCCCAGAGGAGACAACGATGCCCGAATTACCGGAAGTCGAGACAATGGTGAGAGGGCTACGGCCCGCACTCGTGGGCCAGGTGGTACGAGACATCCAGGTCCTCGACCCCTTCCTCTTGGAGCGTTGCTCAGCCGCGGAGATCGAGCGGTACGGCCGCGGAGCGACGATCGCCAGCGTGGACCGGCGAGGGAAGTGGGTGGTCTTCCTTCTCGGTCACAGCCGAGGTTTGATCGTCATTCAGCCCCGGATGACTGGAGGCTTTTGGCTCGTCACTCCCGAACGTCCGGACCACGTGCGCCTAACATTCCTTGTCGATGGCTCACAGAAAACAATCTGGTTTTGCGACACCCGTCGCCTGGGCAAAATCGCCTGGTATCCCGATGCCGAAGCCGCCGACCGGGCCTTCTCTCGCTCCCACGGACCCGATGCCCTCACGATCACGTCTGAGGAATTGTTTGCGCGTCTGACAAGAACCTCGCGAGCGGTCAAACCGACACTCATGGATCAAAAAGTTCTCGCGGGGATCGGCAACATTTACGCCGATGAGGTACTCTTCCACGCGCGGATCCATCCGACCCGAATCGCGGCCAGCCTGACAAAGAGAGAAGTGACTCGCATCCACACGGCGATCGGCCAGGTCTTGAACGCGGCGATCCTCGCCGAAGGCTCGAGCTTCGATGCCGGCTATCGGACGGTCCTCGGCCTCGAGGGGGGCTTCCTGGCCCAAAACGCCATGTACGGCCGAGGTGGCCAACCTTGCCCCGCCTGCGGCCAGCCCATCGAGAAAACCCGAATCCCCGGACTCGTCGGTCGCCCCACCCACTTTTGCTCGCACTGTCAACCGATCTCCAAACCCAAGCCAAGACCGAAAATCGCGAAGGACTCTTAAGTGAAGTCAGCGTCCGGTTGCGTTCCCACATACATCCGCTGGGGCCACGTTGAGAATGAAAGTCCCCAGGGAGAGGCGTGGGGCGTAGATGTGCGTGTCGACCGCCCGCCGGGCATCGATGTCCACGAGTTGGTCAAGTATTCGCATCCGGTGCACGGAGTCGATCTGGGAAGCGAGCTTCGGATATTGTGAACACATGAGAATTGCAAAGGCTGAAGACCTCCCCACTGTCAAGAGTGTCCTCATCGACCGGGAGAAGGTCTCGGCCTTGTCAGCCATCGTCACGTCCCAGGGCTAAAGGTCGAGTTGCTCGGCGACACGAAGGCGTTGCCGCACGACGTTGTCGCGTGCGATATCCGAGCGATCGGCATACGATACGACAAGTCTTGTCGCATGCGGTGCAGCATCGCGGAACGTCTCGAACAGTGACCACGATTCTACAGGCAGGTGCTTCCATCGGCGAACCGAATTAAGATTGCATTTCGTAATACGAAACTCGATTCGACCAAGACGACTCGTACAATTGAGCGGGACATCGCTAGAATAGCAAGCCTCCGGAATCGAAAGTCCTCCTCTAGTATCGCGGGCTCGTACATCATGGCTAGGCTCCCCTTCGAACGCGAGATTGAAGACCTGTTCGCCTCGGACAGGTCAGTCGTTTTGAAGCTCATTGCAGGAGCGTTCGTTGGCGCGATTTGCTCAGGGCGCGTGGTCTTCAAGGAGCCGACAGAGAGCAGTCCCTCGTTATCCATGCCTGCGAAAATCGCGTTTCTCGCCGTGTCTGCGGCAACTGGGGCCATCGTCGTGCTCGGGCTCTTGCTCCGGGACGTCGTAGTGCGTCGAGTTCAGCGGGGTCAACGCGTCAACCCTCTTCTCCGCGCCTATTTCGGACAAGGGAACGGCTGCCTAATGCTGGGCCTCTGGTTCGTCACGGTCATTCTTGCAACATTTGTTGTGACCTTAGTGCTCTTAAGTCGTTGATTCATTCTAGTCGCCACCGACCTATCACAAATTTAACAATATATTATATAATTATAATTAATTTCAGAACAACGGCCGGCTAGAATAACACGGGGACTCAACAAGCCAAACGATTCGGCTGTAGCCGACAGGCCGTCTTTGAGCAAAATAGTAAGGACGGATCCTTATCCCAATCCCCTCTGCTTCCAGCTTGAGGATCCGCGAAACTTTCGCCGCGTACCGTCGCAACTCCAACGCGACATGGATGGCAGCGATCGGGCGAAGTTGGGAGACAGATGTATCTTCGGATAGGGTGACCAGGGTGTTTCGATTGCCCTTCACCCAGTCACATGTCCAGTGATCAGAAAAGAGGGGAGCGGCGACCCATACCAGTGTCAGACGTTGGCAATCCCGGGACCAGGGCACTGCCTGATCAGGTGTTCGCGACCGTCAACGCCCCAATCATCAATCCAAACATGCGCCGCTTGCACTGACCGAGGGGCGACGGAGCAAGATTCGGGGAGGGGAGGTTCGAAGCAGAATCGCGGTTTCCGGCGAAACTTTAGCAACAACGACGTTGCACTTGCTCGCTTACGAGAGGAAACCTGTCTCTCCGCCCCGGTTTCGTAACCCAACAGGCCCATTCTCCACGGATATCATGTACAGGAACCCGGCGGATTTTTTTGGGAAACGATGGCTTGGGAGAGGCAGTCATTGACGTCGGCTTGAAAAATAGGGAAGACAAGTAGAGAGTTCACTTGCGTCCACCACCGTGGACGGAGGTCCGTCTAGCTGAGTCTGCAATCATCGGTTATGGTGACGAGCCACATCAGGGTGTGACGGCCTTCGGTTTTTCGTCAGCGAGCCTGTCCGCGCCCTCGCGGCGTCAAAGGGGGAGCAAACCCCGTGTCGTACCGCAGCTTCAAACACCTTCTGGGTGAGACCAGCCTCGAGCGGAAGTGCCGCTTTATTTTCGGCGGTGGGATTCTCCTCCTCGTCACTTTCAGCTTTTACTGGTACGGGCAGAAGACCGAGAGCCTCGTCATCGGCCAGACGAACCAGACCGCGCGGATGCTGGTCAAGCCGACCTTGATGAATATTCACTATCAGGTCGTAGGCAACGAGGAATTCTCCCAGATCATCAATATGCTTCAGGACGACCTGAAGCCGCTCGACGATCTTCCTCGCTACGAAAAACGAATTCTCAGCGCAAACACGTCCAAGAAGCCCAAGGGTCCGCCGCCGGACGATTTCGAGCGGGCCACCCTGGAACGCTTCATGCGCTCGGCCTCCGCCGAGGAGGCCTTCCGCAAGACGGGTGCCCCGCGCAAACCGTATACGTTCGGAGACGGCACGCAGATGTGGCAGTCCCGGATCATGCCCGGGAAAAAAGAGTATCAATACGTTCAGGCGGTGATGTTCGAGCCCAACTGCCTGATTCCGTGTCACGGCAAGAATCAAGAGAACGGTCTCGATAATCACCTGTCACGACAAACGGCGGATGGGAAATGGGTGTTCCCGAAGGCCGGAGACTTTGCCGGAGCCGTCTCGATCCGTCTGCCGATGAAACCGACGAATCAGGCCATCGACAACAATCGTGCGATCTTGATTACGGCGGCGCTCGTGACGGCGATTCTGGCGATGGTGGCATCCTACGTCATCGTGCGCTACGTCATCGTCAAACCGATCAAACACCTGCGCGATGTCTCCGACGCGATCGCCGCCGGCAAGCTGAACATCCGCAGCCGGATCCAGACCGGCGACGAGTTCGAAGAGCTGTCGCATGCGTTCAACCGCATGCTTCACAACCTCGTGGCCATGCAGCAAGAACTCCGGGATGTGAACGCGGACCTCGACCACAAGGTGGACGAACTGGCCCAGGCGAACATGGCCCTCTTTGAGATGAATCGGCTCAAGAGCGACTTTCTCGCGACCATGAGCCACGAGCTGAGAACGCCTCTGAATTCGATCATCGGGTTCTCCGAGGTGCTCTCGAGCAGCGACCAGCTCAACGAACGCCAGAAGCGTTATGCGACGAATATCCAATCGTCGGGCAAGATGCTGCTGGGGATGATCAACGACATTCTCGACCTGGCCAAGATCGAAAGCGGCAAGATGGAAGTGCGCACCGAGGACTTCTCGATCCGAGACGTCTGCGAGGCGCTGATCAGCCTCACCCGGCCGATCGCCGACCGCAAGAACATCGACCTGGAGTGCCGACTCGACGAGGCGATCCCGCTCCTGCGCCAGGACTCCGGCAAACTCCGCCAGATCCTCTACAACCTGATCTCGAACGCCATCAAGTTTACTCCCGAGGGGGGACGGGTCTCGGTGCGGGTTCGAACCGATGGCAAGTTCGTCGTCGTCGACGTGACCGACACCGGGATCGGTATCGCCGAGGAAGACCGCGAAAAGATCTTCGAGAAATTCCGCCAGGCGGGAGGGCCCGGGCACGAGGATAACGTGCTCACGCGAGAGCACCAGGGCACGGGGCTTGGGCTCTCGATCGTCCGGGAATTGGCCAGGCTCCTCGGAGGGGACGTGCGGCTTGAGAGTACTCCGGGGCAGGGGAGTACGTTCACGATCCGGCTCCCGATGCAGCTTCCAGGCAACCGCAAGTTCGAGGTGAATCTTTCCGACGGGATCGACCTCTCCAAAGCGCGTCGCGTCGAGCCACGTTCCTCATGGCCGCACCTTTCGCTCTCGGGACCCGACTCGGTGCTGGCACACGGACCCTCGGGAGTCAGTGAATCACCGCGTGGGATGGGAAGAAATTATTGACCGACTCCCATAAGAACCTTAGACTTTTGTAGCCCCGCTTATCGACCACCTTGGTTAATGCCAAATCCGGAGGGCGGAAGCGTCCCGGATCTCTGTCTGCACCGTCCGCCGCGCTCGACACGGATGAACTAGGAATGCACAGCAAGCCATCGCGCCTAGCCTCTTTTCGCGGTTTCTCGCGTCGAAATCTCCCCTGGTTGTTGCTTGCCGCCGTCTTCCTAAGTATCCCCTTCCTGATCTACTGGGCGAGTTCGTACGAGTCGGCACACGAGCTGCCGTATGGGCGATTCAAGCAGAAATTGATCGCCGGCGAGATCAAGAAGGTGAAGATCGGGCCGACCTGGATCATGGGAGAGAGGGTTACCAAGAGCGGAGGACAAGCCTCCGTGCAATTCCACACCTCGCGCGTTGGGCTTGAGTCCGACACGGAATTGCCCTCCCTCCTCGCGAAGCATGTTCCCGACGCCGATTACGAGGCCGAACCTGGCCCTTCGTTCCTCCAGACCGTCGTCCTTCCGTCCCTGATGCTCACCGTGCTCGTGGTGGTGCTCTGGGTGCTGATGCGACGCGCCGGCGGGATGGGATCGGCCATGGCCTTTGCCAAGAGCCGACCCCGACTCTATCAAAAAGATGAACGTCGGATCACCTTTGAAGACGTCGCGGGGAACGACGAGGCCGTCGTTGAACTGCGAGAGGTGGTCGAGTTTCTGCGAACGCCCGAAAAGTACCACGCCCTTGGGGGACGTATCCCCAAAGGGGTCTTGCTCGCCGGTCCTCCCGGCACCGGCAAGACGCTCCTGGCCAAGGCCGTCGCGGGAGAAGCCGGCGTCCCTTTTTTCTCCTTATCGGGCTCGGACTTCGTGGAAATGTTCGTGGGGGTTGGCGCGGCTCGCGTTCGCAGCCTGTTTCAGCAGGCCGAAGCGAAAGCCCCCTGTTTGATTTTCATTGACGAGCTCGATGCCCTCGGCAAGACACGCGGCACGGGGGCGGGCAACCACGACGAGCGGGACCAGACCCTCAATCAACTCCTCGTTCAGATGGACGGGTTCGACGCGAACCGAGGGATCATCCTCATCGCCGCCACGAACCGCCCCGAGATGCTTGACCCCGCCCTGGTTCGGCCGGGCCGCTTCGACCGCCAGATTGTCGTGGATCGACCCGACATCACCGGCCGGGAGAGTATCCTCAAGGTCCATGTCCGAACGGTCACACTCGACGTGGAAATCAATCTCCGACAGATCGCTGCCATGACCTCGGGATTCGTGGGGGCCGACCTCGCCAATCTCGTTAATGAGGCCGCGCTTCTCGCCGCCCGGAAGGGAAAGACTTGTGTCGGCTCCGATGAGTTTCAGGAGGGAGTCGAACGGGTCATCGCCGGGCCGGAAAAACGGAACCGCGTTCTGCTTCAAGAGGAACGGCTCAGAATCGCTTATCACGAAGCAGGACATGCCCTCGTTTCTCGCAGCCTGCCTCAAACCGACCCCGTCCACAAAGTGACCATCCTCGGTCGCGGTAGCGCAGCACTGGGGTACACGATGTACCGCCCCGAGGACGACCGGTTCTTGCACACCCGGACCTGCCTCGAAAGCACCATCGCCTCGCTCCTCGGCGGCACGATCGCCGAGGAGATCGTCTACGGCGAGGTCTCCGACGGCGCCACGAGCGACCTCCAGCGCGCGACGCAGATCGCACGGAAGATGGTCACCGACTTTGGCATGAGTCCCAAGATCGGCCGTATGAGTTTCCAGAGCGAAGCACGAGGATCAAGCTATCTGCCCACCGCCGGCAACGAGTACGGCTGTAGTCCCCACACCGCTCGCCAGATCGATCTGGAAGTTCGTCGCATCCTCGAGCTCGCCCAAAAGGCTGCTTACGCGATTCTCTCCGAACGTCGCCAGGCACTTGAGGAAATCACGCTCGCGCTCATGGACCGCGAATCGGTGGACTCGGGCGAGCTCCGCGAGATTCTGATTAACCACCCCTACGAGATTCGTCCGGTCGTTAGCTTCCACGCTTCCAACGATTCTCCCTCGGGCGGAATTCTCAAAGCTTGAGGCAAGCCTCTGGGTCCGTATTCGTCGGGCCTCGGGCTGCTGAGTCGCCTTAACCCGGATTATTCATGACGGTTGTCCTAGTTAACGGAACAGCTTACAGGACTCCGAGTTCGGTCCAGCGTAAACTGGGTCACTGTTTGGGTAAGATCGGCCACAAACGACCCAAAGGAG
>Ga0153954_1000942_pt1 | contig 18225 bp, 12 predicted proteins | sample TSFL038MetaG_FD_102277 | JGI IMG/M metagenome (GOLD analysis project Ga0153954, IMG submission 102277) | Attine ant fungus gardens microbial communities from Florida, USA - TSFL038 MetaG | ecosystem: Host-associated > Fungi > Mycelium > Unclassified | place: USA: Florida, Wekiwa Springs State... | reverse complement strand
ACGGCCTGCCGTAGGGTGGGCATTGCCCACCGATCTTCGCTGAGGCCAACAGTTTGGTGGGCAATGCCCACCCTACCAAAAGGAATCGCTTACCCGTCAATCGAACGTTGACAAAGCACTAGAGCGGTTTGCGATGAGATCGCCTCCAAAATCCCGGAAGATCTGAGTAAAATCCCTGGGATTTCTGTGTGGGACGCACCATCAACCGATGCCATGTGGATGGCCGCATGGGGTGGCACTGGTGGCTTGTCCACCAGTGGGCCCAGGCTGGCGCCACTGGTGTGCCACCCCACCGGCCTCTTGACTTCCTTCGAGCCACAGGGTCACTCTCTGGCCTGAGTGTGGGCTATCCATGCGACAATCGCTCTAAGTCAGATCGCGCGTTCGCCTCGCCGTCACTCGTCGCGTGCTCGCACAATGAATCGTCAATTTCTTGAATTGACGATTGAGAAACCGGGTGGCTGGAGCGTTTGTCCGTCCTGACCCCGAAGGCACATGGAGTTTCGGGAACGCCTCGCCTTTACCCTCGCCCCTTGGCCGCTCCGGTTCCCGTGGTGGCTGCGCCACACGGAGAGACAGGATGCGATCGTCTCACAGATCTTAGGGCGGACACCGTCCACTTGCATCTGGGGAAGACCTGATAGGTGGTACGCACCGCTGCATGACCGCAGAACCTCGATCAAGCCAAAAGCATGGATGCGTTCATGCTCATCTGCCCGAATCGAAAATTCTGCATAATGTTTCGAATCGCGAGAGATTCGTTTTGTTGTGTACAGCGGAGAGCGATCGCTCGTCTCTTTGAATTTAGTGAGAGAGGGTTCTTTCGCGACTCCAACGTTCCTGGAATGATGGGCGGAGGTCGTAAATTCTTCTCCGAAAACTTGGACATCAGAATTCGTCCTCACGAGGACGAGACGAGGCTTGTATGGAAAATCGCGATCCCGATCGATCGGACGACGTCGTCCCTGATGCCGGGCAGCCCCCCCTGAGCGAATCGAGCCCAGAAGTCCGTTCAACTGCCCAGGCTTCTGTCTCGACAGGCCTCGTCCTCGGCGTACTTCTCGCAGCCCTGCTGAGCGCACTCGCGTGTTGGGGGTTGGGCGAAAAAGGACTCTTGAGCGTCACTGCCGATGAAAAAACGATGCAGATGATGGGCAGGAAGATCACCGGGGCCACCTCCGAAACGCGCATCGTAGCCCAACACAAAGAGGCCGCGATTACCTATGGGGTTTTCGGCGCACTGACGGCTTCGGCAATCGGTCTTGTGATCGCACAAAAGCAGGGAGGGCGCTCGGCACTCCAGGGGCTTCTCGGTGGCTTGATCCTCGGAGGAGTCGTTGGAGCCGGCATCGCCGCGATCCTGGCGCCAGTCATTCTCAGGTATTCGGATTTGACCGGACCTGCGGAACTCTTCTTGCCACTCTTCGTCCATGGTGGCATCTTCGCGGGAATCGGGGCGGCGACGGGGATCGTGGCTGGCCTGGGAACGCGAGCTCTCCGTCAGATAGCGTTGATGGCTTTGGGAGGCGCACTGGGAGCGTTCCTGGGTGGATTCATTTATGACATCATAGGTGCGATCCTCTTTCCCCTGGCCGGGACGGCGCAGCCCATTTCCGGGAGCTGGGTGACCCGCCTGCTGTGCTTCCTCTTGTCGTCCGTAGGTGTGGCAGCGGGCACGCTCCTTTCGCTACGGCGTCAATCCGTTGCAACGCCGGCCGACATCTTGCCAGCGACCTGAAACACGTCTGCGTGCCAAGGCAGTGATCATGAGACGCTGTCAGGTCGGCAACATCGCCTTGGATGCCACCAAGCTTAAAAGCCAACGGCTCGCGGCACAAGGCGATGGCCCGCAAACGCACACACACATTTTGATCAGGCACAACAATCCTGGCCCGCGACCAAAGTCTCTCGGCCTCCGATACGGCGTCGGCCACCTCGACCGACCTTGACCCCGGTGATCATAGGCAAGCCAGAGGTATTTGTGAGCAGCCCGAAACGGGATTGACGATCGTCGCCTTGGATTCGCGATCAATCCCATGATGGTGCAGAGATCGGAACAGCTGACGGTTGTCATGGGTCGCCGGCTCCCATCCCGAGTCCCTCCACCACTGGGCAGCAGCGTGCTGGTTCCAGTCGTGCGAGCAGGCACACGCGCCCAGGGCGCGTTCCACGCTCTCGGCGTCCGGGAAGCGATCGGCTGCATCCTTGGCCAGGCAGCGTAACACGACGCCTTCGAGATCCCGAGGGATGCTGCTGTGAACCTGGGACGGGGGCACGACCGAGTCTCGTGCAATCGCGATCATGAGCTGAATCCCGTCCACGTCGTCGAAAGGCGGGCGTCCCGTCAGGAGGTGGTACGCAACCGCACCGAGCGAATAAATATCGCTCCGCCCGTCGAGTTCCCGTTCGCCCAAGGCCTGCTCCGGCGACATGAACATCGGCGTGCCGAGGATCTGACTCTCTCCGCTGAGTTGGGGCGCGCCAAGCCGGTCCATGGGCAGAACCAGTCCGAAGTCAAGAAGCTTGGCCACGTCATCCATCCCGCCGCGTCGCGAGGCGAAGATGTTCGATGGCTTGATATCGCGATGGATCAGGCCCGCCCCATGCGCCTCGCTCAAGGCCAGGCAGACTTGGCGGAGCAGATAGACCGCTCGCCCGGGCGGCTGGGGTCCAAACTGCTCGACCAGCTCTGCCAGGCTCAGGCCCGGGAGGTACTCCATGACGTAGTAGTACGTGCCGTCCTCCGTCCGGCCATAGTCGTAGATATCGACAGTATTCGGGTGCGATAGTGCAGCGGTCAGGCGAACCTCGCGTTCGAATCGAGCCAGAGCCTGCGAATTGGCCACTCCACCCGCCCGTATCAACTTCAGTGCACAGGGGCGTTTGAGGAGTTGATGCTCGGCCAGGTAGATCTCGCCCATGCCGCCAGCGCTAATCTTCTGACGGAGATGATACTGGCCAAGCTGTCTGGCTTCGGCTGCCTGCCGGCGCAGTCGGGAGATCGCATGGGCCCCGAACGAGGAGCCGGCGGTCACGACAGCCAAGATCATCGCATCGAAGGCGAACAGATAGAATCGTGGCTCCCCGTTCGGCTTCCACTCTTGCCCAAGCCAGTGCATCGCCGTGGGGTGCGCCAGGCGCAGGACCGCCAGAGTCGCGAAGGGGAGTAGTGCCAGCGGTCCCACCACGAGGGTGGCTCGGCGCCAGCTCTTCGGAACATAAAGCCCATAGGTGAGAATGAAAACGGCGGTGAGAAGCACTCCATTCTTCACGACCAACTGCGCCATCATGGGATCACCGCGAAGTGAAAACATCAGCACTAAGCGATACTCGATGACAGCGATCCTGAGGGCGAGCATCCCGATCATCACCAGTTCCAGGGCATTGAGCTGGTCGAATGAAATGGGCCGACGACCCGAGAGCAGGGCGATGATGCCCCCGAAGAGCGCGACGATCGCCGTGTCGAGGACATTGAGCACATGATCGTCATTCCTCAGGACGGCACATCGCCAGATGATGGCCATCGCCACGGTGAGGATGTAGATCATCGGCAGTCCATGCAATCGCGCCCGTACCAGCGATTCGGCGTCGGAGCGCGGGTAAGATCCGATTCCTGCGGCAATCACCGCTTTGGGGGAAAAGCCGCTGTGGCCGTTGATGGAACTGGTCGCACTTTGATCGCTCGATCCGGATCCAGTCAGAAGGCGACGACCGCCAGCGCTGGGCCAGCTTTCCGTTTGGCCCACAGCCCGAGCCGGCTTCTCGGGCCCAGTCAAAAACCTCTCCTTCTCCTGGTGCCTCCTCTTATCCCGGCCCAGGTGGTGACCGACATCGTCATGAAGCCCATTGTCATCTTCTGCGGAAGCCGGGCAGAGCCAGGCCTCGCGTCGGGCGGCGTTGGTTCGGAGCTTGCCGACGAACAAGTCGTCAATCCATGTCCGAAATCCAGGTGTCATTGAAATCATAGGGCGAAAGCCACCCCCTTCAGGGTAGGGAGCTAGTCCCCATTTGTAGTGAGTAGGGCCACCTGAGCAACAGCCAGTGCCAAGTACTGTCGAGACTTCGCCTCAGTCCATTCAAGGCTCCCGGCCACCTCGATGATCAGCCGTTGCGCCCTCGCCGGTATCACGTGGGGAAGACCGCAAGGGCGTAGGCCGGGTCCACTTTGTGGCGTCGCGAAAAGTCGCGTAGAATTTCACCTGTGGATATACCGGGAGCCCTCTACAGCGAAGCAGCGTTTGAAGCGGACCCAATATCGCTCACTCTCGGCCCTTCGCATGAAAAATAATAAAGCGTTCCCGAGACAGGGTCTTGAAGGAAATTGCGGTCTTTGATTGGTTTCTTGCGGAGCTCCGCAACGGCCCGGTCGTGACGCCGATGAGGCGCGGGAAGTCTTGGCATAACATCTTCTGGCCCCAGAAGCTGCGTAAATGGCGACATCCGCTGGGAAAGGTCAGAACCTGCTTGCAGGAGGGGTCTTCAGTCGCTCGACTCGGGGGGCGATAACCTGCTACTGGGGCGTCAACCCGGTGGCCACCTTTGAACCGTCGGGCGAAATGGCAGGGGCGGATTGAAGCGACGCCAGCCACATTGGCTCAGAGTCGTGCGGACTTGCCGGTGTTCCTCGATGAACGCGAAAACGGCGCGGAGCCTCTGCGGCGGTAGCGAACCGCCGGCACGCTTAAGTCGGCGAGGTGCGAGCCCCTGACGGATCAGGTGAACAGCTAGGACATTGGCCAGCGACTCAGAGACCATCCGAAAAGTGAGCACTGATGTCAGGATACGTTGTCTGGGTGGCTGGGGAGGAGCGCAGCGACGCCCCGGGGATCAGCCCAGGCTCGTCCCGAGGCGTCGCTGCGATCCTCCCCGGCCACCCGCCTTTCCTGTTTTCACATAGCTAAACCTTATCCGGATAGCCTCTCAGGTGCGAATTCCACTTCAGGACGGCAACGTTCGCGTCGGATACCGCCAGGCCGTCGAACAACCGTCTCCCTACCGACATCCGGGAGTCTTGCCGATTGGCCGGCCCGAGAGTTACCTTCAGCCGGATGACGACGAGAAGACCAATGATCCAGATCGTCAGCGAGACAAGAGTCAGTGACAGACCAAGCTGCCAGCCGGGGGATTGATAGCGTAAGATAATCTCATGTCTTCCCTTATGCTCGATCGGTACGACTCGCTGGGCATGGTTCCCACGAAGCAGCGGCGCAGGACGACCATCGAGTTGGGCCGACCAACCGGGCAGCCAGGTGTCGGCGATCACCAGAAGTCCGGGGGCTTTCGTTTCGACCTGCATCACGAGATGATCCGGGGCTTTCTCGGTGAAGGCTGCCGGAGTGTACGACTGTCTCGGCTCTCGAGCACCGAGTGGGTCCTCGGTCATCAGAACCACCTGGCGCGGATCGGCGAACCGAATCCGAGCCAGAGCGATCCCCGCTCCCTCGCGCGACACCTGCGCCCGAGGAACCACATAGGCCCGAGGCATCGCCGTCGGGTTACGATGGATCGCGAAGGTTGCCCCGTTCCAGGTCCCCTTGGTTTGCAATGGCCAAGCAGGATTGGACTCGATGTGATCGGAAACCAGGAACGCCACACACAACCGATCGAGCACCGCCTGGCGGACCAGCCGATGGAAGTCGGCGGCCACGGTACTCATCGCTTGCCGAGGATCAGGCGGCGGATAGATGTAGAGGAGCGCATATAACGTTTCGTACAGGTCGGCGGCCAGTTGAATCTGGAAAGAATCGTTGATATTCGTCTTTTCAAAACCGTGAACCGCGGCCCGAAGGTCCGAGTACATCGTGTCGCGCGATCGAATTCGGAACGGCCCTTTCACCTCACGTCCCGCGCGGTCGAGTGCCGAACTGATGGGATCGCGGCCCATGTAGCGTTCGGATGGGGACACTTTCAGCATCGAATTCGCGTGTACGGCTAACTCGACCAAGGCGAGCGATACGAGAGCCCGCACCGCGTGTCGACGATAGACAGGGAATCGAAGTCCGAGCGTGAGCAACACCAGACTTCCCCCGAGCCCCATCCAGAACGTCCCACTTCGCAGCAACCGCGCGGCCGCGAACGAACTCAGGTAAAAGTCCAGTGCGAGCCCTTTGATTGGTTTCTGAGTCGTCGTCACGCGTGGTTCGATGCTCCGGCGCGCTCTCCGGCCTGATTGCTCGCGATCGCCCAACGCGGCGAGCACGAGTAAGACCAGGACAACCACAACCGCGGCCGTTCGGATCCGCCGATGCACGTGCTGCCACGACTGGCGGTCTCCGAGGCCATGCAGCAACGTCTCGACTCCAAGACCCGCGAGTACCGCTCCTCCTAGACTGGCCAGGAACAGGGAGCGAGCCGGCACACGGAACCGGTTCATCCCCGGCACCAACTCGTAAAGGAGTGCGAAGAGGCCAAGGTATCGCCCGGCCGCGAAAACGCTGGCCCCGATTACCAGGAGGGACCAGCCTCGAATCCGTCGTCGATCCGCATGATACAACGCGGCGATCGACGCCAGAATCAACGGAACAAGACCGATGGAGAACAGCGATTCCCAGAGGTTGTCGTGTCCAAAGAAGTCGGCCGCGCTTCCCAGCGCTCCCGGCCCCAACAATTGCAAAAGGTTGAGCGCATGAATCTGATAGTGGGTGATGCGCCCGAGTCCAATCCGGCTATTTCGTAAGGTCCAACGCTGCGCAGCGAGGTCGGGAACGAGCTCGATCGCTACGAGTCCGAGCATGAGGACGAGTAAGCCGATCCAGCCCACCACGATGACGATCGCTCTCGTGCGCCTGCCTGAGCGATACGCTCCCAAAGCATCGGCCAGCACCCAAATTCCCAAGGCGAAAACGAGGTAGTACCACTCTTGAAGGTGCCCCGCCAGAAAGCAGAGCGCCAGGATCAACGAGAGCGCCAGGCCGCCGAAGTGATGCCCTTGCCGAACGCGGGAATACGCCCAGAAAGCCCAGGGATACCACGACACGGCCCAGATGTGCGGGTAATGCCCTTCAAAAGTGTGGGCGAGTCCGTAGGGGCACGCCGTGAAGCAGCCTGCCGCCGTAATCGCGGCCGTACGGCCTGCTCCCAAGGTTCGCATCAGAAGATAGGTTCCGAGCCCCGCCCAAAGCAGATGGCCGATCGTGATCCATCCTAGCGAGGAGGGAGACTGAGCCCGGACGGCGATCCAGAAGGGCGGGTAGAAAAGGCCCGCTTGGGGATTGCCGATGAGAGGTCGACCCGCAAACCCCGACGAGTCCCAGTGAGGCAACCGGCCCAGGCGATTCACTTGCTCCGAGACTCGAACGTAGTGAGGCAGGAAGAGAAAGATGAGGTCGTTCCCGAGCGGGCGTACGTCGCGCTGGGCATAGTCGACGCTGGATCGCTCGCCATCCACGAGCAACCAACCCGGGTGGGCAGCAAGGCGAAAAAAGCAAGCGAGCAAGAGCGCGAACAGGATCGTCGTTACGACCAAGAGTTCACGCGTGACTCGCATTAGCAGTGAGCACTCCAATCACCTTGTTCGCTCTTCGCCAACTCTCGATCCGAGCCTTTGAGTTCATGCGAGGCCGATCTCGGTTTTCTCGCCCTGACCTCTTCGATGATTGAAAAGTAGCGGTCGATATGAGAGGTCTCGGACCAGTTGCCGGTTCGTTGGGCGTACCCACGATCGGCTAGCTCTTCGCGGAGATCGACATCATGGACGATTCGCCGGAGCGCGACAAGCATTTCGGCATCCGTCGAGTAGCCGAGACCTCCACCGCTCAGGACGCCCGTCTCCTCAAGGGCTCCGCCCCCGGTATCGACGACTACGGGAGTTCTTACGGCGAAGGCTTCCAGCACCACATAGCCGAAGGTTTCGGGAAACAGGGAGGGCACGACGACCGCGCGAGCACCATGAAACAAGCGAGCCAGGGCTTCGCCGCCGAGCAAGCCTTCGAAGCGAACGTTTGGCAGCCCCTGGGCCAACTTCCTGAGTTCGGCTTCGTAAGGGCCGGTTCCCGCGATGCGCAGCTCAACCTCGGGTAGATAGCGCATCATCGGAATCAGGCGTTGAAACCCTTTCATGCGGACGAGGCGACCTGCCGCTGCCAAATAGGGGCGGACGACTGCTGTCGGCTCCTCATCTTCGATCCCGGCCGACCATTCGTCAGGAAGGAAGTAGGGCAAGTGGAGCAGGGGGCCGTCGATGCCGTGTCGGCGATGCTCTTCCAACGTGTGTTGGCTGGGAAAGACGAGTGCGTCGAGATGGCTCAGACCTCGGGCGATGGCTCCCGTATATCGCCATGCCTGCGGCGGTCGTTTCCCGGCAAGACTGCATCGAATGCATTCGCGGGAATCGCAGGCCTTACGGCCGTATTTCCAGAGCAGATGCATTGGGCAGATGAGCCAGTGTTCATGCGCCGTCATCAATCGGACGGCTTCTCCACCGAGTTCGAGCACCCCGGGCCCACCCACCAACGAGATGTTGTGGAAGTGGACGACGTCGGTATCCACGGCTTCGAGCTGCTCTCGCAGGGCTGCGGCCTTGAAAACGGGTCGACCCGTAATCTGGGTTGCAAGTGGAGAGAGAATCCCGACCCCGCTTTCAAGGCGATGCACGAGCAGTCCGGGAGGAGGCGTGTAAGGACGCAGGGGATGCTGTCCGCGCACCGCGTTGAAGGCATCAGCGCAGTGAAAGACATGGACCTCATGGCCCCGCCGACAAAGGGCTTGTGACAGGCGATCAACGTAGGCAGCATCCCCTCCGAAGCTATGCGCGCCGAAGAAGGTGGTGACCATGCAGAATTTCAACAGTGACCTCCCTGTCCTGGACCACAGCTCGTCGAGCCTCTCCTTGCTGGCCTCTGACTTCGAAGCCTTCGTTGCGAGTCGCCTCAGTGGAGTAGCCGGCAAGTCCCTTTCTCATAGGCAGACCCTGGCCCGCCCTACGAAGCACTCGGGGATGATCACAGAGGGAACCTGCTGCCTGACTTCTCTTCTCAGTGAGTGCGTGCGGCAGCCGCAGGCTGCTTTCGTGAACGAAGGGCCTGGATGTCCTCCCATCGAAGTCCACCGAAAGCAGTGAGAGCCACGAGGTAGGTGACGGCTCCGCCCGCCACGGCGAGGAGGACGTGCCATCGCACCAGGATCAAACAAACCGGTACCATCACCAGTGAAGCCCCAACAGGGCGAGCGAGATGATGGTGCCATGCAGGTTCTCGGCCCGCTCGAGCCAAAAGACAGTACCCGGCGATAGCCAACACCAGCCCGACCACCAAAATGGCGATCGAGGCTCCGGGCAGTCCATAGGTAGCACAGAGCAGGGCGGCCAGCGGACCCACTCCAGCCGCACCCAACAGCAGCAGGCGCACGCCTGCCCCTTCCAGATTCACCGCGATCAGGGTGCTCTGATAGAGGAACGCGAGCGTCAACAGGGGAGCGCGCCAGATCCCCAAGGCGAAGAGGAGGCCGGCTCCCTGGTACTCCTGGGAAAGCAGCAGGCGGATGATCGGCTCCGCGAGAATCGCTCCCCCCACTGCGATCGGAATCAGTCCCAGCATCACCACCCGAACCAAGGTGTTGAGCGCCTCGCGCCCGGCCGTTGCTGTTTGTCGCCAGGATCGAGCCAGGGTGGGAAACGCAACCTGCTGAAAAATGAAGCCGAAGGTCGAGATGGCCGTGATCATGCGGTGGGGCGCTCCGTACCGGCCGACATCGGCCCACTGGCTCATCAACCCCACCACGATCAGGTCGGCCGAGCCGATGATCGTCTGTGCGATCTGGATCAGACAGACCGAGCGACCCCGCCGTACGAAGACACGGAGGAAGCGTAATCCGAAAACCGGGCGAGGCAAACCGTATTGTCGTGAGTAGCAGATCCAGACGAGCGTGATCCCGCAGAGCTCTCCCGCGGCAAGCCACGCGGGCACCCAAACGATCCGACCGACGTCAGTGACGCTCATCCAAACCCCCGAGGCATACACGAGGGTACGGATACAGAGCGAGATGGCGACCAACCCCATCCGCTCGGTTCCCCGATAGACGAAGTCGAGTCCGAAGGCCGTTGTCAGGAGGAGCAGGCCATAGAGGATCAAGATCGCGCGATCGGCCGCGGTCGAGAGCGTGAGTGCTCCCGTCACCACCAATCCCACGAAAAGCGCCAGCGAAAGCGACCCCTTGATCGCCAGGACATGATTCACCAGCGGGCGAATCAGTCGAGGGTGACGCGCCAGCTCGCGCGAGATGATGACTTCGAAGGCATCTCGCACAAGCAGTACGAGCCAGAACACAATATTGAAGGCGAACTCAATCCGGCCGTACCCCGACACGCCCAGACGGCGAGCCAGGGAGAGCGTCACGCCCACGGAGGTCGCGCGACAAACGATCTCGGCCAAGCTCAGAAACGCAAAGTTCGAGGCAATCCGCCTCGGGGCGGGATCCCGGCGTAAAATCGGGAAAGGCTGAACGGGCCGACGGCAGTGGATGAGACTCGGAGAAGGTGGCGTGGTGATGGCCATGCGAGGTCGCACTTCCCTGTGAATCGGGCGGTATACGTCCGCACCGCCCGATCAGACCACCCTCTTCTCGCAGATTCGTGGCTCCACGTTGCTGAAGAGCACACAAACCAAGGCGAGGCATCACTCCGTCAGCGAGGGTTCTTCGGTTCAGATCTGGCCAGCGAGGTCGCCGGGGGGAGGCGATCTGAGCCCGTTCTTTCCTTCCGTGGCTCAGCCTCGGAAGGGGAGACATCGGCGCGACCGCATCCTAGGGACCCTACCCCGTGCTGTCAATCCGAAGTTGCATCGGCACCGAAACTCGCTCGGCTTGAGCCGAGACGGCTCGATGCTCTATTTTGCCTCTTTGATCCGGTAGATGATGTGTACATTGACGCGCAGTTCTTGCTCTCCCGCGGCGACCGGAGTGGGTGCCGCGGCCATCATCGCCATCTCCCGACCGAAGTAGCGCTTCGGGGCCGGAGAAGGGGCTTCACCTTCAACGTCGATCCTGAGTGGCGATCCCAGGACGACGCCCGCCTCTCCCGCAATCAACTCGGCCTTGTGTTTGGCGTCGGCGACCGCCCGCTTCCGGGCTTCGTCCAGAAGTTTCTCGGGTTCGTCGACTCGGAATGAGATCCCATACACCTGGTTGGCCCCAGCCTGAACCAGACTATCGAGCAGTCCTCCCAGCTTGTCCACTTTTCGCGCGGTGATTTGGACCGTGTTGTCGACGCGATAGCCAACCAAGCGCGGGATGAACTCGGCTCCACCCGCTGGCTCGCGGCCTCCCGGTTGAGAATACTGCGGAGACACCTGGACCTGCGACGTCTGAACATCCTTGGCGGCAACGCCTTGTTCTTTGAGTCGTTCGAGAAGTTTCGCCATGAGCTGGCTGTTTTCAGCGAGGGCCTTCGCGGCCGTCGGGGCATCAGTCCTCACGCCCACCGAGATTTCAGCAACATCCGGGACCGCGAAAATCTTGCCCGTGCCAGTTACGGTGATCGACGGAGGTTGGTGCTCGTGACGCATTTCTTGGGCCCCTGACCACGTGCCGAATCCAAGCACCGAAACGAGGACCGCGAAACCGACCAATCGTCCAATCATAGCCCTTCTCCTCATTTGGGGGGATTTCGATCGGGTCAACTCGCCGTTGCCGCCTGTCGTATACGTCGTAAACGATCGAGCGCGACAGCAGCGATGATGATCGCGCCAATGATGATGTCCTGGCTCTCGTTGGGGAGTCCGGCATGAACACAGCCGTTATTGAGAACAGACATAATCAGACAGCCGATAAGAGTCCCGAGTACGGTTCCCTCCCCACCACTGAGGCTTCCACCGCCAATGACCACGGCCGCAATCACCTTGAGCTCGAGCCCGTCGGCGGTTGTCGGATCTCCCGTCCCGACAAGGTAGACAAACTGCATCGCCCCCGCGAGCCCCATCGCGAGGCCGGCCAGAGTATAGACTGCAAGCTTAACCCCCGAGACGTTGATTCCACAGAGTCTGGCAGTCGGTTCGTTCGAGCCGACCGCATAGATGTAGCGCCCGATCAGGCCGTACCGGAGCACGAACGCCAGGATTATGCTCAGCAACAATAAAAGCCAAACGCCGGGTGCAACCAGCAACCATCGGGGTTCCGGTTCGGTCGCCAGAATCCGTTCGAACCACCACGTCTTCGTATCGCCGGGGATGTAGACGGATGTGCTCGAAGCCAGCCATTTCGCCAGCCCTCGATAAATCTTCAGGCTCCCCAGAGTGATGATGAAGGGAACCACTCCAAGCCGGGTGATGAATGCGCCGTTGGCCAGTCCACACAGTCCCCCGATGAGAATACCCCCGACAAGCGCCAGGCCAAGATTTATTTTGAGATCAAACAGGTGAATCGTTCCTGTCCGGAACGGGTTCGGCAAATCGATGGAGGTGCCGCGAACCGCGAGTGCGATGGCCACGGTCACGAGTGCGACCACGGAACCCACCGAGAGGTCGATTCCACCGGCGATCATGATCACAGTCATCCCGAGCGCCGCAATCCCCACGATGACCGTCTGAACAGCGATCATCCGCCAGTTGTAGATGGTCAGAAAGTTGCCGGAATCTCGGGTCAGAAAGGCAAACAGTAGGGTGATCAAGACGAGTCCGAGAAAGGGTCCCAACGCGGTCAAGACCCAGCCCAGAGTCCCCTTGAAAGCCGAGCGACCTCGGCCGATGGCACGCGCGCCTTCAATCCCGTCACTCACAGTGCGCTCCCCTGGAAAAACGCGGCGCAGTCCTTGTTCTCAGATCCGCTTGCCCAACGAGCTTCGGAACGATCCCATCAAAAATACAACAGATGACAATAATCGAGCGGAAAACCACCTCGCGTCGGCCAGGCACGGGTTCCCGGCCCATTGGGAAACCAGCCATTTTGCTCCCCGGCGAAGCCGAAGACCGCCTGGATCATTCATCCGCCCGTCGCCACTTCCATCACGGTGTGTTCCGTCCACTCCTGGACGGGTTTGACCGCGCGAAGATGACCTCGGCTCATGACCGCGATGCGGTCGCAGATGCCGAAGAGTTCGGGGAGGTACGAGCTCACGATCATGACAGCCTTCCCCTCCGCCGCCAGTTCTCCGATAATCTGATAGATCTCCGCCTTGGAGCCGATATCGATCCCCCGGGTCGGCTCGTCGAGTAAAAAAATGTCGGCCTCTTGATGGAGGAGTCTAGCGATGGCGACTTTCTGCTGGTTTCCTCCCGAAAGCTCGCCGATCGCCTGACGGGGTCCCATCGACTTCACCCGCAGCCGAGAGATCCACCGTACGACCTCAGCGCGGCGTTTCCGAAGATTCAGGATCCCGAGAAACGCGTGTCGCTGAAGCGCGGAGTAGGTAAGGTTATCTTCGATCGAGCGGCGCAACGCGAGTCCTTCGCTCTTGCGATCCTCACTGACAAGTCCTAACCCCTGACCGATCCGAAAACGGGGATTCGCGCGGCGGTCGAAAACGCCTTTGACTCGAATTTCGCCACGACTCGCGGGATCGAGGGCATAGATCCGGCGCAAGAGTTCGGTGCGTCCCGCGCCGATGAGTCCGGCAACTCCGAGGATCTCGCCGCGATGCAGGACCAGTGAGGCTCCCAGCTGATCATCCAAGCGAAGCTCGTTCAATTCGAGAACCGGCTCTCCCCGTTCATGGGGAATCTTCGGGAAGAGTTCGGTGAGGTCGCGGCCGACCATCTCGGCGATGATCGACGATAGGGGAGTGCCGCTGATCGGTCCTGACGCGACCAAGCGCCCGTCGCGCAAGACCGAATACCTCTGGGCAACCTGGCGCACCTCTTCGAGAAAATGGCTGATGTAGACGATGGCCATGCCACCGGCTCGAAGACGTTCGATGACAGCAAAGAGGCGACGCGCGTCGTGTTCGGTCAAGGAACTCGTGGGTTCGTCAAAGACGATCACCCGCGCATCTGCAACCAGCGCCCGCGCCACCTCGACGAGTTGCTGCGCCCCCACGCTCAATTCCGAGACGAGGGCTCCGGGACGTATATCCGGATGATCCAAGAGATCGAGTGCCTGTGTGACGAGGCGTCGATGCTCTCCCCGGCGCACGAGCCCGGCCGAGACGCGCTCCTGGCCCAACATAATGTTGGCTTCAACCGTGAGATGCTGGGCCAGCGCGAGTTCCTGATAGATCATCGCCACGCCCAACTGTCGGGCATCGCGAGGCCCGTTGGGGGCGTAAGGGTTTCCCCCCAAGGTCATCGTGCCGCTGTCGGGCTGGTAGGCGCCGCTGAGGATCTTCATCAGCGTGCTCTTGCCCGCACCGTTTTCGCCGACCAGCGCGTGCACTTCACCGGGCAATAGTGTCAGGGACACATCGGCCAATGCACGGCTGGCCCCAAAAGACTTCGACACCCCGCGCATTTCCAGGAGAGGGCCGCTCACGGTTGAGAAGCCAGCATTCCGGCTCCCTCAAGTGCCCTCAACATCCCGAGAGTGCTCGACTCGTTCGGGCAGAAGATTCCATCGACCTGACCGCGAAAGCGCGTGACAAGGCTTTGCGCCTTTTGCTGGGCGGAGTCGGACGTCGCCCCGGCATACTCGGTGTCGGAGAGGTAAGTGATCTTCGGGAACTCGTTCTTGATGGTGTCGGTGAACCCCTTCTCGCGCTGTTCGGTACTCTCCGATCCCACGGCATAGCGCAGGAGGATAATCTTTCCCTCACCTCCCAGCAACTCTCCCAAACGCTTCGCAGCGAGGACGCCGCCGTGGTAGTTATCGGTGGCGACATAGCTCACGATTTTCGAGGTCTCGATGGCCGAGTCGATCACAACCACCGGAATTCCCTTGGAAATCGCATGTTCGACGGGACTGACGAGCGCCTTGGCGTCGAGAGGTGCCAACACGATTCCGTCCACACCCGTTGCGATCGCGTTCTGAACGAGCTCGATTTGTTGCAGCCGATCGTCCTCTTTCTGAGGTCCCTGCCAAACCACCTCGACGTTACCCAGCTCACTCGCCGCCTTCAGCGCTCCCGCATGAAGCGACTTCCAGAACTCATGCGTCGTTCCCTTGGGAATGACGATGACTCGCCACTTCTTCGACTTTGCGCCGGCGAGGCTCCCCTGCGTGTGATTGTCGGCCTTCGGCGGATTGATCAGAGGCACAATCTCCGAGGAGGTCATGTTGTCGGGAGTGACGAGAGTTTCCCCCGTGGAGACTTTCGCCGGAACCTCTTGTTTTTCTAAGTGGGCGACCAGCGTCTTCACCGCCGTCTCCCCCATGCGGAGCGGATTCTGAACGACCACTCCCTGAAGCCTGCGCTGCTTCATGGCATGGACGAGCGGCTCGCTGGCATCGAATCCGACGAATTGGACCTGTTTGCGGCCGGCGCTAGCCTTAGCCGGCTCCGCCTTGCCCCCCTCCGGCGCCGGCGAATCAGCACAGCCTTGCAATAACAACAGAACGAGAGCGAGAATCCCGCACCCGGTGCATCGGGACATCATGAAATCACTCCGAAGATCGCATTCAGGAAGAGTGGAGTGGGTTCATCCTAAAGAGGCTTTACGACCAGCGTCAAGCGGCCAACCCGGTCGTAACGACCCGGAATTCTTCCATCGGCACGAGGGATCAGCCGGAAACCATACCTGATCGTTGAGAACGTCGAGAGAATTGAGCGCGATCGTTCCGAAAAGCTGCCGGCAAAAACCCTTGCTTCACTTAACGAATTCGTAGCCCAGGCCGATCATTCGTGTTCGCTCGAACCTATCTACGTTGTTTGTATCCATCCCAACATGCGATTTCGAACGATGATGCCTCCCCGAAAACGGCAAATGGACAGTTCTTCAATCAGCGAACCATATCAAAACAACAAATCGATCACATCTGCAATTCTGTCAACTTTTCGATCGTTGATAAACACAAACTGTAGACAGAGTGCAAAGTAAACTGATCGACTTTCTAGCACTTTTGGTCACCCATTTATATCCATTTTCAGAGAGGTTTGCAGAATGCTCGTGGGAACACTCCGTTCAAGCCAGAACAACGAAGGGGGATAAGTCAGGGTGGGACGACAAGTGCCCTCACTTGTCGTCCCACCCTGGAATGCCCAGGCGACGCTGTCCCACAAGAGTGGCGTTATTGGAGAGCCGAGCGCATCGAGCAGCTTACTGGCTTCCGGCCTGTCGAATCTGAGTGGACAGGTGATATTTGACCCCGTCGATCTCGTACTCGAGGTCGCCAAAGAGCGCGACGTACCCCTTTTCGGGGCGGGCTACATCGGCTTTCGTCTTCGCTTCTCCATTATTGAGGACAGTTGACTCCCAGGTCGCTTGACGGAAATCGCGAGTCTCCGAACGGGCCACCCAGAGTTTGGAGGTTCGCGCAGGGGGATTGGAGTCGATCGTGAGTTGGAGCCGTCCGTTTTCACCGTCCGAGTGCTTCCAACTCATCGTGGGGAACGGTCGCCCCGTGACGACGTGCCGGAAAAGGGCTCCGACTCCTCCTAGCGCGTAGTCGCGGTTCTTGTCGAGACCGTGCCCCGCGTTCGGCAAATAAACCACCGACTTCGGGCCTTGCAGATCGTCCCAGTAGATGTTGAGGGCGTCGAGAGTCCAATAGGGGTCGTTGGTGCCGTTGATGAGCAATTTGGGGAGCGTCAATCGACTTCGGTAGTTGTAAGGATCGACCATCTTCCAGAGGCGTTCTCCATCCGGCTTGTCGATGACGTCGTTGAGGCCTCGCTTCGTGTAGTCGTCGATTTCTTCGCTCGGTTTTCCCCAAACCTCGAGATAGTGCTTCCGCTGCGCACGGAAGTTAAGCGTATCGATCACCATGGGGGCGATCGCGATCACGCGCGGGTCGTGCGCACCGGTAAGCCAGGTGGTCCAACCTCGCTTGGAGGCTCCGGTCACCACGAACCGCTTCGGTACGGGCTTCTCCTTCTGCTTGCTCCAGGCTTGGACGGCGTCCATGGCCTTCACGGCGCTCTTGACCATCGGGAAGAGAAGCGGCCAACTCGCGTCCTTCGTCTCCAGGAAACGAACAAAGGTCTCCGCGATCAGCGTGTCTTCGGTCTTACCTCCCAGTAGCGGTTGGTTGGGAACCTGAGGCAGCACGGCCACCCGGGCTCCCGAGGACCGCGCGAGCGCGAATCCAAAGGCGTCCTGCTCAGCCGACGGTTTGCTCGTGGTGCTCCCTCCGGTGATGAACAAGAGCATGGCATCGGGGTACACCAACCCGGGAGTTTCATAAACGCGAAGCGCGTGCTCCCACCGGATCCCCTGCCAGGTCTGCGAGACAAGCGGGAGAGCGACCACCGTCCCTGCTTCCGATTTGTGGGTCTCGCCCTCCTTCCAGGCAAAGGTGGGATCTTCGCGTCGCAGGTAGTCTTCGATTTCACTACCCCAACCGATACTGGCACTCAGCAGACTGACGTAACTCAGCAAGACGAAGATTCGAGGTCGATGAGTCATGCGAGATACTCCTGATGCGTGCATTGAAACGGTCGGCGAAACTTCGCCGTCCCGTCACGACGACCGGCCCCAATGGCACCTTCACAACTTTTCCGGCTCGAGGAGATTGAGATTCCAGGCGTCATTGCCTGTGCCTCACGGAAGGCCCCGGCGCACATTCAAAGAATCGGGACGAGAGGAATCCGTTCGTCCCCAACACGGAACTCACACCGGGACCTCGCAGCGCATCGATGATACACGAGGGGTTGAGCGGCACCATGAGCCAGCGGGAAATCTGGCATGGAGGTCTCACACAGTGAGGAGGTCTCATTCGGAAGACCACCCCTCAAGCAGGGCAGGGGGGCCGGCACTCCCTTCCAGGTCCGGCGGAGCGGCTCGGGTTCCGAGAGGGGATCACCGCGCGAGCAGGGCAGGGGGGGCGACAGTTGCTTCCGAAGAATTTGGACGAACGATTTGTATCCAAACCAAAGCAGACACACCTTCACATCGCGACTTTGCTAACCGCTAACTACGCGTACTTCCCAACTCAGGGGAGGGGAATTCCCCCACTCGAATGGAAATCCGAAATAGATTGGGACTAGGTGTTTGACCTGAGCCACTCTCGGCGGTAATATAACCCCTGTCGCCTGTGACAAACACAAACGACGACGACCGGCCGACAGGACGGTTAAGGACAATTGAGACTGAGCTGTAGGCCGCGAATATCCATTGAGTGTATTCGGCCGGAATGACTCGCCCGCGAGGCTGGTCGCTCCGGCCGGTGACGTCGATGGGCACTCTCTTTGACAATTCGGTCGATCGT
>Ga0153954_1000941_pt1 | contig 18263 bp, 17 predicted proteins | sample TSFL038MetaG_FD_102277 | JGI IMG/M metagenome (GOLD analysis project Ga0153954, IMG submission 102277) | Attine ant fungus gardens microbial communities from Florida, USA - TSFL038 MetaG | ecosystem: Host-associated > Fungi > Mycelium > Unclassified | place: USA: Florida, Wekiwa Springs State... | reverse complement strand
GTCATCAACGGTTCTGTCTATCGCGGCGACGGGCATGGCGGCGCAAAGCCTCAATGTCGAGGTCATCGCCAACAATATCGCCAATATCAATACGACCGGCTTTCGCGGCTCGCGGGCCGAGTTTACCGATCTGATTTATCAGCCGGAGCGGTTGCCGGGCGCGTCGAGCCGCGGCCAGAATAGCGCCGTGCCGGAAGGTGCGATGGTCGGCCTTGGCGTGCGCACGGCCGCGGTTCGCAGCCTGCAAATTCAGGGCACGCTCAATACGACGGGCAATCCGCTCGATCTCGCGATCAGCGGCCGCGGCTGGTATCAGGTCACGGCGCCCGATGGCACCTTGCTCTATACGCGCGCCGGCGATTTCTCGACCAATCAGAACGGCCAGATCGTGACCCAGGACGGCTACGTCGTCAGCCCCTCGATGATCGTGCCGACCAATGCATTGAGCGTCACCATCAACCAGACTGGCGTCGTCTCCGTGACGCTTGCCGGCCAGACGCAGCCGCAGCAGATCGGTCAGTTGACGCTCGCCAATTTCGCCAATGAGGGTGGTCTTCTGCCGGTCGGCAACAACAATTTCCAGCAGACGGAAGCCTCGGGCCAGGCAGTCGCCGGCATCCCGGGCGATCCGGGCTTCGGCACGATCAATCAGGGCTTTCTCGAAGCCTCGAATGTCGATCCGGTGAAGGAAATCACCAATCTCATCACCGCCCAACGCGCCTACGAGATGAATTCGAAGGTCGTTCAGGCCGCGGATCAGATGGAGCAGACGCTCACCAAAAACATGGGGTGACGTATGAGCTTTAAGTCGCAGCGCTTTGCCGCGCGAAACAACAACAGGCGTCGTCTTGCGGCGCCCGTTTTGTTCATGGCACTCTTCGTTTCGCCGGCCTATGCCGGCAATGTCCTGCCGGTGCCGGCGGTGACGATCTATCCCGGCGATATCATCAAGCAGAACTGGATCGTCGAGCGCGATTTCGGTTCGGGCGGCCCGATGCGCGGCGCGGCGATCGACTCGCCCATGGGCCTCATCGGCAAAGTCGCGCGGCATACGCTTCTGCCCGGGTTGCCGATTGCGACCAATGCCGTCGGCGAGCCGCGGCTGATTGTCGATGGCCAGAAGGTGCGATTGATCTTCGAGCAGGATGGCCTCGTCATCGAGACCTACGCGGCCGCTTTGCAGGCGGGCAGCGCGGGCGACGTCATCTCGGTCCGCAACATCGATAGCGGCATGACCATTTCAGGAACGGTGCAAACCGACGGATCGGTGCGGGTGGGCGGATAATGTTTCGTCTTTGTCTCGTCCTGGCTTTGTGTGTCGCGGCTTTCAGCGCGGATGCCGCCGTGCGCATCAAGGATATTTCCTCGCTGCAGGGCGTGCGCGATAACCAGCTCCTCGGCTATGGCCTTGTCGTCGGCTTGCAGAACACCGGCGATACGCTGCTGAATTCGACCTTTACGCAGCAAGCGCTTGAATCCATGCTCGATCGGATGGGCATCAACGTGCGCGGCACAGCGATGCGTACGCGCAACGTCGCGGCTGTTCTCGTCACCGCCGATGTGCCGCCGTTCGTTACGCCCGGCACGCGCATCGACGTGACGGTGTCCTCGCTTGGCGATGCGACCTCCCTGATGGGCGGCACGCTGGTCCTCACGTCGCTCAACGGCGTCGACGGCCGGACCTATGGCATTGCGCAAGGGCAGGTCGCCGTCTCCGGCTATTCGGCCGCCGGCGAAGCGGAAAGCGTCACCGAAAACGTGCCGACCGCCGGGCGAATCGCCAACGGTGCGCTGATGGAGCGCGAAGTGCCCGGCAGTTTGCAGGACATCGGGGCATTGACCTTCGAACTCAAGAATCCGGATTTCGCCACCGCCGAACGCGTGACCGATGCGATCAACGCCTTCACGCAGCGTCATTTTGGCATGGCGTCCGCGCGCCAGCGCGATCAGCGCTCGATCGATGTCGATGCGCCGCCGAATGTCAACAAGGCTCGCTTTATCGCCGAGGTGGGCGAGCTCGATGTCGAGCCGGATATGCCGGCCCGCGTCGTGATGGATGCGCGCAGCGGCGCCGTGGTCATCAGCCAGGATGTGCAGATTTCGACCGTCGCGGTGACCTACGGCAATATCACGGTGCGCGTGACCGAAACGCCGCAAGTTTCGCAACCGGCGCCGTTCTCGAACGGCAGGACGGTTGTCGTGCCGAATACGCAGGTCAACGTCGATCAGCCTGACGGAACGATCGCCATCGTGCACGGTCCGAGCCTGCGCACCCTGGTCGCCGGCCTCAACCAGATCGGCCTCAAGCCGAGTGGCATTATCGCGATCCTCCAGGCGATCAAAGCGGCAGGCGCGCTACAGGCCGACCTGATCGTCGAATAGGCCTTACGCCAACAAGCCCGGCACAAGCTTCTTCTTGCACTCTCGTGAGCGCGAAAGGCAGCAGGTCATGTGGGTGGCGCCCGAAAGGGCGCGACCCGGAGACCTCGCGGATGGGAACATGCGATACGTTTCATTTGCCCTTCTATTCTTGTGCATTGCTGTGACGGGGCTACGCGCGCAGACACGCGCGCTCGACGACAATTTGGGTGCCGCGGGCGCGCCGCAAGCCGATTTTCCCCAGCAGCCGCCGGAACAAGTGCCGGTCGATCTCCACGCGCAGGCCGCGAAGCACCAGGCGACGGAGGCGCGCGCGAAGGCAGAGGCGCGCATGCGGGCCCTGCGGGCGCTGCCGGAAGTGCGGATGTTCTGCGCCAACAATGTCTCGACGGCGGGCGCGGCGCGAGTCGCCTGGCAGGCGGCCAAACTCGAGGAGCTCGAGGCGCGCCTGCAGCAGAAAATCGACGAGCTCGAAGCCAAGCGCGCGGAATATGAGGACTGGCTGCGCAAGCGCGACGAAGCGCTGAAAAAAGCCAATGCCGATATTGTCGCCATTTATTCGAAAATGGAGCCCGAGGCTGCGGCCAACGAGCTTGCGCAGATGGACGACACGATGGCGGCGGCGGTCCTAAGCAAATTGAACACCCGCACCGCGAGCTCGATCCTTGGTCAAATGGATCCGGCCCGCGCAGCGCAACTCACCGACAAAATGGTTGGCGCCGATTCCGGCGATGGAAAGAAATCTTGATGCGCTCATTGCTTCGATCATTGCTTCTTTTGGCAGGCCTGCTTGTGTTGGCGGGTTGCGCCGGCGATCTGAAGGAAATCGGCCGTGAGCCGCAAATGAGCCCGGTCGGCACGGGGCTCTCGGCGGATGTGGCGCCGATGCCGTCCTCCGTTTTCGCGCAAAATGGCCGCAGCACCTCGGGCGCCATCTGGGATGGCAGCCGCACCGATATTTTCAGCGACCCGCGCGCCTCGCGAATCGGCGACGTGATCACCGTCAATATCGCGATCAACGATAGCGCGACATTCGGCAATTCGAGCGGCCGCGACCAGAATGCCGAAGTCAAAGGCGGCCTGAACTATCAGGTGCAGAACAGCGGCGGCCAGACCCAGTGGTTCCCGCAATATGACTTCACCTCGTCGTCGACCGAGCAAGGCCAGGGCTCGATCGACCGTTCGGAGAAGATTCAATTGTCGGTCGGCGCCGTGGTCACCGACGTCATGCCGAATGGCAATCTGATCGTCAGCGGCTCGCAGGAAGTGCGCGTTAATTACGAATTGCGCGTGCTAAATATCGCTGGCATCGTCCGGCCGCGCGACATATCGAAAGACAATACGATCGCTTATAATAAGATCGCAGAGGCGCGCATTTCCTACGGCGGCCGCGGCCGGATCATGGAAGTGCAGCAGCCGGCAGTCGGTCAGCAGATTTACGATCGCTTCAAGCCCCTGTGATGCGATGAAGATTTTCGCACTCATAACCGGCCTTTTTCGAAAGAAAGATCCCGCGCCGGCGGCGATCCCGCTCGGCGAGGGCGAGGAGGCCGTTGCGGAGGCCCCGGCGCCGCAATTGTTTCCATCGCTTATACCCTGGCTTCTGGTCATGGCCGGGATGAGCGTTGTCGCGATCGTCATTGGGGCGGCGGTCGGGCTCTCGATGATTTCCTCCGCACGAAACGATGCGCGCAACCTTGTCGCGGCGCAGGAACGGGCGTCGCCCGATGCGACCTTGATTGCGCTGCCGCCGATCATCACCAATCTCGCCGATCCGTCCACCGCCTGGGTGCGGCTGCAAACGGCAATCGTCGTCGACAAGAAGTCGCCGACGAAGCCGGAGGTGATCGCGGCGGAGATCGCTGACGACATTCTCGGCTTCATGAAGACCGTGACGCTCGCCCAGATCGGCGGCGCGAGCGGCCTTCAACATTTGCGCGAGGATTTGACCGAGCGGGCCGTGATCCGCTCGCAGGGTCATGTCCGCGAATTGATCATCCAAACCTTGGTGGTGCAGTGAAGCGTCTATTTCTTGCTCTGGCGCTGCTGCTCATCCCGGCGACCGCCGCTCTGGCTCAGACGCCGGACCTCAATACGTTGATTCCGCAAGGCGGCGGCAGCGCCGCGGCGCGGATCATTCAATTGGTCGCGCTGCTGACGGTTTTGTCAGTCGCGCCGGGCCTTTTGATCATGGTCACGAGCTTCACCCGTTTCATTGTCGCGCTGTCCTTTGTGCGCTCGGGGCTCGGCCTGCAAAGCACGCCCGCCAATCTTGTGCTCATCAGCCTGGCATTGTTCATGACCTTTTATGTCATGGCGCCGACGTTCGACCGCGCCTGGCAGGACGGAATCCAGCCGCTCATGGACAATAAGATCGATGAGAAGGAAGCTTTTCCAAAAATCATCGAACCCTTTCGGCAATTCATGCTCAAACAGGTGCGCGACAAAGATCTGAAGCTCTTCGAAGACCTCGCGCCGCCGGATTTGAAGCCCGCGCCCACACCAAGCACGGGGCCTGCGCCCGAGGTCGAAATCCGCATTCTGATCCCGGCCTTCATGATTTCCGAATTGCGCCGCGGCTTCGAGATGGGATTCCTGATCGCTCTGCCGTTCCTCGTCATCGACATCATCGTCTCGACGCTGACCATGTCGATGGGCATGATGATGCTGCCGCCATCCGTTATCTCACTGCCGATCAAAGTCCTGTTTTTCGTGCTCATCGACGGCTGGAACATGCTGATCGGCAGTCTTGTGCGATCCTACAGTTGATGATGCAAGCCATCGCATAACAAGGTGGGGGCCGGGGGCCATGGCAAGATCGATCATTTTTGCGGGCTGCGTGCGCGATTGTGCGCGGCATCTGCAGCGGGTGCTGGCGAATTGTTCGCGCTTTGCGGCGGTGGCCGAAAATGCCGTCTTCATATTCGCCGAAAACGATTCGCAGGATGGCACGAAGGCGATCCTGGCCGATTGGTGCAGGGGGCGCGACAACGCCCATATCCTGTGCTTCGACGGTCTGCAGGCATTGGTCGGCCTGCGGACCGAGCGAATCGCTTTCCTGCGCAATCGCATCATGACGTTCGTGAAAGAGCAGGGGCTCAGCGGCTTTGATGCGCTTTGCATCATGGACTTCGACGAGGTTAACGCGTCCGAAATCGCCATAGACGGTTTCGCCGCGGCTCTGGAGTTTCTGTTCGCCGCTCCTGACAACGCAGGCGTTTTCGCGGTTTCCGATCCCGTCTATTACGACATCTATGCGCTTCGGCATGAGCACTGGAGCCCAGGCGACTGCTGGAAGGCCATCCGCGAAGCACCGGCGGCGCACAAGTCGGATGTTTTCCAATCGCTCGTCTGCGACCGCCAGGTCCCGATCGAGAAGACCCATGCGCCGATCGCCGTCGAATCGGCTTTTGGCGGCTTGGGGCTCTACCGGCTGAGCTATGCACTGAATGCCGTCTACGTCGGCCTTGACTCGGACGGCACCGAGACCTGCGAGCATGTGAGTTTCAACGCCGACATCGGCCACGACGGCGGCAAGCTCCACATATTTCCGCGGCTCAGAAATAAAACGCCGTGGGAACATTGCCTCAACGGGCGGGCGCAGAAGACGATGCGACTCGGCAATGGCGCCGCCCAGTTTGAATTACTGGCGCCGCAATCGCATCAGCTTGACCATTATCTCAGCACCTATCCGCTCTACGACCGGCGCCTGCCTTTGTTGCTGACGGTATTTAACCAAATCGTCGGCAGTGCGTCGGTTCTCGATATCGGCGCCAATATCCTCGATACGATCGTGCTGATGTGTCTCAGCGGCGTGCGGCTGACAAAGTCCATTTCCGTGGATGCTTCGCTCGAATTTTACAAATATGCGGAATTCAATGCCGCGCGAAATGGCGCGCATGTCCGCAACAGCGAGATTGTGTGGGGGTTCGTCGGCGCCGAGGAAGATCGAGGCAATATCGCCGCGGTTAACGGCACCGGCAATGTGAGGGATTTGCGCCGGCACGGTCATCTGCAATCCCTGCTCGAGCCAAAGCGTGTGGCTTTTGCGGATCTTGCGCCGGGTGGCGTCGATCTCGTCAAGACCGATCTCGATGGCTACGATCACGTCGTGGTCCGCCAGAATCTCGCCTGGCTCAAACGCTGGAAGCCGATGTTATGGGTCGAGGCGCAGATCGAGGACGGCGCGGATATCTCGGCCTGGAGCAACAACCTCCTCGCGCTTGCCGAAGATTTTCCCTACATCGCAGCGTTCGATAATTTCGGCTTTTGTCTGTGCAGCGGTCAGATGGTCGAGAAATGGAACACTGTTCTCGATCTGATCGGCATTGGCGCCCGTTATAAGGCAAACGAGAAGACCGCGGGCCCGGCGCGCTTCTATTATCTCGACATTCTCTTCATACCACAGCGCCTCGCAGAGGTCTTTCACCAATTCATCGGGCAATTGCCGGAGATGAAGCTTGCGAGCACCGCCGCTGTCTCCGGCCCGGCGTCCGCGGGAGAATATCATGCCAAAGCCGGCTGATCGATCAATTGCCATCGTCATCCCGTCGCGATTGGCGGACAGTGCGGGCCGCAGGCTTTTTGTCGAGCAAGCCGTCGCGGCGGCCCGCACCCAAACGATTCCCGCCGACGTTCGTCTCGCGTTCTTCATCGGAATCGATTCGGATGCCCAGGTGCCGCCGTCGCTAGGCCTACAACCCGACATCACATTCGCGCGAAGCCACGGGCGCAGCCAGTCGGCCGCGATCAACGCAGCGGCCAACGCGGCCGCCGCCAAAAATCATGATTTCATCGCCGTCCTTGAAGATGATGACCAGTGGGAAGCAAATTTTCTTGCCTGGTCTCTTGTCGCGCTCGAAGCTTGCGATTTCGTCTCCTCGAACCAATTGGAAGTCGATCCCGAGGAACGTGCAATCAGGGTAAACGATTTTCCGACGCCGTCGGGCTGGATCATGACGACAGATCTTTGGCGGCGCGTCGGGCCGTTCGACGAATCGCTGCGCTGGCATGTCGATAACGATTGGCTTGGCCGGTTGGCATTGAGCGGGGCGCAGCGGACGCATCTCGTCGAAGCGACGGCGCCGATAACGCTCCAAACCTGCGCGCAAGTGCGGCCTTGGATCGCCAATGTGCTGACGCAGGGGGGACCGCAGAGCGCCGTGAAGCGGCATCTGTCTTCACGGCCGTTGATCCGGCGCATGGTCCATCCAGGCTCGGGCATGTATCAGATTGCGGGCAATCCTGTAGCCGCCGCCGAAAGCCAGAACGAGTACCAGCAGTTGATCGGCCGCTACGGACGCATCCCGTGGTAGAGCGCGGGGCCCGCGCTTAAGTTTCGGGAAAGGTTTTGCCGCTAGCGTCATCGGCACGGCAGGTTGGAGACGCTCTCCAAAGGCATCAGGCCGCCCTGTCGTACCGGCGCAAACCCGGTATGTCCCCAAGATTTGGCCAAACCAGGGACATACATCCAATGTCAAGTGATCTTCTCGTAAATTCGTCTGCCATGACGGCGTTGCTTGCCCTCAACCAGACGCAGCAAAGCCTCAACACCTACGAAAACCAAGTCTCGACCGGTCTCGCCATTTCGGGCGCGAAGGACAATGCGGCCTATTGGTCGATTGCGACTTCGATGAGCTCGCAGGTCGATAGCTTGAACGCGGTTTCGAGCGCGCTGTCAGAAAGCGCCGCTCTGTTGTCGACGATGAACACAGCGTTGCAGCAGACCGTCACTGTCGTGAACAACATCAAGACGGACCTTCAGACCGCGGACAATCTTGTCAACACCGGCGACACGACCGATCTTGCCAAGACCCAGAGCGACATCAACTCGCAGATTCAGTCGCTGTTGAGCCTCGGTCAATCGACCAATGTCAACGGCGTCAACTTCCTGATGGCTTCGTCCACCGCGACTGTGAACCTGCTGGCTTCTTATAACCCGACCAGCGGCGCGCAGTTCATCACCATCGACACGGGCTCCACGACGGCGCTGTTCAACACGGCTTCGACCGCTGCGACGTCGGGTATTCTCGGCGCGACGGGTGCGGCTTCGGGCCTCTCGGTCCTTAACTTCAACGTCTCCGGCGCGACCGCCGGCGCTATCGCCAACATGCTCACCGACATCAACACGGTTCTGAACAGCGTGACGTCGGCGGGCAGCGTCGTCGGCGCGGCTCAGAACAACGTGACCGAGCAGCAGAACTTCATCTCGAATCTCACGGATTCGCTGACGTCTGCGGTCGGCTCGCTGGTCGATGCGGACATGAACCAAGCTTCGACGAAGATTTCGGCCCTGCAGGTTCAGCAGCAGCTCGGTGTTCAGGCGTTGTCGATCGCCAACTCCAACACCCAGCTCATCCTGAAGCTCTTCGGCCAATAATAATCATAAGCTTTTTTCGCGAGTGCGGCCGCGCCTGTTGCAGGTGCGGCCGTTTTTGTTTCGGGCAATCTCCGCGCAAGCTTGTCAACGCACATTGCGACAAAGCGGGAGCGGAGGCGGGGAATGGCGGCGCTCGAACAAGCGAAGCGCGTCTGGGAAAATCTTCTCAGGCTTGGTACGCGGCGGCTCATCGGCCTCGGCGTGACGGGCCTTGTGGTTTTTCTCGTCACCGGCATGGCGGGCTATTATCTCAGCCGGCCGACGCAGGAGCTTCTTTACAGCGGCCTCGATCGCGAGGACGTGAGCCGCATCGCGTCGGCCCTCAAGGAAGCCAATATCGATTTTGATGTCAGCGCCGATAGCACGGCGGTCTATGTCCGTTACGGGCAGACCGCGCAGGCGCGCATGCTGTTGGCGGAGAAGGGTCTGCCGAACAGCCCCAATGCCGGCAATGAGCTTTTTGATAAGCTCGGCTCGCTTGGCCTCACCTCCTTCATGCAACAGGTCACGCGCGTGCGCGCGCTCGAAGGCGAATTGGCCCGAACGATCCAATTGATGAGCGCGGTGAAGGCCGCACGCGTCCATCTCGTGCTGCCGGACGATGGGTCGTTCCGCCGTGAAAGCCAGCCGCCGTCTGCCTCGGTCGTCGTGCGAACGGAGGTGCCCGACGATGTCTCGGTGGCCAAAGCCATTCGTCATCTTGTCGCCGCCGCGGTGCCGGGCATGAAGCCCGAGGAGGTGACGGTACTCGACACCGACGGCTTGCTGCTCGCGTCGGGCGATGACACCGGCGACAGCGAGCCCGGCCAGATGCTCTCGCTCGAAAAGACTTTTTCGAAGGAAATTCAAGACAATATCAGCCGAACTTTGACTCCTTTCTTCGGGTTGAACAATTTTCAGATCAGCGTCGCGGCGCGAATCAATACCGACAAGAAACAGACGAGCGAGACTGTTTTCGACCCCGATTCCAGGGTCGAGCGTTCGGTCCGTGTCGTGCGATCGAACGAGACGTCGCAGAACTCGACCAATCAACCGCCGACCACCGTTACGCAAAATCTGCCGCCGAGCGGAACGCAATCGGACAACGGCAAACAGTCGAACGAAGAGAATCAGAAGCGCGACGAGACGACCAATTACGAAGTGTCGTCGAAGACCATTCAGACGATCAGCGGCGGCTTCGAGGTCGAGCATATTTCGGTCGCGGTGCTGGTCAATCGCGCCAGCCTTGTCGCGGCGCTTGGCGGCAAGGCCACGCCCGAAGCCATTGATAAACAGCTCGCCGATCTGCAGCAGATCGTTGCCTCGGCTGCGGGCGCGAGCACGACACGCGGCGACATGATCAAGATATCGGCCGTCGATTTCGTCGAATCGGGCCGCGATCTCGCGCCGGTGCCGCCGCCGACCTGGCAGGAGATTCTCCTGCGGCAGACGGGAACAGCGGTCAACGGCGGCGTCATCCTGGTCGTCGCTCTGCTGATGCTCTGGTTCGGTGTCAGACCGGCCATCCGGGCGTTGTCCGGTCCGCCGTCGATCAGCGCGGCCGCTGGCTATCTTGGCGCCGACAGCGTGATGCTGCCGGAACCGGTTCTGCCCATGCCCGATGCCATGCCGATGTCCGCGTTTCCCGCTTTTGCGAGCGAGCCCAATTTGATCGAGGACCTCGCCGACAGTTCCAAACGCGCGCCGGTGAAGCGGCTTGAACAGATCGTCGAATTCGACGAGCAGCAGGCGGTCAACATCCTCAAACTCTGGATGCGCCAGAGGGGCACGGCATGATGCCGCGACCGGTCGCCGATTATCTCATTCAGATTGGCTTGGAGAGCGTCGAGCCGCCGGTCTTGATCGCGCCGCCTGAACCAGACTTGGCGCCGCTATGGCCGGAAGAGCCGGAAGAAGACCCGCAAATCGCCATTGACGCCGCGCGCGAAGAGGGCAGGGCCGAAGGGCTCGAAGCGGCACGGGCGGAACATGAAGAAGAATTGGCGCACGCGCAGGCACGCTTCGATGCCGAGCTGAAAGCGGCACGCGAGGCCTGGGCGCGGGAAGAAGGCGCGCGGCTGCAGGAGCAGCTTGCCGCGGCGATGCGCGCGATGGAGGCGGGGCTCGCCGATTCGGTCGCACGGGTTCTGCGGCCTTTCATCGTCGCCGCATTGCGCCGGCAGATGATCGACAAACTGGTCGAGAATATCCGCACGATCGTCGGCAGTGCCGAGATGGCCGCCATCCAAATCGCCGGGCCGGCCGATCTTATCGGGATTTTGCGCGCCGAGCTTCAGGGCGCGCCGGCCGCTTTTGAATTTGTCACCCAAGACAGTGTCGATGTGAGCGTCATCGCCGAACAGACATCGATCGATACGCGGCTCAAAGCTTGGACCGATCTCATCGGCGCGGAGGCATAGCGCGTGGCTGACGGCGAGAAACACGAACTTCTGATCATCAAGCGCTCGCGTAGCGGCTCGCATGAGCCGCATGGCGGCGCCTGGAAAATCGCCTTCGCCGATTTCATGACGGCGATGATGGCGCTGTTTCTCGTTCTCTGGCTGATCAACGCGACGAACCAGAAAACCAAGGCCTCGCTGGCGCGTTATTTTAATCCCGTCGATCTTGTTGACATGTCGACTTTGAAGCGCGGGATGCACGATCCCAATAGCGGGCCCGAAATGGACGGGACGGCCAATGGTGCCGCCTTTCCGAAGACGGTCGTGGGCGCGGCGAAGAAGAATGGCAGTACCATGGGGACGGGTTTGGGCGCCGCCGGCCCCCGCGACGTCAAACAGGAGGATGCCGGCCAGACGCGGACGGCCGAACCGCCGCCGGTCCATTCCGAAGAAACGCTGTTTCGCGATCCCTATGCCGTGCTTGCCGAGATTGCTGCGTCCGGCTCGAGCGGCGAATCTTCGTCCGACGATCTTAATCAACCGGACAATGACGCAAGCGGCGGCTCGAGCGACACTTATAGTGATCCGTTCAAGGCGGCGGCTGGGACGGACAAGTCGTCCGCCGCTGCTTCGGCCGCCGCGACGCCGGCCCCAGGCTCGCAAGCGGCAGCCAATCCGCCGCCGGCTGCCATGACTCAGAGCGCGCCACCGCCCGCGGCGTCCGAAACGCCGCCACCAGCGGCGACGCCTGCGCCTGCGTCAGCGCCCGTATCGCATAAAAACGAGGTCCCGAAGGGGCAGACGCTGAGCAATGCGCAAGCGCTGGCCGCAAATCTGCAGAAGCAGATCACCAAGCTCATCGGCGCGGCCGGCAAAGACGAGGCGAAGCCGGCCATCGAAGTGAAGGCGACCGATGAAGGGATCCTGATCAGCCTCACCGACCAGAGCAATTTCGCCATGTTCGCCATCGGCTCGGCGGAGCCGCAGGCGAAGACCGTGCATGTGATGGATAAAATCGCCCGCGTGCTCAAGACCGTGAAGGGCGACATCATCATTGGCGGTTTCACCGACGGGCGGCCCTACCGCTCGGCGATCTATGACAATTGGCGGCTTTCTTCGGCGCGCGCGCAAATGGCCTATTACATGCTGGTGCGTGGCGGCGTCGATGACAAGCGAATCGTCCGCATCGAGGGCTATGCCGATCGTCGCCTCAAAGTGCCGAGCAGGCCGCTGGCCGACGAGAATCGGCGAATCGAAATCTTCCTGAAAGAGAAAAAATCATGAGACGGGGCGCCCTCGCCATCGCTTTGCTGGCTTGTGTGTTGGCCGTGGATGCCGCCAGCGCGGCGCCGTCGAAGCCGCCTTATCAACTCGTGCGTTCGCTTCATGCTTTGCAGGACCAGATCGTGCTGGGCAATCGCTCAGCGCGTGCGGCCGTTTCGGGACTGGCCGCCGCTCTCGCGCCGCGCCTTCTTTCCTACGATTCGTCGGTGTGGCGCGAGCCGCGCAACGTGCGCGCCGTCGTCACTTATGTGCTGAGCGGCGGCGCGCCGCGGGTTGCCCAGGCGGTTCTGGCGAGCGGGAAATGTCCGCCGCAGGAAAAACCGCTGGTCGAAGCGGCGCTCGCCTATTCCGAAGGCAAGGCGGGGCGCGCCAGAAGCCTGCTCGCCAATGTCGATCCGCGCACGCTCGAGCCGATCGTCGGCGGCCATATCGCTCTGGTCCAAGCGGCCCTCGTTGCGGATAAATATCCGGAAAAGGCCGTCGCATTGCTCGATATTGCCCGGGTTCTCGCGCCCGGAACCTTGGTCGAGGAGGCGGCCCTGCGGCGTGAGATCTTCCTCATCAATGCGACAGGCGACTTCGATCGCTTCATCAGCCTGTCCGGTGACTATATCCGGCGATTCCACAATTCGACCTATGCCGACAATTTCCGCGAGCATTTCTCGGATGCCATCGCGCGGCTCAACATTGCGGGCGATTCGGCAGAATTGCAGCGGATCGACGACACTTTGAGCAGCCTCAAGCCAAGCGATCAACTGAAAGTCTATCTGATGATCGCGCGTGCCTCTCTGCTCATGGGCAAGATTCCGGCGGCGGAATTCGCCGCGGCCAAGGCCGAAAGCCTGGCGCCCCCGGATACGACGGAAATCAGCCGCGCGCAGCTCTATGACGGCGCGGCCGAGGTTTTCACGCCGACCTACGAACGCGGCGAAGGCACGCTTGATTCGCTGAATACGTCGCGTCTTTCGCGCGAAGAATCGACGCTTAAAGATGCCGCCCTCTCGGTTTCTCAGCAAATTCACGAATGGCCGCAAATCGATGCGAGCACACCCGCGGCGAGTCTGACGGGCGGACCCGTGCCGCAACAACTCCAATCGGTCATGACCGGCACCTCGGCGACAATTGATGCCGCGGAAAAGGCGCTGGCCGAAAGCGACGGTCCGGAGGCGCCACCGCCATGAACAATATCAATGCACTCATAAACCCTTTCCCGTCCTCGACGCCGCCGTCCCATACGGATTCGAAATCAGGCGGCGAAAATTCGGCCGCGCTGCGTGAAGGCAAGTCGGACTCCTTTGCGACTATGTTGGCGGGTCTGTCCCAGCCAAAGGAAGATGCGGCTGCCGCCGCTAAGGGCACCGCAAGCTCCAAAAGCTTCGGCGGACTGCCAAAGAATGCTAATTCCGCCCCAACCGGGGCACAGGGCGGCGAACTGACACCCGCGCAATTGACACCGCAAAGCCGGTTGCTCGCGGCTGCAAATCTGCAATTGCAGACTCCGTCACAAGACGATCCGGCTGTTGTCGAAGCCGAAGCTGCCGCGAAGGCAGGCGGAGGCGTGCCAGCGCCGTCCGGGACACGCGCGCCGCTGCCGACAACCGAAACAACACCCAACGCGCAAAGCAGCACAGCCAAGACACAAACGCCGGTAGCGAAAGTCTCCAACCCGGCGCCGAACGCCAAACCGCTCCTCAACACCTCGACGCCGCTGTCCGTTCAAGCGGATGCCGCCGCCGATCTTGCCGACGAGCAACCGGCGCCTGCCACGCCATCGACCTCGGGGATCGGCAAGCGGCCAACCTCGACGCCAACTCAATCTTCAGAAGGCACACAAAAGCACAAGGCAGACAGCGATTCGGCGCCGTCGTCCGCGACACCGAATGCCAATCCTCAACCCGTCGTGATCGTGCCGATCATCGCTGCGCCCTTCGCCAATGCGCCGGCGGCGTCGGCCGCGCCATCGCCGGGGCAACAGCCGCGCGGCGCGACGGCATCGATTGATCCGGGTCTTGCGCATAATCTCTCGACGCGCGACCGGGACCCGGCCGATGCCGCATCTGACGAACCCGCCCCGATCAAGGTCGATGTCGTCGCGCAGGCGACGCATTTCGCGCCCATGGCGGCCTTGTCACCGGCGCAGCAGATCGTCGATGCCACGACCTCGGCCCTGACAAGTCCAGCGCAGACAAGCCAAGATTCCACCGCGTCGTCGGGCGCGGCCGCTTCGGCGAGCCTCAATTCACTGCTGGCGGCGGCGCAGCCTTCGGCGCCCGCGATCAAGACGCTCGATCTGCAGCTTGAACCGCCGACGCTGGGCACTGTCAGCATCAAACTCAATTTGTCGGCGGATGGTCTCGCCGTCGAAGTCCAGGCGAACCAGTCGACGACGGTTGATCTGCTTCAGAAAGACAAGCAATCCCTCACGCAGGGGTTGAGCGGCGCCGGCTATACCGTCTCGGGAGTCGATATCAGCCTTGCGCCGGCGAGCCATGCGGCGGCCGGCTTTGCTGACCAGGGCGCGCAACAAGGTTCGTCGGGCCAGTTTCAAAGCAACGGCGCGCAAGGGAATGGCGGCTCACAGACTCAAAACGGCGGTGGCCATGATTCTTCGCGCCAACAGCAACGGCAAAGCGCCTATGAGACTCAAGAAGCGCCTCGGCCTGCAGCTCAGCGCTCTGCTGGCTCTGGCCTTTATATATAATGGTGCGACTGCGGCGCCTCAGGCCCTCGTCTGCGAACGGGAAATGACTCGCGCCGCGGCGAAATATGACGTGCCGCTTGGCGTACTCTATGCCGTCGGGCTGACGGAAACCGGCCGGCGCGGGACGCTAAGCCCCTTTGCGCTCAATATCGAAGGGCCATCCTTCTTCCCCGACACGCTCGACGAGGCGATGCAGCGCTTTAACGAAGCCGAGCGCCGCGGCGCCAAGCTCATCGATATCGGCTGCATGCAGATCAACCATTATTATCATGGCAGCCATTTCCGTTCGGTTGCAGAGATGTTCGATCCGCACGCAAACGTCGATTATGCGGCGCGCTTTCTCCGCGATCTCAAAGAGCAGGAAGGAAGCTGGACTCTCGCGGCGGCCCGCTATCACGCCGGTCCCAACAACGACCCGGCGCAGAAGCAATATGTCTGCGAGGTGATCTCCAACATGGTCGCCAGCGGCTTCGGCGCATGGACGGATTCCGCGCGCGCCTTCTGCCACTGACTCAAAATCGATCGCAAAGAGTCAGCGATCGAACGGCGATCTGAGTCTTTTCAATCACATGCGTGTCGAAAAAGATTCACGTCTCACGGAAAGTCCCAAAACGTGACAGTAGCGTTTGACGGAACCTTAGACTTCGCTAACACTCGAATCGGGCTAAACAACTGATTCGGGGGGCGATTCCGTGCTGGTGATTGTGGATGAGCGGGACATGGTGACCGCTGGCTACGCTTGTCGCTTCGGCAGTGAAGGCGTGTCCGCAGCCAGGTTCTGCACCGACGAATTTCGCGAATGGGTCAAGACGGTCGCGGATGCAGATCTTTATGCGGTCGAGGCTTTTTTGCTGGGCGATTGTCGCGATCGCGAGATTCTACCAAAGATGATCCGCGAGCGTTCGCGTGCGCCGGTCATCGCAATGAACGAGGCGCCGTCCCTCGAACAGACGCTCAGTCTTTTCGCGGCGGGTGTGGACGATGTCGTGCGCAAGCCAATCCATGTACGCGAGATTCTGGCGCGTGTCGGCGCAATCCGACGCCGGCTCGAAATCGAGCAAGACCATGCGATCGTCGGCGAAATGCGCGTCTTCTTCGATGGCCGCGATCCTGAGATCAAGGGCAATGTCCTGCCGTTGCCGCGGCGCGAGCGGCGCATCCTTGAATATCTCGTCGCCAACCGCGGTCGGCGGGTCAGCAAGGCGCAGATCTTCAACTCGATCTACGGCATCTTTGACGACAACGTTGAGGAGAACGTCGTCGAGAGCCACATCAGCAAGTTGCGCAAGAAGCTGCGTCGCCATCTCGGCTACGATCCGATCAATTCGGTGCGCTACCTCGGTTATCGTCTCGCCGACGTTCAGTAGCCGGGCGCGCCCGCGTTCGTGCCGGCGCCGTCATGTGAAGTGTTTTCCTTTACAAGATCGAGTCGTTCGCCGGGAGATCAGGTCGCTCCCGGCACGATCTCTTGCGTCGTTCTCTTCGCGCGGAATCACGAAGTGCGGAGATGGGGTTAGCGCAAGCTCCACACAAGTTGCTCGCCTTTTAATCTGATCAGCAGAGCGGGAGAATCGGCGATGAGCCTCTTTAGTGCATTGATGGCGAGTGTGTCGGGGATGAATGCGCAGTCGAATTCGCTTTCGACGATCTCCGACAACATCGCGAATGCGAATACGGTCGGCTATAAGGAAGCCGAGACGCAATTCGAGGATATGCTCAACGAATTCAGCCCCAGCGAATATAACGCCGGCGGTGTCGCCACCGTCGTCAACTACAATATCGCGCAGCAGGGCGATCCGACCTCGACGACGAACCCGACCAATATGGCGATCGAGGGCAACGGCTTCTTCGTCGTCCAGAATGCGGCCGGGCAGACATTCCTGACCCGCGCCGGCTCGTTCGCGCCGAATGCGCAAGGCGATCTCGTGAACGCTTCTGGCTTCACGCTGATGGGCTATCCGATCAACTCGAGTTCATCGCAGCCGCCGAGCTATTCGCTGAATCAGCTCGTCCCGGTGCAGATTTCGACATCGGCGCTCTCGCCGCCGGTCGCCTCTACCAGCGCGACGCTGACGGGGAATTTGGATTCCTCGGCCTCCATCGATACGGGAACGCTGCCGGCGGCAAATAGCGCCAGCTCGACATACACCAGCATGACTCCGGTCACGGCCTACGACAGCCAAGGGGACCCGGTCACGCTCAACGTCTATATGACGAAGACAGGTGCCAACACGTGGGAAATGGACGTCTATAATGCGGCCGATGCGGCCTCGGGAGGCGGGTTCCCTTATAGTGCGGGTCCGCTCTCCACGACGACGCTGGATTTCAATGCGACGACGGGCGCTTTGACGACCCCTGCGAGCGGTTCCGTGTCCGTTGCGGTGAACGGCACGCAAACGATCAACTTCGGCCTCTCCAGTCTCACGCAAGTCTCGTCCTCAACATCGGTGCAGGGAACGGCGAACGGCAATGCGCCGGGAACCTATGAGAGCGTGTCCGTCTCGCAGAGCGGTGTGCTGTCTGAAACGTTCTCCAATGGCGTGACCACGCCGATCTATCAAATTCCGCTGGGCACGGTGCCGAGCGTCAACAGCATGACGTCGATGGCCGGCGATGTCTTTGAGCCCAATGCGAGCTCCGGCAGTATTCAGCTCGGCGCCGCCAATTCACAGGGCTTCGGATCGATCAACGGATCGGAGCTCGAATCCTCGACCGTCGATCTGGCGACCGAGCTCACCAATATGGTCGTCACGCAGAATAGCTATCAGGCCAATTCGAAGGCCTTCCAGGTCGGCTCCGACATGCTGAGCGAGCTGGTCAATCTGCTGAAGTAGTGCTGTCCCTTTTTGCTCTGGAGTTGCCGCCATGAACCTGACGACGGCCACGCATATCGCCCAATCCGCCCTGTCGACGGTTTCGGCGGAATCTGCCGTCGTCTCGCGCAACATCAGCGGGGTCAACGATGCCTCGTTTTCGCAGAAGATCGCCAATGTCATAACGACATTCGACGGCGGCTCCGAGGTCGCGTCGGTGACCAATGCGCAAAACCAGGCGCTCTTCGGCAATGTGTTGAGCGCAACCTCGGCGTCGGCGACCCAGGCGGCGCTCTCGGGCGGGCTGACCTCGCTGCTCAACATTATCG
>Ga0153954_1000940_pt1 | contig 18283 bp, 15 predicted proteins | sample TSFL038MetaG_FD_102277 | JGI IMG/M metagenome (GOLD analysis project Ga0153954, IMG submission 102277) | Attine ant fungus gardens microbial communities from Florida, USA - TSFL038 MetaG | ecosystem: Host-associated > Fungi > Mycelium > Unclassified | place: USA: Florida, Wekiwa Springs State... | reverse complement strand
GGCGCGCCCCTTCCGCTCGATCTCCCGAATGTCGCTTCGCAAAAGCTCTCTGCTGAACACGGCACGATCTCGCTGGCTTCGCCGAGCGCCAGCCCCGGTATCGGCGACCGAGTCCGCTTCGTCGTCGGCTACTCCGACACCACCGTGCATTTGCACGACGAGCTCTACGCAGTGCGCGACGGTCAAGTGGAGCACGTCTGGCGCATTCCACGCAGCGCGAGGTTGCGATGAATCTCGATCTTCAACAAACTTCGCGATGAAAGCAGCTATGACAGAAGCCAACTACCGTCTCGGCGTCGATATCGGCGGAACGTTCACGGACGTGGTCCTGATGAGCCGGGACGGGTCGATTTTCAGCAAAAAGGTTCTCTCGACTCCAAAAGACTATTCAGAAGGCATCGAGAACGGAATCTCGGCTCTCTTGACAGAGCTTCAGATCGAGGCCGCGCAAATCAGCGAGTTTGTGCATGCCACCACCGTGGCCACCAACACGATCATCGAGCGCAAAGGTGCCCGGGCAGGCCTGCTGACAACCAAGGGTTTCCGCGACGTCTTGGAAATCGGCCGCTTCAGAACGCCGCGGCTCTACGACATCAACTATGCCAAGCCGGCGCCACTCGTGGAGCGCAAGCTGCGCTTGGAAGTTGAAGGGCGCATAGCATCCGACGGTGCCGTCGTGACTCCGCTCGACGAAGCGGCGGTGGAAAAGGCCGCCGAAGCCTTCAAATCGGAAGGTGTTGAAGCTGTCGCCGTCACGTTCATCAACTCATACGTTAACGCCGAACAAGAGCGCCGCGCCGCAGAGATTCTGTCTGCGCACCTGCCCGGTATTCCGGTCACGGCCTCCGTGGACCTGCTGCCGCAACTCGGCGAGTACGAGCGGACGAGTACGACCGTGGTGAATTCCTATATTCGCCCGGTGGTTGGTCGCTACGTGTCGTCGCTCAAGGCCAGACTGGATCGGCTGGGCGTCAAGGCGCCGCTCATGATCATGCAGTCGAGTGGCGGTATCTCGCCCGGCGATGTTGTCGCACGTCAACCGATCGACATTATCGAGAGCGGGCCCGCTGCCGGCGTTCTGGGTGGCCAGCGTCTCGGGTTGAAAATCAATTTGGGCGACATGCTCGTGTTCGACATGGGCGGCACGACTGCCAAGGCCACGGTGATCGAGCAGCATGCCTTCGCCCTTTGTCCTGAGACGGAGGTTGGTGGCGGGGCCGCCCTCGGGACGCGGATGATCAAGGGCGCAGGCTACCCCGTGCAGGTCCCCACGATCGATATTGCCGAAGTCGGCGCCGGCGGGGGTAGCATCGCCGCGAGCGATGCGGCCGGGGGATTGCTGGTCGGTCCTCGCAGCGCCGGCTCTGAGCCGGGCCCGGTCGCTTATGGCCGTGGAGGTGTAGACGCGACCGTCACTGACGCCAACCTGGCGCTTGGATATTTGAATCCGCATGCGCTCGTCAGCGGCGAATTGAAACTGGACATGCCTGCGGCCATGGCCGCCATCGAGGCACTCGGCAAGAGAGTCGGGCTGTCTCCGATCGAAACAGCGTACGGCATCCATTCCATCGCAGACGCCACGATGCTCCGCGCCTTGCGCGGTGTTTCTTCGGAAAAGGGCCGGGATCCGGCGCAATATGTCATGCTTGCGATTGGCGGCAACGGTCCCGTCCACGCCTGCACGCTTGCGGAGGCGGCAGGCATCAAGACGATCATTGTGCCGCCGGTCGCCGGTTTGTTCAGCGCTCTCGGCATGCTGTTTGCGGACGTCGAACATCAATTGGTGACGGCCTTCTATCGTCGCCTCGATGATACCAGCCTGCCGGCTCTGAAGACAGCAATCGAGCCGCTGCGGGAGCGTGGCCTTGCCATGCTGAGTGCTGAGGGCTTTACAGTGGCGGCGCGCCAGAAAATGACGTTGTTTGCCGACATGCGCTATGTGGGTCAGACTGCGCCGCTCACGCTCCGGGTCCCCGAGGAGATCAAGTCGCTGAGCGAGTTGGCCTCAGCGTTCCATGTCGAACACCAGAATGTGTTCGGTTATGCCTCGCCGAGCGAGCCCATCCAATTCGTTTCACTCAAGCTCGTATGCGGCGGCGTGCCTGAGTTTCCCCGCATGCCGGAGCAGGCTCGCCGTGGCGCGGAAAAGACGATCGAGCCTCATGCGCGCCGAGCGTTTTTCGGTGAACAGGGGTGGGTCGATACTCCGGTCATTCCCCGCGCTGCGCTGAGTTCATCGCCGAAGAGCGGCCCGCTCATCATCGAAGAATACGACACGACGATCGTTATCAGGCCGGGCTGGGACGTCGTCCTGGATGGTTGGAACAACGTCGTCGCAAATCGCAGCTCTCGCCAAGGAATGCACAGATGAAAGTCGCGATTGATCCGGTTCGCCGGGAGCTGCTGAAGAACGCGCTGGTTACGACCGCAGACAATGCGCTCGTGATGGTTACGCGGACGGCGCGCACGTCCAACGTGAAGAACAGCATGGACTTCTCTGCGGCGGTTTGTGACGGTCGTGGGCGCCTCGTCGCGCAAGGTTTGGCCGTGCCGGTTCATCTCGGTGTTGTCATGCCCGCGCTTGAGGCCTGCCTGGAATATTTTGGCGACGACGTTCATGAAGGCGACGTCCTGGCGAGCAACGATCCCTATTCGGGCTGCAGCCATCTCAATGACATCTTCACATTCAAGCCGGTTTATGTTCGCGGTCGGCGCGTCGCATTCGTCAGTCTGATTCTCCACCACAGCGATCTCGGCGGGCGCGTGCCCGGTGGTAACGCGGCCGACAGTATGGAAATTTTCGAGGAAGGGTTGCGCATCCCGCCGCTTAAAATCGCTGAGCGCGGCAAGCAGAATCAAACGCTCATGCGGATCATCGAATACAACACGCGCGTGCCCGAGCGCGTGATGGGTGACGTGCGTGCGCAGCTTGCGGCTCTCGACCAGGCAGCTCTCGAAGTCCAGAAATTTGCCGAGAGCTGGGATCCGGACACTCTCGATGCGTACCTCGATGACCTGATCGATTACGCGGAGGTCCTCACGCGCGCGGACCTGTCGAGCCTGCCGGATGGCTCGGTCGAGTTCGAAGAGTGGAACGATGACGACGGCGTCGGTAACGGCCCGATACGTATGCATGTGAAGTTGACGAAGAAGGGTTCCGAAATCGAGGCCGACTTTTCGCAAACCGACGACGACAAAGGTGGCGCCGTTCATTGCAATCGCGCTTTCACGGTGTCTTGCACGTACGCGGCAATCCGCACGGTCCTCAGCCCCAACGTTCCGAATAACGCTGGATTGTATCGGGCCATCACGGTGAAGACCCGGCCGGGTACGTTTGTTGATGTTCAATATCCGGCAGCGGTCGGCTCTCGGGGCCAAGTGGGTTTTCGACTGCGCTCCATCGTCCTTGGAGCATTGGCGATGTTGTTGCCCGGCCGCATGCCGGCCTGTGCCGGCGGCTCGGAATTTGCGATCGCCGCCGCTGGGAATGATCTATCCGGCCGCCGCTTTCTGCTGCTCGAATTCCACAACAACACCGGTCTGGGTGGCAATCCGGACCGGGACGGGCAAGACGCCGGTCCCTATTGCATTGGAAACCTGGCCAACGTTCCGGTCGAGTTGCTCGAAGCCGAGAACCCGTTGCGGATTGAAGAATACGCCTTCATGCCCGATACGGGAGGAGCGGGCAAACATCGTGGCGCACTCGGTATCGTCCGGCAATACCGGGTGTTGTCGAACGATATGCAGGTTCAAGTGCGTTCTGATCGTTTCAAATCCAAACCGTGGGGGCTTTTCGGTGGTGAGCCTGGAGCCGGTGCGCGCTCCATCCTCAATCCGGGAACCGATAAACAGGAGGTCCTTCCCTCCAAGTTCATTCGGCGCTTCCACAAGGGCGATGTGCTGCGTTTCGAGATGGCGGCGTCCGGAGGATACGGCAAAGCCGAAGACCGCGATCCCGCCGCTATCGTGGAGGATCTGCGGCAGGGCAAGGTCACACCTGATCACGCGAAGAAGGCTTACTTCGCCAAAATCGGTCCGGATGGCGACGTTGAGGGGGAGCTTGCTCGTGCTGGCGATTAGCGTCTGCTGCGAAATGATGTTGCAACGAGGGGGGCTGCTCAATATGCGCCTTAGACATCTCGCGCATGTGGTAGCCTTCGCGGTTGCCATCGTCTCCGCTGCCCAATCGATGTTGGCGACCGCCGCCGCGCAAGAGTCCTATCCGACCAGGCCCGTCCGCATTATCGTTCCATTCGCGCCCGGTGGATCGACGGACGCCCTGGCGCGCATCGTCGCCGAGTCGTTGACCAATCAGTTGGGCCAGCCCGTCGTCGTCGAAAACCGCCCCGGAGCGGGCGGCAATATCGGGATGGCCTTCGTCGCCAAGGCGCCCCCCGATGGCTACACGTTTGCCTTGGTATCGAGCAGCATCGTCATCAATCCGGCGCTCTACAAATCGGTCCCTTTCAACGCCGAAACCGACTTTGAAGCCGTTTCATATATTGCAAGCGCTCCCAGCATCCTGGTCGTGCCCTCGAGCGTGGCAGCAAAGTCAGTTTCCGAGCTCGTGGCCTTGGCGAAAGATCCTCCGGGGCTTTTCTATGCTTCGCCAGGTGTTGGAACGGCGCAGCATCTCGCGGGCGAGCAGTTCCGGCTCGCCGCTCACGTCAACCTGACGCACGTGCCGTTCAATGGGGCCGGTCCGGTGGTGACAGCTGTCCTGGGCTCGCAGGTTCAGATGGCTTTCGCATCTCTTCCGTCTGTGCAGGCCTTCGTGTCTCAGGGGTTGCTGAGGGTCCTTGCCATCACGAGCCTCAAGCGATCACCGGCCGCGCCCGATGTGCCGACATTCGACGAACTGGGCTACAAGGGCTTCGAGGTCGACCACTTGCAGGGTTTGATTGCCCCGAAAGGAACGCCTCGCTCTATCGTTGAGCGCGTAAACGGCGCGATACGCCAAATGCTCAAGACGCCGAGTGTTGTCGACAAGCTCTCCAAGCTCGGGTTTGAGCCGGTTGGAAGCACGCCGGAAGAATTTGCTGCGGTGATCCCTGTTCAGCTTGCCAAGTGGAAAAAGCTGATCCGGGAGGCGGCCATCCAACCGCAGTGATAGCGTGCTCGTGCCCGGAGAGCTTACTTGAGAAACGCTGGCACGAAGACGTCGCCTTGCATCAAGCGCCTTGCGGTGCGACTGACTGCAACCTTTGTTACGGTCCACTGCCCGTTTCGCTGCTCAGCCTGAGCGCCAACGCCCAAGACGCCGGATGGATGGCCAAACCGGACTTTCTCGCTTGGACCGCCGAGCGCATCACTAATGACGGTGCCAGGCAGGGCCGAGGCTGAGGCTATCGCGACAGCGGCCGTTCCGGGCATGGCGTGATGGAGCTTTCCCATCGAAACCGCCCGGATCAGCACATCGATCTCGCTGAGGTGCACGGGACGTCCGCTTGATGTCGTGTAGGGACGTGGTCGCGCAACGAAAGCGATCTTGGGCGTGGCCTGCCGGTGCTTGCTCGCCCATTCAGCTGACGGCGCCAGCTTCATGGCGACCGTTGCGTGCGAGCGGATAGCTTCAAGCTTCTGCAGCAGGGCAGCGTCGGAGTTGATACGATCCTGGCCTTCCGTGCCCGTCAAGCCGAGCGCTTCTGCCGGAATGAAAACAAGTGGATTGCCTGCATTGATCAGCGTGGCATCGACAGTCCCGACGCCCGGCACGTCAAGCCTGTCCTTCAGTTTTCCGGTCGGCAACATGGCGCCGCCTTCGTGATCGTCAGCGCCCGGATCCAAAAATTCGAGGCGGATTTCCGCGGCTGGAAAGGTCACGCCGTCCAGCTCGAATGAGCCGAGCTCGTCGACTTCTCCGTCGCGCATCGGGACATGGGAGATGATGATCTTGTTTAAGTTGGCTTGCCAGATTCGAACGACCGCTGTGCCGTTGCGGGGCGCTTCGACAAGCTGCTGCGCTATGGCGAATGGCCCCACCGCGGCTGACAGGTTGCCGCAGTTGCCGCTCCAGTCGACCAACGGCTGGTCAATTGCGACCTGGCCGAACAAGTAGTCCACGTCGCAGCCGGGACGCTGGCTCTTCCCCACGATAACGACCTTGCTCGTGCTCGAGGTCGCTCCACCCATTCCGTCAATTTGCTTTTGATAGGGATCCGGGCTGCCAGTGACGCGGAGCAGGATGGCGTCCCGTTCCGCGGGATCGCGCGGCAGGTGCTCCGGCATAAAGAATACGCCTTTGCTCGTACCGCCGCGCATATAAGTCGCAGGAATGCGCCGTTGCTTGTTGGCTGTGGTCATGGCTAGGCGTTTTTTGCGCCGGCAGGACCCGCATAGGCCCAGCCTTCGATCTCCACGCGGGCGTTTCGCGAGAGTTGATTCACGCCAACGGTCGTGCGCGCCGGGAGATGATCGCCGAAGAACTCCAGGTAAATCTTGTTGAGGGGCGTGCGGTCCGCCATGTCGGCCAGAAAAATATTGATCTTGGCGATTGCTGTGCGCGGCAGGCCGTGTTGCTCGACGATCGCCGCGACGTTCTTGAGAGCCTGCCGGCATTCAGGTTCGAATCCGCCGGGAACGAGGTCTTCACCGACGCGACCGGTCTGGCCCGAGATGATGACCCAATCGCCGGCACGGTAGCCCGGTGTATTGAAAACGCCGGCAGATTTCTTCTTCTCGGAGACGTCGCTTGTCATGGATCCTCACAGGGTGGAGATAAGCACGCTAAATCAAGCGGCCTCGATCGTCGAGGCAGCATCTGTCGGCAGCGCCGGCAGCAGGTCGTTCACGGTTTCGCGGAGGTGGTCCTGCATCAAGCGGGATGCCGCCTGCCCGTCGTGGCGACGCAGCGCGTCCAGGATCGCGCGATGATGCGCCTGCTTGCTGCGCAAACGATCGAGGTATTCATTGCGGTCCACTTGTCCCGACGACGCGAGCCGCAACAGCGCTTTGCGGTAGAACAGGATCATGCGCTGGAGGCCGTTGCACAGAGCCTTCAGGTGAATGTTCGAGCTCATCTCGAGCACGGCGGCATGAAACTGGGTGTTGAGTGCGAAGGTGCTCTCAAGGTCGCCTGCGGCGATCGCCGCATCGCATCGATCAATTAAATTCTCGAGAGAGTTGCCGGCGGCAGTCGTGCAGGCGGTGGCGGCATCCTCTGCAGCGAGGGCCTCAAGAGATGCTCGGCACCGATAGAGATCGATGAGGTCGCTGCGGTTGACGCTGCGCACTTCATAGCCGCCTTGCGGCAGGGGTAGGAGGACGCCGTCCTGCTGCATCTTGCGCATGGCTTCGCGCACCGGCGTCCGGCTGACCTGCAGGCGGCGCGCCCAATCAACGTCCTTGAGCCGCTCTCCGGGCGCGATTTCGCCGCTGTTGATCCTGTTCCAAAGCTCGGCATGGACCTGATCGAAGAGCGGAACCTTGTTCAGCACGTACCTGAATCTCCCGATTTTCCGAACCTAAACCACGTCTCCATCAATTTGACAAGGGGTACTGGATACGGTATCCAAAGCGAATGAATAAGGATTTTCTAGCGTTTGATCCCTCCACCGCCCTTAGAAGGCTTCGGGGTGCCCAACGGCAGTACAAATATTTCGATCTCTCGGTGGCGGAGGCAGCGGGGCTCAGTGGGATCTCGCGGCTGCCCAAATCCTTAAAAGTGCTCCTCGAAAACCAGCTCCGGATGTTCGCTCAGGGCAAAGCTGGTCGCGAGGACGTCTGGGCGTTCGCCGACTGGTTGTCGGAAAGGAAGTCCGCACACGAGATCGGCTTTCGGCCCGCGCGCGTGATGATGCCCGACTCGGGCGGCTTGCCCCTCCTCGGCGATCTCGCGGCCATGCGCGATGCCGCGGCGCGACTAGGCGCCAACGCGCGCAACATCAATCCTGTGGTGCCGGTCGACTTCATTGTCGATCACTCGGTCATGGTCGACTTCGCAGGGTCCGAGGATGCTGCCGATCGCAACCTCGCAATCGAGCTCGAGCGAAATCGCGAACGATTTGAGTTCTTGAAGTGGGGCGACAAGGCTTTCGACAATCTGCGGGTCGTCCCGCCCGGTATGGGCATCTGCCACCAGATCAATCTCGAATATCTCTCACGTGTCGTCTGGTCGGAGGAAAAGGATGCCGACCCGTGGGTCTACCCCGACACACTCGTCGGCATGGACAGCCACACGCCCATGATCAACGGATTGGGCGTCGTCGGTTGGGGTGTTGGCGGGATCGAAGCCGGCAGTGCGGCGCTCGGTGAACCGGTTTCGCTGCTATTGCCTGAAGTTCTGGGCTGTCGCCTGGTCGGAAGACCAAACCCGGGCGTGAATGCGACTGATATCGTGCTCGCCCTGACGCGCGCGTTCCGTGAGCGCGACCTGATCGGGAAGTTCGTTGAATTTCATGGGCCGGGCGTTGATTCCCTCACGCTGCCCGACCGCGCAACGATCTCGAACATGGCGCCCGAGTACGGCGCAACGATGAGCTATTTCCCGGTCGACGCCGAAACGATCCGCTATCTGCGACTCACGGGGCGATCGCCAGATGCGGTTGCCTTGGTCGAAGACTATTGCCGAATCCAAGGGCTATGGCGGGACGACGAAGGTCCGGCGCCGTTGTTCAGCGGAGACTTCACTTTCGACCTGGCTTCAGTCGAGCCCAGTGTCGCCGGGCCCCGGCAGCCGTACCAACAAATGCCGCTCTCCGCCGTGGCAAATGTCGCGACAAAACTCGGTACGCATGAGTCGCGTGTTGAAGTGCCCGGCAGGGGCTTCGGACTTGCAGATGGTGACGTCGTCATCGCAGCGATTACAAGCTGCACCAACACGTCCAACCCGTCGCTGATGATTGGCGCGGGCCTTTTGGCCCGAAATGCGCGTCGACGCGGATTGCGCAGCAAGCCTTGGGTGAAAACATCGTTCTCGCCCGGCTCGCGGACGGTCACCGAATATCTGCAAAGGGCGGGACTTCAGACATTCCTGGACGAGTTGGGATTCAATCTGACCGGCTTTGGATGCATGAGCTGCATGGGCAATTCGGGTCCATTGGACCCGTCGATTGCCCAGACGCTGGCCGACAATCCATTGGTGGTCGCGGCCGTTCTTTCGGGAAATCGAAATTATGAGGGGCGCGTGCATCCGTCCGCGCGTGCCAACTTCCTTGCATCGCCGCCCTTGGTCGTCGCTTACGCCCTGGCAGGGTCTGTCAACGTTGATCTGTCCAGCGAAGCGCTGGGGCAAGGTGCGGGTGGAGAGCCTGTCTACCTCAAGGACATTTGGCCATCTGCCGAAGAGATCAACAGCGCAATCGAGTCGACTATCGCGCCGGAAATCTACAGCGACCGGTACGCGACAGTATTCGGCGGCACCAGCGGGTGGAACGATGTTGTAGCCGCCAGCGGGGATCAATTCAGCTGGGACAAAAACAGCAATTACATTCGCCGGCCTCCATTCTTCGATGACATGACGCGGCAGCCTGCCGGTCAGGACGACATTCGGGGCGCGCGAGTGCTTGCCATGTTTGGCGACGCCCTGAGCACCGATCACATTTCGCCCATTGGTGCGATCCCCAGCGAGACGGCCGCCGGCGCCTATTTGCGGTCGCTCGGCGTTTTGCCGCGCGACTTTAACAGTTATGCCGCTCGTCGCCTGAACGACGAAGTCATGGTGCGAGGAACGTTCGGAAATCCCCGGATACGCAATGAAATGCTGCCCGACCAGGAAGGCAGTTGGACCATCCATCAGCCGAGCGGCGAACGAATGCCGATATTCGATGCCGCGCAACGTTATCGCGCAGAAGGGGGCCCGCTCATTGTGGTCGCTGGCTCCCGTTACGGCGCCGGATCGTCGCGTGATTGGGCTGCGAAAGGCCCGCGTCTCCTTGGTGTCCGGGCGATTATTGCGGAGAGCTTTGAGCGCATCCACCGTTCAAATCTTGCCGGAATTGGTGTTCTGCCATTGGAGTTTCCCGAGGGCGTAACCCGCCGAACACTCGAGCTCGACGGCACAGAACAGTTTGAAGTGTTGGGAATAGCGGGCCTTTCGGCGCGCAGTGAAGTGACGTGCAAGATAACGCGACGAAGCGGCCGGAGCGAAAGCCTGAGTTTAAAGGTCCGTCTCGATACCCCAAGCGAGGTCGATTATTACGCGGGCGGTGGCATCCTTCATCACGCGCTACGGGCGCGCTTGTGACCGCGTCTTTCCGTTTTCGGGTTTTACAAATAGGCTGAAGGAGACAAGATGAAATTCGCTGCAAAGCTGTCCGTTCTGGCGCTACTGAGTTCCGTTCTGTCTGGGGTTTCGGCACACGCGCAGGCGCCAGCTGCAAGCGGAAAGTCCGACGACGTAATTCGCATGATCGTGCCTTTCGCCCCGGGCGGGGCTTCGGACGTCATGGCGCGCGTTGTGGCGCAATCCCTGCAAAAGCGTGTGATCGTGGTTGAAAATCGCCCGGGCGCCGGCGGGAATCTCGGTATGGCCTACGTTGCGCATGCCAACCCTGATGGACGCACGATGGGGGTGGTGAGTAGCTCGCTCACGATCAATCCGTTCATTTACAAGGATGTGCCGTTCGATCCGGTAAAGAATTTCGCGCCGGTTTCAAATGTAGCAAGCGTACCCACTTTGCTTGTGGTCCATCCGTCCGTGCCGGCAAAGAATGTGAAAGAGCTCGTCGAGCTCATCAAGGCGTCGCCTGACAAGTACAATAATTACGCCTCATCCGGTGTGGGCACCTCTCAGCATCTCGCCGGTGAGTTGTTCAAGCGCCGTGCGGGCACCGATCTGCTGCACATTCCATACAACGGAGCCGGTCCTGCGACGACGGCTGTCCTGAGCAATCAGGTGCCGATTGCATTCTTGGGATTACCGTCGGTACGCAGTCTTATCGCGGAGGGACAGCTTCGCGCGCTGGCCGTCACGACGGCTGAACGATCCGCCATGCTGCCCGACGTTCCGACCATAGCCGAATCCGGATATCCCGGATTCCAGGTGGACTTCTGGCAAGGCATCGTCATGCCGGCAGGCACCTCACCGGAGATAACTCATCGCTTGAGCAAGGAAATTGCTGAAGTGGTGAAATTGCCTGAAGTCCGTGAACGCATGGACCAGCTTGGCCTGGAGCCGGTGGGAAGCACTCCGGAAGCCTTTGGCGAGCAGATCAAGAAAGAGCTCGACCTCTGGAGTCGTTTCATCAAGGATGCGCACATCACGCAACCCAACTAAAGCGCATCGTAACGGGCGTTCTTTGCGCAGGGCGGAGTAGCGCGCGCGACAAGTCGATACTCGATCAGTGACAGGAGCCGTCGCTCGGGCCGCGTGTTCGGCGGCGGCCACCATCTTGAATAAGATGGACTTAAAGCGCGAGCTTCATGCCCTCGTGCGAAGCTGTGAAGCCCAGCGCCTCGTAGAACCGGTGAGCATCAGGCCGCGTTTTGTCGGTGGTCAACTGCACCAGGCCGCACCCGCGCTGCCGACACTCCTCTATGGCACGGAGCACCATCTGGCTGCCAAGGCCGCTTCCGCGTGCCGAGCGAGCGATGCGTACGCCTTCAATCTGGCCACGCGTGGTACCGAGACGGGCAAGACCCGGTATGATCGAAATCTGCAGAAAGCCGACGACTGCTCCGGCCTGTTCCGCAACAAGAAGAAGCTGGTTCTTGTCGGAGCTGATCGCGTCAAACGCCGTGACATAGTGGGCGTTGGGTGGAGTGCGGACATCTTCGCGCGAAGAGCCGAGCTCATCGTCGGCCAACATGGCAATAAGCGCGGGAAGATCTGTACGACGTGCTTCGCGGTATTCAATTGCGATCATGCTTCAAGCCCAAGGACAATACCCAAGATCTTTTCGTTCCACCTTACGGCGAAACCGAAGATAACGCTTGTAGCCCGCATAAGCGCGTTCACGCGCGTCTTCCGACGCGCTATGGAGCGCGTCAGCGCGCAATGCGGGACGGGCTCGCCGCATGCGACGAACCCCGGATTGCGCTTCGCTCCATCCGGGCTACGTGCGGTCAGGTACGCCGACCCGCGCCGATCCTCGTTACGCCGCGGCGGTTTCCTCGTCCTCATCGTCGTCGCGGTGCCGCCGGCGCCGCCGCGGGCGCATGCCCGTGGCGAGGCCGGAGAGACGGCTCAGCCCGTCGAGCAGGCCGGCCCAGCGCTGCCCGCGCGCGAGCGCTCGGTCGAGCGCAGCCATGGTGCGGGCGTGGCCGGGATCGTCGTCGTGGACCCAGGTCCGCAGCACCGATGCGAACAGGAACGCCAGCCCCTGCGCCCGCACCATGCCGCGCGGGCCGGCGGCATCGATATCGGCCGCCGTGAGCATCCATTGCTGCGAGCGCACCGCGAGGCTGTTGAGCGCAAGGGCGATGGCGGGATTGCGGGTCGCGGAGCGGGTCAGCGAGCGCACCGCGTCCTTGTGCGGCTCAAGAAGCTCGAGCCGGCGCATCAGCACGTCGAACAGGCGTTCGCGCTCCGGCTCGTCCGCCAAGTCGGCATCCTCGGCGGCGAGCACCGCGCGGTCCGTCTCTTTCATCTGGGCGGCGAGGATCGCCAGCGGAGAATTGAACAGTCCGCGCAGCTCGGAGAGCGACACGCCCGCCGTCCTTGCGATCTCGGCGAGGCCGATCTCCTCGATCGGCTTTTCGGCGAGCAGCCCCATGAAGGCGGCGATCACGCGCTCGCGCGGGGATTTGTCGGGATCGGGCGGGCGGGCGGCCTTCTTGTCGGCGCTCTTGGATGTGGGTTTGCGAGCCATGGCCGACCTCCTGGGTTGGTCCCCTTACGTCCAATGTAGGTCGCGGGGAAAGCGTTATCCAGCGAGCGCGCGGGAGCGATTGGTCGCGGCGGCGATCGCTTTCGTCATCAGCGGATCGAGGCCATCGGCGGCCATCAGCACGTCGAGGGCCGCCGCGGTGGTGCCGCCGGGCGAGGTGACGTTCTGCCGAAGCGCTGCAGGCGCATGTGGAGAGCGGTGCAGCAGCTCGCCCGACCCGGTGACCGTGGCGCGTGCGAGCTTTGCCGCGAGATCAGGCGGCAGCCCGGCCGCGACGCCCGCCCGTGCCATCGTCTCCGCCAGCAGAAAGACGTAGGCCGGCCCCGAGCCCGAGACCGCAGTCACTGCGTCCATCAGGGCCTCGTCCTCGACCCATTCGACCGTGCCGACCGCGGAGAGCAGGCCCTGCACCAACTGGTGCTCGGCCGCGGAGAGCCGCGGATTGCCGACCGCGACGGTGATGCCGCGTCCGATCGCCGCCGGCGTGTTCGGCATCGCGCGCACCAGCGCGGCATCGGGGAACGCCTGCGCCAGGAAATCCAGCGTGCGGCCTGCCATGATCGAGAGCACCAACGTCGTGCGGTCGATGAAGGGGGGCAGGATGGGCAGCACGCCAGGGGCGTTCTGCGGCTTCACGGCGATCACGATGGCGGCCACCGGGCCGAGCGTGCCGGGGAGCGGGTTGAGACGCAGTCCGCGCGCCGCCAAGGCGTCAATCTCGGGGGAGGGGGTTGGCTCGATGACGGCGATGTGGCCGGGGTCGAGCCCCAGCGCCACCCAGCCTTCCAGCAGGGCGCCGCCCATCTTGCCGGCGCCCACCAGCAGCACGCAACCGGTGACGTTGGCAAGGGCGTGCGGATCGTTTGGATTTGAAGGTGCCATTGGTGGCCCCGGATGCTCGTGGGATCGGTTGAGCGCCCGCCCCGCTCGTGCAGGACGACGCGCTCGCGGGCGCGGAACCCATCATGCTGCCCGCGGCGCGAAGACGATGGGTTTCGCTGCGTCGTCAGCGTTCACCGGGAGGTGACAGCTCCGGCGGCGCAGCTCAACCCATCCTACAAGCTTATGCGTGGACGTCTATGCGTGTCCGTGGGTCTCGAACATGGCGGCGTCGAGCGCCTCACGCGCCGGCTTGCCGGCCCACACCACGAACTGGAAGGCCGGGAAATAGCGCTCGCAGGCATCGAGCGCGGTTGCGAGCAGCGCCTCGCACTGGCGGCTCGAGGCATCGACCCCGCCCGCCAGCACCAGCGCGTTGCGGTACATGACCAGCCCGTCCTGGGTCCACAGGTCGAAATGCCCGACCCACATCAGCTCGTTGATCAGCGAGATCAGCTGCTGCACCTCGCCGCGGCTGCGCTCCGGCACCTTGAGCTCGAAGGCGCAGGCGAGATGCAGCGCCTCGATGTCGTACATCCAGGTGTAGGAGACCTGATAATCGGTCCACTTGCCGGTCACCAGGATGGTGATCTCGTCATCGCCGGCGCGTTCGAACGACCAGTTATGGGTCGCCGCCACGCGCTCGACCACATCGAGCGGGTTGACGCGCGTTTGCTCGGAAAAGTCGATCAGAGTCATGCCGTCTCCACCCTGCCGCTTGGACGTGGGATGCGAATTCGACCAGGCACGCCACGCGCGATCACGCACGCCACGCGCCATTGCCGCGGTCCCCGGTGGAGCTATGGTCCCCACGCGAAGCTGATTTCCTGCCCCGGACGAATCACTTGCCTGGGCCAATATAACCCCTCTGATTCCGGAGGCTGAAGCGCAATCACGCGAGCCGCCTGCCAACCATTGGTGGATATCTGGCGGGAGCGGAGTCGTTTCTCCACAGGCCGCACGGATCGGCCTCGGAACGACACGGAGACGGGTGGAGGAGAACGGCGGACGCCTTCGCCGGTGCTCAGTCGAACAGGCTGGAAACCGACTCTTCAGAGGCGGTGCGTCCGATCGCTTCGCCGATCAGGGTCGAGACCGAAAGCGTGCGGATGTTACGGGCGACCTTCACGGCCTGGCTGGGCTGGATCGAATCGGTGATCACCAGCTCCTTGAGATTTGACGCGGTGATGCGCGCGACCGCGCCGCCCGACAGCACGCCATGGGTGATATAGGCGCAGACCTCGGTCGCGCCCTTCTCGAGCAGCGCGTCGGCGGCATTCACCACCGTGCCTCCGGAATCGATGATGTCGTCGACCAGGATGCAGGCATAGCCTTCGACCTCGCCGATGACGTTCATGACCTCGGACTCGCCGGGGCGCTCGCGCCGCTTGTCGACGATGGCGAGTGGGGCATTGATGCGTTTGGCGAGCCCGCGTGCGCGCGCCACCCCGCCCACGTCGGGCGACACCACCATCACCTTGCCGGTGTCGAAGCGTTCCTTGATGTCGCGCACCATCATCGGCGCGGCGTAGAGGTTGTCGGTCGGGATGTCGAAGAAGCCCTGGATCTGGCCGGCGTGCAGGTCGAGCGTCATCACCCGGTCGGCGCCGGCGCGGGTGATCAGGTTGGCGACCAGCTTGGCCGAGATCGGGGTGCGCGGCCCCGGTTTACGGTCCTGCCGGGCGTAGCCGAAATAGGGGATCACCGCGGTTATCCGCCGGCCCGACGCGCGCCGCAGCGCGTCGATGATGATGAGCAGCTCCATCAGGTGGTCGTTGGCCGGGAAGGAGGTCGACTGGACCACGAAAACGTCGTGGCCGCGCACGTTCTCCTGGATCTCGACGAAAATCTCCATGTCGGCGAAGCGCCGCACCACCGCCTTGGTCAGCGGGGTCGCGAGATAGGCCGCGATGGCGTCGGCGAGTGCGGGGTTGGAATTGCCGGCGACCAGCTTGATCGCACCATTGTTGGGCCGCATCACTGTCTCCGGCGAGGGGCTACGTCATTCCTGCGCGCAGGCGGCGTCCTGATAACAAGGACGCGGCAAGCCTGGCAATACGACCGTCATCCGGCCCACAACTTGTCCCGGAATTTCGGCCACTTTGGTTGTTTATCGGTCTTCCGGAGCGTAGCCGAGCCCCGATCCGGTGCCTTCGCCCGCCGGGCGGCCGCGCGGGAGGGGCACGGTCCCGGCCGGCCAAGGGGGGTCTGTCGTGGCGTTTGTCACAGCCTCGGCGGCCAGCTTCGGCGCCCGCGCGCCTTCGGGGCGTGAAATGCGGAAGATGCCGGCTGATTCCGGCGTCCCGTCGTCGGCCCAACCGAGTGCGGTCGAGGGCCGCTGGGCCGCCGCTGCCGCAACCGTCGCCGCACCCGTAGCCGAACTGGCGGACGGCGCCGCTCCCACCCCGGATGTGGCGGCATAGGCCACGAACTGGTCCATGCCGACGCGGGCAATCCGCTGCAGCACGCCGTCGTCGGTGCCGGTCCACATGTGGCCGCTGGCGCGCTCCTCGCCGCTCAGCCGGAACGCCCGGTGCTGGCCGGCGTCGTAGGCGTCAAGCACCCAGCTGATCGTGGTGCCGGTGCCCTCCTCGTGGGCCGCGAGATAGCCGCGCACCCGGAAATTGGCTTGCCCCGTCGCCACGACCGTGATCTGGCGGGCACCGGCCTCGCCCTTGAGGCTCTTCATGAGTCTCTGGGAAACGGGCGCGGGAGGGCCATCGAGAGACTCGAAGGCGACGCTGATCCCGCGGGCATCCGTCAGGTTGGCGATCTGGCCCCCGCCGGCACAGCCGGTCACGGCCAGTCCTACCAGCAGGACCCCGACTCTGCCGAAGCGCTGATCAATGCCCACCCGCCGCGCGTGCGCGGCAAGCCAGCCCAACCCACTCTGCATCGACTTCCCCGTCGCCCGGCGGCGAATTGCTCAGCACGGCTCGTTGGCCGACGCCACCGGGTTATCCCTGTGCCGGAAAGTTTAGGACCGATCCCTGGCAGGGTCCAGCGCCTGTCAAGGTCGCCCTCTCAATTTCGCAGGGCTATGGCATTGATGTGACGTCCGTAGTCGCGCTCCTTGCGGTGGGTCGACCGGCGGTAGCTGAAGAAGCGGGCGTCGTCGGCATAGGTGCAGTGCCCGAGGTCCTCGACGCGGCGCATGCCGGCGGCGGCGAGGCGGGCGGCGATATAGGCCGGCAGGTCGAACAGGGCATGGTCCGCCTGAGCGGAAGGCCGGAAAAACCGTGCGTTGGCGGGATCGGCCTCTTCGAAACGCGCGACGAATTCCGGTCCGACCTCATAGTTCGGCTGGCGGATCATGGGACCAAGCACGGTCACGATCCGGTCGCGGTCGGCGCCGCAGCGCTCCATCGCGGCGATGGTCGCTTCGAGCACCCCGGTGAAGGCCCCGCGCCAGCCGGCGTGTGCAGCGCCGATCACGCCGGCCTGTGCGTCGGCGAACAGCACCGGCCCGCAATCGGCGGTGGTGACGCCGATGGCAAGGCCCGCGGTGCGTGTCACGATCGCGTCGACGCGCGGCCGCGCGTCCGCGGGCCACGGTGCGTCGATCGTGACGACGTCGGGTGAATGGATCTGATAGGCGGTGACAAAGCACTCCGGCGCCACCCCCAGCGCGGCTGCCATGCGGTCCCGGTTCTGCGCCACGTTGGCAGGCACGTCGGCCGAGCCGGGGCCGCCGTTCAGGCTGGCATAGATGCCCTCCGACACGCCGCCGGTACGGGTGAAGAAGGCGTGACGGATGCCGGGCAGAGCGGCGAGGGAAGGGGCCTCGAGCATGTTGCTCGCAGGCTGGATGTTGCTGCCGGCCGGCGCGTGGGTCATGTCAGGCTTCGAATCCGGGCAAGGCCTCGAGCTGTGGGCTCGAAATTGCGACGACCTTGATCAACTGTCCCATGCCGGTCGGCGTTTCGTCGGTGAGGCGGGTGAGCGCCGCGTCGATGGCGTCGACATATTCCTCCGGCGCGCCCGCGCGCAGCGCTGCCGCACGCTCGCGGATCCCGAGCCGGCGCAAGAATTCCGCCTGTGTGACCGGGCCGTGCACGCGCGCGCCGACGCCTTCGGCGGCCTGCGCCAGCGCCTGGAAGTCCACATGGGCGGTGAGGTCGACCAGCCCCGGCGCCTTGAGCGGATCGGCGAACTGGTGGCCCTCGACGGCCTGCAACGTATCGCCGATGGCGCTCTCGGTATGGCCATAGTCGATGACCAGGGCGGCGCCGCCGGCGCGCACCACGCGCCGGCCGAGCTCGAGCACGGTCTTGTCGGCGCGCCATTCGAAGATCTCGCCGATCCGGGCCGCGCGCAGCCCGCGCGGCAGGAACTCGTCGAACAGCGGGATCGGGTCGCGGTCGATGCTGAAATGCAGGCGGCCGTCCTCGGCGATCTTGACCACGCGCTCATGCCAGCCATCGGCGCACATCACCGCCTGATGGACCGGCAGCGCGTCGAAGAACTCGTTCGCGAGCACGATCGACGGCCCGTCCGGCACCTCCTCGAGCGCGCGATGCCAGGTGACCGGCACGCCCGCGAAGGCCAGCGCCTGGCGCTGCAGCCGCTCCAGCGCCGGGCTGATCTCGACCATGTCCACCGCGAGCGCGGCGCGGAAATCCGGCATCACCTTGGAT
>Ga0153954_1000939_pt1 | contig 18298 bp, 16 predicted proteins | sample TSFL038MetaG_FD_102277 | JGI IMG/M metagenome (GOLD analysis project Ga0153954, IMG submission 102277) | Attine ant fungus gardens microbial communities from Florida, USA - TSFL038 MetaG | ecosystem: Host-associated > Fungi > Mycelium > Unclassified | place: USA: Florida, Wekiwa Springs State... | reverse complement strand
CGCCCTTGATCTTGAACCAGGTGGCGAGCGTCGCCGACGCCGTCGACGACATGGCCTTCGGCACCGCGAACGGCCCCACCCGCTTCGGACCCTTGCTGCGCGCGATATCGGCAGCCTCCACGATCGTCCGCGTCGATGGGCCGCCCGAGCCCATCACAATGCCTGTCATCTCGTTGGAGATCTCATCGCTCTCGAGCCCGGCGTCGCGGATGGCTTGCTCCATCGCAACGTGATTCCAGGCCGCACCGCCGCCCAGGAAGCGCATGGCGCGACGATCGATCGCGTCTTCCGCATTCAGCGTGGGCGCCCCGTGCACATGGCAACGGAAGCCCAGCTCGGCATACTTGTCAGCGCGCGAAATGCCGGATTTGGCTTCCCGCAGGCTCGCCAGAACCTCCTGGGTGTTGTTGCCGATCGATGAGACAATGCCCATCCCGGTGACGACGACCCGTCTCATACATGCCTCATCCGCATCTTGATCCGCGCGGTGCAGGGACGACCTGCGACAGGACCTGGATTTATCAGTACGCCGGCTTCACTTGCGCCGGCGGCTGGCGCGCGGCGCGCGCCGTCACGCTCCGTTCGGCTGCATCGCCTCGTCGCGGAACAGACCGACCTTGAGGTCCATCGCCCGATAGATGATGGACCCATCGGCCGAGAGCCAGCCGTCGGCGATCCCGAGCACGAGCTTCGAGCGCATCACGCGCTTCACCTCGATCCCATAGACCACATTCTTGACGGTGGGGAGAACCTGCCCCGAGAACTTGAGCTCGCCCAGGCCGAGCGCACGTCCCCGGCCCGGCGCACCGAGCCAACCGAGAAAGAAGCCAAGGAGCTGCCACAGCGCATCGAGGCCGAGGCATCCCGGCATGACCGGGTCGCCCTTGAAATGGCAGGGGAAGAACCAGAGATCGGGCTTGAGTTCGAGCACCGCCCGCACCAACCCCTTCCCGTATTCGCCACCGGCCTCCGCGATCTCGGAAATGCGGTCGAACATCAGCATCGGCGGCAACGGCAGCTGCGCATTGCCGGCGCCGAACAGCTCGCCCCGCGCGCAGGCCAATAACTCATCGTATCCGAAGCTTGTGCGCCGGTGCTCCATCCGCATCTATTCCTTGGTCGATTTGGTCGTTCCCCGAGCTTGCGAAGTCCTAACATAGGCGATCCGAAGGACAAAGCCAGTCGGAGCCGGTTTTCGCCACATTCCGGCCGCGGGCTTCGATGCGAACGATGCGGGGTGGGCTCTCGGGACAACTCCTGGCCGGACGCCTGGGCTGGCAAAAGCGGCCCTCCTGTCCCAGATTAGAATTGCCCCAGTCTTGTTGCGAGGGAGTTGCATCTCGGGGCCAATATGTTACAAACGCAACAATTCTTGGGGTCAAAAGGACCGCAAGGTCAGGGTGTGAAAGGCTCAGGTGTGCCGATGCCGGCGTCGCGTACCATCGTATTGGCCAATACGGCCGAAGGGACGGAGCGATTCTCCAACGCCGCCCCGCGCTCGACGCTAACGGGTTGTCCGTGGCACGACGTGAAGTCGATGTTGCGTGATGTCGGTTTGCGCCCGACCCGTCAGCGCATGGCGCTAGGCTGGATCCTGTTCGGCAAGGGCGATCGGCACATCACCGCCGAGATGCTCTACGAGGAGGCCACCAAGGCCAAGGTGCCTGTGTCCCTCGCCACCGTCTACAATACCCTGCACCAGTTCACCGATGTCGGGCTGCTGCGGCAAGTCGCCGTCGACGGCTCGAAGACATATTTCGACACCAACGTGTCCCAGCACCATCACTTCTTCGTCGAGGGCGAGAACGACCTCCTCGACATCCCGGTGACCGATGTGGTGGTTGACCGGACGCCGATCCCGCCCGAAGGCTACGAGGTCGCGCGCATCGACGTGGTGGTGCGCCTGCGCAAACGTCCGCGCTGAGCTGGCCGTCGGCCCCTAGCGACAAAGACCTGATCGCGACCCTGCCAGCGCGGCAGGCAGTCCCAGGTCTTTAAGCTATTCCACTTTAAGCTATTCTACCTTTTCGTTGGGATAGACGCCCCACAGCGTCTCCTGCACGACCCAGCCGTCAAAGCCGGTGCCGGCGATCCGGCACCAGGTGCCGGTGCAGCGCTTGACCGTCGCCAATACGCCGGCCTGCAGTTGCGCCACCACGGGGGAGGTGTTGTCGCTGTTATCGTGCAGCGGCACCAGCGTCTTCTTGTCCTTGGGCATCACGACCGCCGTTCGCCGGCCCGAAAGCAGCGAATGGTAGACCCAGCCCTCGGATCCTTCCCAATCGCGGATGCGGCGCCAGTTATCGGATTCGGCCGTGATCTCCACCGGCAGACCGGCGCGGGTGTAGACGAAGGTGACATCGTTGTCGCGCGTGGGGCCGCCGCGAACATTGACGCGATCCGGCTTGAGGCTGACGAAGCGCGGCACCGGTAGGCCGCTCTTGGAACCGACGCCCGGGTCGCCGGCCGCACGAGCCGGCGTCGCGGCCACCATTGCAGTGCAACCGGCGAGCACGCACGCCACGAAATGCGCGATCACACGCGGTCCCCGGCGCCAGATATCCCTCGAAGTCATCGTTCCCCGTCAAAATGCAACCAATCGGGCAAGCGCCAGCGGGCGCGCGGGACGAATCACAAGCGCTTGTCTTCGCACGTCCATCTGTTACAGAGAATTCTGTGACCGAAGGACCTCTGATACAGAAGGACCTCTGATACAGAAGGACTTGGCCGGCACCGAAGAGACACCAGTGTCGGGCACGCCGGTTAAGGAGCCCTGAACAGGCCCGATCCTGTTCCGTCCTGAATATGTCCAACCCTGAGCACTTCAGGGACGCCGTGGGGTGGCGAGGTCGATATGGCAAATCGCAAGAATCCGCTGGTCGTGGTGACGCGCAAGCTGCCGGACGGCATCGAGAACCGCATGCGCGAGCTGTTCGACGTCCGGCTCAACGCCGACGACACGCCGATGACCCCGCCCGAGCTTGCCGAAGCGGTAAAGACCGCCGACGTGCTGGTGCCGACCGTCACCGACCGCATCGATTTGTCGGTGTTGAGCAAGGCCGGCGAGAGCCTCAAGCTGATCGCCAATTACGGCAACGGCGTCGATCACATCGACGTCGCCAACGCGCTCAGCCGCGGCATCACCGTGACCAACACACCGGCCGTGCTCACCGAGGACACCGCCGACATGACCATGGCGCTCATCCTCAGCGTGCCGCGTCGTCTGGCCGAAGGCGCCGCAGTGCTGAGCGAGGACAAGCCGTGGCACGGTTGGTCGCCGACCTGGATGCTCGGCCACCGCATCTGGGGGAAGCGCCTCGGCATCATCGGCATGGGGCGGATCGGCCAGGCGGTGGCGCGCCGCGCCCGCGCCTTCGGCCTGCAGATCCACTACCACAACCGACGCAGGGTGCCGCCCAAGGTCGAGGAGGAGCTCACCGCCACCTATTGGGAGAGCCTCGACCAGATGCTCGCCCGCATGGACATCATCTCGATCAACTGCCCACACACGCCAGCCACCTTTCATCTGCTGTCGGCGCGTCGCCTCAAGCTCATGCGGCCCGAGGCCTATATCGTCAACACGGCGCGCGGCGAGGTGATCGACGAGAATGCCCTGGTGCGGCTGCTCGCGGCAGGAGAGATCGCGGGTGCCGGCCTCGACGTGTTCGAGCATGAGCCCGCAGTCAACCCGAAGCTCGTCAAGCTCGCGCGCATGGGAAAGGTCGTGTTGCTGCCCCATATGGGCTCGGCCACCCTCGAAGGCCGCATCGACATGGGCGAGAAGGTCATCGTCAACATCCGAACCTTCATGGACGGGCATCGACCACCCGACCGCGTGCTGCCCTCGATGCTTTGAACACAGCGCGCGCATTTGCATGCGCGTGCTGTGTTTTGTCGCGATTCGTTGTATCCTGACGCCTGTGACCGTCAGGGGAGCCAACCATGCGCACATCGCTCATAGCCGGTGTGGTGACCATTGCTGCGACCGGCATCGCGATTGCCGCGACGCTCGCACCGAACGAAATTCAATCGACGTTCTTCAACGGACAGCCGTTCACCGCGGCAACCCCGACCAACACCAAGTTCAAGATGGTGTTCACGGCCGACGGCAAGATGACCCGCGAGCCGGCCGGCAAGTCCGGGGGCAGCAAGTCGGAGGGTACCTGGAAGCTGTCCAAGGAAGGTTTCTGCACCACCTGGAAGGGCTCGAAGGCCAATTGCTTCCGCCTCGTGAGCGCCGGCGACAACAAGTGGTCGGTGACCAAAGGCTCGACCGTGATCGCAACCTGGTCGAAGTGAGCCGAGCGACGCGATCGAGTCGGGGGCAGGGCATTTCCCGGGCATGCGCTACTGATCCTCGGCGATCGTCGCCTTGAGCGCGGTGATGGTCGGACGCTCGCCTGACAGCGGATTGGACGGGTCCCACGCATATTGCAGCGTCTCGAATCGCATGGCGCGCGCGTCAAGCATGACGAGGCGCCCGACGAGGCCTTCGCCGAACCCGACGATCTCGCGGATGACCTCGAGCGCCATCAACGAGCCGAGCACGCCGGTGAGCGCGCCCAGAATTCCGGCCTCGGCGCAAGCGGGCACGCTGCCGACGGGTGGCGGCTCCGGAAACAGACAGCGGTAGGTCGGATTGGGCTTGCCGTCGGGGTTGCGCTCATGCGCGCGAAGGGTGGTGAGGGTGCCATCGAAAACCCCCACGGCCGCGGTGACGAGCGGCTTCTTCGCAAAGAAGCAAGCATCCGAGACCAGATAGCGCGTGGCGAAGTTATCGGAGCCATCGGCGACGACATCGTAGCGGCCGACGAGATCGAGTGCATTCGCCACGGCAAGGCGCGTCGGATGCATCACGACCGACACATGGGGGTTGAGGCGGCGGATGGCGGCAGCCGCGCTCTCGACCTTGGGCATGCCGATCTCGGGCGTGCCGTGGATGACCTGGCGCTGCAGGTTCGACAGCGCCACCGCGTCGTCGTCAACGACGCCCAGCGTGCCCACGCCGGCCGCCGCCAGATAGAGCAATGCCGGCGCGCCGAGCCCGCCCGCACCGACCACCAGAACGCGCGCGCGCTTGAGCGCGGCCTGTCCAGGCCCACCGACCTCGCGCAGCACAATATGGCGGGCATAGCGTTCGAGCTCGTCGGGTCCGAGCATGGACAGAACTCCTTACAGGCTCTCAAGCTCGCCCGCGACCAGTTCGCATTTGGCGAGCACGCGTTGAATCGGCTAGATTTAGGATGGGGTGCAGGTTTGGTCCGAGCAAGGAGATCCCATGCGGATCGTGGGTGCCGTTCTGGTTTTGCTGCTCGCCCCGCTACCGGCCGCTGCACAATACGATAGCACCTTCCCGCAGCCCACCTTCTCGCAGGGCGCCAATCCGGCCGCCAAGCCCTCGGGCCGTACGCACAATTGGCATACACATCGACTGCGCCGTCCCTCGGTGCGTGCGGCCATGCGCGCGCGCAGGGCGGTCGTGGCCCGCCGCGCCCAAAGCGGCGCCGACAGCTCCGCCGGCAGCGACGGCGCGCTGCGCGCAGCCGCCGCGCGCCGCCGACCCCCGACGCCTGCCACCACCCCCGGCGAGCCGTCCCTCTCGCTCGCCGACCGCATGACCGTTCAGTTCGATCTGGCTTGGACCGGCGACTACAACGGCCTCATCACCGGCGAGTTCACCGACCGGACCGCTGCCGCCATCCGGGCGTTCCAGCGCAATCGCAAGTTCAAGGAAACCGGCGTTCTCAATACCCAGGAGCGCACCGTGCTCGCTGCGCTGGCCAAGGCCCGGCAAGGTCAGGTCGGCTGGAGCATGGTGGACGATCCCGTCACGGGGGCGCGTCTGGGGCTGCCGACACGACAAGTCCCGATCAAGAGCCACAGCAAGACCGGCTCGCGCTGGTCGTCAACGCAAGGACAAGTCCAGATCGAGACCTTCAAGGTGCGCGAGCCGGACACGACCCTCGCAAGCGTCTATGAGCGACAAAAGAGAGATGCGGGCCGCAAGCTCGAAGTCGACGTCTTGCGCGACAACTTCTTCATCCTGTCGGGGGCACAAGGCGCCAAAACAATTTACGTCCGCGGCGATCTCAAGGACGGCGAGGTGCGCGGCATCAGCTTGCTCTACGACCGCTCCGCCGAGCCGATCATGGGTCCGGTGACGGTGGTGATGGCGAGCACCTTCGTGCCGTTCCCCGGCGCGAGCGGCGCGGTCGCACAGCAGAGCGTGTCGCAGCCCAAGCGCAAGGTCGAATATGGCACCGGCATCGTGGTGAGCACGGCTGGCCATATCCTCACGGATCGTGAGCTCACCGACGGCTGCAACGTCATCGTGGTGAGCGGCTACGGCGACGCCGACCGGCAGGCCGAGGACAAGGCTGCCGGGCTCGCACTCCTGCGCGTCTATGGCGCCCCCGATCTCGCTCCGGCGGCGTTCACCGGCGACAGCACGCAGAGCCCCGATCTCACCCTCGTCGGCGTCGCAGACCCGCAAGCGCAGGGCGGCGGCAGCGCCGTCTCCACCGCGGGCGCGCGCCTGCGCGGCGAGATGATCGATCCGGCACCGCAGGTCGGCTTTTCCGGTGCCGCCGCACTCGACCGCCAGGGCCGCTTCGCCGGCCTGGTCAAACTCAAGCCCGCCATCGTGGCGGCGGCAGGAGCGGCGGAGGCGCAGCCCCAGGCCAGCATCGTGCCGGCGCAAACCGTCCGCGCATTCCTCGACGGCCAGAAGCTTCCGGCGGCGACTGGCCGCAGCGGGATCGACGCCGCCACCGCGTCAGTGGTGCGGGTGATCTGCGTGCGCAACTGACCGCATCAGTGGTCATCCGGGCAGCCGCGAAGCGGTTATCCGGGATTTCGCCCCTCGCAGCGACTACCTGTTTTTGAACTGCGCCGGACGCTTGGCAATGAAGGCGGCCATGCCTTCCTTCTGATCGTCGGTGGCGAAAAGCCCATGGAACACGCGCCGTTCGAACAGCAGGCCTTCGTTGAGGGAGCCCTCGAAGCTGCGGTTGACCGCCTCCTTCGCCGCCAGCACCGATGGCAGCGACATCGAAGCAATGGTCTCCGCGACTTTCACCGCTTCCTCCATAAGGCTCGCGGCCGGGACCACCCGTGCAATCAGGCCCGAACGCTCCGCTTCCGCTGCGTCCATCATGCGGCCGGTGAGGATCAGGTCCATGGCCTTGGACTTGCCGACTGCGCGCGTGAGACGCTGCGTGCCGCCCATGCCGGGAATGACCCCGAGCTTGATCTCGGGTTGCCCGAACTTCGCGTTGTCGGCCGCGATGATCAGGTCGCACATCATCGCGAGCTCGCAGCCGCCGCCGAGCGCAAAGCCTGCGACTGCCGCTACGAGCGGCTTGCGCAGCCGCGTCAGGCGCTCGTAGTCGACCGGATAGTCGGCAGTGAACACATCGACAAACGACTGGTCGGCCATCTCCTTGATGTCGGCGCCCGCGGCGAACGCCTTGTCCGAGCCGGCGATGAGGATGCAGCCGATCGCGCCGTCGGCATCGAAGGCCTCGGCAGCAGCAAGCAGCTCGTTCCGGATCGTGGCATTGAGCGCATTCAGAGCCTGCGGCCGGTTGAGGCGGATGATGCCGACGCGGCCGCGGGTCTCGACGACGATCGTTTCATGGCTCATGGCGTGCTCCGGTACGCTGGGTATCGAGGTGGTCGCAAGCGGCGCTATTTCTGGCAGACCGGGCAATAATAGGTCGAGCGCCCGGTCTGCACGATGCGCTTGACGGTGCCGGGACAGCCGGGCGTCACGCACGGTTGTCCGTCGCGGTCATAGACCCGAAAATTGTGCTGGAACAATCCGAGCTCGCCAGTGGTCTGCCGATGATCCCGCAACGACGATCCGCCCGCCGCAATGGCGTCCGCGAGCACGGCCTTGATGGCATCGACCAGTGCCTCGGCGCGGGCATGCGGCCCGCCCTGGCGCGTCGCGATGGTGGAGGCCCGACGCTTGGGCGAGAGCAGCGCCCGATGCAGCGCCTCACACACATAGATGTTGCCAAGACCGGCGACCACGCGCTGGTCGGACAGCGCCGCTTTGAGCGATGTCTTTTTGCCCGCGCAGGCCTGCGCCAGCATGGCCGCGTCGAACGCATTGCCCAACGGCTCCGGCCCAAGCGCGCGCAGCAGCGGCTCGGTATCGAGCGCCACGCGGGGAACGAGCTTCATCATGCCGAAGCGACGCGGATCGTTGAAGGCGATGCGCGCCCCTGACGACATGTGGAATACGACGTGGTCGTGCGCCGAATCCTTGGAACGGTCATGGTAATAGGCGCCGGGGATGTCACCCCCATCCCGGCGCGCGCCGCTCTCCAGCGCCACCCGGAACGAGCCGGACATGCCGAGATGCATCAGCAGCACATCGCCGGAGGAGAGATCCGCGACCAGATACTTGGCGCGCCGCCCGAGCCCCTCGACCGTCAGGCCCTCGAGCCGCGCCACAAAATCCTTGGGCAGCGGCCAGCGTAGATCGGGGCGGCGGGCCTCGACCTTGGTGAAGCGCGCGCCCTCCATCACCGGCTGCAACCCACGCCGCACCGTCTCCACTTCCGGCAGCTCAGGCATGGCGACCAACCCCTTGGGCCTGCGGCCCCGTCTGCGCGAGGAGACATAGCGTTCCCAACGCCGCCGCGCTATGGTCCTGCCGAAAAAGGACTATTCCTGATGTCACGTGCCGGTGAGACGACCGACTTCGGCTTCGAGCAAGTGCCGCTTGCGGACAAGCAGGCGCGCGTCGATGACGTCTTCCACAGCGTCGCCGGCCGCTATGACCTGATGAACGACCTGATGTCGGGCGGTCTGCATCGCGCCTGGAAGAACGTGCTGGTCACCGCGGTCGATCCGCCGCGGGATCGACGCCCGTTCCACCTGCTCGACGTGGCCGGCGGCACCGGCGACATCGCGTTGCGTGTGCTCGATGCCGGCGGCAGCGGTACCCGCGCCACCGTCGTCGACATCAATGCGGACATGCTCACGGTCGGACGCGCGCGCGCCGAGGCGCGCGGACACGCCGTCGCGTTCGTCGAAGGCAATGCCGAGGCGCTGCCGTTCCCGGACCGCAGCTTCGATGCCGTGACCATCGCCTTCGGCATCCGCAACGTTCCGCGGATCGCGACCGCGTTGGCGGAAGCGCATCGGGTGTTGCGCATCGGTGGGCGCTTCCTGTGTCTCGAATTCTCCGCCGTCGACGTGCCTGGGCTCGATGCCGCCTACGACCTTTATTCATTCAACGTGATTCCGGCGCTCGGCCGCGCCGTCACCGGCGATGCCGACTCTTATCGGTATCTCGTTGAATCGATCCGTCAGTTCCCGCGGCCGGACGCATTCGCCGGCATGATGCAGAGCGCGGGCTTTCGCCGCACATCGTTCCGGCGCATGGCCGGAGGCATCGTGGCACTGCATTCGGGCTGGCGGTTGTGATCGCAAGCCTCGCCTACCTCGCCCGCCTCACGCATGCGGGCTATGTCTTCGCGCGCGAAGGCGTGTTTGCGCTGGTCGACACCAGCCGGCTGCCGCTGCCGGCGCGGCTCGGTGTCTCCCTCGCCCGTCTGATCGAACGGCCCGCCTCGAGCGTGTCCGCCAACAGGCTCGCCACCGCGATCACCCGGCTTGGTCCGACCTATGTGAAGCTTGGCCAGTTCCTGGCGACGCGGCCGGACGTGGTCGGCGTCTCCCTCGCGCGCGACCTCGAGACGCTGCAGGACAAGATGCCGCCGTTTCCTCAGGCGGAAGCCGAACGCACCGTCGCGGCGGCGCTGGGCAAGCCGGTCGCCGCGCTGTTCGCCTCGTTCGGACCACCGGTAGCGGCCGCCTCGATCGCGCAGGTGCATCGCGCCGAAATCACGGTGGACGGCGTCCGCCAACCCATGGCGGTGAAGGTGCTGCGGCCGGGCGTGGAACGCCGCTTCAAGGTCGACATCGACTCCTTCATGTTCGCCGCGCGCACCGCCGAGAGGATTTCGCCGGAAGCGCGGCGGCTGCGCCTGATCGAGGTGGTCGACACTCTCAAGCGCTCGGTCGGAATGGAGATGGACCTCCGGTTCGAGGCCGCGGCGCTCTCCGAGATGGCGGAGAACACTCGCAACGATCCGGATTTCCGCGTGCCGGTGCTGGACTGGGACCGCACCGCGCGCGACGTGCTCACGCTCGAATGGATCGACGCCACGCCGCTATCGGATCGCGCCCGGCTCGAGGCCAAGGGTCTCGACCTCAAGCGTCTCGCCCGCGCGGTGATCCAGACCTTCCTGCGGCACGCACTGCGCGACGGCTTCTTTCACGCCGACATGCATCCGGGCAACCTCTTTGCAAACGACGCCGGCGAGCTGGTCGCCGTCGATTTCGGCATCATGGGGCGGCTTGGTCCCAAGGAGCGGCGCTTCCTCGCCGAGATCCTGCTCGGCTTCATCACCCGCAACTACTACCGCACGGCGGAAGTGCATTTCGAAGCAGGCTATGTGCCGGGACACCACTCGATCGCGAGCTTCGCGCAGGCGATCCGCGCCATCGGCGAGCCGATCCACCGGCGCACCGCCGAAGAGATCTCGATGGCGAACCTGTTCATGCTGCTGTTCGAGATCACCGGCTTGTTCGACATGCGCACCCGGCCGGAGCTGCTGCTGCTGCAGAAGACGATGGTGGTGGTGGAGGGAGTGGCGCGGTCTCTCGATCCCCGACTCGACATGTGGACCACGGCGGAGCCGGTGGTGCGGGAATGGATCACGCGCAATCTCGGCCCGGCCGGACGGCTGGAGGATGCGGCCGAGGGCGCGGCCGAGATAGGCCGCTTCTTCGGCGAGGTCCCGGATCTGCTCTCGCGCAGCGCCGGACTGGTGGAGCAGATCGATGCCATCACCCGCAACGGTTTGGTGCTGGCGCCCGAGACGGTGGCCGACATCGGCCGCGCGGAGGCACACCGCAACCGTTGGATCGCCGGCGGACTATGGGCGATAGCCGCGTTGCTGGCGCTGTTCCTGCTGTGGCGCTGACGGTGTGATTGCATTGATTGCAACGCAATCACACGCTAAGCTCTCCGCCACGTGACCACGCCAGGATCAACGTGACAGGATCAATGGTCGCATGGCCAGCATCACCATCCGGCAGCTCGACGACGGCGTGAAGAAGCGCCTGCGGCTGCGCGCCGCGCGCAACGGCCGCTCCATGGAGGACGAGGTCCGCACCATCCTGCGCGGCGCCGCCATGGAAGGGACCGCCGGCGAAGCGACGCCCGACGCGACGGACGACAAAGCGCACACGGGTCATCCGCGCAGCCACGCGGCAGCGGCCGCAGCCCACCGCGTCCTGCTCATCGTAGGAGGCGGCATCGCCGCCTACAAATCGCTGGATCTGATCCGCCGGCTGAAGGAGCACCATCTCGAAGTGCGCTGCATCCTCACCCGCGCGGCGCAGGAGTTCATCACGCCGCTCTCGGCCGGCGCGCTCGCGGACGAGCGCGCTTTCACCGATCTGTTCGACGATCGCTCCGAGCTCGACATCGGCCACATCCGGCTGGCGCGCGAGACCGACCTCGTGGTGGTGGCGCCGGCCACGGCCGACCTCATGGCCAAAATGGCGGCAGGGCTCGCCGACGACCTCGCGACCGCGGCGTTGCTGGCGACCGATCGGCGCATATTGCTGGCGCCGGCGATGAACCCGCATATGTGGCAACACCCGGCAACGATGCGTAACCTGGCGCAGCTGCGCGAGGATGGTGTCGAGATCGTCGGCCCGAATGCAGGCGAGATGGCTGAGGCCGGCGAGGCCGGCGTTGGCCGCATGGCAGAGCCGCTCGAGATTGCCGGGGCGGCGGTCGCTTTGCTTGCGCACGGCCGCGAGAGGCCGCTGGCCGGCAAGCACGTCATCGTCACGTCGGGGCCGACACATGAGCCGATCGACCCCGTGCGCTACATCGCCAACCGCTCGTCGGGCAAGCAAGGGCACGCGATTGCGGCCGCCGCAGCAGCAGCCGGCGCCGACGTGACCCTCGTCTCCGGCCCCGTCAACGTCGGCGATCCGCGCGGCGTGAAGGTCGTGAAGGTCGAAACTGCCCAGGCCATGCTGGCCGCCGTCACCAAGGCGCTGCCGGCCGATGCCGCCGTCTTCGCCGCAGCGGTCGCCGACTGGCGCGTCGAAAAGCCGCGCACCCGCAAAATCAAGAAGCAGGGCGGCGGATCGCCGCAGCTGGGGCTGGTCGAGAACCCCGACGTCCTGGCAACGATCGCGCGCAAGACGACGGGCCGCCCGCGCCTGGTGGTCGGCTTCGCGGCCGAGACCGACCACATCATCGCCCACGCCAAGGAGAAGCTTGCCCGCAAAGGCTGCGACTGGATCGTTGCCAACGACGTCTCGACAGGCACCGGCATCATGGGCGGCGACCGCAACACCGTGCATCTCGTGACCGCGGAAGGTGTGGAATCCTGGCCGCCGCAGTCGAAGGACGATGTTGCACGCGCCCTCGTCGGCCGCATCGCCGAGGCGCTTGCACAACCCGAAAAGGAAGCTTCGTGAACAAGATCGAGCTTCGGATCATGCGGCTCCCCCATGCCGCAGACCTGCCGCTTCCCGCCTATCAGAGCGAGCTGGCGGCGGGGCTCGACCTCGTGGCCGCGGTGCCCGCCGATGCGCCTGTCATCATAGCGCCAGGCGAACGAGCGATGATCCCGACCGGCATTGCAATCGCATTGCCGCCAGGAGTGGAAGGCCAAGTCAGACCACGCTCAGGACTTGCATTGCGACATGGCGTCACCGTGCTCAATTCTCCCGGCACCGTTGACGCCGATTATCGAGGCGAAGTACATGTAATCCTTGTTAATTTTGGCCGCGAACCATTCACAGTCTCGCGTACAGAACGGATTGCGCAATTGGTAATCGGGACTACAATGCAAGGAGTGATTTGCGAGGTTGCAAACCTCGATGAAACCACACGCGGTGTTCGGGGTTTTGGATCTACGGGCACTGGACGGGAAAAAGCGAACAACTAGGCCCACCGTCCAGGAGCAGAGGAATATCTACATGGGCCGGGTTCGACCTAGACATCGCCCATGCCGCTTTTGCCTCGGAAAGGCATCCTCGCCATCGCAGCCGTCATCGACATCGCGCTGAACGCGCGCGGCCGGCCGGTGGCCGCGAAGGCCCTCGCGCTCCGCCACCAATTGCCTCCACGTCACCTTGAGCCTGTCCTGCAAGCCCTCGTCCGCGAGGGCATCCTGCGAGGCATTCGCGGACCGCGTGGGGGCTATGAGCTTGCGCGGGAGCAACGTCGGATCACCGCCGACGATATCCTGCGCGCCGCAGGTACGACGGACGAAGGCGACGACATGTCGCTGGTCGATTCGCACCTGCTCAGTCGCGTCGTGATCCCGGCGCTTGGCCAAGCGGAGCGCGCGTTCTCGAGCGCACTGGCGCGCATCAGTGTCGAGGATCTCACCCGCTCGGCCGAGGGCCTGCGGCGATCCGCGAGCGAGAGCTGACGCGAGCCTCCGGGAACCTGTGGCCGTTGGGGCACGGGAACCTGCAACATTCGCAGGCGCTCATGGCCTGCCGTGCATCGCGCGGTGTTTTGTGCTTCCATGGCGATGAAGTGACCCTCCGGGGAGCATGCAGGTGTTGCATAGCTGGCGAGCGGCGTTGCGTGGTAGGCCGTGGATCGCGGTCGCGGCAGCGTATGTCATCGCGCTGCAGGCACTCCTGACCGGCATCGCTGGCGCCAGCCTCGGCGGCAATGCCGCCCTCTCGGACCAAGCCTTCGTCATCTGCCACTCCGCAGGCAGTGCCGACGGCAGCCCGCAAGACGACGGATCCGGCAAATCCTCCCCCGACCATGCGCTTTGCGCGCTCTGCACTCTCGCCAGGGCCGCATCGGCGATCCTGCCGGTCGATCATACCGTTGTCCCGCACGATGTGATCGTCGTCGCCACGGTCATGATCGCGCCAAGCCCGAGCGAGGCCGTCGGTTTTGATCCGTCCATCGGTCACTCGCCGCGCGGCCCACCAGGCGTGGCGGGATCGGTCGGCTGACCCAACCGACGTAAGCGCGCGCTTCGCCTGCGGCTGCTTTCAGCGTCGTCGCGCACGCTCGGCTTCCAAACCCTCTTCGCTTTTCCCGATCGAGCGCGCGCCCTTTGGCAGCGCGCCTCCAGGAATGAAAAATGCTCTCCCGATCCATCATGCGCCGTTGCGCATGGACCCTGGTCGGCGGCTTGATTGCGTCCACCGTCATTGTTGTGAACGCCCGCGCCCAGCAGCCCGAAGCGTCCAAGGCCGGCGCTGATCAGACCGCGCCGGAGCCGGCGAAGCCTGATAGCACCCCGCCTGCAGCCGCAACTCCTGCTTCCGAAGCACCTGCTTCCGAAGCGCCTGGCACACCGTCCCCCACGCCACCCGCTCCCACGGCCTCTCCACCACCGACCCAGGAGACCCCCCATGCGATCCCGGCCGTCGTCGTCAACCCGCCGCCGCGACGGACCCCAAAACCTCGACCCGCGGAACGGGTGGCGGCAGCGCCGACACGCATCACGCCGCGTACCGTAACAGCACGGACCAGAACGCCGCCCGCGCGACCGGTGGCAGCGGCCCCGGCGCCCGCAAACCCCACCGAAACCCGCTCGGCGCCCGGGGCGCTGCCGAAGCCTCCGGGACAAACGATCACGTCGATCGACGCAGACCGGATCAAGGACGCGCCGGCCTTCACGATCCAGGACCTTCTGCAGGAAAGCCCGGGCGTCTCGATCAAGCAGGGCAACGGGCCGCGCGACGTCGGCATCTCCATTCGCGGCTCGAACGCGCGCAACGGCTTCGGCATCCGCAATATCGTGGTGCTGGAGGACGGTTTCCCGGTGACCCAGCCGGACGGCCTCTCCCGCACGGACCTCACCGACCCGCACGCCTACGGCGGCATCGACGTCTATCGCGGCCCGTCATCGGCGATGTTCGGCAACTATGCCACCGGCGGCGCGATTAATTTTCGCGTCCGCCGCGGCGGCGAGATCAACGGCGCGATCTATGGGGTCGAAGGCGGCAGCTTCGGCTACCTCAACAACTATGCCGCCATCGGCGGCCGCAGCGAGACATTCGAGGGCTCGATCTTCGCCAGCGACGCCCGCGGCACCGGCTTCATCAGCAACAGCGCATTCAACACCCAGACATTGAATTCGCTGATGACCTATTCGCCGACCACGGACGACCGCTTCACCTTCAAGGTCATCAGCAACACACTGTCGACGAGCCTGCCGATCCGCTTGTCGCTCAACCAGTTCGCCACCAACCCGTTCCAGCGCGGCTGCACGACCGCTGCATCTGCCGCGCCGGGATGCGCGACCGTCAACCTGTTCGCGAACGGATTTTCGGCCCCTACCGTACCGCAGACCGCCGAGCAGGCGGGCCTGGGCCGGAACGATCAGCGCAACATCGTCGCGGGCCGCTGGGAGCACGACTTCGACAGCCAGACCACCTGGCGCACCCAGGCCGTGTTCGACGACAAGAACATCAACCAGCCGACCGGAACGACCAGCGCGGTCGGCGACACCCCCGCCATCAACGTCATCACCGACCTCACGCGACGCGGCAGTCTGTTCGGGCTCGACGCCGCGCACTCGGTGGCGCTGTTCTATAACAGCGAGCGGCTCAGCAACTACACCTACAACGTGGCGCCGGGCGGCAATGCCACGCTGGGCAGCCTGTCCTCGTTCTACGACGGCGGGCAGCAGACCAATCTCGGCGGCCGCGCGCGCGAGGAGATCAAGCTTGGGCCCCACTGGATCGCCTTCGCCGGGATCGGCGTGGAATACACCAGCATCAACGCCGTCAACACGATCCTGCCGGCCACCGCGGTTCCGACGCCGTCGTACTTTCCGATCGCGCGGGACTTCCTGAACAATGCGCCGGAAGCCGGCCTCGTCTATCGGCCGAATGACGCGTGGCAATTTCGCAGTCGCGTGGCGACCGGCTACGGCACGCCCCAGATCAGCAATCTCACCGTCACACCACAGGGCGTCGCCGGCAACAATTCGCAGCTGCAGTCGCAGACCAATCTCGGGATCGACCTGGGCGCGGACTGGACTCCCGTAGATACGCTCAAGCTCCGCGTGACCGGGTTCTACGAGTTCTTCCGCAACGAGCTGATCACACAGTCGCCGGGGGCAGGTCTGCAGAACTACACCTTCAATGCACCGCGCTCGATCCATCGCGGGATCGAGATCGCGGCGGACTGGCGGCCATATCCGGGCTGGCGGCTCATCGCCGCCTACACCTACCTCGACCAATACTACGTCGACTACACCGAGCAGCTGAGCGCGGGCAAGGTGACCAGCCTGTTCGATCGGGCGGGCAACAAGATACCCGGCGTGTCGCCGAACGAGCTCACCGCGCGTCTGGGCTACGACCAGCCGTCAGGCGCATGGAAGGGCGTCGGCGGTTTCGTCGAGTACATCTGGAAAGACGCCTTCTTCATGGAGAACGCCAATGTGCTGAAGGCGCCGGGCTACGCACTGGTAAACGTCAACGTCCACTACAACACCGAGATCGCCCACGACTATCTCAAGGAAGCGACCTTCTTCTTCGAGATCAAGAATGTGTTCGACAAGACCTTCGTGGCATCCGCCAACAACATCACCGACACGATCAACCCGGTGACGGGTGCGCAGAACCCCGCCGGCGTCCTGGCAGCGGTCGGAGGGTCGATCTATGCGGGCGCCCCACGGACGTTCGTGGCGGGAATGAAGCTCGCATTCCGATAGAACGAGGCATCGACATGAGGCATCGCATCGACAAGGGACGAGAGGTCCGCGCGATGGTCGGACCGCTGGTGGTGCTCGGCATCACCGCCACGCTCGCGTGGCAAGCGCCGGTCTTGGCGCAGATGGCACACCATCAAGACGCCAACGAAACGTGCGGCGAGCCGACGCTCGCCTGCGCCAGCAAGGTCACACCCGCCTTTGCGGCCGACGGCGGCCTTTGGCTGGCGTGGGCGGCGGCCGGGCGCATCGGCATCGCGCACTCGCCCGACCTCGGCCGCACGTTCAGCTCTCCCGCCTTCGTCAACCCCGATCCGCTGGAGCTCGATTGGGGACCGGACGCAAGACCGAAGATCGCAATCGACCGCGACGGGCGCATCTCCGTCGCATTCGCGATCTTCAAGGACAAGGCGTTCAACGGCCAGGTGCTCTATTCGCGGTCGATCGACGCCGGCCGCAGCTTCGCGGCGCCGGTCGCGATCACCGCCAACCAGGAGAGCCAACGCTTCGAAGCGATCGCGTTCGACGCCGACGGCGCGTTGTTCACGGCCTGGCTCGACAAGCGCAACCGTGTCCCGACCAAGGCCAGGAACGAAGACTATGTCGGCGCCGCCCTCGCTTTTGCGTGGTCGAACGACCACGGCGCGACGATATCGAAGACGCGCATCGCGCAGGACAATACCTGCGAATGCTGCCGCCTGGGGATCGCATTCGCGGCTGCCGGGCGGCCGGTGGTGGTGTTCAGGAACGTGTTCGGCGGCACGGTGCGCGATCATGCGATCACGACCTTCGCCGATCCAGATACGCCGGGACCGATCTATCGCGTCAGCGTCGACGACTGGCGGACCGATGCCTGTCCCCACCACGGGCCGAGCCTGGCGATCTCCCCGGACGGCGCCTATCACGTCACCTGGTTCACCAACGGCCGCGTGCGCAAGGGCCTGTTCTACGCGCGTTCATCCGATGGCGGCCGCACGTTTTCGCAGCCCATGCCGATCGGTGATGCGGATCGCAACCCGTCCCATGCCTACATCATCTCCGCCAAGGATACGCTATGGCTGGCCTGGAAGGAGTTCGACGGCGACAAGACCACGATTCGCGTCATGAAATCGCATGACAATGGAACAACGTGGTCGACTCCGACGGTCGCGGCCGAGACCTCGGATGCATCGGACCATCCTTTGCTGGCGTCCGACGGACGGCGCGTATTCCTGTCGTGGCAGACGCACGCCGAAGGCTACCGGTTCGTTTCGCTGGAGGACGCGCCATGAAGAAATGGCTCTCGCTTGCCCTGCTCTCCCTCGCCCTGGTTCCGATCTCGATAGGTTCCGCGGCCACGGACACCTTGCGACCGTTCGTGCGCGGTAGTTGGAAAGACATCCTCGCAGCCCACGCGCGACAACCGACCGTGGTGCATTTCTGGGGGCTGACCTGCGGCCCTTGCCGCGTGGAAATGCCGGCGTGGGGCAAATTTCTGCAACAGCGCGCCGACCTCAATCTCGTCGTAATCAACGCCGATCTGGTTCCCAACGAACCCGATGCGGTGTCGG
>Ga0153954_1000938_pt1 | contig 18304 bp, 17 predicted proteins | sample TSFL038MetaG_FD_102277 | JGI IMG/M metagenome (GOLD analysis project Ga0153954, IMG submission 102277) | Attine ant fungus gardens microbial communities from Florida, USA - TSFL038 MetaG | ecosystem: Host-associated > Fungi > Mycelium > Unclassified | place: USA: Florida, Wekiwa Springs State... | reverse complement strand
GGGGCCCCCCTGAGAGACGCTAGTCCGAAGAGGGGATGAGTGCATGAGCAGCCGATGGCTGAAATGGCAAAGCAGAATTGGTCCGAACGACCGAGGTTAGTGTTCCACACAGCCGAGGGAGGGAGGGCCGGTTATGTGAAGCCAGTTCAGCTCAAGGGGTCGCAGGGACAAGGGTTGACCTTGTCCCGACAAATAAATGAGCTACCTTTTCTAAAACACACTTTTCGGGCAATGGGAAGGGCACGGGCACGTAAATTGGGGTTTGTGATTTTTAAGTAGCGAGCGAAATACTTACCATGTAAGAATTGGCTCCCATATGAGCGCTGAGATTGTTTTCGATAAAAAACACTACCAAGAAGAAATTTCTAAACTGTGGACACCAGCTTTACGTCAATTTAATCGCCTAATCCGAAATTATGTTCTCTTTAATCTCTCATTTTTGATCATCACTTGCGGGGAATTGGTTTGCTTCCTCTCTTTTTTTGCTCTTTTGAGCCGATCCTCCGTTTTGGCTTTTACTTTAGCTTTCTTTTTCATGACCCTTTTCTCTTATTTTGTTTTGAAGCTCTATCTACAAGCCAAAAAGCCAGATCAATTGATGGATCTTTGCGAAGCCTACTTAGATCGCTGTAAAGCCATCATTCACTATCAAGAAGGGATACCAGAACATCATGTCGCTTTGGGGCAGGCGGCGCAAAAATTTGCCGTGGCGTTGCATGAAAAAGAATACACTTATTACCATCCCCCCTCTTTTTTAAATTCTTTGGGACCTACCCTTGAACGTTTCAGTTGTTTTTGCCATTGGAAGGATCTGCATAAAATGAAAGAGATGCTGCTCACAAAGGCTGTTGAGGAGCATCTCAAAGTCGTAAAATGTGAGCCTACACACCTAGAGGTGCATGCGGCGCTTGCCAATGCTTATGTGATGCTATCAAGTCTTTATGCTGACCCACGCAAGTACCACGACTACGATGAAGAACGCTATATTCCCGACGAGCGTTTCTCTGAAGAAATGCAAGCCAGGTTCAGAGCCACTGCTCAACGAGCCATTGAAGAGTTCAAAATTTTAAATGATTACGCACCAGAAGATCCATGGGTTCATATTCAGCTGGCTTATTCTTACCATGACCTTCAAATGCCCTTGGAAGAGATTAGGGAATATGAACTTGTCCTTACTTTGCGCCCTCAAGATAAAGATACTTTGTTTAAGTTAGGGATGCTTTATTTTCAACAAGGAATGAACGCCAAGGGGTTACGTATCTATGAAACCCTCAAACGCACGAACTATAGCAAAGCCGAAAGCCTCATCAAATTTTATGGCTCTTTTGAAAGTCTGGGCGAATAAATTTTATGCACATTATCGGTGGAAAGTTCAAAAAAAAGCCTTTGATTGCTCCCAAAAGTGATGCGGTACGCCCCACAACTTCGCAGCTTCGTGAAACGGTATTCAATATCTGTCAACTGGCCATTGAAAAAGCTGATTTTTTAGATCTTTTTGCGGGCTCTGGAGCCATGGGTCTTGAGGCAATCAGCCGAGGAGCTTCCTACGCCACATTTGTTGAACAAAGTCGTGATGCTCTTCATGTGATTAAACAAAATATCGAAAATCTACACATTAGGCCTCAAATATCTATCATGGGAATGGATGTTTTCAAAGCCTTGCAGCGTTTAAAAGAAGAAGGGCGCACCTTCGATATCATTTATGCAGATCCCCCGTATGGCAAAGGACTGGGTAAGGCTTTATTAGAATGGTTAGATCAACACCCACTACTGAACGAAAACGGCTTACTTTTCATCGAAGAAGCTGATTTGATCATCCCCCATTTGCATGTTCTAGAAATGCATCGCCAAAGAAAGGTAGGACGAGCTTCCCTTTCAGAATTCAGAAAGAAATAAATAGATACCTATCTTTGTTCAAAAGTTTTCTTCTCGCCGATGAGCTGATCGTTTTGGTATTGACAGATCATGCGAGGTGAGCCGTCGTCATAGTATTTGTGAAATTTACCATGTTTTTGGTCATTTTTATACTCACATTCAAAAACAAGCACCCCTTCTTGGTTCCATTCTTGCCCTAAGCCTTCGAGTTTATCGTTACTGTATGTATAGAGGCTATTGAGAGAACCATCTTCAAATAGCGTCTTAGTAGGGCCATGACGCACGTCGTGGGCGAAAGAAACTTCCCGGTAGACCTTGCCGCTTGGATAATAGCTCATCGCCTTTCCAGAACGTTTATCTGCATGAAATTCCATGGTCATCATTAATAATCCTTCAGGTGAATAAAGGGTGGCAATTCCTTCACGCAGCCCATTCTTATAAAAGCTACTAGCCACTTTGACCCCTTTTTCATTGTATTCGCTCACCTCTCCTTCTAAACGATCATTCGCAAAACAAGCGTCGAGTTTTTTGATTTTATGCCCATCCGCTGGGGGATAATAAATTTGATGGATCCCTTCTCGCATGTTATTTTTATAATGGAAAATGACCTCTTCTCCATCTGCACCCACCTGAAAGTAGCGACCATTAAGTTCGCCTTGAGTATATGATCCTTCTTCGATCACCGTACCGTCCCGATCCCACTGCATTTTTTTCCCATGCAACTTTCCAGATTGATAGACAATTTGAGCGGCGATTTGACCATTAGGATGATATGAGACTTGTTCCCCGTCCAGGTTTCCTCCTTTGTAATGGAAAACGCGTGCGATCTTCACGGGTTCATCGGCAAGAGGTTGATAATATTCACGATGCTCTCCTACTGGTATCCCTTTATCGTAGGCCATCAATGTATGGATCGAACCATCTGGGTACCAGGTTTTGAAATCGCCAACAAGTAGGTCGTCTTTGAATTGTGCAAGAGAAAGGGGTTTCCCGTTTTCGTAATATTTTTCTTCCACCCCTTGACGCATGCCATTAACAAAATGACATTTTTGTTGTAGCTGCCCATTAGGATGCCACATCTGCAAAGTACCTTCAGGAATCCCTGCGGTAAATGCCGCCTCAAAAATAAGGATTTCGTCTATTGAATATTCTCGACGCGTTTTTTCGTTTTTTCCCTGAGTGTAGTAGGCCTCTACCTTTGGTTTTCCGTTCTCAAACCATTCCTGATATTCCCCATCAAGAAGGCCCTGTGAATAATTTTTAGATGCCTTGAGTGTGCCGTTTTCGTGCCACTCTTGGCAGACGCCGTGCCATTTTTTATTTTGGAAATTAGCTATGATTTTGAGACCACCATTAGGATAATATTCTGTTTGCTGTCCTTCAACAGTGCCATTGGCATAAAATCCTTCCTGTTTTAGATTCCCGTTAGGATACCATTCTTGGTAAGGTCCTTCTAAAACGTCATTTAATTGTGTATACTTTGCTTTGGGTGTCCCATCTTCATAGTACTCACAAATGGGTTCTAGAAGTTTCCCTTTATCGTTATAGAGTGCTTTTTTCTGCAGTTGGCCATTCGGATAATTTAACGCATGTTCCCCTACAGCGATACCCTTGCGCCACATCCCACCACCAGATTGTGTGGTTCCTTCAATGTTGATGAATTGTTCACGACCATCGCGCTGGCCATCGACATAATTAACCCTGTAGCATACCTGTCCATCTGTTGCATACTTTAAATGTAAACCGTAGGGTTTGCCATAACGGAAATCTTGCACTTCTACAATGGCAAGTTCGGGCCCATAAACTAATATGGCGGGCGTTTTGCCATCTCCATGCAATAAACCATCTTGATAGGTGCGCGAAGCTTTAAGGCTTCCCTCATTTTCTTCTTTAGGAAACCATTCTAAAGCATTTCCATGAGGTAACCCTTTTACATATGGAATTTGAGAAGCCCGGGAACCATCTTCGTGGAAGGTTAAAAATAATCCTTCCTTTTTGCCGCGCTCATAAATGCCTTCTTCTTTCTTGTTCCCATTACTGTAATAAGAGGTAAAAGAGCCCTGTAAAATGCCTTTATCGTATAAAGTTGTGGTCGCAAGTTCTCCATTAGGATGAAATGTGCGCACAAGACCATCGAGAACACCTGATTCATGATTGGCAATTTGCTGTATGCTTCCTGAAGGATAAAATTCAACCGTTATGCCGTGCGGCGTGCCATTTTCTAAATCGGTCTCCTCTTTCACACGCCCATTGGGATAGAAGGCGATCTTCTTTACAGCGGCCTCTCCTCTATCTTGAGGTTCATAGAATAGAACATGCGAGGGTGTGCCATTGACATAATTCTCTAGGACAGCTGGCCGCCAATTAGGCTGGCGCATTTTCAATCCACTAGGGTGGGGGGCCTCATTGGCAATCACTGATCCAAACAGTAAGGCTAAAAAAAAGATTTTACGCATGCTCTTTTCCTGGTTTTAATTCAGAAAAAGCTTAGCAGATTTCCAATTTACAGATCAGCTGAGAAACGTATTGGCTTCCAGTTTCATTTTCCTAAATAAATCATGTTTTATTACTTAATTTAGTTATAAAAAACTGAATTGACAAACTATTAATTTATTGTTAGGAATAGATACTAATGGAAAAAGAAAATCATACATGTCATCACACACATTCCCATTCTCATGGGATGGGTCAAAAAGAGCTCATTTTTGTCATCCTGGCTGCCGTTTTGACTTTTCCTCTTGTTTTTCAAATGGTTGTAAATATTGTTCCCCTTTGGCTCCAGTTTCTTCTGGCAACGATTGTGCAATTTGTCTTCGGATGGCGTTTCTATTTAGGGAGTTATTATTCTTTAAAACACTTAACCGCAAACATGGACCTTCTCATTGCTTTGGGAACGTCAGCGGCTTATTTTTATAGCGCAATCATTTATCTTTTTGACATCAAGGGACATACATACTTTGAATCTAGTGCAGCAATCATTACATTAGTCTTACTGGGTAGGTATTTTGAAGGGCGCACAGGCAGAAGGGCATCCACCGCGATCCAAGCTCTTTTAAATTTGCAACCAAAGCAGGCTCACGTGCAGAAAGGGGATATTTGGACCGATATTCCTATTCAAGCCATACAACAGGGAGATCTTTTTCAGGTGCGTCCAGGGGAGAGTGTCCCTATAGATGGACAAATCCTAGAAGGCAACTCTCATGTGGATGAATCGATGCTCACAGGAGAAAGCCTTCCAGTCCATAAAACCGCTCCTATGCATGTTTTCGGAGGGACTTTAAATGGACAAGGCGCTTTGATTGCACGTGCAACAGCCGTTGGAGAACAAACTGCCCTGGCTGCAATTATCCATCTTGTACAAGAAGCACAAAACTCCAGAGCACCCATCCAAAATCTAGCTGATGCCATCTCAGCCATTTTTGTTCCTGCGGTGGTTGTCATTAGCATCCTCACGTTTTTGGTATGGTTTGGCCTGTGGCACGACACGTCAGAAGCTCTTGTTAACGCCGTCGCCGTCCTCGTCATCGCCTGCCCTTGCGCGTTAGGGATGGCAACTCCTACCGTGATTATGGTAGCAAGTGGTAGAGGGGCCAATTTTGGAATCTTGATAAAAAATGCAGAAGCTTTGCAAAAAGCAGAAAAATTGAGGATGACGGCAATTGATAAAACAGGAACATTGACCATTGGAAAACCTGCTTTGACAGATGTGATTCCTGATACCAGTGAGATCAGACAATACGCTGCCTCTTTGGAGCAACATTCTGAACATCCCATAGGGAAAGCGATCTCCGAAGGGTATTCTCAAAAACTGCAGGTCACAGATTTTCAAGCGATTTCAGGAAAAGGTGTTACAGGCCAGATTATGGGTCAAAGCTTTTGTATTGGCTCACTGAGTTGGATGCAGGAGAAAGGGATCGAAACAGATTCACAAGTGGTTAATAAACTTGAAAATGATGCGAAAACGGTTGCAGTTCTTAGCGATGATCAGAAAGTCCTAGGCTATCTGGGGGTTGCTGATACCCTTAGACCTCACACTTCAGAAGGGGTTCAACTTTTAAAGAAACAGGGCTTAAAGGTAGCGATGATAACAGGTGACCGAGAAGCCACTGCACGTGTCATTGCTAAAAAGGTGGGCATTGAGACTTTTTTTGCCGAAATCTTACCCCAGGATAAAGCAGCTATCATTGAAAAAATGAAGAAAAGCTATCAAAAAGTTGCCATGATCGGTGATGGGATCAATGACGCTCCTGCACTTGCTGCAGCAGATGTGGGATTCGCCATGAGCACAGGGACAGATATTGCTTTACAAGCGTCTGATATCACACTGATGCGCCCCGATCTGAAAAGCGCATCCGACGCGATTGACCTTTCAAAAGCAACGTTTAGAAAGATCCGGCAAAATCTTTTTTTTGCATTTATTTACAATGTTTTAGGCATCCCCTTAGCGGCTTTTGGCCTTCTCAATCCGATGATTGCCGCAGGTTCGATGGCAGCCAGTTCACTCTGTGTTGTCATCAATTCTCTTTTACTCAACAAATGGAAACCACAGTAAGGTAAATTATGTTGCTCCAAAAGAAAGCTTTGTACAATTTGATTCAACTGAATCTTCCCCGTATCGAATCAGGGGATCTGCAAATGGGTGAATTGCAGAATTGGCAAAAAGAAAATTACCGAGATAAAAGCCTGGAATCCCTTTTTCAACAGCTCAAAAGTTTAGGGATTCATTTAAGCTTAGAACAGTGGCAAGAATATGGCTCTATCAGTGAAGATCCGGAACAGATTGTGGAAGCTTTAGCCAATCAACGCAATCCTTTGGAAAAGGACCAAATTTTCTTAGTGGTATTTGAACTTTGGCGTCGCTACTTCCCCGAAAAAAGAACCCTTTCTATCTTTTGCGATGAGCTCGATAACCAAATGATGGCCTATGATTTAGGGAAACCTAATCAAGTCGCAGATTCTTTAGCTTATTTGGAACAAATCTTGGATGAGCATGTTGATCGGGGTCTTCTTTCCCATAAAGCTTTCGAATTGATTCAAATGTACTGTGCAGGGGATATTTCAAGTTTTCTATTTGATTACATTTTGGCTGAAATTGATGCCGGAAACCACACCTACGCGACTGATCTTTTGGATGGATTTAGGAACTACATTCAAGTTACACCCTGGTTCTCCTATTTAGAAGCGCGCACCATTCTCTTGCAAGATCCAGAAGAAGGGTATGAGCGCTTAGAGAAAATGTTAGCGAATACTCCACTAGATACACCAGTTGAATTACTAGAAGAGATACTTTTCTTTTTGGCGAATTCAGGGAACCATTCTCTTTTCTACGCATGCGCTTTGAAAACGCTCCCTCTCTTGCGTCAAGAAGGCGAATTCAAGGAGTTTTTAGAAGCCTGTTATGCTCACTATGACTTCTTAGAGCTTAAAAAACCTGCGCTTGCCATTGCTCGGCTGTTCCACAACCGCTCCAAAATCCCCATCTACACGCCCCTCAACCCCTGTGATAGCGATCTCACCACGTGTCGCACCATCCTTGATCAAAAACTTCACTTTGCTGAAGAATAAATGTGTAAGGGCTGAAAATTGAGATAGTCACAACTCGTCAAATAGTAAGTGACACCCCTTGCAGTTCCAAACAAAGGATCCATTGTTTTGACATTGTGAAGATGTCCGAAGACACATATCGAGACACCATATTTTTCCAAAAGAGCTGATGCCTTGGAAGAAAATAGCTTGAGACCAACCGGAGGGTAATGGGTCATTGCAATACGAACTTTAGCCCCATCAGGTAGGGCTTTTAAGCTCATTTCCAGCCGCTCAAGCTCCCTTTTGAATATCTTTTCTGAGTCTAACTTCTCTTTTTCGGATCTTTCTTTTGGCTTAAAGTCAATGCAGGCATCAAAGTTATATTCATCAGAATCCCAGAGACGAGCCCCTCCAATTGCAATGCCCTGACGATAAAAAGCGTTGTTTTGAATGACATACATAGAAGAAGGAAGCGCCTGTTGAACTTTGGACAAAGAACTCCACCAGTGATCGTGGTTCCCTTTGATCATCACCTTAGTGCCCGGCAATTGCGTAATCCACTCGAGATCTTTCTTCGCTTCATCCAATTTCATCGCCCAAGAAATGTCTCCGGCAATGAGCACCAAATCATCCTCTTGAACCACTTCACGCCAGCTCTTTTCTATTTTTTCAGCATAGTCCTTCCATCCAAACACCTCCATGCTCTTCTCTGGCACGCCAAAACTTAAATGCAAATCTGCAATCGCCCACACACGCATACAACCATTCTAACCCAAGCAAGATTTGCCGCCACCTAGTTCCTACTGCTGGAGCCGTTTGTCTTTTATTAAAAAATAAAATCTCATACCCTATTTTTTTTCAAAGAGGCTGCCATGCAAAAACTCACATTTCGTTTCGCTCTATTTCTAATTTTATTTCGACCCGCTTTCGCTGATTCAATTTCACCTGACAATGAGCTGGGCATCCAATTTGATCATACTGCTAATGTGTCGGAAATTCCCAAAGTTCATAAAAAAATTTGGCCCGACTTTTGCCTAAAACATTTGCAGGATGACCCTGAAGGGTGTAGCGCTTGGGATAGCGAATATTGCTACAAAACAAAGAGATGTCTTCCTCAGCTTTGTTTTATAAAAGATAAACACTCTGAAGCTCATATTGATAGAAAATTAATCGATAGGCTAAGGGATCTCAGCCACCTCATCCCTACATCAAAGAATGGAAATTGTGATTATGCATATTGCCCTGTATGCGCTCAAACCGTAATTCGCGGAGTTGCATGGGTAGAAGGCCCTTATCCTTATGAAGATTTTGATACTTACATCTTTTACCCTTATTACGAGTGCGAGTGTACGGAAAAAATAATAAGCTCAAGAGATTCTATAGATGAGAAACACTATGCTATTTATAAAGGGTGGCAATTTTGCAATAACCCTGCTATCCATCACTGTTATTTTGATTGGCATCATCAGACTTATTTTCGACACTTAGAAAATTTTTTGCTTTATGCAAAAGAGAATCCTAAGTGCCATTGTTACTGGCCACAAACGAATGTGAGCGCAAAAGAGCTCAGTGATAGTGCATATGAAGCTCTTAGTCAAGCTATTGAATCATCGTATCTTTATTATGCTTTGCCGAATTTCTCCCCATACATGATAAGGTCACCGGGATTGGGATCTCGAGCTCCGACTCATACGGAAAGATGGATCCATGGATTTTTATCGGGATTATTAACGCATACTTTTTTCTACTCACAATACCGCGACATCTTATCGGATCTGGATCAATACAGCGAAACTTTTCCGATCCTCCATAGCCGTTTACTTGATGTTGAAGAAACCATCCAACAACCTTTTTTAAAATTGTATCATCAATGTATTCAAAATCATCCCCATCCAAAAATTTATTATGAAAGAGGCATGATCCTTTTTCATCGGGGAGACACTCTCGACTCTTTGGAAGATATTCGTAAGTTCATTACTTATGCAGAAAAAAACAATCTCAACGATTTACTCAGTTCAGACCTTTATCTAAAGGAAGGTCAGCTTTTAAGTGAATGCCTTTCATACGATGAAGCCCTTATCGCATTAACAAAAGCCATCGAAAAAGACTCAAAAAACCAAGAGGCTTATTTCGAAAGAGCGATTGCTTATTTTGAAACTGGTGATTTCTCAAAAGCATTATCTGATTATCTAGTTTCAGGTAATCACCCAAAGAAAATCGACCCTGGCCCATTTCAACGTTTCGATTACGTCAAATTTGGACTTGGTATGAGCTCAGGAATTCTAAAAGGTGCGCAAGATTCAACAAAGGAATTTGTCCCATCCCTGCTTTCCAGTTTCAAGGGGATCAGTAGAGGGCTTTGGGCTTTTGTATCTCATCCCCTTCAAATCTCTCATGACATGGTGAAATGCGCCTACGCATGCCTTGAGTTTTTAAAGGATTATATCACAACAGAAAAACTTGATGAACTTGTTCCTGAGCTTCGGGAATGTCTAAAAACACTGATGTTGATAGACGATCAAGCCAAAGGCAGCTATGTCGGCCATATGATTGGCAAATATGGCACAGACATTTTCATAGGTTCCGGTTCCGTCAAAGCTATTCACTACTATCGCAATCTGAGAAGGGCAAATGCGATCATGACATTAGAAACAGCCGCCATTTCTCCCAAACTGGCCCAAGAGGTACTCGAATTAGCTGCTAAGGAAGAGGCCCTTAGATATGCAAGTATAAGAAGCGGCAACCTTAAAATTCATTGGGATAGACAAGGAAAGCACATTCCAGGAAGGCATAATTACCAACCTGGCAAGGGTATCTTTGAACATCCAGACCCGCAAAGATTAGTTAATGAATTTGCTGGCACAGGTCAAAGACTAAATCATGAAATTCCAGGGAAACCTGGTTATAAAGAAAGGGTTGATTTCCAAGAATATATCGGTATTTGGAAAAATGAAGAGGGATTAGCTCTGCCAACGACGAGAGGTTCAATAAGTTATGGTAAAGATGGTACACATATCATTCCACTTAAACCAAAGTGATAGACGATGGAAAATACTAACTTAAAAATTAGAGCGGCTTCCCAAATAGCTTTATTGGGTGCTGTTACAAAAAATCTTAGGGCAATCAACATTATCCAGCGGGAGAAAAAAATCTTAATCAATTTTTTTTATGAAAAAATTAATGAACAAGAAGAAGAGATACCAGAAATTTTTGCTACAGAGATGTTTGCTTATTTTGAAGATTACGATATTAATGCTCGATCAATCATTTTACCGTTATCTGAAAATATTCCTGAAGAAGGACTCAGAATTTTTTGTAGAAAAGAATGAAAGCACGTAGTCCAAAGATAGCAGAGCGGAAAACATGATATGATTAAAAGACGTGATTGGAAGGAATGTGGCAGCCGCGGCGGATGATGATGATACCGTCGCGGACAACGAAGAGCCCTTCTGGTGAAAAGAAAAAGCTGGAGTTCATGTTGTACCTACTTTGCCAAAATAAAAGATAATAAATGTTACGAACCAATCTTTTTGACACTCTTGGGGAGAAATTTTACTTACAACAAAGTTTGCTTTCTAATGACATGGAACTGGCAACCATCAAATTAGACATGAAATTTAATGTCTATGCCATATCGAGAAATTGCTCTTCTATAATAGCTGCAATTTCTCCACACTCGTTCGTCGAAATTTGGGAGGATAATCTAATTCACGCTGAGCTCCTCAAAACAAAATACGATCCACCTATTCCTTCCCATATGAAGGTAGCGTATAGCTGGGTATATCTATGGAGAATCAAGCCCAAAAAAAACTTACCTCTTCTTACCTTTGAGTGCTTTCTAAAGCCCAATCAATCTATCATTGATGAAAACATCGAATCAGGGGAATGTTTATTTTCTAAAAGCTTTTCGTTCGGAAAAGAATACATTTCAATTGGAACTGAAGATGAAGACAGTCTTTTACGAAGAGCTAATGTTAATGATAACTTTCCTTTGAGGTATGCAAAAGAAAATAAAATTGATTACTATAATCAAAATGTCATAGAGTCCACAGAGCGTGGAATTTATGTACATTTACCAGCTTTAAAGGCAGGTGAACTTGCTCAGCTCCAGTTTGTAATTGCTGGAGGAGTAGATCCTCTCGCTAACTGGTTTGCAGCAGATGCAAGCCCAAAAGAAATTTTGCGCCAAGCAGGATGTACGTAGTTCTAAACGTGACTATTAGACCTCTTTCGAAATTCCATTTTTTTGCTAAAATTGCCTTTTTTGGCATCTTTTCTGCAAAATTTTTCGACCATATGTACTCATATGCTCTCAAAATTTTTCAGCAAATCTGCACAAAAAAAGCTAATTTTTTCAAACAAAGCGAATTTCGAAAGAGGTCTATTTTTAAAAGATGTAGTTGGAGGGGATGTGGGAGCCGCGGGGGATGACGATGATGCTGTCGCGGACGACGAAGAGGCCGTCTGGTGAGTCGAAGTTGACGTGGCCGTGTTTGTTGACAAGCTTGACGTTGTCACCGATGGTGACATTTTCATCGATAATAGATTTTTCAATGAGACAATCGGCGCCAATTTCTGGACAGTGAGCTTTTTCCCCTGCGAGAAGAGGAGGCCTTTCGTAATATTCATTTCCCACAACAACGCAATCGCGGACAACGGTCCCTTTGCGGATTACGGAGCGGACACCAATCACACTGTTTGTGATCTCTTTAGCTTCAATGATGGCTCCATCACAAAGGATGGACTGATTTAACGTACAATTTGAGACTTTTACCCCAGGCAGATTGTGCTGTTTGTTTATAATTGCATGAGCTTCATCATAACACAAAAACCCGGTTTTGCGATTTTTATCCTTCTGCGTCAAGGCCATATTGGCAAGATAATAAGACTCAATCGTTCCAATATCTTCCCAATAACCGTCATAAAGAAAAGCATGGACATCTTTCTTATTCAATTGCGTTTGGATCAAGTGCTTGCCGAAATCTTCTCGTGGATCTTCTTTAAGTAAATCAAACAATGTTTGACGCTTAAAGAAATAAATCCCCATGGAACCTAAGTAATTTTTTCCCCCTGAGTAGCCTAATTTTTCCAATGTCGATTGGTCGGTAAAAAACCGTTCAAGAATAGCCTCTTCTTGGGGCTTTTCATAAAAATCGAAAATGCGAGAACCACCCGTTTCGATTTTTAAGAGTCCCATCCTTTTGGCCTCTTTCTTGGAGACTGGTTGGACTGCGATGAGCATCCCCGCATCCGCTTCAATCCCAAAGTTAATCATTTTCTGGAAGTTAATATTGTATAATTGATCTCCCGAAAGAATCAAAAAATAATCAGCATCTACTTCCGAAAAAAGATTCAAATTTTGTCGAATCGCGTCAGCAGTGCCTTTGTAACACACTGTCTTTCCCTCACGTTCTTCAGGAACAAGCATTTGGATTTGATTTTGTGAAATTCCATGGTGGAGATACGTTTCGAATAAATGTTTTTGTAAAGAGAGGGCCAAATATTGACCAATCACAAAAATCTTACTCAAACCTGTGCTTAAAGAATGGGAAATAGGTATATCGATTAAAGAATACTTTCCACCAAATGACATAGCCGGCTTACAACGTGCATGCGTTAAGGGCTTTAAGCGTGTTCCTTCTCCGCCACTTAATACAATTACAGCTACACGATCTAAAGGAATGAGATTGGTGTCCTTAACAGTGGCTGCAGTTTTATCATAAAGCGCTTCTGTTAAGAAATTAACTACCATATCTAATTCCGCTCAGTTAGAATCCCCATATAAATTATTATTATAAATATAATTACATTTCAATTATTTTTTAATTTTAAAAGAGGTGTTAACTTAATCGACTTATCAAGAAATTTTTAGATACAAAAGAAGCGGCAACACTATTTGGACAGGCAAATACATTTTAATGACATTTTAATGACGTTTCTGTTACAAATAAGAAAAATAAAGGATAACCATGACTGCATTACCCCATTTTTTCTCACCTTTCGACCATTTTGCTGATATGAGCGACTTGGGCAAAATTTCCAACTACTTAGGGATTTTAGCCGCAGATTACAAACATTTTTTCCCTCAACGTCTTTTAGAAATTTATCCCAATGCAACTGATCTAGCACAGATGCTCGATCTACAAAGAACTCAAATCTATACAAAAAGGGGAATTCCTTTAAAAAAAGGGACGTCTTTACGCAAGAAACTGATCTCTTTAGTCATTGCAGCCGATTTAGCTTACAAATTGTTAGATCAAGATGTTGAAAAAACATATCATTGGCTCTCTGCTCCAAACTTCATTTTATTTGGAGAAACCCCATTTGAGGTGATTATGCGCGATGAGGGGGAGCCTCTTATTGCGTGGTTAAAAGAGCGTTTAGGGTACAAATCTGGCGCTGCATTCTAAGAGCATGTTATTAAGTGAATGCCACTCATGTCAGCCATATCCGCCGTTATTTCGAACGCTACACAATCGAGGTCGATGACGCGCTGCGCTTTTTAGAATGGCTCCAAAATCAAACATTTGACCTTGGAAAACCCACTATTGAATGGGAGCAGCCTGCCTATCGCATCGTTTATGGAGACTTAAATCCTCTTTCCATCGCAGGATCGCTTGCAGCAGGAGGACGGTTTAATATTGGCGGCGCTCAAGCCAATCATTTCTTTTCACAATTGCCCATGGAAGCTGCACTTTATGCTGCATCTAGCATCGAATGCGCTCAAAAAGAGGCGGGCGCGCCTTTAGGAAATGCCCGTTTTTTTTCCCTTCATCCCCACCACCCTCTTCAGTTGTGGGATCTCCACTCGATTATCTGCAATCACTTGCATTATCAAGATCTTGAAACCCACGTCAATGCCTCTCCCCTCGCAGCGATCTGGAAATATCAAAAAGTTCCCAAACTCAGTCAATTGCTCGGTTCATTTTTGCGCAAGAAAGGGGGCGATGGCCTCGTCTACCCTTCCACAAAAGAACCGACAGGAACGGTATTATCCTTTTTCGCAAGAGATGACGCCTCGATGCACCGCCTTTTCCACACTGAGGAAATTTTACACATGAGTGTTAGCTAAATCTTTGTATTCGTGCAATAATCTCGGCAGCTGTTTGCCCTTTTTTGTTTTGTTTTGTTAAATCAGCGCCTTTATTGATAAAGAACTGTGCCGTTTGGCTGATGCTAATATAACTGTTTTCAAGGGCGATATGAATGGCTGCTATCCCTTCGTCATTTTCGGTGTTAAGATCGACCCCGAGTTCGATTAACATTGCCAATGGGGTAAGGTCGTTTAAATATTTAATGGATGCATAATAAAAGAGGACTTCACGTCTTATCGTTTCATGTTCAAGGCAAAGGTCAATGAGCGGTACCAATTGCACATTAGATTCTCTAATTTGCTTATGAGCTCGCTCCGAAATACGCCATATGTTGGCATTCGCCAATCTAAATAGATCTAAGAGGGAACAACTCTCAAACCCTCTATATGCAATTTTTAGTAATGCCTCCTGCCGCTCGACACTTGCATAGTGACTTGCCACGTAAGCTTCTATTTCGATAGAACATTCGTATATAAAAAAAGTTCCTGCTGGGATGAGAAGCTTTCTCTCTTCCATCAGAAATTGAATCAATTGCAGCTTCTCCTTATCCCCACATTTCCTTTTGAGGGCTCCGCTGAAAATAGATTTCTTGCACTCCAAGTGGTTTGTCACTTCTGCATTAAATCCCCTCTCATCTAGCAGAAACTTGATCATTTCAAAACTGCCTGATTCACCTATCCTTTCTAAACAATTAATACTCAATAGAATCTGATCAGTATCATTTTTTCTTTTTTTGGATAGATACCTCAGTATGGGCACATGGCCGCCTCGAATTGCTGAATCCACAAAAGAAATGAAATAATCGGGAACTGAAAGATATTCTCCAGCAATCAGCGCAGGATCCTTATCTATTAGATATTGAACGATATCAGACAATCCCAGCTCTATGGCTTTCTTGACACTTCTAAAGGATATCTCACAACCCGCTTCGACTAACAGTTTCACAATTGATAGCTTTCCCGATTCCACCCCGCACTCAAGTGTTTTTTTATCTTGCATAGCCTCTTTTGAAATCAGGAAACGTACAATGTCTTCATGTCCTCGCTTTGCAGCAAGGCTCAATGCCATATGGGGGTAGTCGCTCTCCCAGTTATTCTGAAGCCTAATGCCACACTGGTCTACAAAATATTTTACCAAATCAAGATTGCCGCTTTCGGCTGCTACATCAAAAAGAGGGCCTGAGAAGGTCGTGTCATCGATGACCACAAGTTTGGGATTTAATTGTTTCACCTCAATTAAATGTTTTACGAAGTCGATTTTCCCTTTTTGACAGCAATAATATAAAATCGAATTTAATTTTTCTTTTGTGAAATTTGCCTGTTTCAATAGTTTCTGAAACAATTCCAGATTATCACAATCGATGCAGTGCTTTTTAACTGAATCTATATCTACAGTCTTCTCAAGCACTTCCTCACGATTTTTACTTTTTGGAGCCTCATTTCCTCGCTTCTGCGAAAAATAAGAAGAGCTTACGTTATAATAGCTTGAAGAATGCATAGGGGGCATGGAATGGGATTGCTGCGTAAACGGTTTGGTTTTTGAGGCTATCTTTTGCTCAATGTCATACTTTCTCCGCTTTTGGATATCTGAGAGGATTTCGTAGGCTTCTCGCACCTGCTTAAAGGCGGCTTCTGCCTTTTCAATCGTTAACCCATTGTGAGCAATTTTATCAGGGTGATACTTTCTAGCTTTTTCTTTGTAGCCTTTTTTAATTTCCTCTTGAGAAGCATTCGAGGAAACCCCCAAAATCTGGTAATAATTCTCAGTGAACATCTATAAACCCTAAAATAGTATCCCATTATAAAAATTCGCTTTTATATTTTAAAGCTTTTATAAACCACCCCTCATTTCAGCAGGGAAATAGATCCGTTTACATTTAATTTTATTTTTATTATTTTGACCTAAATTTTCTTCGGAGGTACACAATGTCGATCAATACAGAATCTTACGAACAAAGCTTTGGAAATATAGCACTAGAGACAGGTAAAATTACAGTGGCGACTGGCGGAGGAGTTATTGCAGGCGTTTCAGGCGCAGTCGCTGCCTATTTTACTGCTGGCATGGCAGGCCTGGGAATACAGGCATTGGCTGGCGGTGCGAGTATGCTCGGACCTGCTACACTCGGAGGAGCAGTGATTTATAATATCGTTGGAATATGCATAGTACCTGTTGCCATTATAGGGGGAATAGCTGTGGGAATCAGTGTTGGTGTGGACGCAGGTAAATCGATATATAAATCTTTAAGTTAAATCTACTTTGGTAAACAGCGACATAAGAAATTTCTGCTGTTTTCATTTTGAAAATGTTAGAGGCGGGACTGGTAGGCGGACCAGCCGGCTTTGGGGTATTGTTGGGCAGCAGAAAAATGATTAACATGCAGCCTTTGAAGATTGCTTCCGAACACCGTGCACAAGAGGAATTGTTTGGCGCAGCTGCCTCGAACAAGCCATTGGCACATATTCTTTTATGGATATGTAAAACGAATTCGCAGATGTTTCCCTGCCTTCATTTTGCTTCTACTCGAAAATCTTTACTCGATTACCGTTGGCACCCTTATGATAAAAAATTTGCGGCCATACAAAAATTTTTTAACATTTCAGATCATTCTTCAATAAAAAGGGTGGATATCGGTCAAATTGGTTTTTATTCTTTGGCCGCAATAGATGAGCTTGGAAGGCACCTTTATTATGCTTCAAAATATAAGACAAGATCCAGCGAAATGATTTATATTTCTGATCCGAACCATAACGGATTTCCTCGCATCTGTTTACAAGACCACACAGATCCTAATATGAATAATATGGGAAACAAAACTGTGTCTCAACTTTTTTTAACTAAAAAGGGATTTTTGGTCTTTTCACATGAGGGCTTTGGCTTATGGGAATTCCAAGATAACACTTCAATGCCTATTTTTGAAAAATTTATCCCCTTAGAAATACATAAATACTATGTTTTTTTAGGCCGTTATCAAGACAAGTGTTTTTTCAAGAAAGTATTCAAAGATGATGACTATTCTGTAGAATATTTTGATCTTGTAGCTGAAAAAATTGTTTCCTTGATTTTTAGTAAAAATGAGTTAGAGATACCCTTCTTTTTAGGAAACTATGGCAATAAATTATTCTGGGATCGGAATGAAGTAGAGATTCAAGAAGATGGATCTGTCAAAAAAACAGGAGATTCAGTTGCTGGTCAGGATGAGGCTCCAAAACGGGCAGTATCTTGGGAATTTAAAGGCTGGAAGATCAGTTCTAAATACGTGGAATGCCAAACTCAAAGTGATAACAAAAAATGGCTTGGAGTTCTCACCGTCAATGGCGAAGATCACTGGATCCATTCAAAACCTCTCCTATTTCCGAGTCGTTCTAAAGGAGAAAATTTCTTTTTGGTGGGGGATGTGCTAGTGCTAGGTTATGAGAACGCAATCCGCATGATTCATTTGTCCCCTAGGCAAGAATTGTGTACAGAGAAATTATGTCAGCTGATTACAAATGCTTTAAAATATTCTTTAGAAGATTTAAGATGGACTCTCTTTTATTTAAAAATTAATTCTCTTGAGGAAATGGAACTTTTTATTCAAATCAATTCCAATTTAGGCCCTTCCATTTTTTCAATGACCGTGCCTCTTTCAGCAGATTTCAAGAATACACTGATAAACAAGCCTGAAATACCAGGATAAATGTTCAAAAAATCGGAATAATCAGCCAAACCTGACCCCCGGACATTATACCCACTTACGGTAATTTTATCTAAATCTATAGCCTTAATCGCAGTTGCATGACTTGCTATATTTTCATCAGGCCAATCTTGTT
>Ga0153954_1000937_pt1 | contig 18323 bp, 16 predicted proteins | sample TSFL038MetaG_FD_102277 | JGI IMG/M metagenome (GOLD analysis project Ga0153954, IMG submission 102277) | Attine ant fungus gardens microbial communities from Florida, USA - TSFL038 MetaG | ecosystem: Host-associated > Fungi > Mycelium > Unclassified | place: USA: Florida, Wekiwa Springs State... | reverse complement strand
GACGCGCTGGAGAAGCGTCTTCCGGCGGACGATAGCGTGCGCATCGACAGGGTGACGACCGCGCACGGCGTGCTCGTGCTCGCAGGCCCGCGCTCGCGAGAAGTGTTGGCGAAGGTCGCCGACATCGACGTTTCAGACGCGGCGTTTCCCTGGCTCACCGCCCGGCGCCTATCGCTCGGCGCCGCGAGCGCGCTTGCGATGCGGGTCAATTTTGTCGGTGAGCTCGGCTACGAGTTCCACCATCCGATCGAGATGCAGAACGCGATCTTCGACGCGCTCATGGCGGCCGGCGCGCCGCTCGGAATCAAGCCTTTCGGGATCCGCGCCATGGATTCCATGAGGCTCGAGAAATCCTACAAGGTCGTCGGCCGCGAGCTCTCGATTGAATATGCGGCGCTCGAATCGGGTCTCGAGCGCTTCGTTGATTTCGACAAAGGGCCGTTTCTCGGCCGCGACGCGCTCATCGCGTGGAAGGGCAAGGGCTTCGACAACAAACTCGTCACGCTCGAGGTTCAGGGCGTGACCGACGCCGACGCGCGCGGCTCGGAGCCGGTGACCAGAAATGGCGCAATGGTCGGCCGCACCACGTCCGGCGGCTACGGGTGGCGCACCGGAAAGTCGCTGACGCTGGCGATGGTGAAGCCTGAATTCTCAAGCCCTGGTCAGGAGCTCGACGTGCGCATTCTCGGCGAGACGCGCCGCGCAATCGTCATCGCGGACAGCCCTTACGATCCGCAAAACAAAGCGCTAAGGGCCTAATACTGTTGATCATAGCGGCTGACCGACATGAGCCCAATCTCGCATGCCGATGGACGTGATGCGTGTCGGATCGGCGGAGAGCTTTCGCCATGCGTCAGACGCTTAAAATGGGTGGTACTGGAACATCCAGGTCTCGGTCAGGGTCTCGCCGCCCGACTTGAGAAAGGCGCGCAGTTCCACCGGATCGGCCCCGTCGACGACAAGGTCGAACTGCGCCCGCCAGTGGCCGGCGACGCCATCGGGAACGGCCTCGATGAGTTGATAGGGCCCAAAGCTTCCGCGCGAGGTCGAGGCCACGAGTTCGGGCTTGACCCCGAAAGGGAGGTCGCGCAACGGGCCGCCCAGGAACTCGACCATGAACTTCCTCACCCCCTTCGGCCGCGGCAGCCCCGGCTGCCCGCCGCGGCCGAGGCGCGTCGCCCACACCTTGGCGAGCGGGCTCGGATAGGGCTCGTCGGCCAGCCAATGCAGGCGGTAGTTGAGGTTGAACTCGGCGCCCTCGAGGACCGGCTCGGCCGGCACCCACATCGCAACGACATTGTCGTGGATCTCGTCGTCGGTCGGGATCTCGCAGAGCTGGATCGATCCCTTCCCCCATCCCTCGCCGGTCGGGCCCGGTAAAGGCTCGACCCAGAGGCTCGGACGGCGATCGTAGAAGACGCCGTCGAGGTAATGGTCGAACACCCGGTCGCGTTGAAGGAGACCGAAGCCGCGCGGGTTCTTGTCGACAAAGGATGAGACCATGATGCGGGGCGGGTTGTTGAGCGGCCGCCACAGCCGCTCGCCGTTCCCCGACCACATGGCGAGGCCGTCCGAATCGTGGACCTCGGGACGCCAGTCGATCGCCGTCTCCTTCTTGGTCTCGGAAAACCAGTACATCGAGGTCAAGGGCGCGATGCCGAAGCGCGCGATCGGGGCGCGGGTGAACATGGCGGCCTGGATGTCCATCAGCACGCCCTTGGCGCGGGTCATCAAGAACCGAAAGGCGCCGACGACGGAGGGCCCGTCCATCAGCGCATAGAGGGTGATGGCGTCTCCAACCCCAGGCTCGATATAGAAGTCGGTGAAGTCGGGAAACTCCTCCGCGTGATCCGCGACCGCGACGTCGATCGCCGCGCCGCGCGAGGACAAGCCGTATTGCGCGAGTTCGCCGATCGAGCGGAAATAGGCTGCGCCAAGGAAGGCGACCCAATCGTTCTTGCGCCAGTCAAGCGCGCCGTCGCGCGCTTCCTGGATGCGCAAGCCGGCGAAGCCCGCGCCCTTCTGCAGATCGCGCGCCGGGGAATTGGGCGGCATGTCGAAATAGGACGGGTCGTAGACGATTTGCCGCGACGTTCCGCCATCGACCGCATGCATCCTGACCGCTTTCTGGAAAAACAGGCCGAGATGGAAGAACGTCACGGGAAACCGGCCAGGTCCGTCGGCGAACAAGGCGAAGTCCGTGCGATAGCGGATCTTTCCCCATTCCTCGTAATTGATCCTCTGCAGCACGTCGGGATCGGGACGCGACGGAGGAACATAGGGCTGTCGGGCGCGATCCCGCGCCTGCGTCTTGAAAAGGTCGTAAGCGAATGGGACCGGCGGATCGAACTGCAAACCATCGGACTGCGCGCCGAACGCCTCGGTCAGCGGGGTCATCGCCGCCGCGGACGCGGCCGCCCCTTTGAGCAGGGTGCGGCGATCCAGACTTTCGGACATCAGGAACCTCTTCGATTGAACGGTCTGCTTACGGGATTCTTCGCGCCCGAAGAACCCTTCTTTTGCTCACAGGCGCACGAAAGTGAGGTAAACGGACCCCCGACCTTCGGCGCGCGCCTTTGCCTCGTAGCGCGTCGGGCTCCATTCGGGCCACGGCTCGCGCCAGTCATCGGCTTGGGTCGCAGCCCAGCGAAAATGGGGCGACGCGAGAAAGCGCTCCAGCGTCCATCCGGCATAGTCGTCGATGTCTGTGGCGAAGCGGAGCTCGGCCCCGGTGCGCATGACCCGCGCCAACGCTTCGATCATTGCCGGGCTGACCACCCTGCGCTTGCGATGGCGCCGTTTTGGCCAGGGATCGGGATAGAGCATGAATACGCGCGAGAAACAGGCGTCCGGGGCAGCCTCGATAAGGCCTTGAGCGTCGCCGCACCGCAGCCTCGCGTTGGAGAGGCGCTCCCGCGTGAGGCCGGCAAGCGCGGCGACGACGCCGTTCAGAAACGGCTCGCAGCCGACGACCCCGACATCCGGATTGGCCTTTGCTTGCAGAATGAGATGTTCGCCCGCCCCGAACCCGATTTCCAGCCACACTTCCCGAAGGTTCGGTGGAAACACCGGCCCAAGGGCGAACGCCTCCGGCTCAATCGAAAACAGCTGAAACTCTTCAGCGAGAAGGCGCTTCTGCCCTGCACGAAGCGCCTTTCCGCGGCTGCGTCCATAGAGCCTGCGGCCCGGCCCAAAATTGTCGTGTCCGGCGCTCGCGCTCATCGGCCTCGCGGCGTGCCCAGCCGTTCAGGCAAGAGAACGCAGCTTGTCCGCGAGATCGATCTTCTCCCATGAAAAGCCGCCATCAGCCTCGGGCGCGCGGCCGAAATGTCCGTAGGCCGACGTCCGGGCGAAAATCGGATGGTTCAAGCTGAGGTGCTCGCGAATGCCACGCGGCGTCAAATTCATCACATCCATGAGCGCGGTCTCGAGCTTACCCTCGTCGACGCGGCCCGTACCATGCAAGTCGGTGTAGATCGACAGCGGACGGGCGACGCCGATCGCGTAGGAAAGCTGGATGGTGCAGCGATCGGCGAGGCCGGCGGCGACCACATTCTTGGCGAGATACCGCGCCGCATACGCCGCCGAGCGGTCGACCTTGGTCGGGTCCTTGCCCGAAAATGCGCCCCCGCCATGCGGCGCCGCGCCGCCATAGGTGTCGACGATGATCTTGCGGCCCGTCAGGCCGCAGTCGCCGTCCGGCCCGCCGATGTGGAACTTGCCGGTCGGATTGATGTGCCAAACCGTCTTAGGCGTGATCCAGCCCTCCGGCAGCGCCGCCTTGACATAGGGGCGGACGAGGTCCGCGACGTCGTCGGAAGTGAGCGACTCGACCAGATGCTGATGCGAAACGACGATTTGCGTCGCCTCGACCGGCTTGCCGTTCTGATAACGGACCGTCACCTGGCTCTTGGCGTCGGGCCCAAGCGCTTTTTCGGCGGCCGAATGCCGCGCCCGCGAAATGTTCTCCAGGATCTTGTGGGCGTAGTAGAGAGGCGCCGGCATGAATTCAGGCGTCTCGCGGCAGGCATAGCCGAACATGATTCCCTGATCGCCCGCGCCTTCATCCTTGTTGCCGGCGGCGTCGACGCCTTGCGCGATATCGGCGGACTGGGCGTGCAACAGCACCTCGACCTTGGCGTCGCGCCAGTGAAAACCGTCCTGCTCGTAGCCAATATCCTTGATGGCCGTACGCGCCGTCGCCTCGATCTCCTCGAGAGAGATTCGAGGGCCGCGCACCTCGCCGGCAATGACGACCCGGTTGGTCGTGGCTAGAGTCTCGCACGCTACACGAATTTGATAAGGATCGAGACCCGCCTTGGCGCCCTCGCGAAAGAACATGTCAACAATTTCATCGGAGATCCGGTCGCAAACCTTGTCGGGATGTCCCTCGGAAACGGATTCACTCGTGAACTCGTAATTCTGACGAGCCATAAGGACGATCTCCTGCTGGCGACTGTCGCCACGAACCTCGCCGCCGACAGGGTTCCCGCAGCAGCGCGACTCCGCTTCTGACAGCGGCCGTTCGGTGCGTCAAGCCATTCTGGGAGGTTTGTTCGATTTATCGAACGGGCGAATCGAACCCGTGCATCAAGTCGCGCCCATTTCCCTCGCTCACCTCGGCCTCGTCCTCGGGCGACGCCAACGAGATCACGAGATCGACAATGCGACGCCTGACCTTTGGGTCGCGCACGCGAAGAAACGCCCGGTTGAGCTGCAAGCCCTCGGTCGAGGCAAGAAAATCCACGACATAGGACTGCGGCGATTCCTCGGCAAATCCAGGCTCTGCGGAATCCGCTGGGGCGCCCTCGAAGAAATAACCTGGCGTGACTTCGAGAACGCGAGCCGTATGCTGAAGACGACTGGCGCTGATGCGGTTCGAGCCCTTCTCGTACTTCTGGATCTGTTGGAAGGTGACGCCAAGAAGCTCCCCTAGGCGGCTCTGGCTCATGCCGAGCATCGTCCGGCGCATCCGTAGTCTCGCGCCGACATACACATCGACGATGTTGGACGCTTTGGACATCATGGCAATCTCATGCCCCATGGTCGACGCGGGCGCCTGGCGCGCTTTTGCCTGGAATCAACTGACCTTGGGTAATGAGATAGCCGACACTCGGATAACGCGCAAGGGATCAATTTTACAATCGCCGGTCTTCGTTTACACGCGTCGCTTTCCCGTGAGAGCGGCAGCCAGAAAGCTCAGCGCGATGAGCAGCGCCCCGGCCGACCCCAAGCGGGACTGCACCGTCGGCGCGAGCGGCTCAGGCAGTTCGGCGTCCAAAACGCCTTCCGCCCCCAACGGGGCGATAGCGGTTTCCCGACCGAACCCATCCACGACTGCGGATATTCCAGAATTGGCGTCGCGCACCAGCGGCAGGCCAAGTTCGATCGCGCGCAGCCTAGCCTGAGCATAGTGCTGATAAGGTCCAGGGGTCAGCCCGAACCATGTGTCGTCGGTGACATTGAGGAGCCAGCCAGGCCGACCGGCGCCCGATACGAGATCGCCGAGCTCGATTGGGAAGATCGCCTCGTAGCAGATGAGCGGCATCGCGTCGGGCAAACCGGGAACTCGGAGAATGCGGCGGCCCGAGCCCGGCTCGAACCCGCCGGGAATGTCGACCATCTGCGTGATGTGGGCGCGCTCAAGCAGGCCGGCGAACGGCATATACTCCCCGAACGGCACAAGATGCTGCTTGTCGTACCGCTGCGCGGAGAGCCCGTCCCGGCTGACGATCTCGACCGAATTGAAATAGCGCGACGGCCCGGCTCCGTCCTCGCGCCGAGCCGCCCCGGTGATCAGGGTCGCGCCCGGGCCAAGAAAATCGACGATCTCGGAAAGCGCCTGCGGGTCGCGCGACAGGATGAAAGGGAACGCTGACTCGGGCCAGATCAGATGGGTCACATCCCGAACCCCCGTCCGATCCGGCGAGGTCGCACGCTCCGACAAGTCGAAATAGCGGCGCAGGATGGCCTGTTTGTTCTCCGGGCCGAAGGATGCGTCGTCCTGGCCTACATTGGGCTGAATCAGCCGCAGTTTTGCGCCAAGCACGGTCGCGCTGGGCGGCGCCATCAGCCGAAACGCGCCGAAAGCAGCGAGGAGCGCAAGGGCAAGCGCGGCGAGAAGAGTCGGCGTGAAAGTGAGCCGGCTTTCGCTCACCCGCCACAGCGTCGCCGGGGCGGCGAAGATCGCGATCGACAGGAAGGTGAGTCCGTGCAGGCCGACGAGCGAGGCGGTCTGGGCAAGGACGAGATTGACGCCAAGCGCCATGCCGAGATCGTTCCAGGGAAAACCGGTGAAGAGCAGGCCGCGCGCCCATTCGGAGAGGCCGAGCCCAAACGCGAGGGCGCAAATGCGCAGAGGCCCAGGCGACCATAGGAGGCGGGCAAGGGCGAAACCCGCCGCCGGGAAACAGGCGAGGACGGCGGGGAGCGCCACAACCGCGAGCGGCAACGCCCAGGCGAATTTGTCCGCCTCGACCAAGAGCGCCGAGCCGATCCACCAAAGCCCGGCCAGAAAATAGCCGAAACCCATCCACCAGCCAGCTCCGAACGCCGCCCGCAGCGAGCTGGCCAGTGGGCGTCCCGCCCGCTGGTCCTGGGCCCCATCGATCAGCCAGACGGCGATAGTCAAGGGGACGGCGATCAGAGGAAACAGCGAGAGGGGCGGCAGCGCCAGCGCGCCGATTACGCCCGAGGCGAAGGCGATGGCGCGCCTGCGCCAGCCCCAGGACAGAATGATCCCCTCGACGAGCGGGGGCAGGCCGTCGGCGCGCGGCAGAATCGCTGATCCGGCAACGCTCAACGGATCGCCTCTCCTCATCGGTCGAATCGCCATCGCCGATCCTTAGCCCGAACGCATGCGGCGTTCGACCCGGGAGCCGGCGAATCAGTCGCGCTCGCCGGCGCCAGAAATGAAGGGCGAGGCTTGAGCGGAGCCGACCACCGCCACCCACGACGATGCCGCGCGCCCATGTTGGCGACCGCCTTTGCCGACCTCGGGGTCCATGGTCGGCCCGACCGCGGTCCGCAGGTCATCCTGCAGGACGCCGGACGTCAACCGCCGCGCTGCCCGACGCGGAACAGAGCGCCCCGGTCGGGTCGATGAGATGACAGAAAAACAGAAAACTAGTTGACATTTATTTCTGTTTATCGTAATCCTAGCAAATGGCCGCTCGTTGCTCGCCGCTCTTCCCGATCCAACGCCTGGATCAGGATTGGCCTTGGCGGCCATGCTCCGCGGATCCGCTCCTGCGGGTCTGCGCAAAGGCAGCTTCGCATCGCTCAGCATACCTGGACTATGGGGCATAGCCGATGATCAAGGTTTTCGCGGTTGTTGCAGCCCTCGCCTTGGGAGAAAGCGCCGCACTCGCGGCAGAGCGAGCCCAAGCGTTTCCAGCTCCGCGTTGCGAGACAATCGATGCGATGAAAGCATCGTTCAAAAACGCCAAATTCACCCCCCTTTCGCCGGGGCAGTTTCACTTCATGGCGGGCGTCTATGTCGCATCGCCGGTCACCCCGCCGGGAGGCATGCCTCCCGGCGACGGCGCGCTGCTCATTGAAATCAAGGACAAAGCCGCTGTCGTTTGGACGCGCGGGAAGCAGGCCTGCGTCACTCAAATCGTTGTCGACGCCGAACGCCACCTCACGGCCTATCTTCCCCTTCCGCTCAACGCCAGCCTTCTGGCCCTGTTGCGGTCGGTCAAGACCGGCGCCAACGAGACAAGTCCTCCTGACGATTCAAGCGAAGAACGCAAGCTGTGAGGCCACGAGGGCGCTTCGCCTTAAGGTTCGCGAGGCGCTGATCGTTTGGCGCGCCATTAAGCTCAGTTTGGCCCTGGTCTTATTTGGCGCGAACGTGTCTTTCGGTTCTAGCTAGCCGCGGCCGACGAACGGCATTTTGGTCGCCATGATCGTCATGGTGAGCACGTTGGTCGAAAGCGGCAGGTTCGCCATGTTGGCGACAGCCTGGCCAACCTCGTCGGGGTCCATAGTCGGCTCGACGGCGGTCCTTAAGTCCGCCTGCAGGACGCCCGATGTCATCCGCCGCGCCATCTCGGTCAGGGCGTTGCCGATGTCGATCTGGCCGCAGGCGATGTCATGCTGGCGCCCGTCGAGGGCGATCGACTTGGTGAGCCCCGTCACGGCGTGCTTGGTCGCGTTGTAGGAGATGGCCATGGGTCTCGGCGTATGGGCCGAGATCGAGCCATTGTTGATGATCCGGCCCCCTTGAGGCTTCTGGCGCTTCATCATGCCGAACGCGGCTTGGGCGCAGAGGAACATGCCGTTGAGGTTGACGTCGACGACGGCCTTCCACGTCTCATAGGGCAGTTCGTCGATCGGAACCGCCGGCGCGCCGCGTCCGGCGTTGTTGAAGAGAAGGTCGAGGCGGCCGAACTCGCGCTCGATCTCACCGAACAATTCCTTGACGGCGGCCGGATCGGCGACGTCAGCGCCGACAGGCAGCGCGCGGCGGCCGAGCGCCTTGACCTCGCCTGCCGTCTCTTCCAGGAGTTCCTTCCGGCGGCCGGTCAGAGCCACGTGCCATCCAGTGCGGGCCAGCGCCAGCGCCGACGCTTTTCCGACCCCCGAACCTGCGCCCGTCACCAGCGCAAAACGCTCCCCGTCCATGAATCCTCCCTGAAACTCCGTGAAAAGACGCCCGCCCGTCTCTACGGCGCCCATGCGCCAGAGATCGGCCGAGGCGACGTCCGGCCCGCCGGCTGGTGCGCCGGGGCCCGGGTCCGCGCCGAAGGCGATAAACACCCATATCGATCAGAGCACAATATCGAGCTCGCCGAATAGGGCCATCGACGCGCCAAGCGCGACGCCGCTCAGGTGGGGATCACGGGCCCCGAACGCGCGGGGTCAAGACGGCGGTCGGGCGGCACGCTGCCGATGTCTTGGGCGCCGGCCGTTCTGTGGGCGAGCCTCAGCGCGTGGCCGGCGAAGCGCGCGCAAGGGTCGGCGAAAGCGGCGAGCGCGGATCTGAATGAGGCCGCCTCATCGCCGATTCCGAACATGATCGGTTCGCGCGCCTTGGCGGGAAGCGCCAGCGTCCCGAACGTCCAATCCCACAGCGCCAGAGCAAAGCCGAGGTTCTTGTCGAAATGCGCCGGGTTGGCGGAATGGTGGATCTGGTGATGGGCCGGACTCTGCAGGATGCGCCCGGCGACGCCGGTGAACGCGATCCACAGGTTGCTGTGTCTGAGATGCCCATAGGTCAGGAGAAACGCCATCGTGAGGAGATTGCCGTTGAGCAGGGTGAACGGGCGCACGCCCGGCCCGAAGGCGTAGGTCAACGCGCCGAAGACGATCCCCGTCAAAAGCCCGATCCAGTTCATGAATGCGATGATCTCGACCGGGTGCTGGCGCAATTCGGTCAGCGCCGTCATCACCTCGGCGGAATGGTGGACCTTGTGGAACTCCCACAGCGCCGGAACCTTGTGAAAGGCGTAGTGGGCGGACCAATAGGCGAACTCGTAGGCCAAGACTTGCAGCACGGTCGCGAGCAGGAGGATGATCGGCGCTGGAAATCGGATGGGCGCATGCGGGCCCCATGTGTGGGTTAGCCCTGCGACGATCGTATCGCGCCAGAAGAAAAGCCCGAGGCCCAGCATGCTATAGGCTGATGCGAACACAATTCCATTCAGCGCCCAGAGGCGCATGTCGACGAGCGACGACGGGTGCAGCAGCACCTGAGAAGGGAAGATCGAGCGCACGAAACCCTTGAGGCTCGTGGGCCGGCCGCGGCTGCGGCGCCGACCGACATAGTAGAGCAGCGAGAAAGCGAGCGCGCCCGCGAGCGCCGGGGCGCCATAGGCCGAGCCGGGCCTGAACGGTTCCAGAAACGCGTGCTGTGACGCGCTCCAGATGGGGGCAAGACCGGACACTTCGGGCAGCCTCGGGCGGTTGACGCGAGGAGGCTAGCGCAGGAGGCTTCTCAAAAGGTTAGAAACGACGAGCGAAACCGAGCGATCGTTCGCTAATCGGCGTCAGGCGGGGATGATGGAGCAGATCCTGAGCGTGTCGGACTGGCGCGGCTTCGCCGCGACGGCGAACTCCGCCTTCCTGCTCGCTTTTCCCTCCCTCTTCTCGATCATCAACCCGATCGGCGGGGCGCTCATCTTTTATGGCTTCACCAAGGATTTCAGCTCGCCCGACCGGGTGAAGGTTGCGGCGCTGGTCGGTTTCTATTCGTTGATCATCATGTTCGGCGCCTTATGGGCCGGAACGTATATTCTCGCCTTCTTTGGCGTGTCGCTCGCCGCGTTGCGCATCGGGGGCGGCACGGTGATTGCTCTGAGCGGTTTTCAGCTGTTGACCTCGAGCGACTCCCATCCCGACCAGAAGAGCCATGAGCGCGCGAGGGCGGACACCCCCGACGGCGATCCGATGCAACTCGCGTTCTTTCCCTTGACGCTGCCCTTCACGACGGGGCCGGGCACAATTGCGGTTGCAACGACAATCGGCGCGGAGCGCCCGCCACACGGCGCCGGACTCCTCGCGTTCTTTCTCGGGGCGAGCGTCGCCGCGCTGGCGAACGCCGCGATCATATGGGTCGGTTACCGCTTTTCCGACCGGCTGACCGGCTTCATGGGACCCACGGCGCGGCAGGTCATTGTCCGGCTGATGGCGTTTCTCTTGATGTGCATCGGCGTGCAAATTCTGGTGACCGCGATAGGCGATCTCGTCGCCAAGTGGCGCCTGGCCTAGACTTAGGTCAGAGCCGCGCCGCTTTTTCGTCCTGGTAAAGCGCACGGTAGCGCTTGAAGCGCTCGGCGTGGGCGGCGGCGCGCTCGGGATCGGGCTTGAACTCGCGCTGCACCGGAGGGCGGACGCACACGGCCTCGACGGCGCCGGCTTGAGCGGCGAGCATGCCAAGCCTCGCCGCGCCGAGCGCCGCGCCCGCTTCCGCGCCGGACGCAAGATCGATCGTCAAGCCCGTGACGTCGGCGATCATCTGACCCCAGAATTCCGACCGCGCGCCGCCTCCGACGAGAAGCGGCCGGACCGGCCTCGCCCCCGACGCATCGAGCACGTCGACGCCGTCGGCGAACGAGAACGCGACCCCCTCCATGACCGCGAAAACAAGCGCGTTGGCGCCATGCCCCGCCCTTAGCCCCGCGAACGCGCCCGTAGCCTCAGGGTCGTTGTGCGGCGTGCGCTCGCCGCTCAGATAGGGCAGGAAAACCGGCGCGGAAGCGATGGCGCCCGTCGAGCAAGCAAACGCCGCCGCTGCGGCGATCAAGCCGCGGATGTCGCTCTCGCGCCCCAGGATGGCGGCGATCCAGGAAAGCGACGAGGCGGCCGACAACATGACGGCCATGCCGTGCCAGCGATCGGGCAACGCATGACAGAAGGCGTGCAGCGTCCGCTCAGGCAAGCTGACAAAGCGATCGGTGACCGTAAAGATGACCCCCGAAGTGCCGAGCGAAACGAATCCGGCCCCAGGCGCCGTCGCGCCGACGCCGATCGCGGAGGCCGCGTTGTCGCCGCCTCCCCCGGCAATGGGGACCTTGCGTCCCGCGAGCCCCCAGGCCGCGGCGACCTCCGGCGAGAGATGAGCCGAAACTTCCGATCCCTCGACGAGGCTCGGCATCGTCTTGTCGTTCAGGCCAGTCGCTGCGAGCAGGGTGTCGTCCCAGCGCCGCCGCCCGACGTCGAGCCACAGGGTTCCCGATGCGTCGGACATTTCCGACACCGCCTCGCCCGAGAGGCGCAGGCGCACATAGTCCTTGGGCAACAGCACCCGCCTGGTCGCCTTGGCGATTTCAGGCTCGTGCGCGGCGACCCACAGCATCTTCGGGGCCGTGAAGCCGGGCATGGCGAGATTGCCGGTGCGCAACTCGAGATCCGGCACTCGTCGCTTGAGCTCGGCGCATTCGGCGAACGACCGTCCGTCGTTCCATAGGATCGCGGGCCGCAAGAGCTTGTCGCGCGCATCGAGCAGGGTCGCGCCGTGCATTTGTCCAGAGAGGCCAATGCCCGCGAGCGCCGCGAATTCGGATGGGGCCTGGCGGCGGACAGCGGCGACCGCGGCCTCGACGCCCTCGACCCAGTCTTGCGGGTCTTGTTCGCTCCAGAGCGGGTGAGGGCGGGAAACGCCGAGCGGCGCAGAGGCTTCGCCGACTGCGCGCTGTTCGGCGTCGACGAGCAGCGCTTTCACCGATGAGGTGCCGATGTCGAGACCCAAAAACGTCTCGTCCGCCCGCTTCCCCATCGCCGCCTCCCTCGAGGCGGCCACCATAAACAAAAAGCCCCGGCCTTGTCGCCGGGGCTCAGTAGGATTGACGAGCGCGAGCGGCGATCAGGCGACCTTCAGGTTGCCCGCGGACGACCGTCCGGTGCGCTTGTCGGCGACAATCTCATAGGCGACCTTCTGTCCTTCGTTGAGGTCGCGGAGCCCTGCGCGCTCAACGGCGCTGATATGGACGAACACGTCCTTCCCGCCATCGTCGGGCTGGATGAATCCAAAGCCCTTCGTTGCGTTGAACCATTTGACGGTTCCCGTAGCCATAGAAGCAGTCCTGTAGATCAAGTTGAAGTGGAGCGGCCGGATATCGCCAGTCCGCTATCGGTGCGGAAGGCTTCCTCGTCGCGCGCCATAGGCCGCGAATGCGAGTCGTCAGTCGAACATCGATGAAAGCCCATTAGCCAGACAAGGTGTTCAAATCAAGACCAGCCCGTTCAATGGGGACGCCGACTCTCCCGTGATGAGGGCGCTAGAACCAGGCGTCCAAAGCGTGAGCGACTTGCGCGCCAGCTTCGTAATACGCCTCTCTCAGAGCCGGCAGCGCGGGCGCGTCCGGCGCGGTGACTGGCAGCGGCAGGTCCTTCTCGCTCAGCTTCCCGAGAACGTGATCGGCGAGCAGACGACCGAACACTGTGCCTGTGCCGATGCCGCGGCCGTTATAGCCGCAGAAGGTCACGACGTTCGGTTCGAGGCGGTGGAAACGCGGCAGCGCATCTCCGGTCATGCCCATTTGCCCATACCACTGCGCCTCGAACTTGACTGGGCCGATTTGGGGAAAGGTTTTTTTCAGCGCGCGCGCCGCCCAGGCGCGATGGACTTCGAGGCCAGCAAGACGGAGGGCGCCGATGCTGCCGAAGAGGAGCCGCCCGGCCCGATCGAAGCGGAACGAATTCATGACGAGCCGCGTGTCCCAGCAGCCCTCGCGCCCCGGTAGGATCGAGGCCGCGATCTCCGGCGCGAGCGGGCGAGTGGCGAAGTTGAAATAGGGCACACGGATCTGCTCGCGCTTTCCTTGCGGCCAGAGGCCCCCCGCAGCATAGGCGTCGGTCGCAACCACGACCCAGTCAGCCGTCACGGCTCCCTCGTCGGTCTTGAGGCGCCAGCCGGCGCCAGCCCGCTCCGCCGAACGCACCGGGCTTTGCGTATGGATCGCCGCGCCGGCGGCGAGCGCCGCGCGAGCGAGCCCGCGCGCATACGACAGCGGCTGAATCGTGCCGGCGCGCAAATCGAGCAACGAGCCCGCATAGATGTCGACGCCGATGCGCCGCGCCGTCTCCTCGCGGCTGAGCACCTGCACCGGCGCCCCTCGCGCGCCCCATTGAGCAGCGCGCTCCTCGATCTTCGCGAGACCCGGTCGCCCGACCGCGCAATGGAGCGTGCCGTTGCGCACGAATTCGCAGTCGACGCCATGCTTGGCGATGAGCGCTTCGACCTCGGAGGGCCCATTGCCGAGGAGCTCGAGAAGCCGTTCGCCATAGTGCCTGCCGAGCCGCTTCACGATCTCGTCGGGCGCGAGCCACATCCCGGCGTTCACCAGGCCGACGTTGCGCCCCGCGCCGCCGAACCCGATCTCGACCGCTTCAAGCGCGACGGCTTTTGCTCCCGCTTCCGCCAGGTTGAGCGCTGTCGAGAGCCCGGTATACCCACAGCCGATAATCGCTGCGTCGGCCCGAACATCGCCTTTGAGCGCCGAAACCGGGGGCGCGGGAGGAGCGGTCATCTCCCAAAGCCCGTGCGAGAGCGGATCGTTTCTCATGGTTTTGAGACGGGAATCATTCGCGGCGCCGACAGTCGGACGACCGTAGCAAGACCCGCACAGGAGTCGACCGATTTCGGAAGGCGCCAGAACAAACCGTCGCGGCCACGGATCGCACGATCGTTCCAGCGTGAAACACCGGCGCCGCGAGTTCTTGCAAAACGCTCGTCCGGGTGAAAGATTAAGCCGCACAATGAACGACATGGGGAGGTTCGTCATCCAGACCAAGGAGGCCTGTCGCCGCAACCCGGCGACCCGATCGGGCAGACCTCGCCAAACATAGAGTCGATCGCTTCAATCGCACGAATTTCAGGCGCCGTCCGGATGGAGCCGCCGTCCGCGGGCAGGGAATATTTCGTGGGCCGAGCTGTCCCTTGCTGGTTGGAGGCGAAGGCGCGTCGCTGCCGGAAATCGTAAGAGCGGGTCGAACTTCTCTCAGTTGGTTCAAGCAACAAATGGAGGACGCACATGGCTAGCGCAACGCAACATTTCGACGCTGTCGTGATCGGCGCGGGGTTTTCCGGCCTGCACATGCTGAAGTCGTTGAGGGATAAACTGGGATTGAAGGTGCGCGTGTATGAAACCGGAGACACCGTTGGCGGCACCTGGTACTGGAACCGTTACCCCGGCGCGCGTTGCGATTCTGACGCCTACATCTATTGCTTCACTTGGGACAAGCAACTCCTGCAAGAATGGCACTGGACCGAGCGCTATCCCGAGCAGCCCGAAATCCTCCGGTATCTCGAAGAGGTCGCAAAACGCCACGACCTCAAACGCGACATCGAGTTCAACACAAGCGTGACCGGGGCTGAATTCGACGAGAAAGCCAACCTCTGGACGGTGCATACCGACAAGGGAGAAGAGGTTACGGCGAATTATCTCATCGCGGCGGTCGGCACGTTGTCGACCACGAACGTGCCGCCCTTCAAGGGCTTCGAGAAATTCAAGGGCAAGTGGTATCACACGAGCCGGTTTCCCCATGCTGGCGTTGACTTCACCGGCAAGCGCGTCGGCGTGGTCGGAACGGGCGCCACAGCCGTGCAGGCCATCCCCGAAATCGCGCAACAGGCCAAGCAACTGACCGTCTTCCAGCGCACGGCTAACTATTGCGTGCCGGCGCGCAACGGCAAGGTGGATCCCGAAGTGGTCAGCGCCCGCAAGGCGGACTACGAGGGCATCGTCAAAAGGATCCGCGAATCCTTCTTCGGCCAGGAGCATTACTTCATCCCGAAATCCGCCCTGGAAGAGAGCCCGGAAGAGCGGGAGCGGGTCTTTGACCGGATGTGGGATGCGGGCGGATTCGCCTTTTGGCTGGCGAACTATCAGGACATGTTCTTCTCGCAGGAGGCCAACGACGTTTGCGCCGACTACATCAAACGCAAGATCCGCAAGACTGTGAAAGACCCCGTTGTCGCCGAAAAGCTGATACCCAAGGGCTACGCCTACGGCACCAAGCGCCAGCCGCTCGACACCAACTATTACGAGACCTTCAACCGGGACAACGTGCTCTTGGTCGACGCGAAGACTGACGGCGGGATCGAGGAAATCACCGAATCTGGCATTCGCGCCGGCGGCAAGGACTATCCTCTCGACATCATCGTGTTCGCGACCGGGTTCGACGCCATGACTGGCCCGCTGAAAGCGCTCAACCTCAAGGGCCGCGGTGGCCGCACGTTGGATGATGAGTGGCGTGACGGTCCGCACACCTATCTTGGCGTGTCCGTCGCCGGCTTCCCGAACTTGTTCACCATCACCGGCCCGCAAAGCCCTTCAGTGCTGTCGAACATGCCAGTGTCGATCGAGCAGCATGTCGAGTGGATCACCGACTGCATCGAAACGATGCGCAAGGCCGGCAAGACCACCATCGAAGCAACGCTGTCGGCGCAGGATCAATGGGTCGATCATGTCAATCAAGTCGTCAACGCGACGCTCATGACCGGCGCCAACTCCTGGTACATGAGCGCCAACATTCCTGGCAAACCGCGCGCGTTCCTTCCTTACCTCGGGCCGGAAGGGGTCGGCGGCTACAGGAAGAAGTGTGACGAGGTCGCGGCCAACGGCTACGAGGGATTCGAGCTGGCGTAGAGGAGCGGCAAAGCGAAGAACGGGCGGCGAACGGCGTTAAGCCTTGTCGCCCGACTAAAAGACTGACGTGGGAGGAAATCATGATCGAGAATAGCTACTACTCGCAGGACGTTCATGGCCCCTACGAGCTCTACGACATCGGCAATCTCGAATTGGAGGAAGGCGGAACGATCCGGGCTTGCAATCTCGCCTACGCGACATTCGGCAAGCTCAACGCCGCGAAAGACAACGCGATCCTCATTCCGACCTGGTACTCCGGCACCAGCAAGATCATGGAGCAGGTCTATATTGGCCCGGGCCGCGCGCTCGACCCCGACAAGTACTTCATCATCGTCGTCAATCAGATCGGCAGTGGTCTCTCCACCTCGCCGCATAACACGGCGGGCCCGGGGGGCATGGCGAATTTTCCCCACGTGCGGATCGGCGACGATGTCGTGGCGCAACACAGGTTCATCACCAAGCAATTCGGTTTGGAAACGCTGGCGCTCGTGGTCGGCGGCTCCATGGGCGCACAGCAAACGTACGAATGGGCGGTGCGCTATCCCGACATGGTGAAGCGCGCCGCGCCGATCGCCGGCACCGCCAAGAACACGATCCACGATGCGCTTTTCACCGAAACGCTGGTCGACGCGATCACCTCCGACCCCGGTTTCAACGGGGGGTTCTACGCCTCGCCGGCTGACGTGAGAGAAGGCTTGGCGCGCCACGCGAAAATGTGGGCGGTGATGGGCTGGAGCACGGAGTTTTTTCAGCAGGAGCGCCACAAGGCGCTGGGCTTTTCGTCGATGGACGATTTCATCGTGAACTTTATGACCAACTATTTCTGCGTCATGGATCCCAACGATCTCTTGTGCATGGCGTGGAAATGGCAGCGCGGCGACGTCAGCCGGCACACCGGCGGCGACCTGCGAGCCGCGCTAAGCCGCATCAAGGCCAAGACCTTCGTCATGCCGATGTCTTCGGACATGTTCTTCCCGCCGTCCGATTGCCAGGCCGAATGGCGGCTCATTCCCAACGCTGAGTTTAGGCCGATCCAGACGGTCGACGGTCATCTCGCGCTCTTCGGCGCCGATCCGAACGCGATCGGTCAACTCGATAAGAACCTGAACGAGCTCTTGGCGATGAAAGCCTGAGACGCGAGGACGGTTCAGCGCCGCTGCCCAGCCGGGCCAAGACGCACGTCCGGAAACCTCGCCGGGCAAACGGAAGCGCGGCGCCGCCCTCCCGTATGCAAAGGCGAGCGCGACCGGGCGGCTGCGCTTGGAACGAGCGGCGTCGTGCGCGTCGGGGCCCAGGGCTGCCCGCATTGTGCTGGCCGCGAGATCGTCGGCTGGGGCCGTTCGGACGGGCTTCTGCGGTATCGCGGCAAGGCTTGCCGGCGCACCTTCAATGCGCTGACGCAAACGCCGATGGCGCATCTGCGCAAGAAGGAGAAGTGGCGCGATCACGTCCAGGCGATGATCGAGGGCAAAAGCCTGGCCAAGACCGCGGCGCTCTGTGGCGTTCATCCGACGACGGCGTTGCGCTGGCGGCATCGGTTTCCGCGCCCGCCGGCCGTCAACAAGCCGCGAACGCTGCGCGGGATCGTCGAAGCGGACGAAACCTTCATTCTCCGATCCTTCAAGGGCCGTTGGTCCGACCTGCCGCGCAAGGCTTAGCAACCGCGGCGGAACGGCTCGACATCCGGGCCTTCATCAGGACGCCATTCCCGTCCTCGTCGCCCGCGACCGGAAGGGCGCGGCTTTCGACGCGGTCCCGCCAGGTCGACAGCGCTTCAGTGAGAGCCGCGCTCGCCGGAATCGTCACGCCGGGCAATCGCCGCATCGGCGACGGCGGGAAGACGATCCCCGCCTTCGCCCGCCAAGCGAGGATTCCCTTCCATCCCGCGCCCGCGCCGGCAAAGCCGACCCCGAGGCGCCTCATCTGCACATCAACAATGTCGACGCCCGCCACGGCCGCCTCAAGCCATGGCCCGCCCGCTTCAACGGCGCCGCCACCAAGAACCTGCCCAACTCTCTCGGCTGGCGCCGCGCCCCCGAAGCCTGGAGAGATCAACTCGCCCCGCAAACCTGGATCAACGGCGCTATCGGAAACGGATCATACCTACAGATAACGCTTGTCTCATGACTTTCCGCGCTGGAGCGGGGAGAAGGAACCGCTGGGAGAGGGTGGCGGCCCTCTCGACAGCGGCGAGGGACGGATCGGAGCAACGCTGACCGTTTGACGGGT
>Ga0153954_1000936_pt1 | contig 18336 bp, 12 predicted proteins | sample TSFL038MetaG_FD_102277 | JGI IMG/M metagenome (GOLD analysis project Ga0153954, IMG submission 102277) | Attine ant fungus gardens microbial communities from Florida, USA - TSFL038 MetaG | ecosystem: Host-associated > Fungi > Mycelium > Unclassified | place: USA: Florida, Wekiwa Springs State... | reverse complement strand
GTCGCAGCAGGACCGCCCCTACATCTCGGTCAAGCTGGACGATCCGAGCCTGCCGGCTCCGATCTACGCCTCCCTCCACGAGGACGATCAGCCCGGTCAGCTGAGCATGATCTGGACCCGCCCTCAGGCGAAGTGACCGCAAGAGCCGCCCCGGAGAAATCCGGGGCGGCCTTCTATAGCGACAGCAAACTCCACCGCGACGACCGAGCCCCAACCTGACCTTTGACGCTCATCGCGTTCTCGATCTGCGTGCCGCGCAGATCGACAACGCCTCGGACCTTCAATCCCTCCGGCAGCGCCGTGATTGCCGCGGCGCGCAGATCAAGGTCGCCCCCCACTTCCAGATCGTCCGGCAGGACTGTGATCGCCGTATCACGTAGATAGAGGCTGCCACCGACCTTGAGCCCCTGCGGCAGGGCTGTGATCGCCGTGCCGCGCAGATCGAGGCTGCCTTTGACCCGCAGCCCCTGCGGCAAGACTTTGATGATCGCCGTGTCGCGCAGATAGAGATGGCTCCCGACTTCGAGCCCTTCCGGCAGGGCCGTGATCGTCATAGAAGCCCGCCGCCTCGTAGGAGACGCCAGCCGCGCTGCCCAGGCTTGGGCCGGGTTATTGGGTTCCAAATGAGCCGCCTCCGGGCTGCTTTTTTTGGAAAGTGCAATCGACGCCGCTGAGGCGTTAACGAAAATTCCTCCCCGGAGGCATCGCGTCAGCGACGTCTATTGTCTTGGCCGGCGATGAGGGAGGCGTGGCGAGCGGATCGTCGAAGCTCGGGGGTTGAGCGAAGCGATTGCCTTGGCGTTTTTGCGCCATTGTCACTTGCGGCCGCCGAACCTCGTCGGCATGCGCGAGGGCGCCGACCGTCTGGCCCGCCTCAGACAAAAGCCCAAGCATCGGCGTCAGATCGCGCATGCGCTGGGCAACGACATGGATGACTCCCTGCTCGCTCTGCAATTTCCCGGTTACTGCGACAAAGCGCGCGCCAAGAACGATCGCGCGCAGCCGTTCGAAGACCTTCGGCCACACAATGATATTGGCGACGCCCGTCTCATCCTCCAGAGTCATGAAGATAACACCCGCCGCGGTGCCCGGCCGCTGGCGCACCAGCACCAGGCCCGCGACCGTGACGCGCTCGCCACTTTTGATCGAGCTCAGCGCCTCAGAGCGCAGGATTCCGCGGGCGGAAAGGCGCGCGCGCATGAACGAGGCGGGATGAGCCTTGAGCGACAAAGACAAGCGCCGATAATCCTCGACCACATGCGCGCCGAGCGGCATGGGCGGCAACCGCGCGTCCGGCTCCGCCTCACACTTCGGCCGGCTTGCGAATAGCGGCAGATCGTCCTGGTCGCCGACTCGATCAAGGCCGCGCACCACCCATAGGGCTTGGCGGCGGTCGAGGCCGAGCGAGCGGAAGGCGTCGGCGTCGGCAAGCTTTTCCAGCACGGTCGAACTCAGCCCGCTGCGCAACCATAAGTCGCGCATCGAATCATAAGCTTGACCCCGTTGCGTCATAAGCTCGAGCATGTCCTTTTCTTTAAGGCCAGCGATCTGCCTGAAGCCCAAACGCACCGCGTGCGTCGTGCGAATGTGAGGCGCCATCTCGGCGTGGCGGGGATGGATGCCCTCACTCGCAGTGACAGAGTAGAGGGGCTCCAATGTGCAATTCCAATCGGACAGGTTCACGTCGACTTCGCGTAACTCGACCCCGTGCTCGCGCGCATCGCGCACGAGTTGGGCGGGCGCGTAGAAGCCGAGCGGCTGGGCGTTCAGCATCGCTGCGACGAAGACGTCGGGGTAGCGGCATTTCATCCAGCATGAGGCGTAGACGAGCAGCGCGAAGCTCGCCGCATGGCTCTCGGGAAAACCATATTCGCCGAAGCCTTCGATCTGATGGAAACAGCGTTCGGCGAACTCGCGTGGATAACCGTTGGCCACCATGCCTTCGATCATTTTCTTTTGAAGCGTCTGGATCGTGCCGGATCGGCGGAACGTCGCCATCGCACGGCGCAACTGGTCGGCTTCCGAAGGCGTAAATCCGGCGGCAACGATGGCGATCCTCATCGCCTGCTCTTGAAACAGCGGGACGCCGAGCGTCTTCTTTAACACTGCCTCCAGCTCTGGCGACGGGTAGGAGACTTCCTCAAGCTCCTGCCGGCGGCGCAAATAGGGATGCACCATGTCGCCCTGAATCGGGCCAGGGCGCACGATCGCGACTTCGATCACGAGGTCGTAGTAACTGGCCGGTTTGAGCCGCGGCAGCATCGACATCTGCGCTCGGCTTTCGATTTGGAATGCGCCGATCGTGTCGGCGCGCTGGATCATTGCGTAGACACACGCCTCCTCAGGCGGAATGGCCGCGAGCGTCAGGCGTTCGCCGTAATGCTTGTCGAGAAGCGTAAAACCCTTGCTCAAAGCCGTCAGCATACCGAGCGCCAGCACGTCGACTTTGAGAAGACCGAGCGCGTCAAGATCGTCCTTGTCCCATTCGACCATCGTGCGCTCTTTCATCGCCGTGTTCATCACCGGAACGACTTCATCGAGCCGGTCGCGGGTGATGACGAAGCCACCGCTGTGCTGGGTCAGATGGCGCGGAAAACCAATCAGCTCTTTCGCCATTTGGAGCGCCAGCTTGAGCATCGGGTCGGTAGGATCGAGCCCGATCGTGCGCACACGATCCTCGCCGATCGGTCCTGTTTCTTGGCCCCAGGCGGTTCCGTTGAGAGCGGCGATCATATCGTCGGAGAGGTTGAAGACCTTGGCCGTCTCGCGGATTGCTGAACGCGTGCGATAGGTGATCACCGCTGCGGCGAGACTGGCGCGTTCACGACCATAATGCTCGTAGATGTACCGAATCACATCCTCACGCCGCTCGTGCTCGAAGTCGACGTCGATGTCGGGAGGCTCGTTACGTTCGGACGAGATGAAGCGTTCGAACAACAGGCCGAAGCGGACCGGATCGACCTCGGTAATCCCGAGGCAATAGCAAACCGCGGAATTAGCCGCCGAGCCCCTACCCTGACAGAGGATTCCCTTTGAGCGCGCGAAGCGAACGATGTCGCGCACGGTGAGGAAGTAAGGCGCGTAATCGAGCGAGGCGATCAGCTCAAGTTCATGCGTCAGCGTCGTTCGCGCGTCCTCTGGAATTCCCTCAGGGTAGCGCGTTTCTGCGCCCTCCCAAGCGAAAGCTTCAAGCGCCTCCTGCGCCGTCTGATAACCCTCTCGCAGCTCTTCCGGATAGCTGTGGGACAACGCGTTGAGACTGAACTGAAGGCCGTCGAGAAAGCGGACCGTCTCGGCGACGGCATCCGGCGCTGCAGCAAAGAGCCGCGCCATTTCGCGCGGAGCTTTGAGATGGCGCTCGGCGTTGGCTTGCGTGAAACGCCCCGCAGCCTCAAGCGTGGTTTTTTCACGAATGCAAGTAAGAACGTCGGCTAGTGTGCGCCGCTCTGGCGTATGCATCAGCACATCGTTGGTCGCGATTAGCGGCGCGCCGGCAGAGCGCGCGAGCGCAATGCGCCGCTTGAGCTCGTTGCGCATGTTCTCGTCATAGACGAGGCTTGCACCGATCCATAAGCGCTTGCCGAAGGTCTCGCGCAGATGGACGATGGCGGCGCCCTCATTCATCTCCTTATAGCCAAGCTTGTCTTTGACTTCTTGTGAGCGGACGGGGTTCTTGCCTGCGCCTTTTGGTGAGGGACGCAACGCTACGATCTGAAGACCCTCGCTGCGGTCAAGAAGGTCCTTAAGAACAAGCCAGCACTCGCCTTTGGGTGCGCGCTTGTTACCCTCGGTCAGGATCCGGCAGAGCCGGCCGTAAGCCGCGCGATCCTTCGGATAGACAAGCGCGTCCGGCGAGCCGTCGATGAATGCAAGCCGCGCGCCGGGAACGACTCGCGTAGCCCCCATCGTCGTCGCATTGTCCCGCGCGAATGTGTGCGCACGCACAACCCCGGCGAGGGTGTTGCGATCGGCAATCCCGATACCGTCGAGGCCGAGTTTGGCGGCGCACATCACCATCTCTTCGGGATGCGAAGCCCCGCGCAAAAACGAAAAATTCGTCGTCACCGCCAATTCGGCGAATCGTGGCTCAAGCCGGATCAAGAGCGCCGCTCCCGCATCGCGCAAAATGGGCTGGTTAACCTAGAATAGAACAAAGATAGAACAAAATAGGATCCGTACTCAATAGAGATTCTGTGCCGGGCCAGTTGCGCCTCAAGGTCTCCCACTCGGCGGCTTTGATTCTGAAGCGTCTTTTTTGGCGAGCGACGATGCTTCGCTCGGGCGCGCGATGACGCGGCCCGCTGAAATACGGCCCCTGCCCTAGGATCTACAACCGCTCCAATTGGTAGAGCCGCCAAGAAGGCAGTTGGCTAGCCGTGTTCAAGGCGGTCACTGGCGGCGGCACCGTGATCGACACAGCGTCGATCGACAGTCCGCACGTCAAAGACGCGCCGCTCGGCGCTAGAGGAAAAGGGGGCGCGGAAGGCGTAGGACGGCGGGCGCGCCACGGCGACCCACGCCCTCACCCGATACCGCTGGCAAGCCGCGGGTTCTGCTGATTGCGCCGGGCAACGTCCATGACGGCATCATGGCCGAGGAACTGCTGTCCGCAGTTGGACCGGCCTACCGATTGATCGCTGACAAGGCCTCCGACACCGACAGGCTGAGAACCGTCCTCGAGCGCCGCGGCATTGAAGCCGTGATTCCTCCGAGCGCCCGGCGGGAACCCCTCGCCAAGCCCAAGGACGCTATTTCGCCGCTCGAGCTTCTATTTGCCGGCAAGCCGGTCGGCGAAGAGCGCCACTGTCTTTGCGTAGATCTCCGCGGAGTTCCATTGCAGGATGGCGGCAAAGTTCGGCTCACCTTCATTCCAACCCGCCCCGGGCTGCCAGCCGTGCCCTTTAAGGAAGGCCGCAGTAGAGGCGAGCGCATCCGCGGAATTGTGAATGAGGTCCGGCGTGCCCGAGCCATCGGGCGTTGTCGCGTACATGAGATAGGCGGACGGCATGAGTTGGGTTTGGCCGACCTCGCCCGCCCAGGCGCCATGGAGGGCGCGCGGTTGCGTTACGATCCCTCGGTCAACGAGGGTGATCGCGTCGATAAGCTCGGCGCGGAAACGCTGGGGGCGCCGACAGTCCCAGGCCAGAGTTGCGAGGGCGCTATAAGTCGGGAATGACCCGACGTCACCGCCGAAGCTCGTCTCCTGGCCCCAAATCGCGACGAGCACAGGTCCCGGAACGCCGAAGCGCTGTTCGATCGTAGCCAACGGCGCGGCGTAGCGCTTTAGCTCCGCCCGACCCCTTGCGACCATTCCCGGCGTGACATGACTTGCGGCGAACCCGGCGAAGTTGTGCCCGAACATAGCAGCGCCGCCGTCGTGCCGCTTGACCGCGGGGTTATAAGAAACGCCGTCGAGCGCCGCGTCTACGGCTCTTCGCGAGAGGCCGTCCATCACCGCGACTTCCTTGAACGACGCGAGCCAAGCGCTAAACCCCTCCGCGCTTCGGCCACAATCCTCAGCAAGAGCGGGCGCCGCAAAAAGCACTCCCGCCGCGACGGTCAAGATCAAGCCTCTCAAATCGCTCCCCCTATCTCCGGCTTCATCCTAGACCGATTCGGCGGCGGCGGACGATGACGTCAATCGGAAGAGCCTTCGATCATCGATCATATCGAGCCAGATCAGACGTTTGGCGGCTCCGGCCAGGGCCTCGCTTCGTGAGCGCGCATCGCCTCGAAGGCGCTCGCGATCCTGAGCACGCCGAGGTCGTCGAATCGACGGCCGATGATCTGCAGCCCAATCGGCAGACCCTCGCTGTCATAACCGCAATTGACGGACGCGGCAGGCTGCTCGGACATATTGAAGGGCACGGTGAACCCGATATGGGGAAACGGATGGAGCGGATCGCGACTGGGCGACGCCCATTCGGCGGGGTAAGCTGTCATCGGAGCGGTCGGCGATAGCACATAGTCGAATGGGACCGTCGCCTCGATCGCCGCCTTGCGCATCGCCGGTATCTGGTCGTAGCCACGGAATACCTCGACGCCGGAAAAGCCCGCAGCCGACTCCGCCCAGTCGCGGATAAACGGCAGCACGAGCGCCCGGCGCTCGGGCGACAAGGCCCCGATATCGCTCAGCGCGCGAGCCCGCCAGAACCTGTCGAGCCCGTCGAGCATCTCCTGCGAGAGAAATGGCTTGATCAACTCGACGCGCGCACCGGCGGCCTCAAAATCCTTGGCGGCGCGCTGGACGGCGGCGCTCACTTCAGGCGTGGGCGGCGCACCGCAGCCCACCTCCAACAAAAGGCCTACCCGCAGGCCCTCGAGTGCCGCTGGCTCGACCGTCCAGTCAAGCTCCTCATACTTGAGGCTCGCGTAGTCGCGGACGTCAGGCAGGCTAAGCGTCGCCATCATGAGCGCCGCATCCGCGACCGTACGCGTCATCGGACCCGTGACGCGTCCTGCGTATGGCGGATCGATCGGAACGCGTCCAGCACTCGGCTTGAGAGCGAAGATGCCGCACCAGCCGGCCGGTAACCGCACCGAGCCGCCAATGTCGGTGCCCAGATGAAGCGGGCCATAGAGCGCCGCCCCCGCCGCCCCCGCGCCCGCGGACGAGCCGCCCGGATTGCGGTCCAGCTTCCACGGATTGCGCGCGAGCGGATGATGGCTCGACAGGCCCGACGTGAGCATGCCGTAGTCCGGCATCGTCGTCTTGGTGAAGATGACGGCCCCGGCTTCGCGAATCCGCGCAGTCGGCGGGGCGTCGGCCTTGGCTGGCGCCATGTCGCTCGCCGCCGTGCCGAGGGGCGTGGGATCGCCTTTTGTCGCGATATTGTCCTTGATTGAAATAGGCACGCCGTCGAGCGGGCCCTTCGGCTCGCCCTTCGCCCAACGCGCTTCCGACGCGCGCGCCTCGCTCAGCGCCCGCTCGGGCGTGAAAAGATAGGTCGCATGAATAAGCGGCTCGTAAGCCTCCACCCGTTTGATCACCGAAGTCATCGCTTCAACCGGCGAGAGTTCCCGCGCCCGGTAAGCAGCGAGCAACTCGAGCGCCGACATCCTGAATGGCTCTGTGCTCACCGCTTTCACCGTCCTCGCGTGTTGGGTCATTGCCATGCCATCGCCGAAAGATCATTGACGAAGACTGGCGCGTTCTTCCACAAGCCCTTGAGCTTCGCGTCGGCGACGGTCACGTTGGGCAACTGAAAGAGGAAGACATTGACGCTGTCCTCTGCGAGCTTCTTCTGCGCCTCGCCCAGCGCGGCCTTGTAAGCATCCAAGTTCGCCGCGGACGTCACCTTCTGATAGATCGCTTGGAACGCCGGGCTGTCATACTGGAAATAGTAGTTCGGGTTGGCGTAGATGCCGATGTCGAGCGGCTCCACGTGGCTAATGACGGTCAGGTCGTAGTTCTTTTCCTTGTAGACGCCGCTGAGCCACTGCGCCCACTCGACGTTCTCGATTTTGGCGTTGATCCCAACCTCCGCCAGCTGAGCGGCGACGATTTCTCCGCCCTGACGCGCGTAAGAAGGTGGAGGCAGAACAAAGCGGAGCTCGAGTGGTGTCGTGACGCCAGCCTCCTTGAGCAAGGTCTTCGCCTTCTCGGGATCGTGCGGATACATACCCGTAAGGTCCACGTAGCCCGGATCGTTCGGCGTGAGATGACTGCCGATCGGCGCGCCAAGTCCATCCATCGCGCCGTCGATGATCGCCTTGCGGTCGACCGCATAAGCGATCGCTCGGCGAACGCGCACATCATCGAGCGGCTTCTTCTTATTGTTCATGGCGACGATGGTCTTGCCCTCGGTGCCACCGATCAGCACCTGGAACCGCGGGTTGCTCTTGAACTGGTCGAGCGCCTGGTTGTTGGCGAAGCGTGGGAACGCGTCGACGTCGCCCGCCAGCATCGCCGCGACTGCGGCCGAAGGATCGGAAATAAAGCGGAAGTTCGCGTGGGCGATCGGGATCTTCGCGGCGTCGCGGTAGCCGTCCCATTTGTCGAGCGTGATCGACGAACCTTTCGTCCAGGAGGAGAGCTTGTAAGGTCCTGTGCCGACCGGGTTGGTGGCTGCGGTCGGCGCGCTCTTCTCATCCAGGATCACCGCGGTGTCGAGCCCCAGATGATAGAGCGCTTCGAAGCTCGGCTCCTTGAACTCGAGCGCCACCGTCATAGGGTCGGGCGTCTCGATCGATTCGATCGAGGCGAAGAAGGGCTTGTCCTTGTTCGTCGATTCCGCCGCGGCATAGCGCTCAAAGGAATATTTCACGTCCTTCGACGAGAACGGCTCGCCATCCTGAAACTTGACTCCCGGCTTGAGCGTGAAAGTCAGCGTCTTGAGGTCGGGTGAAAAAGTCCACTTGTCGGCCAGTAGCGGGCTGACCGAAAAATCCTGGTTGATCTTGGTCAAGCCTTCGAAGATGTTCAAGTGCGTGACTTCGCCGATCGCCGCCGCCGGCGCGCTGGTCGGATCGAGCCCTGGCGGCTCGAGCACCATACCGATCGTCACGCTGTCCTTAGCGATTGCGGTCCATGTGGACCCGCATAGAATGGCGACCAGAAGAAAGACGAATCGATAGAGGCCGCGCACCGAACGCTCCAGGGAAGGACCGGCCTCAACATACCATCCGCTGCGCTGCGAGCGTCAAGAAAGAAAAGTCCCCTGCCTCAATCCAGACAGGGGACTTCCTGGCCTCAGCTTGAAAGGTCGAAGCTCAGCTGGACTGCGCTCCGGAACCCGGGCTGGATCGGCGTTCAGCCATGAAGCGATCGAATTCTTCACGGTCCTTGGCGCGACGGATCGCGTCAACATATTCCGCAAACTCGCGCTGCGCCTCATCCAGCTTTCGGCGCTCTTCGTCGAGCCGAGCCAATTCCGCCGTTCGCCATTCGTCGAAAGCAGCGTTGCCGGAAGCGGAGTAGAAACGGTTTGCCCGCTTCATCGCGCCGCAACTCCACGAAGAATTGCCTGACATCATCTCGCGCGCATCCCGCCACTTGTTGGTCGCCAATGTCTGCAAATCCGGGCCGCCATTCCGGCTTTGCCAGAACTTATAACCGAGGACTGCAAGCCCTATCGGCCAAAAGACGATGAAGCCGAGAACCATCGCGATGATTTCAAACGCGGTCCAGCGCGAGCCGCCACGCCTCCAACGAGCGTTCGTCCAATCGCTCGAGCCAAATTCACGCGCCCCGTAGGCGCCCCCAAACGCATTATCAGCAGTGCCCATCGAGAGCCTCCGTGTCGGCTGAGCGGCGCCCGTGGGGCAAACTGCTCACGCGCGGTTGACATTGGAGGCCGCTAAGCTGCGCGCAAGAGCGGTTGGATGTAAAAAAGCATTACATTAATGTCAATGTCGCTGACCTAATCGAGCGGGAAGTGGCACGCGACCTTGCGGGTCGCGTCGCCGTTCGCCTTAAGGACTGGCGGCTCGGTGAGGCAGCGCGGACCGGCGAAGGCGCAGCGGATCGCGTAGGGGCAGCCATCGCTCCCTTGCGGCCCGCGGCTAAGAGTACGACGCTGAGGAAATCGGTGTGGCTCCGAAGGCGGGGGTGCGTGGGTTCCGGTCGGCTGATCGAGACGCGGTGTCGCATCGATGAGTTCCCGCGTGTAAGGGTGCGCCGGCTTGGCGAGCAAATCCGCGGTTTCTCCACGCTCGACGATGCGTCCCTTGTACATAACCGCTGTGACCGCGCAGATGTGCGCGACGACGGCGAGATCATGGCTGATCAGGAGAAAGGTCACGCCCGCTTCGCGCTCCAGATCACTCATGAGATTGAGGATCTGCGCCTGCACCGAAACATCAAGGGCCGACACGGGCTCGTCGGCAACCACGAGGCTTGGTCGAGTGATGAGCGCCCGCGCCATGGCGATGCGTTGGCGCTGGCCGCCAGAAAATTCATGCGGATACTTTGCGGTGTCGGACGCCTTGAGACCGACCGCCTCGAGCGCGCTTTCAACACGAGCACGACGCTCAACCTTGGTCGCGCCCCCTTGCGCCGCCAGCGGCTCGGCGACGATTCTTTCCACCCGCTGGCGTGGGTCGAGGGACCCATTCGGATCCTGGAAGACCATTTGCATATCGGCCCGCGCCGCCCTCAATTCCCGTCGGGGCATGTCGAACAGCGACCGCCCCAAAAGACGCACAGTGCCTGAGTCCGGCCGGTCGAGCGCGAGCGCGATACGCGCAAGCGTCGACTTGCCGGAACCCGATTCGCCGACCACGCCGAACGACCGGCCCCGCTCCATCGAGAAGCTTACGCCATCCAACGCCATGTGCGGCTTCTGGCGCGCAAACAAACCGGCGCGCCGCAAGCGATAGGTCTTGACCAGCAAAGAGACCTCGAGCAGCGGCGTTCCGCTCATCATAGAACCTCCCCCTTACGCGGCGGGCCGCACTTCGCGAGCACGATGACAGCGCGAAACATGCCCCTGCTCGAAGACGACCTCAGGGGGAGTCATCGTGCGGCAGACATCCGCAGTGAGGGCGCACCGACCAGCGAAAGGGCAGCCCACGCTCCTCCCGTCCCTGAGCGGCGCCGCACCGGGGATCGTTGCAAGGCGGGCGCCTCGCGGGGCGCCTGGCCGCGGGCGCGCCTCGAGCAACGCGAGGGTGTATGGGTTCCTTGGCTGATGCAGCACCGCTTGAACGGGACCGCTCTCCAAAATTGTCCCGGCGTACATCACGATGACGCGGTCGCAATGGCCGGCGATCACCGCGAGATCATGGCTGACGAGCAGCACCGCCATCTTAGCCTCTGAGCGCAGGCTGTCGATGAGAGCGAGAATGCGCGCCTGCACCGTGACATCGAGCGCCGTTGTCGGCTCGTCAGCAATAATCAAGCGCGGCGAACAGCCAATCGCCATCGCGATCATCGCGCGTTGCCGTTCGCCGCCGGAAAGCTCGAACGGATAGGATCCGACTGCGCGTCGCGGCTCGGCAAGCCCTACCCGCTCGAGCAACTCGACGGCGCGCGATTTCGCTTCGCCCTTGCTTAAGGCCCGATGAAGCATGAGCGGCTCGGCGACCTGAGCGCCGACGCGCCGCAGTGGGTTGAGAGCGGTCATCGGCTCCTGGAAGATCATGGCGATGCGATCGCCGCGCAATTTCTGCATTGCGTCTTCCGAAAGACCCGTCAGTTCCCGACCTTCGAAGCGGATCGAACCAGACACGCACGCGCCCTCGGGCGTTAGCGCCATCAGCGCGAGCGCGGTCATCGTCTTGCCGGAGCCAGACTCGCCGACCACGCCGAGGCTCTCACCCTCGTCAAGCGAAAACGACGTGCGCTCGACCACGCGCTGAAGTCCCGCCGGGTTCGGCAGATCTATGGTGAGGTCAGCGACTTCAAGCAGCATGAGATCAAGATGATTTCAGCGGATTCAGCGCCGTCCTCACAAGGTAGCCGGCGAGGCGCCAACCTCTCGCGCCGACTCCATCTTTTCAATCGTTTAGGCGCCATTTTCTGTCACTCGCTCCGGGGCGATCGCCCGTCGTTTGACTCGATGTGAGTGCATATACACGTAAAGCGCGGACCTGCGTGGGACCGTCCCCGCCACCGGCGCAACCAATCGCAGAGATTCACCGGTCGGGCCACTAGCTCCGGGCCTTCAGTTTCGGATCAAGCACGTCGCGCAATCCATCGCCGAGCAGATTGAGGCCGAGCACGCTCAGCGCAATTGCGATTCCCGGATAGAGCGCAAGCCTTGGCGCGTTGTAGAGAACGTTCTGAGCATCGGCGAGCATCTTGCCCCAAGAGGTCTCGGGCGGCTGCGCGCCGAGGCCGAGATATGAAAGCGCCGCCTCGGCCAAAATGGCGATTGCGAATTGGATGGTCGCCTGCACAATCAACGCCGGCGCAATATTGGGCAGCACGTGATCGATGGCGATGGCGACCGGCCCGCGCCCCGCGGCGCGGGCGGCGAGCGCATATTCGCGCGAGAGAACACTGTTAGCGGTGGCGCGCGTGAGCTTGCCTATGATCGGGACGTTGTAAACGCCGATAGCGACGATAGCGTTGACGACGCCGGGACCGAAGGTCGCCGTCAGCATGATTGCGAGCAGAAGCGCCGGAAACGCAAATACGACGTCGCTGAGTTTCATGAGTCCATCTTCAACGAGGCCCTTGGAAAAGGCAGCCACGAGGCCAAGAACACCGCCCAAAGCCAGCCCGATGCCGACCGCAATCACGCCGACCAGAATCGAGACGCGCGAGCCAGCCAGGATCTGCGAAGCGACGTCGCGTCCGAGATTATCGGTCCCGAACCAGTGAGCTGCAGAAGGGTGCGCGAGTTTGTGGGGGATGTCGATCGCGCTTGGCGGATAGGGCGTCCAAACGAGCGACAAGCCGGCCGCAGCGATCAGGGTCACGACAATGGTTGCGCCGAACCACAAGCTCGCGCCACCGCGAAAAGGAACCGGATTGGGTAAGGTCACGTGGCGGATGTCCTCAGCCTCGGATCGATCGCGGCGCAAACGATGTCAACGACGAAGTTCAGCGCCATGACGATGACAACCAGCAGCATCACACCGTTCTCAACAACCGGCGTGTCACGATTGGAGATTGATTGCAGCATCAGGCGGCCGAGACCTGGTAGGACGAATACGTTCTCGATCACGATAGCGCCCGCAATCAGGTTGGCGAACTGCAGTCCCATAATCGTAAGGATCGGCGTCAACGCGTTCGGCAGCGCGTGGCGCCAGAGCGCAGCGCGACGCGGGACGCCCTTGGCGCGCGCTGTGCGCATGAAGTCTTCGCTCAACGCCTCGATGACGGCCGACCGCGTCACGCGGGTTATGATCGCCGCCTGCACGACGCCAAGAGCGAGCGCAGGAAGGATCAACGCACCGAGCGCCCTCGCCGGCTGCCCCCAACCCGGAAATCCGCCCGCTGGAACGAGTCTCCACGTCACGGCGAACGTCAAAACCAACAAGATCGCAAGCCAGAAGTTCGGGACCGCAATGCCGACCTGGCTAAGCCCCATAACCATTGCATCGCCTGCGTGGCCACGCCGGCCCGCGGCATAGACGCCCGCAGCGAGTCCGATGATGGCGGCGAGGGTCATCGCCATCAGCGCAAGCGGAAGGCTGACCGCAAGGCTGGCGGCGATTAACGGAGCAATCGGCGAGCCATAGGCGTAAGAGACGCCGAGATCGCCATGCAGCGCTCCGACGATCCAGCGCTCATAACGGACAGGCGCCGGCAGGTCGAGGCCGAGCTTGTGCGAAAGCGCCGCGACCGCGTCAGACGTCGCGGTCGGCCCCAGCATGGTCTGCGCCGTGTCGCCCGGTAGGATTTGCATGAACACGAACACCACGATCGACGCAAGGAGGAGCGTCGCGAGAAATATGAGCATCCTTTGTCCGAGGTAGAGCAGCATCAATTCTGGCAAGGGTGTCGGGGTTGGCTAAGAACCGAGATTACAGCCGGAGCCTCCCTGTGACTCAAGCTTTCCACGAAGGGCTCGCCCGACAAGACGAAGTCAAAGCGACACAAGTCGTCTCCTCGCTCCGATAGGAGCCGCGCTGAGAAACGCCAGCCTTCGGTATTCGACAGAGCTGCTCACTGTAAAGCTTTGCAGACCGACAAACGCTCTCGAAGATGAAGGATGGAACTCGGGCAATCGACAGGAGGCTTCCGCCACGCTACGGAGCGTATCGCCACTGTGCGCAAACTCACGGGGCCGGGAGGGTATTTGAACACTCTTGTTTCGATCGTCGGCGGCGTCGGCCTTTTTCTTTTGGGCATGGCGGTGATGACCGACGGGCTGAAGGCGCTCGCCGGCACATCTATCAAGACGGTGTTGGAGAAGGCGGCGGCGACGCCGCTCTTGGGCACGTTCTGGGGCGCCGTGATCACGCTCATTGTGCAATCGTCCAGCGCGACCACGATGACCACGATCGGGCTTGTGAGCGCGGGGTTGCTCACCTTCCCGCAAGGTCTGAGCCTGGTCTTCGGCGCCAATATCGGCACAACCGGCACTGGCTGGCTGGTGGCGGCTTTCGGGGTGCGCATTTCGCTGACGGCCTGGGCGCTGCCGATCGTCTTCGTCGGCGCGCTCATGAAAGTGATCGGGCGCGGAAGGCTCGCGGCGGCTGGCGCCGCCATCGCGGGCTTCGCGCTGATCCTGGTCGGCTTGTCGACGCTGCAGGAGGGCATGGGCGGGCTGGCGGAGTCCTTGCACCCGTCGGACCTGCCCACGATCATGAACGCCTCGGGCGCAATCACGCTTGGCGGTCTCGCCAACGTGCTTCTGTTGGTCGTGATCGGGGCTGTGATGACGACCGTCATGCAATCGTCGACCGCCTCGATCGCGGTGACGCTCTCGGCGCTTCACGCCGGCGCCGTTGGGCTCGACCAGGGCTTAGCGCTTGTCATCGGGCAGAACATTGGCACGGCGACCTCCTCGGCCGTCGCCGCGATCGGCGCCTCAAGCACCGCCAAGCGCCTCGCCGTCGCCTATATCGCCTTCAAGCTCATCGCGGCGCTGATCGCGATCGCCCTCTTCCCGTTCGCGACGCCTGCGATCGTTCGCGCCGCGCAGGCCTTCGACGCCACGACCCTGCTCGCCTTTTATCACACGGCCTATAACGTCATCGGCGTCGGCGTGCTCTTGCCGCTGATGGGGCCGTTTACACGGGCGATCGAGCGCATTGTTCCTGAGCGCGGCTCGCCATTCACGAAATATCTCGATCCGGCCTCGCTTCGTTCGCCGATGGTCGCCGTCGAAGCTGTGCGGCGCGCGATCGGGCGCGTCCTTGAAACGCTTGGCCTTGCAGCGGCAAGTGCGCTCGAGGGTGCTGCCGGAGGCAAGCCAGCTCATCCTGTCCTCGATGAAACGACCTTGGCGCAAGCCTCGGACGGCGTGCGGCAAGCGACCGCTTTTCTCTCCAGATCCGACCCGCCGCCGTCTGAGGAAGGCCACGCCTGGTTCACGAGCACCGTGCACGCGCTGGATCACGCGAACCGGCTGGCCGATGCGATCGTCGCGCTCGCCAAGACGGGCGTCGCGGCCGACGGGCCGGAAGAGCAAAGAGCCGCCGCCTTGTGCGCGCAATCGATGCACGGCGCAGCCGGAATCGCTGCGCGTCTTGCTGTCGCCGCCGGACCGGCGCACGCCGCGGATGACGAACTGGCGCAGACGACGGCCGGCCAAGCGGGTGCGCCCGGCGACGTCGCCCAGAATATCGAGCGCGCCGCCAAGTCGCTCGCTGAACTTCGAGCTACGCATCGCAGGACCACCCTCGACAAGGTAGCCGCCGGCGAACTCACGGCGAATGAAGCGATGGCGCGCGTCGATGGCGTGGCGCTCATGAGCAGGCTTGCGCATCACGCCTGGCGCGCCGTCACGCATCTCGAGCGCGCCGCCGCTTTGCGCATGGAAATGGAACAATGACCGCGACAGAACAAACGGCCTGGCACTCGCTGAGCGCGGAAGAAACAGTCCACCGGCTGAAGAGCAACGCGACTGCAGGCCTCGATGACGCAGAAGCAAAGCGCCGTCAGGCGGAATACGGCCTCAACGTCTTGCCGACCGCGCAGAAGCGCGGACCGTTCATGCGGTTCCTGCAGCAATTCAACAACGTGCTTGTCTACGTGCTGATCGCCGCTGGCTTCATCAAACTGATGATGAACCTCTGGCTCGACGCGTCGATCATTCTCGGCGTCGTCATCATCAACGGCCTGCTCGGCTTCCTTCAGGAGGGACGCGCGGAGAAGTCGCTCGATTCCATCCGCAACATGCTCTCGGCGGAAGCAAGAACCCTGCGTGACGGGCAAACATCCATGATCCCGGCGGAGGCGCTCGCGCCGGGCGACATCGTGTTCCTCGAGTCCGGCGACAAGATCCCCGCCGACATTCGTCTTATCGACGTCAAGAATCTGCGCACGGAAGAAGCGGCGCTCACTGGCGAATCGGTTCCATCGGACAAATCGACTGCCCCCGTCTCGGACAAGGCGACCGTCGGCGATCGCGCGAGCATGGCCTATTCTGGAACGCTCGTCGTCTCCGGCCGGGCGAGCGGAATAGTCGTTGCGACGGGAAGCCAGACCGAACTCGGCCGCATCAATCAATTGCTGGCCGGCGTCAGCGCGCTCGAGACGCCGCTTCTCAAACAGATCAAGAAGTTCGGCTATGCGATCACGGTCATCATTCTGATCATCGGCGCGATCACCTTCGCCTTCGGGCATTTCGTTCGCGACATTCCGTTCGTCGAAATGTTCCAGGCGGTGACCGGCATCGCCGTGTCGATGATCCCCGAAGGATTGCCAGCGCTGATCACCATAACGCTTGCGATCGGCGTCCAGCGGATGGCCGCCCGCAACGCGATCGTGCGCCGCCTGCCCGCAGTGGAAACGCTAGGTTCCGTCGCCCGCATCTGCTCGGACAAGACGGGCACGCTGACGCTCATGGAGATGATGGTCGTGTCGGCCGTGACCGCGAGCGAGACGCTGAAGGTGACGGGCGACGGCTACGCAAACGAGGGACAAGTTGTCAAGGACGGCGCGCCGGTCGCCAAGAGCCCGACGCTCGAGCTTCTGGGCCGCGTCTCCGCGCTCTGCAACGACGCTGAGCTTCGCCAAGAGGCCGGCGTCTGGAAAGTGGAAGGCGATCCAACTGAAGGCGCGCTCTATCCGTTCGCCGCCAAACTGGGGACAGAGCGGCGGAAGGAGCAAGCCGAATATCCGCGCATCGACGTCATCCCGTTCGAATCCGAACATCGGTTCATGGCGACCTTGCACAAGACGCCCGAGGGGCGCGAGATCCTGCTCGTGAAAGGGGCCCCCGAGGCGATCCTCGATCATTGCGACCGGCAGCAGCAAGGCCCAGACGACGCCACGGAGCCGCTCGATCGCACCGCTTTCGAAAAGGCGTCGGACGTTCTCGCGGGACAAGGCGAACGCGTCTTGGCGTTGGCCTGGCTTTCCGATCCCGGCGTCAAGGCCGGAAGCCTGAGTCCGGCCGATCTGCCGAAGAATCTCGTTCTGCTCGGTCTCGTCGGCCTCCTCGATCCGCCGCGCAAGGAAGCGATCGAAGCGGTGAGGGAGTGCCACGATGGCGGCATCCGCGTGACGATGATCACCGGCGATCATAAGATCACGGCCGCGGCGATCGCCCAAATGCTCGGGATCGGCGACGGCAAGACGGCTGTCACCGGCGCCGAAGTCGAGCAGATGGATATGGCGACGCTTCAGGAGACTGTCGCCAAGGTTGACGTGTTCGCCCGCGCCAGCCCCGAGCACAAGCTGCGTCTCGTCAAGGCGATCCAGGCCAACAAGCAGGTGGTCGCGATGACCGGCGACGGCGTGAACGACGCGCCGGCATTGAAAAAAGCGGACATCGGTGTCGCCATGGGAATCAAGGGCACCGAGGTCACCAAGGAAGCGGCTGAAATGGTGCTGGCCGACGACAATTTCGCCTCGATCTCGGCCGCGGTGAAAGAAGGCCGCACCGTCTACAACAATATCGAGAAGGCGATCCTGTTCATGCTGCCGACCAATGTCGCGCAAGCGCTCGTCATTCTGGTCGCGATCTTCGTCGGCTTCACGACGCCGATCACTGCGCCACAAATCCTGTGGGTCAACATGGTGACATCGGTCGCGCTCGGGCTCGTGATCTCATTCGAGCCGCACGAACTCGACGTGATGCATCGGCCGCCTCGCGCCGTTCACCGACCCATTCTCGACGCTTTCGGCGCGTGGCGCGTCGTGTTTGTCGGCGCGTTACTGCTCGCCCTTACGCTTTGGGCGTTCTTTTGGATGAAGGCGCAAGGCGCTTCCGATCCGTTGGCGCGCACGGCCGCGGTCAACACCTTGGTCATCGGCCAGATTTTCTACCTCCTGAACAGCCGGTTCAAGGTCGACTCGTCGCTGTCGCCGATGGCCCATCTGGGAAACAAATATCTGCCGATGGGGATTGCTGCAGTCATTGTGTTGCAGCTTCTCTACACGTATGCGCCGCCGCTGCAATATGTGTTCGAGACCGAGGCCTTGCCGACCGACGTCTGGCCCTGGCTGTTGCTGGGCGGTTTAATCTTTTTCCTCGTCGTCGAAGGCGAAAAGGTCGTCATCCGCGCGACGCGCTCGCGTGAGGGGGCGGTTCAGGCGCAGCCGGCGTAGGGCCGCGCGCTCTCGAAATCGCGTTCGATCGTTTGTCCTTCGTGCATAAGCGGGATCCAGGGTAAGGTTGAGGACTGGCGTGGTCGCCCGCTTTCGCGGACACGACCAGCGGAGAAGGTTGGACGCGATGAAGCCTCGAATGCAGCCGTTTCTTCCGGCAACCTCGAATTTTGCCAACGGCAAGGACTCGCCGCGCGAATTTCTCGAGCGTTGCATCGTCC
>Ga0153954_1000935_pt1 | contig 18354 bp, 16 predicted proteins | sample TSFL038MetaG_FD_102277 | JGI IMG/M metagenome (GOLD analysis project Ga0153954, IMG submission 102277) | Attine ant fungus gardens microbial communities from Florida, USA - TSFL038 MetaG | ecosystem: Host-associated > Fungi > Mycelium > Unclassified | place: USA: Florida, Wekiwa Springs State... | reverse complement strand
GAACACCTGGCTCTTCTTGGTCGGGATCGTGGTGTTGCGGTCGATGATGCGGGTGAACACGCCGCCCAGCGTCTCGATGCCCAGCGACAGCGGGGTCACGTCGAGCAGCAGCACGTCCTTGACGTCGCCCTGCAGCACGCCGGCCTGGATCGCAGCGCCGATCGCGACGACCTCGTCCGGATTGACGCCCTTGTGCGGCTCCTTGCCGAACAACTGCTTCACGACTTCCTGGACCTTCGGCATGCGGGTCATGCCGCCGACCAGAACCACCTCGCCGATTTCGGCGGCGGTGAGGCCGGCATCCTTCAACGCCTTGCGGCAGGGCTCGATGGTCTTCTGAACGAGATCGTCAACCAGCGCCTCAAACTTGGCGCGGGTCAGCTTCATGGTCAGATGCTTCGGGCCGGTCTGGTCCGCCGTGATGAAGGGCAGGTTGATTTCGGTCTGGGTGGTCGACGACAGCTCGATCTTGGCCTTTTCAGCGGCCTCTTTCAGGCGCTGCAGGGCGAGCTTGTCGTTGCGCAGGTTGATGCCCTGCTCCTTCTGGAATTCGTCGGCAAGATAGCCGACCAGGCGCATGTCGAAATCCTCGCCGCCGAGGAAGGTGTCGCCATTGGTCGACTTCACCTCGAACACGCCGTCGCCGATCTCGAGAATCGAGACGTCGAAGGTGCCGCCGCCGAGGTCATAGACGGCGATGGTGCCGGCCTTCGACTTATCGAGGCCATAGGCCAGCGCGGCCGCGGTCGGCTCGTTGATGATGCGCAGCACTTCAAGGCCCGCGATCTTGCCGGCGTCCTTGGTCGCCTGGCGCTGGGCGTCGTTGAAGTAAGCGGGAACGGTAATGACGGCCTGATCGACCTTCTGGCCGAGATGGGCCTCCGCGGTCTCCTTCATCTTCTGCAGGATGAAGGCGGAGACCTGCGAGGGCGAATAGGTCTTGCCGTCGGCCTCGACCCAGGCGTCGCCGTTGGAGGCCTTGACGATCTTGTAGGGGACGAGCTTCTTGTCCTTCTCGACCATCGGGTCGTCGTAGCGGCGGCCGATCAGGCGCTTCACTGCGAAGAAGGTGCGCTCGGGGTTGGTCACGGCCTGGCGCTTGGCGGGCTGGCCGACCAGGCGCTCGCCATCATCGCTCAAAGCAACAATCGACGGCGTGGTGCGCATGCCCTCGGCGTTTTCGATGACTTTGGCGTTCTTGCCATCCATTACGGCGACGCACGAATTCGTGGTGCCGAGATCGATCCCAATGACCTTTCCCATGATCTCTATGTCCTTCCGTTTGCGGCAGGTTGGCTGGGCCCTGACGGCGCCCGATCCGAAACCCCCTTCAGATCAAATACTCGCGATATTGCGACGGTGAGCCTCATATAGGAGGGGGGCCCTAGCCCGCAAGGACCGGGCCGCAAGCTTGAAGCACGAAAAGCCGTGCCATTGAAAGATAATATCCGTCTTGCCGGGTGATTCAGGTCCGTCAGCTCGCCGTTAAGGAAATCGGCAAAGGACCCTGCAAGGGACCCGGCCGGGACCCAGGCTGCGGCGCTCTGCCCTGTTGCCCTGCGGACAAAACCGCTAAAAGCCAACCAACCGAAAGAGCTCCCGCAGTTGGCGGGAACGCTCAGGCCGATCGTTCGACGGCCCAACGCCAAACCAGATGGGTTCTTCATGAAGTGCTTCCGACACCTGACCGCGGTTGCATTGCTGGTCGCCGCCATACGGCCCGCTTTCGCCGCCGACGTGACTTATCCGCCCGGGGTTCGCGTGGGGCTGGCGCCGCTGGTCGGCCTGATCCGCGCCAAAACCTTCACCGGCTTTGAGTCCGAGGATCAGTCGGTCAAGGTGCTGGTGGCGGAGCTGCCGGCGGACGCCTACAAGGAGGTCAAGACCGCACTGTCGACCAATCCGGTGGCCCCGAACGGCTCCACGCCGCAGACGATCGAAACCTCGGCGGGCACGGCCTATTACACCGTCGAGACTGCCAAGGACGCCAACGGCCCGGTACGGCGCTATTCGATGATGCTGCCTGGCGGCACCTTCTCCGGCTATGTCGCGGTGCAGGTTCCCGAGAAGGCAGGCAAGATCTATTCTGACGACGCCGTTCGCCAGATGTTTGCATCGGCCGCCGTGCGCAAGGAAGTACCGGTCGACGAGCAGCTCGGAATGATGCCGTTCAAGCTCTCCGAGATGAGCAATTTCAAGAATGTCCGCACGCTGGCACCAGGCGCTGCGCTGGTGCTTGCCGATGGTGATGAGGCCACCGGCTTCGAGCCGGCCCCCTACATGGTGATCGGCGTCCTTGGAGCGACCCCGCCGGAGCCCGATGATCGCGGGCGCTTCGCGCAGCAAGCGGCGACGCAGATCCCGGGCATACGCGAAGCGCGGATCACCATGTCCGAACCGATCCGGATCGATGGCATGCCCGCTTATGAGACGCGGATTGACGCGACCAGCGGCAAGGACAATACGCTCGTGACCATCGTGCAGTGGCTGCGGTTCGGCGGACCGAACATGCTGCGCATCATCGGCAGCGCGCCGCGCGACCAGTGGTCGAGCGCCTTTCCGCGTTTCCGCGCCGTACGCGACGGCATCCAGCCGCGTGGTTGAGCTCCTCATCCCTTGAAATGCGCAGGCGCGCTGCTCAGGATGAGGAAATCAACAACCGTCGGAATGGATGACGCGGCTTACGCCGCGTTGTTCGGCTCGTTGCCGTTCGCAGCGGCAGGCGCGGCCTTGGCGCCGCCCTTGGAGACGCCGACCAGCGCCGGCCGCAGCACGCGTTCGCCGATCATGTAGCCGGCCTGTACGACCTGGACCACCGTGCCCGATGGCACCGACGGATCGGGAACCTCGTACATGGCCTGCTGGAAGTTCGGATCGAATTTCTCGCCGGTTGGATCGAATTTCTTGACGCCGTTCTTCTCGAGCGCATTGAGCAGCGAGCGCTCCGTGAGTTCGACGCCCTCGATCAGTGCCTTCAGACCGGCGTCGGCCGCCGCACGGGCTTCGACCGGAACCGCGTCGAGCGCGCGCTGCAGATTGTCGGCAATCTCCAGCACGTCGCGGGCAAAGCCGGTGATGCCGTAGGTCTTCGCATCGGCGACTTCACGTCGCGTACGCTGACGCAGGTTCTCCATCTCGGCCAGCGTACGCAGCATCTTGTCCCGCGCTTCCGCGACTTCCTTGGTCAGCATCTCGACCGATCCCGGCTCGGGATCGTCGGGCATGATGTAGGGCTTTGAAACCACGGGCTCGCTGGCCTGCGCCGGGTCCGCCGGATCTTTCTTCTGCAGGTCGGGATCGGTCATGGCTTTGCTTCTCGAAACTCGGGCTGAAACGGATGGCACGTTGTGATGTGCGCCATATCGTGCTTTGGGCGGCGAAAATCAAGCGCTCATGATTCCGATGCCCGAGAGGAGAAACGACGGGAAAAAACGAGGGGTCAGCCGCTCAAGAGCCGGCTGACGATGCGCGCGGCATAGTCCACCGTCGGGATCACGCGGGCATAGTTGAGCCGGGTCGGCCCGATCACGCCGAGAACGCCGACAATCCGCCCAGCAGCGTCGCTATAGGGCGTCACAATGGTGGAAGAGCCCGACAGCGAGAACAGCTTGTTCTCGGAACCGATGAAAATCCGCACGCCCTCGGCGTGCTCGGCGCGACCGAGCAGATCGATCACGCCGCGCTTGGTCTCGAGATCGTCGAACAGCGACTTCACCCGCTCCAGATCCTCCAGCGCGTGCAGATCTTCCAGCAGATTGGCGTGCCCACGCACGATCAACTGCCGGTCCTCGCTGTTGCCGCCGGACCAGCTGGCGATTCCGGCCGCGATGATCTTCTGGGTGAGCTGATCGATCTCGGCGCGATCCTGGGCGAGCGCGGTTTCGAGCTCAAGCCGCGCTTCGGCGAGCGTCCGTCCCCGGATTCGGGCATTGAGGAAGTTGCTGGCCTCGGTCAAGGCGGAGGAGGGCACGCCGAGCGGCAAGGTCAGCACACGGTTCTCGACCTGACCGTCCTCGCCGACGAGCACCACCAGCGCCTTTTCCGGTTCCAGGCGCACGAATTCGATGTGCTTCAGCCGCGAATTGGATTTCGCCGTCAAAACCACCGCCGCTGCGCGCGTGAGGCCGGACAGGCGGGTCAGCGCTTCGCCGAGGGCTGCCTCTACCGACTGCGCGCGGCCGACAGAGGCGAGCTGGCTCTGGATCGACTGCCGTTCGGCTTCGGTGAGGTCGCCCATCTGCATCAAGGCGTCGACAAAGAAGCGCAGGCCGAGTTCGGTCGGCAGCCGGCCGGCCGAGGTATGCGGCGCATAGATCAGGCCGAGCTGTTCCAGATCGGCCATCACGTTCCGCACCGAGGCCGGCGACAACGGAACAGCGATCAGCCGTGAAATGTTCCGCGAACCGACGGGCTCGCCGGTCGCGAGATAACTTTCCACGATTTGGCGAAAAATATCGCGCGAACGCTCGTTGAGCTGGGCAAGCCCTGCATACGGCGTGATCAGGCCGATCGGATCGTGATGGGCCACTTCTAGCTCCTTTTAACCCCGCTAATTTGTCGATCTCTCGGGCTTGTGACAAGCACCCATTATCGGACCGAAAAAGCAGGGTTAAGGGCCTTGCCGCCCTGCTCTTGCGCTCCTACAAGCTGCCGCGAACACAAACTTGCCTGATTTGCTGGAGGATTCCATGCGGCCAAGCCGCCGTGCCCCCGATGAGTTGCGTGCCGTGACGCTGGAACGCGGGGTGGTCAAATATGCCGAAGGGTCCTGCCTGGTGAAATTCGGCGATACCCATGTGCTGGTGACGGCCACGCTCGAGGAGCGGCTGCCGCCCTGGCTCAAAGGACAGGGCCGCGGCTGGGTCACGGCCGAATATGGCATGCTGCCGCGCGCCACGCTGGAACGCACACGCCGGGAGGCGTCCGCCGGCAAGCAGGGCGGACGCACGGTCGAAATCCAGCGCCTGATCGGCCGTTCGCTGCGCGCGACCATCGATCTCGAGGCACTCGGCGAGCGCCAGATCACGGTGGACTGCGACGTGCTGCAGGCCGATGGCGGCACCCGGACGGCCTCGATCACCGGCGCCTGGGTCGCGCTGGCGGACTGCCTCAACTGGATGAAGGCGCGCAACATGATCAAGGCCAACGTGCTGCGCGACAACGTCGCCGCGATTTCCTGCGGCATCTATCAGGGCACGCCGGTGCTCGATCTCGACTACGCCGAGGATTCGGAAGCCGAGACCGACGCCAATTTCGTCATGACCGGTGACGGCCGCATTGTCGAGGTGCAGGGGACGGCGGAAAAGACGCCGTTCACGCAGGAGGAATTTCTGGCGCTGATCGCGCTGGCCAAGAAGGGGGTTGCGCGTCTGGTGGACCTGCAGAAGCTGGCGGTCAGCTAAATGCACCGTCGCATCGAAGGCAAGCTCGTCATCGCGACCCACAATCCCGGCAAGCTCGCCGAGATGCGCGAACTGCTCGGGCCCTATGGCATCGAAGCGGTGTCGGCCGGTGAGCTCGGGCTTGGCGAGCCCGAGGAGACCGGCAAGACCTTTGAGGCCAACGCGCGCATCAAGGCGGTCGCGGCCGCACAGGCGGCGAAACTGCCGGCGTTCGCCGATGATTCCGGTCTCGTGGTCGACGCGCTGGACGGCGCGCCCGGAATTTACAGCGCCCGGTGGGCCGGTCCGAACAAGGATTTCAACGAGGCAATGGCTCGGATCGAGCGGCTGTTGCAGGAACGTGGCGCGACGATGCCGGAAAAGCGCACAGCGCACTTCGTGTCCGCGCTTTGCGTCGCTTGGCCCGATGATCACCTGGAAGAGGTCGAGGCTCGCGCAGCCGGCACGCTGGTCTGGCCGCCGCGGGGAACAGCCGGCTTCGGCTACGATCCGATGTTCATGCCCGACAGCTTTGAGCGTACCTTCGGCGAAATGACCAGCATCGAAAAACACGGCCTGCCGCCGCTCGGCCTCGGTCTCTCGCACCGCGCCCGTGCGTTCGTGAAGCTAGCGGAGATCTGCCTTGAGCGGCGCTGACAGCCCACTCCCTGACCTTCCTCTGCAAGCGGGAGAGGGAGAAGGTGCATTCGGCGTCTATGTGCACTGGCCGTTTTGCCTGTCGAAATGCCCCTATTGCGACTTCAACAGCCATGTCCGCCATGCCGCGATCGACGAGGAGCGGTTTGCGCGGGCCTTTGCGCGCGAAATCGAAACCACGGCCGCGCGGGTCCCGGGGCGACAGGTCAGCTCGATTTTTCTCGGCGGCGGCACGCCGTCGCTCATGAAGCCCGAGACCGTCGGCGCGGTCCTCGATGCGATCGGCAGGCATTGGCGGGTAGCATCCGATGTCGAGGTCACGCTGGAGGCGAATCCAACCAGCGTCGAGGCCACGCGCTTCGCCGGTTATCGCGCCGCGGGCGTCAACCGCGTCTCGCTCGGCGTGCAGGCGCTCAACGATGCGTCGCTGAAAGAACTTGGGAGGCTGCATACGGCGCGCGAAGCGCTCGATGCGGTCGCTATCGCGCGAAAATCCTTCAAGCGCTATTCGTTCGACCTGATCTACGCCCGACCGGCGCAGTCGCCCGCGATGTGGGCGGAGGAACTGGCGCTCGCGATCGGAGAGGCCGCCGAACATCTGTCGCTCTATCAGCTCACGATCGAGGAGGGCACGCCGTTCTTCGGGCTGCATGCCGCGGGCAAACTGAAGACGCCGGACGAGGCGACGGCGCGCACACTCTATGACGTCACACAGGACGTCTGCGCCAAGCATGGACTGCCGGCCTACGAGATTTCCAATCACGCCCGCCAGGGCGCGGAGTGCCGGCACAATCTCATCTATTGGCGCGGCGAGGAATATGCCGGCATCGGCCCCGGCGCGCATGGCCGTCTCGATATCGGAGGAGACCGGCACGCGACCGCGACGGAGAGACGTCCGGAAGCCTGGCTGATGCGGGTCGAAGCGAACGGCCACGGCGTCATCAACGACGACGTGCTCAACCGCGAAGAGCGCGCCGATGAATTTCTGCTGATGGGGTTGCGCCTTGCGGAAGGCATCGATCCCAGACGTTACGCCGCGCTGTCAGGGCGCAAGCTCGACGCGCGCCGGATTGCGGTCCTGCGCGAGGAAGGCGCAATCACGGTCGATGCCGATGGCAAGCTCCGGGTGACACAAGCGGGATTTCCCGTGCTGGATGCGGTCGTCGCGGATTTGGCCGCCTGATTCGGGCCATCGTCCCGGCCATGCGGGCGGGGCGGAGAGCGAGCTACGCCGCAAAGCTCTTCGGTGAACCCGCGACCGGTACGCCGCCGCCATTGCCGACCCGCATGACCGCAAGCCCGCGTTCATTGGTGCCGTCAGGACGGAAGCGGAACAATCCATCAATGCCGGCAAAGCCTGAGGGGCTTTGCAGCACATCCGGCGCGAAGCGCTGCGGCCCCTGTGTCCGCGCCAGCGCCGCAACCAGCGCCACCGCATCATAGGCTAACGTCGCGGTGCGCACCGGCTCGCCGCCGTAGCGCGTGCGATAGCGGCCGGAGAAAGCGCGGAAGCCTGCGGGATCGGGCGCAGCATAAAGGCCGCCCTGCAGATTCGGGCTCGCGAACACCCGCGGATTGTCCCACAGCCCGGTGCCGAGCAGTTGAATATTGCGCAGATTTGCCCCCGCCGACGTCAGCGCATCGGCCGCCGCCACGACGGAATCCCCGTCATCGGCGAGCAGCAGCGCATCGGCCTGTCCGAGCGTTTGCGCCACATTCCGCGCAGCCGTGGCACGATCGGCGCCATATTTCTCGAAGCCGACAACGCGCCCGCCGCGGCGGCTCACCGCGGTCTTGAACGCAGCCTCGACGACATTGCCATAGGCATTGTCCGGCAGCAGGGCCGCGAACGACTTTTTGCCGATGCTCGCGGAATATTCGACGATGCGATTGACGTCGGACTCAGGCAGGAAGCTCAAAAGATAGACGCCGCGGCCGGCAATGCTCGAATCGGTCGAGAACGCGATCACGGAAATGCTGCGCGAGCGCGTCACCTGGGCCACCGAGGGCACCGACAGCGCAAAAAGCGGGCCGAGAACGATCTCGGCACCCTCATCGACCGCCTGCTGTGCGCCCTGTTGCGCGCCCTGCGGGCTGCCGGCGTCGTCCTTGATCAGGAGCTGGATGTTGGGGTTCTGGAACTCTGCCAGCGCCATCTCCGCTGCATTCTTCATCGACTGCGCCGCGACCCCGGCATTGCCGGAGGCCGACAGCGGCAGGATCAGCCCGACCTTGACCTGTCCGTTGCCGATCGCGGTCGGCTGCTGGGCCGGGCCGGCCGGTGCCGGCGGCGCCTCCGAGCCCGCAAACGGATTGGAGAATTGGCTGAAGCTCTGCTGGACGCTCGAACATGCCGAAAGCAGGGGAGCACCGAGCAGCAGGCCGATCGCCATTCGCCGGGTCGCGGTCACCTGTCGCGGACCGGCAGGGTCAGAACCGGTGGCATCAGAACCGGTGGGATCAGTCTTGGGTTGGTACGGGCCCACCATTGCATCTCTTCGCTTGCCCGGCCGCGACCGGGGTTCCCTCCAATGAAGGATTGGAAGGAGGATTCAGACATATTGTCGGCGAATAGTTAACCAAAACAAAAGCATTATACCTTCGCCGCCGGCTGCATAGGGGCGGCTTCCTTGCCGCTCCACGCCACCCACATAGCCCCGGCTCGACCGGATCTTGCGATAGTGGCGCCGGGGCTATGTCCCCTCTAAGTTAGGCATTATGCGCGCAAAAGCAGCCCCCATAAACACCGAAGGCGGTGCGGAACCCGCTCCCCGCAGCTTTACCGCCGGCGGTCATGTCTTCACCGCACCCAGGGTGGCAAGGGGGCTTCATCTTGTCGCAACCCCGATCGGCAATCTCCGCGACATTACCTTGCGCGCGCTGGAAACGCTGGCCGGCGTCGACGTCATCGCCTGCGAGGATACCCGCATCACCAGGCGGCTGACGGAACGCTACGGCATCAGCGCCGAGCTCACGCCCTATCATGAGCACAATGCTGCGACCGCGCGGCCGAAACTTCTGGAACTGCTGGGGCAGGGCGCATCCATGGCGCTGGTCTCGGATGCCGGCACGCCCTTGATTTCTGATCCGGGCTTCAAGCTGGTGCGCGAGGCCTGCGCCGCCGGTCACGCCGTGGTCGCGCTGCCGGGGCCTTCGTCAGTGCTGGCGGCGCTGTCGGTCGCGGCGTTGCCGACCGATCGATTCTTCTTCGAAGGTTTTCTGCCGGCGAAGGAAGGCGCGCGCCGCACCCGGATCGCCGAGCTCGCACGGATCGATGCGACACTCGTCATGTTCGAATCCGGCAACCGCGTGCAGGACACGCTGCGCGATCTCGCTGATGTCATGGGCACGCGCGACGGAGCGATCTGCCGCGAGCTGACCAAGCTGCATGAAGACGTTTTGCGCGGCCCGCTAGCCGGCCTCAAGGACAATGCCGACCAACTCGAGACCCGCGGCGAATTCGTGCTGGTGATCGGCCCGCCTGCGGCCGACGCAGACAAGCTGACCGCCGAGGCGCTGGACGATCTGCTGCGCGAGCAGCTTCCGCAGCACAGCGTCAAGGATGCGGTCGCGCATGCGGTCGCGCTGTCCGGGCGGCCGCGCCGCGAGGTCTATGCCCGCGCGCTGGAATTGGCCAAGCACCTCAAGGACGGCCATGGCCAAGACTGATGGCTCGGCGCCCAAGAAAGCCGCGTCTCCGGAGCGCGTCGCCGCGTTCCAGACCGGGCTTTCCGCGGAAAGCCGTGCCGCCGCCTTCCTGATGGCGAAGGGCTATCGCATTCTCGCCAGGCGCTTCCGTACGTCGTATGGCGAGATCGACCTGGTTGGGAAACGGCGCAATCTGATCGCCTTTGTCGAGGTCAAGGCCCGCGCGACGCTGGACGACGCTGCCTTTGCGGTGACACCGCACCAGCAGGCCCGCATCATCAATGCGGCGCAGGTCTGGTTGGCGACGCATCCCGAATATGCCGAATTCGAGTTGCGGTTTGACGCAATCCTGATTGCGCCACGACGCCTGCCGCGCCATCTGTTAGCAGCCTTCGACGCCACGCCTTAAGCTTCCCTCCAGAAGATTTCACTCCAGAGACTGGGCCTTTCCATGAAATTGAACGTCGCTGTCCAGATGGACCCTATCGCGCGCATCAATATCCGCGGCGATTCCACCTTTGCACTGTTGCTGGAGGCGCAGAAGCGGGGCCATGGCCTGTCGTATTATACGCCGGACAAGCTCTCGCTGGTCGGCGGCGACCTGTTCGCCCCGATCCAGCTTCTCACGGTGCGCGACGAACCCGGCAATCACTTCACCCTCGGCGAGCCCAGGCGTGAGCCATTGGCCGCCTTCGACGTGGTGCTGTTGCGCCAGGACCCGCCGTTCGACCTCGCCTACATCACCTCGACGCATTTGCTCGAGCGCATCCATCCGAAGACGCTGGTGGTGAACGATCCGGCCAGCGTACGCAACGCGCCGGAAAAGCTATTCGTGATGGATTTCCCGCAGCTGATGCCGCCGACGCTGATCTCCCGCGATCTCGACGAGATCAACGCTTTCCGTGACACCCATGGCGCCGTGGTGATGAAGCCGCTGCACGGCCATGGCGGTGCGGCGGTGTTTCGCATCATGCCGCAGGACATGAATTTCGGCTCGCTGTTCGACATGTTCTCGGTGACGTTCAAGGAGCCCTGGGTGATCCAGCGCTTCCTCCCTAACGTCAAGAACGGCGACAAGCGCATCATCCTGGTCGATGGCGAGTTCGCCGGCGCGGTCAACCGCGTGCCGGCCGTGGACGATCTGCGCTCCAACATGGTGCGCGGTGGCGCGGCACAGGCAACCGACCTCACGCCGCGCGAACGCGAAATCTGCAATACGCTCGGGCCGGAATTGAAGAAGCGCGGCCTGATCTTTGTCGGCATCGACGTCATCGACGACAATCTGACCGAGATCAACGTGACCTCGCCGACCGGCATACGCGCGGTCGCGCGGCTTGGCGGGCCGGATATCGCGGCAAAAATCTGGGACACGATCGAGCGCAAGAGAAGCTAACGCATGATCCGGACCCGAAGGGCCGCATTAGCGCAAAGCGTGTAGCGGTTTTTCTCCGCGCAAACAAGAAGCCAAAGCGCGATGACGATTCATCCTGAAATCATCGCGCTTGAGGCGCGTGGATAGCGCATGAAACGCGAATAACACGTGGGCAAGGATCCGCAGCTTTCGGATATTGCCTCCGGTCATTCCGAGTCAGCCGCTCAAGTGGATTAACCTAGTGTCAACTGTAACTTGTCCGCGATCTCCGGCAAATAGGCCGCGGCTGGTCGCGCCTGATGACCCGGCCGGATTGCAGCCGCTCCAAAGTCCAACCTTTCTTTTCCTGTCACGGGCGATATCGCGTCCCGCGGATCGCTGCGGGCTATCGCTGTCGATCGGTCGAGACACGGAGATTCACGCCGCGGACGATAACGTCCCATTCACCATGAGGATGAATCGCTCAACTACAACGGTGCATCGAGACCGCGCCTCAAGTCGGCTTATACCTTTGCTGCTTAGTTCTGCTCTTGGGAGAGGGTACCCAACCAGCCTTCGGGCGAGAGCAGATAGTAAAGCGTATGTATACCGCCCGGATTGTCGTCCTCATCATCGCGCTTGGCGCAGGCGGCGTTGCCGCCTACCTTGCGAGCGGGACCGACAATAAGCCCGCTGCGCCGGTCCAGCCGGTCGCGCAACTCGAAACCGTCGACGTCCTCGTCGCCAAATCCGATATCGGCCTCGGCCAGACCACCAAGCCGGATGATCTGCAGTGGCAGACCTGGCCGAAAGGCGCGGCGAGCGGCTTCTTCATCAAGCGCAACGAACGTCCTGACGCCGTCACCCAGATCGCCGGCTCGATTGCACGCACGCCTATCATGGCGGGTGAGCCGATCCGGGAGCAGAAGCTGGTGAAGGCCGGTGACTCGGGCTTCATGGCGGCGATCCTGCCGACGGGTATGCGCGCCGTCTCCACCGAAATCTCGCCCGAGACCGGCGCCGGCGGCTTCATCCTCCCGAACGACCGCGTCGACGTGATCCTCACCCGGCGCGTCAAGAACGTGGAGCATCCGACCCAGCCCGATGTTGTTCTCTCCTCGGTGATCCTGCCTGGCATCCGCGTGCTCGCGATCGATCAGGCGCCGAAGGAAAGGGAGGGCCAGAACACGGTGGTCGGCAAGACCGTGACGCTGGAATTGAAACCCGAGCAGATTCCAACTCTCACCTCCGCGCGCCAGTCCGGCACGCTGTCGCTGGCGCTGCGCAGCATCACGGACGCCAGGACGGTGGAAAACAATCCGCTTGAAGAAACCAAGAAGGATGCCGTGGGCATCGACGTCGTCCGCTACGGCGTCGCCAGCCGCGCGACGGCACAGAAGTGACCGAAGGATACCGTCATGAAATCCAGGGCGAATGAGCCGACAATTCCCGTATTCCGCGCCCTGACGCTTTCAGCGATTGCGGCCCTCATGCTTCAGCTCGGGCCCTCGCAAGCTGCGGAAGAGCCGCATCCCGCGCCGCCCGCCACGACCAGCGCAGCGCCGGCGGCGAGCGCATCGCCTGCGTTGGCAAGCGAACCGCAGGCGACGACAATCACTCCGTCGATCACTTCAAGTGTCCCCGTACGAACCCGCTTTCTTCCGCTCGGCGTCGGCAAATCAGTCGTCATCGATCTGCCGCGTGACGTGAAGGACGTGCTGGTCGCAGATCCCAAGATCGCCAATGCCGTGATCCGCTCTTCCCAGCGCGCCTATATCATCGGCACCGGCATCGGCCAGACCAACGTGGTGTTCTTCGACGCCGATGGCCAGCAGGTGGCGAGCTACGACATTGCGATCAAGCGCGATCTCAATGGCATTCGCTCCGCGTTGCACCAGACGGTGCCGGGCGTCCAGATCGAAGGCGTCGGCGACGGCGTGGTGCTGACCGGCTCGGTATCGAGCCCGGTCGAGGCCCAACAGGCGGGCGACGTCGCCGCACGGCTCGTGGGCGGCGCCGACAAGGTCGTCAACAGCATCGTGGTGAAGGGCCGCGATCAGGTCATGCTGAAGGTCACCGTTGCGGAAGTCCGGCGCGACATCATCAAGCAGATGGGCGTCGATCTCAGCGCCAGCATGAACTATGGCACCGCAGTCGTGAACTTCAACAACACCAATCCGTTCACCGCAAACAGCGGGCCAATCGTTCCCAACAACGGTCTGGCCGCGGCCGCCATCAACAAGGGTCTGCCCACGGTAACCGCCACCATGCGCGCGATGGAAAGTGCCGGTCTCGTGCGTACCCTGGCGGAGCCGAATCTGACGGCGATCTCCGGCGAATCCGCGACATTCATTTCAGGCGGTGAATTTCCGGTTCCGACAGGTGTGACCTGTCAAACCAGCGCATCGGGTGCGATCGGGAATTGCGTTCAGACCGTCAGCTTCAAGAAATTCGGCATTTCGCTCAACTTTACGCCCGTCGTTCTGAGCGAGGGACGGATCAGCCTGCGGGTGATGACCGAGGTGTCGGAAATCTCGACCGAAAACGCGTTGCAGGGCGGCGTCGGCGGAACGACCATTCCCTCGATCAAGACGCGCCGTGCCGAAACCACGCTCGAAATCCCATCCGGCGGCTCCATGGCGATGGCAGGCCTTATCCAGGAGCAGACAAAGCAAGCCGTCAATGGGTTGCCCGGCGTCGACCAGTTGCCGGTCCTGGGGGCGCTTTTCCGGAGTCAGGACTACGTCAACAACGAGACCGAGCTGATGGTCATGGTGACGCCCTACGTGGTGCGGTCGGTGGCTCAGAAAGAGCTGTCACGTCCCGATGACGGGTTCGCGTCCGCCTCGGATTCGCAATCGACATTGCTCGCCCGCATGAACCGGATTTACGGCATCGCGGCTCGCATGGATCCGGTGACCGGCCGGCAGAGCAATTTTGGCTTCTTCATTGACTGAGACGGCGTAAACGGGGGGACACAACGATGACGAACGGATTATCGATCGGACGCCGTCGCAACCTGCGCCTGTCCGGAACGTTGATTGGGCTCTCCACGGCCCTGGGCGCCTGCAGCTACGCGCCCGATGCCATCATCACCGGCGGCGTACCCGATGACTATCGCCTGCGTCACCCGATCGCGATCACGGAAGCCAACCGCTCGCTGGTCGTTTTTGTCGGCCACGGCCGCAGTGGCCTCACCGCCTCGCAGCGCGACGATATCATCGGATTGGCGCGAACCTGGGTTCGCGAAGGCACTGGCGCGATCGTCGTCGACGTCCCCGTCGATACGCCGAACGCCAGGGCTGCGGCAGCGACGTCAGGCCAAGTCCGCTCGGTGCTGATGGCCGGTGGCGTGCCGTCAAGCGGCATCACGTTGCAGCATTATCATCCCGTCGATCCGCAAACGCTGGCGCCGATCAAGCTGAACTATACAAAGATCGCGGCCACGGCCGGCCCATGCGGCATGTGGCCGGAGGATCTTGGTCCGGCGCTCGCCAACCCGAGCTACAACGAGAACAAGCCATTCTACAATCTCGGCTGCGCGACGCAGCGTAACCTGGCAGCCATGATCGACAATCCGTCCGATCTCGTGCAACCGCGGTCCGAGACGCCTGCTTATACGATGCGACGAAACGAAGCGTTCGAGAAATATCGCAAGGGCGAACCGACCGCGACTCAATATCCTGACGGCGAAAAGGCCAAGCTCAGCGACGCAGGCAAGTAATGAGCGAATCCGAGAAGAAAATCGACGCAGCGTCAGACCTCCCACCGCCGCATGCCAACGACTATATCGCGGCGGCGCCGCGCATTTCGGTACAGGCTTTTTGCGAGACGGACGCCACCGCGGCCGCCGTGCGAGCGGCCGGCGAGGACCGCCGGCTCGGCAAGGCGCATTTGACGGTCAAGATGGGCGGCATGGCGGCTGCGGTCGAAGCCTACCACAATGCGCCGACGCCGAATGTGATCCTGCTGGAGAGCGGCGGCCAAAGCGACCTGCTGGCCTCGCTCGACGATCTCGCTACCGTCTGCGATCCCGGGACCCGCGTGATCGTGATCGGCAGCGATGAAGTGCCCTATCGCGAGCTGGTGCGGCGCGGTGTCAATGATTTCGTCGTCGGGCCGGTTGAGCCGCTCGATGTCGTGCGGTCGATCTGCAGCCTGTTCGGCGCCTCCGAGACCGTGACGGTCGGCCGGGTCATCGCGGTGGTCGGTGCCAAGGGTGGCGTCGGCGCCTCCACTGTCGCGCACAACGTAGCTTGGGCGATCGCGCGCAATCTCAAGCTGGACTCGGTCGTCATCGATCTCGACCTGGCCTTCGGCACCGCCGGTCTCGATTACAATCAGGACCCGGCGCAGGGCCTCGCCAATGCGGTGTTCCAGCCCGATCGGCCGGACAGCGCATTCATCGACCGCCTGCTGGCGAAATGCACCGATCATCTCAGCCTGCTGGCGGCGCCAGCGACGCTCGAGCAGGTCTATGATTTCGGCGCCAACGCCTTCGATGCGATCTTCGATACGCTGCGGCTGACGACGCCCTGCATCGTGCTCGACATTCCGCACCAATGGACGGCATGGACTCGGCGCGCGCTCGAGAGCGCGGATGACATCCTGATCATCGCCGAGCCGGATCTCGCCAATCTGCGCAACGCCAAGAACATGCTAAGCGTGCTGAAGGCGTCGCGTCCCAACGACCGGCCGCCGTTATTCTGCCTCAACCAGGTCGGCATGCCGAAACGGCCGGAGATCGACCGGCGCAGCTTTGCCAAGACGCTCGAGAGCCAGCCGGTTGCGGTCATTCCCTTTGATTCGCGGTTGTTCGGCACCGCCGCCAACAACGGCCAAATGATCGCGGAGCTTTCCGCAAATCACCGCGTGAGCAAGATGTTCATGGAGATCGCGCGGAAGCTGACCGGCCATAGCGAGGTCAGGAAGCCAAGGGGGTCGCTGCTGACTCCGATCAAACAGGTGGCAAGGCGTCTGGTGGCCAGGGGCGGTTAGCGCCCTCGGGAAGAGCGCCGCGTCCGTCGCATCTCAATTGCGGCGGATCTTGGCACCGTCCGATGTGCGGCTGTCGGAGGCCGCCGACTTCTTCGAGAGCAATCGCTTCAACTCGGCGACCTTTGCCGTTGCGTCGTCGGGCGGCAGGTCGGCCTTCACGATACCTTCCGCCTCGTCGATGCGTCCCTCGAGACCCAGCACGACGGCCAGGTTCATGCGCACGCGTGGATCCTTCTCCTGAAGGCTATGGGCGCGACGCAAGGTTTCCTCCGCTTTGGGGAGATCCTTGGAGAGCATATAGGAGAGACCCAGATTGGACAGGACCGAGGGCTCATCCGGCACGATCTTCAGGGCGTTCGAGTAATATTGCCGGGCTTCCTCGAAGCGGCCCATCTGATCCAGCACGGCGCCTTGCGCCGAGAGAATTCGCCAATCAGGATCTTCCGGCGTGTGCGCCTGGCTCAGGACGTCGAACGCCTGCTGGAAGTTTCCATTATCGGCCAGCGCGCGGCCGTAGCCGGCGAGCAGCGCCTTGTTGCCGGGATTGGCGATGGCCGCTTGCTCGAGCACTGCGACGGCCTGGGCGCGTTCGCCGATGGCCCGCAGTGCCCTGCCATATTGAAGCGCGATGGCGGGATCCTTCGGATTGGCGCGATAGCGCTCGCGATAGGAAGCGACATCGCGCCGGGGATCGGCGGCCTGGCTGGCGTCGGCCTTGTCGCCCAGCGAACCCGTAATATCGGGAATATCGGACGAGGCGGTGGTCTGGCAGCCGCCGAGGCTGAACGCCAAGGCAGCAGACGAGAGGAGGGCTACAACCAGTCGCGCCAAGCGACCTTGTTGGAACGGATGCCGGAACATGTACTTTTTGGCCTGCGGGAACTGGCGACTGGCCAAAAAATTGTTGCAGCTTAACCCTAAATCCGAGTTAACCGCGCCCGTCCTCCGGCAGGAATTCGACGGCGGCTGGGCACGCTCGCTTGTTAGGCGACGAACTCGGCGCCGAATTCGCAGCCGATCCGCCACACCAGGCGGCATTGGCGCGGATTGCCGGTCGCGAAGATCAGGGTGAATTCAGGCGGCGGCTCGAGGTGTTCGGCGACGACTTTCACGCCACCATCCGAAATGTCCGTGATCATGCAGTCCCGCGGCAATGTGCCGGTCCCGAACTGAATCTTCGCGAGACTCCTGCACAGGCGACGCTCGCTTCTACGCCGGTTCGCTGCCAACATGTTGATCTTCTACCCCATCCAAACCGATTCTTCGGTACTGCATTGGGTTTACAGGCGAATCGTTGGGATATGCCTAGTCTGATCGCTCACAATCGACGGAAAGATTTCTGACTCATTTTAGCGATCTCCGGCCGCCCGCGGGTCGGAGCTCCCAACGCCGTAGAGGAAGTGGCATGGGCAGACGTGACTATGGGGCGGCCATCGCTGCCGCCCCACCTTTCAGCCACGCCTGTCTGCGCGGTTACGCCGCGCGAACCGTATTGAGGAATTTTTCGACTTCCGATTTCAGCCGGCCGTTCTCGGACGAGAGCGACTTCGCCGCCGTGAGAACTTGCGACGAAGCCGTTCCGGTCTGGTTCGCGCCGTGCTGAACGTCGATGATGTTGGCGCTGACCTCCTTGGTGCCGTGGGCCGCCTGCTGCACGTTGCGGGAAATCTCCCGTGTCGCGGCACCCTGTTCCTCCACCGCGGAAGCGATCGTCGAGCAGATCTCCGACATCCGTGCGATGGTGCCGCTGATCGCCTTGATGGCCTCGACGGAATGATTGGTGGCGTCCTGGATGCCCGCGATCTGCTGGCTGATCTCGCCGGTTGCTTTCGCGGTCTGCTCTGCCAGTGCCTTCACTTCACAGGCCACCACGGCGAAACCGCGACCCGCTTCGCCGGCGCGCGCGGCTTCGATGGTCGCGTTCAGCGCCAGCAAATTGGTCTGGCCGGCGATGGTGTTGATCAGCTCGACGACATCGCCGATGCGCGAGGCTGCGCTGGCGAGTTGCCCCACATGCTCGTTGGTCTTGCGGGCCTGATCGACGGCTTCCTGGGCGATGCCGGCGGATTCCTGCACCTGTCGGCTGATCTCGTCGACCGATGACGACATCTGCTCGGTCGCCGACGCCACCGACTGCACATTGGCCGAGGCTTCTTCGGACGCGCCGGCGACGATCGAGGTCAGTTCCTGACCGCGCACGGCGGTCGCCGTCAGCGTATCGGCGGACGCTTCGAGTTCGCTCGACGCGGCCGAGACGGTTTCGATGATCTGGCCGACCGCGGCCTCGAAATCCCCGGCCAGGCGGTTCATGTCCGACTT
>Ga0153954_1000933_pt1 | contig 18363 bp, 13 predicted proteins | sample TSFL038MetaG_FD_102277 | JGI IMG/M metagenome (GOLD analysis project Ga0153954, IMG submission 102277) | Attine ant fungus gardens microbial communities from Florida, USA - TSFL038 MetaG | ecosystem: Host-associated > Fungi > Mycelium > Unclassified | place: USA: Florida, Wekiwa Springs State... | reverse complement strand
CGGACCGTGACGTAAGGGCGGAGTTCGTCACGAACCCTTGGCCTCTTCCCTGGGAGACCCTCACGTCCCGGGCGTCTCGTGGCGGCCACAGCCTGCCAGGGCCGCCACGAGACGCCCGGGACGCACCTCGGACGGGGGCGGGGGACCACGAACTCCCGCCCGTCCCTTGCCCGAACCAACCGTCCCTTCCCGGACTCGACCCCTAGCCGCGCTCCGGCCCCCAGCCCCAGGGGGCGGCGACGGCCAGCTTCCAGTCGCCCTCCACCGCGTGCAGCACCACTGTCGCGGTGCAGATCCGCTCGAACGGGCCGCGGCCGTTCACCCCCGGCTGGTGGATCCGCCAGCACTCCGAGCCGAGGGCCACCTCGCCCGCCTGCAGGACCGAGCTGGAGACGACCTCGATCCCCGCCCCGGCCCCGATCAGCTGGGCGAGGATCTGGCGGATCTCGCCGCGGCCGTGGATCTCGGTCGCGTCGGGGGTGATGAAGCAGGCGTCGCGGGTGAAGCAGGCGGCGGCTGCGTCCAGCTGCCGCGCCGCCAGTGCCTCACCCAACGCCCGCGAAACCTGTTCGGGCCCGGCGACCAGAACCGGGCCAAGACTCGAATACATCACTCGGAAACTCCTTTCCCATCCAGCGCGGCGACCATCGTCCGCTCTTCGGCGAGGGCCCCTCGCAAGATCGTCAAGAGCGCCGCCGCGGTCCCCGCCGCCTCGTCTCCCCCGCCCCCGAGCCGCCGCACCGCCATCCCGGTGGTGAGGGCGACGACGGCTCCCGCGTGGCGCTCCGCCTCGGTGACCCCGAGGGCCTCCAGCGCCGCCGTGGCGACGCCTTCGTAGGCGACGAAGCAGCGCCCCGAGGCCTCCTGCAGCGCCACTTCGCGCGACGCCCGCAGGTGCAGCTCGAGCTCCGCGACCTGCTCCGGGCGGGCGGCGGACTCGGCGGCGATCCGCTGTACCTCGGCCACCACCTCGGCGGTCGTCGGACAGGGGCGGCGGGCGCGCAGGTCGGCGGCGATCGCCTCCAGCCGCGCCACCTCCTCGCCGACGTAGAGGAGCAGGCTCTCGCGCAGCAGCGAGGCCTGGCTGACGAAGTGGTAGGTGAGCGTGCCGAGGGAGACGTCGGCGAGCTCGGCGAGGCGGCGGTTGCTGACCTCGGCGATCCCCTCGCGGGCGATCAGGTCGAGCGCCGCGCGGAGGATCCGCTCGCGCGTGTCCGAGGCCCCTTGCCCCTCCTGAATCGGCTCCACGGTGCGAGGTGAATCCACTTCGCGGCACTGTAGCGTATCTTGTTCGTTCGAACGAACAAGACCGCGGGAGGTCACCCAGATGAGCAAGATCAACTCTTCGGAACCACTTTCAGATCGCGATATCGAGCTGGCCTCCACGGGCCTTGCCGGACAGGCCGAGCTGCTGGCCAAGGGCAGCGTCAGCGCCGCCGAGCTGGTCGACCTGAGCCTGCGCCGAATCGCCGCGACCCAGTCGACGCTGAACGCCTTCCGGGTCGTCTGCGAGGAGGAAGCGCGGGCGGAGGCGGAGGCCGCCGACCGGCGCCTCGCCGACGGGGGCGACGAGTCGGCGCCGCTGCTCGGCGTGCCGATCGCGATCAAGGACGACGTCGACCTGGCCGGCCACACGACGCCGTTCGGTTGTGCCGGCGAGTACCCGCCGGCCCGCGAGGACGCCGAGCTGGTCAAGCGCCTGCGCAAGGCGGGCGCGATCATCGTCGGCAAGACCAACGCCCCCGAGGTCGGGCAGTGGCACTTCACCGAGTCGCCCGAATTCGGCGCCACCCGCAACCCCTGGAACACCGACCACACCCCCGGCGGGTCCAGCGGCGGCGCCGCGGCGGCGGTCGCGGCGGGCGTGGTCCCGGCGGCGATCGGCTCCGACGGGGCGGGCTCGGTCCGCATCCCGGCCGGCTGGACCGGGCTGGTCGGGCTCAAACCGCAGCGCGGCCGGATCTCCACCTGGCCCGACGCCGAGGCCTTCTACGGCCTCACCTCCTTCGGGCCGCTAGCCCGCAGCGTCGGCGACGCGGCGCTGCTCCTGGACGCGGTCACCGGCAACCGCGAGGGCGACCTGCACCGGCCGCCGGCCCCCGACGAGCCCTTCGCCGTCGCCACCGCGCGCGAGCCGCGACGGCTGCGGATCGCCGTCTCGCTCTCCACCCCGTTCGGCCTCACCAGCAAGGTCGACCCCGAGGTGAGGGCGGCGACCGAGCGGATGGCGAACCGCCTGGCCGACCTCGGCCACGAGGTGGTCTGGGAGGACCCCAGCTACGGCCTCGTCGGGCTCGGCCTGGTGGCGCGGGGGATGCCGGGCGTGCACGCCTGGCTCGAGAACCACGTTCCCGCCAACGCGCCGCTGGAGTCGCGCACCCGCGTCCACGGCCGCTTCGGCAAGGCGCTGAGCGGGCCGCCGCTGCGGGCGGCGCGGGCGGCCGAGCCCGCGATGTCACAGCGGATCGGCGAGATCTTCCAGCGGGTCGACGTGGTGATGACGCCGACCACGGCCGGGCTGGCGCCGCGGATCGGCGATCTCGACGGCCGCGGCTACTGGCGGACCAGCACCGTCGCCAGCTCGACCTGCCCGTTCGCCTTCGTCTGGAACGTGACCGGGTGGCCGGGGCTGAACGTGCCGGCGGGGCTGAACAGCAACGGCGTCCCGATCGGGGTGCAGCTGCTCGGCCACCAGAACGAGGAGGCGAAGCTGCTGCGGCTGGGCGCCCAGCTCGAGGCGCAGGGGACGGAGCCGAGCGGCGGCGCGATCGTGCGGCAGCTGCTCGGCGCGCCCGAGGCGGCGGCGGCCTAGGGGCGGACGATGTCGACCACCGCACCGGTCCGGCGCGCGCCCGCGCAGTCCCACGTCCGCTACGAACACATCTTCGCCGAGGTCGAGGCGCCGTTCGCCTTCGTCGACCTCGACGCGATGTGGGCGAACGCGGGCGCGATGCTGGCCCGGGCGGGCGGCAAGCCGATCCGGGTGGCGACCAAGTCGCTGCGCTGCCGGGCGCTGATCGAGGCGATCCTCGGCCGCGACGATGGGTTCCGCGGGCTGATGACCTACACGCTGCCGGAGACGCTGTGGCTGGCCGGGAACGGCTACGAGGACCTGCTGCTCGCCTACCCGACCGCCGACAGCTCCGCCCTGCGGGAGCTCGCGTTGCGCTCGGCCGCCGACCCCGGACGGGCGCCGCTGGTGATGGTCGATTGCGTCGAGCACCTGGAGGCGATCGAGGCGGTGCTCGGCCCGGGCGCGGCGCCGGTCCGGGTCTGCATCGACATCGACGCGGCCTGGTGGACGCTCGGCGGCCGGGTCAGGATCGGGCCGCGGCGCTCGCCCGTGCACACGGTCGAGCAGGCGGTGGCGCTGGCGCGCGAGATCGCCCGGCGTCCGCAGGTCGAGCTGGGCGCGCTGATGGCCTACGAGGGCCAGATCGCCGGACTCGGCGACGAACCGCCGGGGCGGCGCTTCCGCGGTGCCGCGATCCGCCTCATGCAGCGACGCTCGGCAAGCGAGCTGGCGGAGCGGCGGGGGGCGATCGTCGCCGCGATCGGCGAGTTCTGCGAGCTCCCGATCGTCAACGGCGGCGGCACCGGCAGCCTCGAGACGACGAGTGCCGAGGCGGCGGTGACCGAGGTGACGGCGGGCTCCGGTTTCTACGCCCCCACCCTCTTCGACCATTACGGGCGCTTCACCCTCACCCCGGCGGCGGGGTTCGCGGTGCCGGTCGTCCGCCGCCCGGGCCCCGGCGTGGTCACCGCCCTCGGCGGCGGCTACCTCGCCTCGGGCCCCGCCGACGCCATGCGCCTACCGACGCCCTGGCTGCCGTCCGGCCTGCGGCTCGACGGCGAGGAGGGTGCGGGCGAGGTGCAGACCCCCCTCCTCGGTCCCGCCGCCGACGGCCTCGAGATCGGCGACCGCGTCTACATGCGCCACGCCAAGGCGGGCGAGCTCTGCGAGCGCTTCGACACCCTCCACCTGGTCCAGGGCGACCGCATCGTCGACCTCGTCCCCACCTACCGCGGCGAGGGCAGGACGTTCCTCTGATGTCGATGGGCCGAAAACGTGCCATATAGGCAGGTTTTTCGGCCCATCGACATCCCGGGCACCGGGACCGGAGAGGTGACACATCGGAGGACCCATCCCGACTCACGGCGGGATGGGTCCTCGAATTCTTACTGTGCGGTAACCGCCCAGCTACCGTAGCCGACGTCGCCTTGGGCGAAGACCAGCTGCGCACCCGCGGTCTGCGCGGCAGAAATGGCTTTGAACGTCAAGCCTTCACTCTGGGAGTACACGCAGAGGAATCCCGGTTCGGCTTTCGGTGCATTCCCTTCCCCAGGACACGCGGCCGCCACAGCAGGGTCCAGCGGCGGGGCGCCATCTTCGGGCGGGGGGATGTAGTAGACCTTCGTGGACCCCGGCCCGAGCGGAACATTGAAGGAGATCGACGTCAACACCCCGAACGTCGGAGCGCTCGGAATGACTGGGGGAGCCGCCGTCGTGATTTCCCACATGCCGGTCTCAGTCGAGTTCGAAGGCAGGGTCTCCGGGAATCCACCCCCACTTGCAGCATCGCCGTTGCAGGCATAGGTCTTGGTACCGCTGCCGACCTGGAAGCTCGCGCCCCCGGCCGGGCAGTTGGCGTTGCCCGGGTCGGGAGCGATCGCGGTAGTGGTCACGCTGGTCCCCGCGGCACCATCCGCGCCCCGTGCGCCTTCGGCACCTTCAGGTCCCCGCGGGCCTTCCGGACCTACTGGACCTTCGGCACCTCCAGCACCGGTGTCGCCCTTCGCACCTGCCTCGCCGTTCGCACCGTTCGTACCGTTGCTACCAGCCGGGCCCTGAGGGCCTGCTTTGGCGACCTTCTTGGCTTCCGCCTTGGCGATCTTCTGGACTTCCTTCTTCTGCTTGCCGGTGAGGCCGCCCGAGGCGGCGTACGCGCCGCCACCGAGGGCGGCGACCAAGGCAACGATCGAGATGACGAAGCCCGCCGTTCCGATTTGCTCACGAATGCGTTTCACGAATCCCCCTTTTACTTCTCTCTCTTTTGATGCCGCCGTCCACCTCGGGTCGACGGCACCCTCTCTCCCTGTGCGTCAGTCTTATCCTAGAGACTGAGTTCCACATCTGAAAAAACACTGTAAGGTCACCGCCCCAGGACGCGCTCGGCGTAGGCGTTGGTGAAGACGCGCCCGGGGTCGAACTCGTCGCGCGCCTGCTGGAAGGCCGACCACCGGGGGTACCGGGGGGCCAGGGTCTCGGCCGTCTGGAAGTGACGCTTGCCCCAGTGGGGGCGGCCTTCGTAGTCGTCCATGATCGACTCGACCGCCTCGAAGTACGGTCGCCACTCCATCCCGCGGTACTGGTGGACGGCGACGTAGGCGGTGTCGCGTTCGTGGGCGGCGCTCAGGTAGGCGTCGTCGCCTGCCGCCACCCGCACCTCGATCGGGAAGAAGACCGGGTAATGGTTCGAGCGCACCCACTCGATCACCCGCCGCACCGCGGCCGGGCCGTGCTCGCGCGGCACCGCGTACTCCATCTCGGTGAAGCGGACGTTGCGGCGGTTGACGAAGATGCGGTCGCTGCGGTCCTGGTTGGTGCCGCCGCTCGCCAGCAGCCCGGCGAGCCGTGCCAGCGCCGGGATCGCCCGCGGCATCGCCCTGCCGGTCACCGCGAGCGCCTCGAGCGCCCAGTTCTCCAGCACCCTGTCGTTGAGGAAGGCGGCGGCGCGACCCCGCGGGGCCGGCGGCTCGTCGATCCGGTTGCGCTCCAGCACCAGGGCGCGGTCGGAGTAGGGGAAGTTGAAGAGCTCGAAGTGGTCGTTGCGCCCGGCGAGCTCCTCGAAGCGGTCGAGCACGTCGACCAGCCGGTGCGCCGAGTCGACCCGGCGCAGGGTGAAGGCGGGAAAGCAACGGAGCGTCACCGCGCTGAGCGCCCCCAGCGCGCCGATGCCGATCCGCGCCGCGCGCAGCAGCTCCGGGTCCCCCGCCGCGGTCAGCTCGCGGACGCTGCCGTCGGCGAGGACCAACTCGATGCCCTCGACCCGGGCGGAGATGTTGCCGAAGCCCGCGCCGGTCCCGTGGGTGCCGGTCGAGATCGCCCCGGCGAGGGTCTGCGCGTCGATGTCGCCCATGTTCTCGAGCGCCAGCCCGAGCGCGGCGAGTTCCTCGCTCAGGTCGCACAGCACGGTGCCGGCGCCAACCTTGACCAGGCCGCTCCCGCGGTCGGCATCGATGACGCCGCGGAGCGCCTCAACCCGCAGCATCGTCTGGTCGGTCATCGCCGTTTCGGTGAAGGAGTGGCCGGAGCCGGTGACCGAGACCTTCTGCCCGGCCGCGGCCGCGGCGCCGATCACCTCGGCGAGCTCCTCGCGGTTGCGGGGAGCGAGGGTGCGGGCCGGGCGGCAGCGCTGGTCGCCGGCCCAGTTGACCCAGGCCTCGGAGGCGGGGCTCATCCGGTCGCTCCGTGGAGGGGGTGGGCCATCCCGCAGACCGCGAGGGCCGGTGAGAGCGCGAAGCCCAGCACGACCGCAAAGGCGGTCTGGTAGGCGATGAACTGGGCGCGGCTCAGTTCGCTCGGTCCCGCCAGCAACAGCAGCAGGGCCAGCGGTGGGCCGAGCACGAGGACGGTGAGCGCGCCGAAGGCGGCGCCCCGCCGCAGGCCGATCGCCGAGGAGCGCCGATCGGCCGCGCGGGGGCGCAGCGGCGCCAGGGAGCCGCCGCGCACGTCGCGACGGATCGCCGCCGCGGTGAGGACGTAGGTCAGGAAGGGCAGGAGGAAGAGGGTCCCGATCAGGTTCCAGAAGATGCTGGTCTGCGCCAGCGGCGTCCCCCAGAACGAAACCGAGTCCTGCCCCATCGCACCGATCCAGGCGACCGCCGCGGTGACGACGGCGTTGATCGCCGCCCCGCCCGCCACCGCTTTGACCAGGATCCAGCGCCGGTGCCCCACCGGCAGCCGGCGCCAGGCTTCAAGGATGTAGGCGGTGCTCATCGCCGCTTGCCGTTATGGCGGGTACTTTGCTTCCCCTTCTTCTTCCCGGCGGCCTTCTTCTTCCCGGCCTTGCCGCAGGACCTCGCGAGCACCGGTCGGGAGTCGCTGAACCGGCCGTTCTGGGCGTCCATCTTCACGGTTGCCCGACTGGTGTGGGCGCAGAGGTTGGCGCTGTTTAGCAGCAGGCCCTTCTTGCCACCGGTGATGTCCAGGACGAACCTCGAGACGGGCGTGTCGGGCACCATCTCGAAGCTGGTGCTGATCCCCTTGTTCACCGAGCCGACCACACCGTCGAGGACGACGTGGACCTGGCCGTTCAGGTCGGCGATCAGGTCGGGCAACTTGTGGCTGGAGCTGCGCAGGTAGACCGGCCCTTCGAGCGGCTGTTCGAGCAGCGGCGTGAACGCCCGCGCGTACCCGTAGACCGAACCGGGCGGGCAGGCATGGGCGGCGAACTGGACCCGGGTGCAGATCGTCCTCAGGTGTTCCTGAGCGAGGAACTCAGTGTGCGGCAGGGAGACCCGGACGTGGCTGATGTTGGCCTGGCCCGGAGTCGTGGTCAGCACCGTGTGCAGCGCCGGGTAGCCGCCGCGCCTGGTGGCGCCCTTGAGCCGCATGGACAGCTTCGGCCGGAAGCCGAGGGCGGCGCAGCCGGTCGCCTGGAAGGGCGTCGACAGCGCTGCCGTCGCCCCTTCGGTCCCGGCGACGGAGGCACCGATCGCCATCGGTTCGCAATTCGTCGGGTTGAGCGTGAAGCCGTCGCGGTCGAGGTCCACCCTGACGTCGCGCAGGTCGAGCGGCACCCCGTCGAGGATCGTCGGCAGGGTGTCGGAGACGGCACTGACCCGGGTGGTTTCCGGGTCCACCTGGAGGGCGACCCGGACGACGACGTTGCCGAGGTCGAACGGCCCGGCGACGGCGGGGGTGACCACGGCCAGCGAGATCGGCGCCCCCTTATATGGACCCGCCAGATAGGCCTTGCCGGTCCTGACGTAGAAGGGGTCGGGACCGGCCCCGGCGCCGACCGTGACCGTGCCGACCTGGGAGGCCGCCGGGCAGGAGGGCGAGGCGACCTCGGCGGCGCCGGACCCTTCCGCGGTCGGGATCGATGCGAGGGCGGCGTCCGCGCAGTACGGGACGCCGGCCAACCTCGCCATCAGCCCGGGCGGCAGTTCGGTGGTGAGCGCCGAGAGCTGCTGGGTGCCGTCGTCGCGCGTCAGCCGCAGGTGGAAGGGGCTGAAGCTGCCCGCCGTCGGATTGGCGGTGCCGGCTTCCAGCTTCGGGTCGAACTGGCCCGAGGGGCAGGGACCGCCGCCGGGGCCACCGTCGACGGTGAAGCTGCTGGTGCTCTTCACCGGCGCCCCGCCCGACCACGGCGTCAGGGTCGCCTCGGTGGTGTAGGTACCACAGGTCGACGGGGTGACGAGCGCGGCCCGCGCGCCGCCGAAGAACTTCATCGTCAGGTCGGTGTACGGCAGCTGCGGCAGGTTGGTGAAGGTGGCGGTCAACTGGCCGGTGGCCGGGTCGGCCTGCACCTCACCGGGCAGCTTCGCGATCACGCCCGTCTGCGGGTCTTCGACCGCGACGTAGATCGCGAACAATGACCCGAACGGGTTTTCCTTCTGCTTGGCGATGAACACCGAGCCCTTCAGCGGATGGTCCAGAACCGGCGTCGACACTTCGACGCTGCCGACCTTCGAGGAGTCCGGGCATTCCGCCGGGGCATCGGTGAAGTGGATCGGGTTCGGGAGCGGGAATTCCGTGCCCACAAAGCCGATCTGCGACTCACTGCAGGCATCGAGCCCCCCGGCGGCGGCAGGGCTGATCTTCACGCCCTCCGGCAGCTTGACGACGGCTTCGCGCAGGGTCGGCGCGGCACGCCCGTCGACGCTGCCGTCGAACGGGAGGCTGAGGTGCGCTTCGAAGCCTGAGGGCGTCGAGGCGGGCGGCGTCGCACCCGCTTCGGCACCGGGCTTGAAGTCCAGGCTGACCGGGCTCCCCGCGGTACCGAACCTGAGGCCGTCGCAGCCGGTAACGGGAGGCAGGGAGGCTTCTTCGCCCACGTTCACCTCCGGTTGCTGCCAGGAGGTGGCGGTCAACCGCAACACCTGCGCGGACCCGGTGCACCAGGTCGGGTTGGCCAGGAAGGCTTCACCGGGGCCGGGATGATGTTCGGCCGGATCTCCCCAAATCGTGACCCGGGCGCCGATCACCGACACAGAAGCCGGTAGGTTCGTGACCACCGCCTGCAAACCGTAGTCGCCGTTAGAGCGTAGCTTGACCACCAAATGGGTGACGTAGCCACCGGGGAGGTTGAAGGCCAGTTCCGCAATCGTCCCCGGCCGCGGCCTCAGGTTGTACACGGCGCTCCCGCCTTCGAACAGTTCATCTTCTTCGTTGCCGGCGAGCGGGCCGAATTCCCCTGGCGCCCGGAAGGAGAATTTGGCCACACCCACCTGGGACTGGACCGGGCAGACGTTCGCATTTTCACCCTGGGAAACCAACTGCGCCTCGCCGCAATACGCAGCGGCCAGGGGATTGCCAAGAAAGCCTGGGGGAAGGTCGGCGGTGATGTCCTTTGGCGAGCCGTCGCCAACCGGGGCACCATAGGGCCCCTCGACCTCGTTGAAACGAAACCCGACGGAAAGGTCGGGATGGGTCCCGGCGGCGGGTTCCGGGGAGGTGGTGCCGCGCGCGTAGGCACCCGCTTCGAACTCGCCCGGGGCGAAGCCGAAGGCAGCCTGCGCGGCCGGCATGGGCACCGCCAGCGCCAGCGCCGCGCACGCCATGGACACACCGAGAAGAAACCTCATCGACCCGATCCTCCTGCCAGTCGACATCGCCCTCACCGACCCTTCCCGGCCGCCGGGCGACCAGCGCCACCGCGCTTTTTCTGCCCGTGCTTCGCTTTGTGCTTCTTCTTCCCCGAGACGTGCTTCTTCCGGTGCTTCTTCACCTGCTTGGGCTTGACGCAGCGCGCCTTACCCGCGCGCTTCACCAACCGCTTACCGTGCTTGCAGCGGGGCTTGGTTGGCCTCGCCGGGTTCAGGTTGCCGGCGCCACCACCAGCCGTCGAGCCGATCGCCGCAGGCTCGGGAGAGACTTCCTCCGCGGGCCGACAGGCTTCGCCTTCGCAGTTCGGCAACGGTGCCGGGGTCTGTTCGGCAAAGCCACCATCGACGCGGGCGTCGTAGAGGTCGTAGTCGCCGTCGTCACGATCGCCGGACACCAGTGCGTTCCTCGTGATGAGCATGACATCGGTGCCCTCGGGGTTTGCACCGGCGAAGACAGCTGCCGCATTGTTCGCGGTCCCGTCCGCTTCGACGCCGCAGCCGCAGGAGAGCAGCGCCACCTGGCCGTTATGCCACTCGTAGACATCGTTCGCTTCGTTCCTGTCGGTCGACACCAGCGCTTCTTCGGTTTCGAAGAAGGCCCTCGTACCGTCGTCCGAGATCGCGTACGAGAGTTCCTCGCCGGGCGCCCCAGGGACACTGAGCGTTGAATCGAAAGAGCCTTGCCGACCCCTCCCTTCTTCCCCGACGGAGAGCAGGGAGAGCGACGCCGAGGCCGCGTCGTAGCGGTAGACGTCCATGGCTCCGTCGAGGTCTTCGCCGACCAGCGGCGTAGCCGAGGAAAAAGCGAGGAACCGGCCGGAGGGCGTGGCCTCCGCACGCCGCGTGATCAGCCTGCTCCCTCCAATCACGCCGTTCAGCTTCGCGATGTACCGCGTCGTCCCGGTCCCGGTGTCGTAGACGTACAGGTTGTTGTTGCCCGCTTGCGCCTCGGCGGGTTGACCCGGAGCCGTAGCAGCCGCCTGGTTACCGGCAAGCACGCCGCGGGCGATGAAATAGACGTGCGAGCCGTCCGCGGAGATCGCCACCACCGCCTGCAGGTCGCCTTCGGCGTCACCGCTTTCACCCGCCGTGACACGCTTCAGGTGGCCGGTTTCAACGTCGTATTCGTAGAGGTCCTCGCCGTCGTTGGTATCGTCTTGCGTCAGCTGCTGGGCGGTGGAGAAGAAGACGCGCGAGCCATCGGCGGCGGCGCCCTCGTAGTTGGCATCCTCGGCAGCGCTATCCACCCCCTGCGGTTTGGAGACCTTTATCGTCTTCCCGCCTTCGCGCAGGTACAACCCGACCGGTTCGGTGTCGTCGGACTCGGTGCCGTCGGATTCCTTCGGAGTCGGGCTCGAGAAGAACTGCCGTAAACCGTCGCGAGAGATCGCGTTCTGCGCCGTAATCTGCAGCCCCGTGTTGGGGTGGAGCGGCGCGCCGCCGAAAACCGCGCCTTCCTTGCCGATCAACTGACCGCCGTCGTCGACGTCAACGACCCGGGTCACGCCGCTGTCGCGATCGCGTTCGTAAAGGACTTCGCCAGAGGCCAACCCCGTGGCCGCGGGCTCAAGCTGCTCCGCCGCCCTGAAGAAGACCCGCCTACCGTCGGCGGACATGCCGACGTATTCGGCAGGCGCCGATTCTGCCTGGTCGACTTGCCTGGAGCCCCTTGAGATCCATTCGAAGCTGCCATCCGGCTTGCGCATGTAAACGTCGGTGCGGTTGTTGACATCGCCGGGATCGAGGGCTGCGTTGGCCGACACGACAATTTCGGAAAGATCCGGCGTGGCGCCGAACGCGGTGCCGGTGAAGACGTCTTCCCGGTGCGGGTTCGGCGGTGAGACGACGGTGTCGAGCCAGCCTTCATCCTCTCGGGTGCCGACATAGCTGTTCAACACGCCGGCAGGCTCGCCGCCAAACGGCGTTTTGCCGCTGAAGAGGGCGCTGCCGTCGCCGGCGACGAGAACGCCTTGCGTGCCTACTTGGCCGGTCACGCTGGAGAACGGAGTGACCAACTCGTAAGCCCTGCACTCACCGAGGTAGGTCAGGTGACGCTCGATGCGGATCTCTTCGTTCGGGCACCTGCTCTGCTGGACGAATTCCCCTCCCCCCGTTCCGATGCCGACGGCGTTGCCGGCGACAAACCGGTAGTGGTAACGCGTGCCGAGCCTGAGTCCGGTCAGTTCGGCGTCGACTCCATGCAGTTGGCGGTCGCCGTCGATGCCGCCCACCTCCGCGGTCGACCTGGCGTGTTCGAACCCGTTCGGCTGGTCCGCCTGAAAGGTCGCGTCGTTGACGTACTCCACGTGGTAACTCGTCGCCAGGCCGTTAGGGTTGACTTCGGCCGAGACCGTGGCGCTACCGTCCCCGTACGCAGGGGCCTGACCTGGAAACACGCTGGGCGGCGCCGTCGGGATGAAGGTGGTGAAGCTTTCGATCTTCCCTTCGTCCGAGCCTGCCGAGTTGGCCGCATAGACGCGCCAGAAATAGATGGCTTCAGGGGTCAGGGGGTGACCACCGGCGCCGGCTACGGAGCTGGTGAGGACACCACTTTCACCTGCACCGAGGCTGGACGGGTTTTCGCAGGGAAGGCTTTGGTAGATGGCGAGGGAGGGATCGGTGCCATAGCGGAATTCACAGTCTTTGGCGCCGGGGAAGTTTTCGGAGGTCGCGGCTACGCTGCCGTGATTCGGATTGATCGTCGCTTCCAAGCGCGCCGAGGTGCCGGTCACCTCGGACGACGCCTGAGCTTCGACCGTCGGTGCCGTCGGCGCCACCCTCGGACCTGCGGAGATCTTCCAAACCGCGCCTCCGGGTATGCCGTCCGGGTAATAGGTTCCACCACCCGCGTAAAGAATTCGGTTTGGGCCCTCGGTGGTGGCCGCGACGCCGCGGATGGCCAAGATCGTGCTCGGCCCGAATTCCTCGAGGGGCGAGCGGGGGGAGGACGGGTCGTATTCCTGCACGACCCTGCCGCCCCCGCCGGGGTAGGTACCGTCGACGACAAGCAGGAGATGGCCGTCCGGGAGGGTCGTAACCGCTTCCGGACGCGGCAGGGTAGGGGTGATCTGGCGCACAAAATCGCCCTCGGCATCGAACTCGGAGACCACCCCGCGGGACGTCGGGCTCTCCGCGAAGAACACGTTGCCGGACGGGTCGACTGCCAAGTTCGCGCCGTTGGCTTCTCCTCCGCCCCTGGCATCGAGGCCTTCGAAAACACCGTCCTTGTGGCTCGGGAGACCGTTGCCGCCGCATTCGGTCGAGTTCGCCGAGGTCGCCGCCGCGGTCCCGGTGATCTGACAGACGTAACCGGGCTGCGGCGTCCCTCCAGGCCCGGCAACGGTGAATTTGTCGATTCGGACTGCGCTCGCGACGTAGAGATAGTGCGTCGCGGCCGAGGCATCGACCGCGACGCCGGTAACGCTTCCCAACTTCTCCGGTGCCGGCGGATCGACGCCTTCGATGCCGTTGAACTGACCGACGAAGGCCCCGGTCGTTCCGTCGAAATAGGAAAGGCTGGCCCCAGACGAGACGACGTAAACGAAGTGGGTGGCGGGATCGACGGCGATTCCACGGGGTTGCCAGATCTGCCCTGCGCCCGGAGTGGGTTCCGCGAAACCCTGCTGGCAACCGGTGAGGGTGGTACACACGTCCGGCCCCGCAGTCGTGGGGTCATCGCCGCTGACAACTCCGGAGCCGAACGCCCGCACAAAGTTGCCGTCGGCATCGAACTGGTCGATCCGCCTGTTAGTGCTGTCGGCCATGTAGACATCCCCGGTCGACTGATCGACGGCAACTCCATAGGCGATGCCGCATTCGCCGGCAGCCGGTCCCTCGCCCGAGCAGAGGTTGACCGGCGGAGTGGCGTCAGCAAAGGACCGCGTCGGTCCCGCGGCGACGAGGAGGGCGAGACAGAGAAAGGTCAAGCCGGCGAGCAAGAGCGGATGTCCCCGATGCATCATCCGATCATCGCCGCCGTCCCGAAGACCGCCCATCTCCCAATCCCCCTTGCCTCGCCAAAGTAAGTCGGTCCACCAGGTCAACCCGCCGCGGCGGGCATTGATGCGCCCGCCGCGACGAATTGATGCATCGTTACCTACAACCAACGATGCTCTTTCCGTACCTACTATTCCGTTACCTGGATCGGATTGCTTACACCGTCGACCGCCAGGTCAGCCGTGATTTCGGCGGTGGCTACCGGTTCGTTGCAGAGGCCGCCCAGGAGGCCGGTGCCGGTGACTTTCACTGGCACCCCGTTTTCTTTGAGGTGGATCACCGACGTCGGGCTCCCGTTTTCCCACGCTCCTGCGAGTTTGAACCCTTCACCGCGACCTTCAGCCACACAAGTAGCGGCGCCACCGAGCACCACGACTTTGACGATCATGCCGTTGTTCGGCGCGATGATCCGGGCCACCGGCGGCGGGCCGCCCAGCAGGCTTTCCACTTCGACTTGCCACTGGTCGTTGGTCGTCACCGTGGTGGTGGTGGCACCGGGAATTTCGAACACGGTGGTGGTGCAACCGGTGAAGGTCGGCTTCACCAGATTGGTCGTGACCGCGCCGGTCGGGTTCACGTTTCCGGGCGACGCCGGGACGGTGCCGCCTGATTCCAGCCCGGTGCACGTCGTCGTGCCCACACCGGTTTTGAACGTGATGCTGCTCGATTTGAGCGACGCGGTGAACGCTTCACCCGCAGGCGTAGCCGTGGTCGCCATCGCCGCACTGGCGGCAACCGCCGAGACGAGCATCGCCATCACGGCGATCAGACCGAACTTTCTTAGCTTCGACATGTTTAGACTCCCTTTGCCGACGACCTGGAGGTCGCCGGATCGTTTGATTGCCGCGTCGGGGTGCTACCTGTGAAGAGGGCACCTCGGCGCGATTCCTTGGCGAATTCCGCGGTCGCGATACCCGTTGTCTGGCACCTCATTCCAGATCTCCTGACTCTGGTCGAGCCCCCATGCCTGCCGCCTCCCTGCGGCCCCCGCCGAGAACTCAGTTGTCAACTCCCGTGAAACCCACGGAGAAGATAAACACATGGAAATACTGCTGTCAACGATTGGTCAGGGAAAACTCGGAAAAGTTGAGGGGCGGGATGTCGGTAGGCCTTTTGTGGAGCGGAGAATCGGCCGCTCTGCGTTGTCTAAAAAAAAATGAGCCCTACGTCCTCTATCTAATTGCCGCCTACATAGAATTAGGTAGGCACCGTCGGTAGGGTTAAGCTCACCCCAGTGGTCACGACCAGATACGCATCCGTGTTGACCCCTTGGGGCGAGTCGGAGTCGCTGCGCGGCCGCATGCTCCGGCGCGGGCCCGGTACCCCGCGCGAGGAGGTGATCGCCAATCAGCGCGAACGGCTCTTCGGGGCGATGGTGGCGAGCGTCGCCAATCGCGGCTACGAGGCGACGCGGGTCGCCGACCTGGCCGAGATCTCCGGCGTATCGAGCCGCAGCTTCTACGACCACTTCGCCGACAAGCGCGCCTGCTTCCTGGCGACCATGGAGGCGATCATCGAGGCGTCGCTGCAGTTCGCCGCCCTCACCGCCAACCAGCCCGCCGACTGGGAGCAGCGGGCGCGGCGCGGCTTCGAGGACTTCGCAACGATGATCGTCGCCCAGCCCGCGGCCTCGCGGATGTGCCTCGTCGACGCCTACGCGGCGGGGCCGGAGGCGGTGGCGCTGCTGGAACGCGCGACCGCCAGCTTCGAAGCGCTGACCATGGAAAAGCTGGCGCAGTCCCCGGAGCGAGCGGCGATGCCGGCGGAGATGGTCACCGCCCACACCGGCGCCATGCAGGAGATCGCCCGCACCCGTATCCGCCGCGCCGAAGAGGCGAGGCTGCCGGGCCTGATGGCGGAACTGTGGAGCCTGATCTTCGCCTACCGGCCGCCGCCGGAACCGCTGCGGCCGGTGCGTCACGCGGCGCAGCCGGTGGCGCCGGTGGAGGCCCCCGGGGGAGCCGACCACGCCGAGCGCGTCCTCACCGCGCTCGCGTCCCTCGTCGCCGAGCAGGGCTATGCGCGCACCACGATCGACCAGGTCGTGAAACGGGCCTCGATGTCGGCGACCACCTTCTACGCGCAGTTCGAAAGCAAAGAAGACGCGCTGATGGCCGCCCTCGACAGCGGCGCCGCCCAACTGCTGGCGGCGGTGATGCCGGCCTTCCGTCGCGCCCCCGACTGGCCGCACGGGATCCGCGCGGCCTTCGGGGCGCTGTTCGGCTTCCTCGCCTCGCGCCCGGACCTGGCCCGGCTGATCGCGGTCGAGGTCTACGCCGCCGGCCCCAACGCGATCGAACGGCGGACCGAAACGCTGAAACCACTGGAGGCGCTCTTCGCCGAGGGCCACGAGCTCTCCTCGGGGCCGCCGCCGATCGCGGTCGAGGCGATCGCGGGTGGCCTCCATACACTCGCCTACCAGCGCATCCGCGACGTCGGCCCCCACGCCCTTCCCGGCCTCACTCCGATCTGCACCTACATCGCCCTCTCCCCGTTCGTCGGTCCCGAGCAGGCCTGCGAGGTCGCCAACAGCAGCGGCAGCGGTCGGTCGACGGCGCGCCGCTCTTAGGGCCGTCGGGCGCGCGGCCACGTTTGGATTCGCCGTGCCGCGATACTTAGAGCCGATGGTGGCTGATTCCCAGACCACGACGGCGGCCTGGCGGGTGCTGCTCGAGCCCTTGCGGGCGGAGCCGGCGAGGGCGGCGATCCTCACCGACTTCGACGGCACGCTGGCGCCGATCGTCGCTCGCGCCGACGACGCGGCGCTGCCGGAGGAGGCGCGCGAGGTGCTCGTGCGACTGATCGACCGCTATGCGCTGGTCGGCGCGGTGTCGGGACGGCGCGCCGCCGACGTGCGCGCGCGGATCGGCCTCGACGGGGTCGCCTACGCGGGCAACCACGGGCTGGAGCTGCTGCTGCCGGGCGAGCGCGAGCCGCACCCCGACCCGTCGCTGGACGGACGCGAGGGCGACGCGGCGGCGTTCGTCGCGACGGTCCCGGCGGCGCGCTTCGACGACAACGGGCTGCGGGTCGAAGACAAGGGACCGATCCAGGCGCTCCACTGGCGCGGGGCGCCGGACGAGGCGGGGGCCGAGGCGGCGGCGCGCGAGATCGCGGTCGAGGCGGGCCGCGCCGGGCTCGAACCGCACTGGGGGCGCAAGGTGCTGGAGCTGCGGCCGGTCGGCGGCGGCGGCAAGGACGCGGCGGTGGCCTCGCTGCTGGCCGAGGACGGCGTCGACCGCGTCGTCTTCGCCGGCGACGACCGCACCGACGTCGACGCCTTCCGCCGGCTCGGCGAGCTGCGCGCCGCGGGCGAGCTCGTCGCCGCGATCCGGGTCGGGGTCCTCTCCGCCGAGGGGCCGCCGGAGATCGCCGAGGAGGCGGACGTCACCGTCGAGGGCCCGGCCGGCTGGCTCGAGATGCTCGCCTGGCTCGCGGAGTAGCCCGTGCCTTATACGGACCTGCTGCGGGCGACGGTCTTCCTCACCGGCGCGGAGGCGACCGTCCTCGGCGCCATCAGCGCGATCGCGGTGGGCGGCGAACCGAGTGCCACCACCGTCATCATCGCCCTCGCCTGGTGGCTGATCGCCCTCATCCTCGGCTTCTGGATGGGGCGCCCGGAGCGCGCCCGCGAGGACATGCGCGATCCCCTCGCCCGCGCCAAGATGGCGACCTCCCTCCCCTCCCAGTCGCCCGCGCGGATCGCGATCCAGCGCCTCTGGCCGATCCTCCTCACCGCGATCGTCGCCGGCAGCCTCGGCCTCTTCTTCCCCGGCGTCGCGATCATCGGCACCGGCTATGCCCTGATCGTCTCCCTCGCCTGGCACACCCGCGAGGCCGCCGTCCAGGCGATCGAGGAGCGCGACGGCGTCCGCTTCGTCGTCGTCCCCGGGTCGGCCTTCAAGCCGATCCAGCTCGTGCGCACCCCGGGTCTGCGCAGCGATCGGCTGCACGCGACGTAGTGGCGTGGTCTGCATTAACTCGTCGCAGCGACGAGTTAATGCAGACGGTTATGACTTAAGCAGCTTCTTGAACTCCGACCAGGTCCTCGTGTTGGCGACTTCGGCCTTCGTCAGCCAGGCGCGGCGGGCGGTCGCCACGGCGTAGGTCATGTTGGGGAGGGTGTCGACGCCGTGGGCGTCGGTGTTGAGGACGATGCGGACGCCGGCGTCGGCGGCGAGGCGGGCGTGGCGGTCGGAGAGGTCGCGGCGGTTGGGGTTGCCGTTGATCTCGATCATCGTGCCGGTGCGGGCGGCGGCCGCGGCGACGGCCTCGACGTCGATGCCGTAGGGCTCGCGGCGGCCGATCAGGCGACCGGTGAGGTGGCCGATGCAGTCGACGCCCGGGTTTTCGATCGCGGTGAGGACGCGGGCCGTCATGTCCTTTTCGGAGACGTTGAAGGAGGTGTGGACCGATGCGACGACCCAGTCGAGTTCGGCGACGAGGTCGTCGGGGTAGTCGAGCGAGCCGTCGAGGCCGATGTTGATCTCCGAGCCGACCAGCAGGCGGAAGCGGCGGCTGCCGTTTGCCTCG
>Ga0153954_1000932_pt1 | contig 18380 bp, 18 predicted proteins | sample TSFL038MetaG_FD_102277 | JGI IMG/M metagenome (GOLD analysis project Ga0153954, IMG submission 102277) | Attine ant fungus gardens microbial communities from Florida, USA - TSFL038 MetaG | ecosystem: Host-associated > Fungi > Mycelium > Unclassified | place: USA: Florida, Wekiwa Springs State... | reverse complement strand
GGGGCCTCGAAGACTCGTCCCCGGCCACCCAAACAACGCAGCCTCGCATCAGTGTCCACTTTCCGAACAGTCTCTGAGCGTGAGTGACGTGGTTTGACGTGGGGGAGGAGGAATGTCATGTCCGGACGAGCGAGTTCGACCTGGCTCATCGTCGGCGTTTTCCTGGCACCGTGGCTGCTCGCATACGGTCAGGAAAAAGAGACAGGACAGCCTCCACCCCCCGCTAATGACAAGCCCGGAGCGGCCAAGCCTGACCTGACGATCCGCCCTGGTCACACAGTCCGCTGGTCCAAGGACTGCGACGCGAAGACGCTCGACGAGCTCAAAGCAGGGCGATTACGCCTTGGAATCACCATCAAGGCCTTCGACCCTCCCACTCCTGGCCCCACGGCATTCGTCGTCTATTCGATCCCCTCGAAGGATGCCAAGCGTCAAAAATTCGCTAAATTCGGAATCACTCCGAACGCCCCTTTTCGCGTATCGGATGGGGCCGCCCCCCAAAAATTCCTCATCAGCCTACAGAAATACGTCGCCTCTGTGAAAGGGTCCAAGCTCAACGTCGAAGTCGGCTTCGACGAGGAATCAGAGAAGCTCGAAAGCGGGATGGCGGAAGTCACCTTCGAATTGGTGAGAATCAAGTGAGCCCGTGGCGGACTCGGCCCTTGCCTGCACCGTCACATGACCGGTCGTCAACGACTTCCTCACCTGGAAGTTCATCGGCGGCATCAGGCAAATCGAGGAGGCCATCCGAATCGGGTTTGGCCGTGTGAAATCAGAACAGGGAGGAGCGCAGCGGCGCCCCGAGGACAGGCCTGGGCCTATCCCCAGGGCCTCGAAGACTCGTCCCCGGCCCCCTAATAGGGACTCGACGACTCCCCGCTAAAGCACTTCGACAAACGAGACATTTCTTACACTACGTTTTGTGCTGACAATCTTTTCTATGGATAAGTCTATCGAACAAAGCCCGAGGGACTTACCCTAAGAACGCGCCTCGTTTTGTGAAGCTTGATCACGAGGCATGGGTGGGGGCGGGCTGCCTCGCACCATAGAAATTGGGCGATTGAGTGAGCGGCCGCAGACTCCAGTCGGTTCCGGTCCAAGCGTGGTGTGCAACGTTGACGTCGTCGCCCTGGAGTTCGATCTCGAGGAAGCCGGGGGGCCGCAGGCCGGTCGGGTCTCGGAGGAGTGGCGCGCCCGCGTTCAGGCAAAGCTGGTTGGGAATGCTCTCGGGGACGAAGGCCCAGGCTGCGTGGACATGGCCGCAGCAATAAAGATGCGGACCGACCCCCTGGAGCCAGCTCGCCACTTCGGCGGCGTTCTTCATGCGTTTGGGGGCCAACTCCGACACGTAGGGCAACGGAGCCGCGACAGGGTAATGGCAGGCCACGATCAACCGTCGGGGACGCTCCTGCACCAACTCACGGGCCTGATTAAGCTGGATCGGCGGCAGATTTCCCCGCGCTGAGAGGTGTGCGCGCGTGGGGTCGAGCCCCAGGATCGCCGTGTCCTCATCCAGTCGACGAAGCCAAGGGTAATCCAGCTCCGGCGCATAGGCGCCGAACCAGGTCTCGAACTGGCGGTAGCGGACCGAACCGTTCGTATAGCGGTCGTGGTTGCCCGGGATCACGGTCACGCGTGACGGGTCTGCCAGGAGGTCCGCCAGTGCCCCTCGTGCCTCACGAAACTCGGCCGAAAGGGCCGTTGTCGTCAAATCCCCCGTGATCAGGATGTGGTCGGGAGACCGGCTCAAAACCCGCGCAACGACTTCGTGAAGTCGCTCGAGCCGGAACTTGCGGGCACGGCCGACGACGAGCGAGAAGACTCCCACCGCCCGTTTATTCAGCAGGTGGATCGGATTGAATTCATAGCGCCAAACGTGGATGTCGGACAAATGGATGATCCGCACAGTTGCCACCCCACGTGTTGCGTGCTCAAAAATGCCAGCCGAGCCAACCGACGATCACATCGTACGCACAATGTGTGCCAACGGCGATCCCAAACCCTCGCGCAACGAAAACCCAGGCGAAGTAAACCCCGGCCAACCACCGGAAAATAAAAGCGAACCAAGTGAACATTTCCCCAGGAGTTCCCGCATGGTGGGCCAGGGAAAAGAGCAAGGCCGACGTGGTCATGGCGAACGTGCTGGCAACGAGCCCCGGAGCCTGAAGGATCCGTAGAACTCCAAAGAGGAACGGAACCAGCACGAGCCGAAAGAGAGCTTCCTCATAAACCCCAGCGCCGAGAAACCCGACCAGTGGAATCAACGGATGTAACATCGAAGAGGAGTCGAGTGCCAACATCCTCGCGGGAATCGGTTCGAGCCGGGAAAAGCCAAAGTCGACTACCCGGCTGAGCCCGATCAAGGCAATTGCCAGAACCAGGCTTTCCAAGGCCATCCCGACCAGGGCGCCCGGTGAGAAGCGCCAGCCTCGGGAATCGACCGCATGCCAGGCCAACAGAGAGGCGAGCAATACCAAGGGTAAAAACCATTGGTCTCGCAATCCGAGGTTGGCCAGGAACTGCCGGATCCAGGCATCGGCGCCCGTTCGATACGCTTCGGAAGAGGCACCACCCAGCCAAATTACGCCGAACTCATAAAGGAGCAACAGCGGTGTAACAAAGGCCAGGCACGGGAGCGGTCGACGTGTGGCTTCCCAATACGAAAGAGGAACGTCCCGAGGTTCGGGGGCTACGCCCCACCAACGGTGGTCATAGCCAAACCGAGATCGGGGCCGTTGGGGCGCCGGTTGTGGGCCTCGCGTCTTGGTTCGCACTTTACCTGCCATCGGTCAAAACGCGTGCGGGATTGAGTGATGGACGATTTTTTCAAACCTTTCAAAGTTGGCGAAATTTTTGTAAAAACCGAAAAGAACGAAATGCCTTGGAATCTTGTTCGCCTCTTCGCAGACCGCTACCATAAGCCCGTGGCCGAGATGCCATTCGCCTGAGGTAGGTTGGGGGCCGGGTATTTAGGGATGGCCTCTCCGTCTGTCTCAAGGTTTCTCGCTCCCCGCCTGCCATGGGAGTGCGTCCGGATGTTCCAACACATCCGGCCTCAGACTTGTGTTTCCGAATCGAGACGTCTCCGTGCCGAGGGCCCGCCGGTTCCGGGGGCGTGGCGGGCGTTGAGCATTGCCCGTACTTGGGAGGGTAGGCGCGTGACTTCGCGGTTTGGCCTTGCTCTGCTCATCGTTCCATTGATCCTGGCCGGCTGCAGCGACTCCTTCAACGCCGGTCCGCTCAAATACGACGACGCTGAGTCGCTCACCCAAGAGCTGGCGGATAAAACCAAAGCCAACCTCGCGGGGAAGACGAAACTTCAGCAAGCGGTTCGTCAAGGATTGGCCAAACTTTACGGCCCTAATCCACGCGAAATCCATGTTCCACCCGAATCCGGACTGCCCGGAGGAGGAATTCGCCTGGCGAACTATCGCCTCACGGGCGAAGGGACGACGAAGAAGCGTCAAGCGATCTTCGTGCAGCAAACGCCGATTCCCGGCCAGGCTCCCGTCGTGGAACAGCAAAGGGGAGGCTACGCCCTCTATCGCTTGCACTGTCTCCATTGCCACGGCGTCTCCGGAGCGGGGAACGGACCGACGGCCGACTTTCTTTACCCTCGTCCTCGCGACTATCGCCTCGGCAAGTTTAAATTTACCTCGACACCGAATGGAGCCAAGCCGGCTCGTGACGACCTCAGACGCACCATTCGCGACGGACTCCACGGCACCTCGATGCCCGCCTTCGAGGCCTTGATGACTCCAGGGGAGATCGAACAGGTCCTCGACTATGTGATCTTCCTGAGCATGCGGGGCGAAACCGAACTCGCCATGATCGAAGAAGGGGCGATCGCCGACGAGAACGATCCCGAAGCTCTGTCCGACGAAGTGGTGACCGGCGTCGCGAACAGCGTCTCCGAGAAGTGGAAGGCCGCCGAGGCCGAAGTCTTCAACCCTCCGGTCCCGCGCACCCCGTCGTCCCGCGAGAGCGTGATTCGAGGACGCAATCTCTTCCTCGGCTTCAAGTCGCGTAAGGGGAATACGGTCGACTGCATCGGCTGCCACGGCACTCACGGACTCGGCGACGGACCGAGCCTCGTTGGGCAAGAAGTTTTCGATGACGTCATCTTCTCAGGTGATCCCAGCACAAGGCAGACTCGGTTGGACAAGTACCCCGAGAAGATCCGTGACCTCTGGAAGAATTCGCTCGACGATTGGGGCAATCCTCTTCGGCCTGCCAACCTCAACCGAGGAGTTTACAAAGGGGGCCGCCGGCCGATCGACCTCTACTGGCGAATCGCCAAGGGGATTACAGGAGCGAAAATGCCCGGACACTATCCCACCCTCGAGGCCGACGAAGTTTGGGACCTGGTGAACTTCGTTCTCGCTCTTCCCTACGAACCCAAGTTGCTCGAAGGTGTTCCGTTGCCCAACACGACCACACCGGCTGTTGCCAGGCGCTGAGGTTTTCCAGCCCGGCTCGTCTCTCTTCATTCGCAATGAAGGGGTGAGACGGGCTGGAGGAATTTTGCGAGACTGCCGAATCGAAGACGAACGGTGGGCGTTGCCACCGAAGAATCAGTAGAATTAAAAGGTGTGGGCAAGACCCACGCGACGTCACGACCCGGACGCCTCCGCCGCTGTCCGACCACTCGCACACGAAGTCCGACTAAGGGAGCGATCCCGTGCGTTACTGGAGTTTGCTCTTTGCTTTAGCCGCGATCGCCTGCGTTGCGGCGTTCCTCTACTCCCCGTTTTCACCCGACTGGTGGCTGCCCAACAACCCCAGTAACCCGCACCATGTCGTCTCGACCTTTGGTCGCGAGATCGACAGCCTGTTCCTGATCATCCTGGCGATCACGGGGATCACCTTCATCGGAACGCAAGTCGCGCTGGTCTGGGTTGCGTTTCGCTATGTCGATCGCGTCGACCCCGAAGGGCGACCGGTCCGCCCCGCCACTTACTTCCACGGCAGCCAACGACTTGAAGTCGTCTGGACCATCATCCCCGCGGCGATCCTCGTCTTCATCGCCCTCTATCAAATGGGGACCTGGGCGGCCATCAAGTTCCGCAGCTCTGCTCCCAAGGTGCAACCCCTGGCGGAGGTCACCGGCAGGCAGTTCCAGTGGGTCATGCGCTATCCCGGCCCCGATGGCCGGCTCAACACGCCGGATGACCTTCATCTGGTCAACGACCTGCATTTCGTCAAAAATAAGATGGCTTTGATCTATCTCAAGTCGTCGGATGTGCTCCACTCGTTTTTCCTGCCGCAAATGAGGATTAAGCAGGACGCCGTCCCCGGCCTGACCATCCCCGTCTGGTTCGACTCCGATACCGCCGGCAACTACGAGCTGGCCTGTGCGGAGCTTTGCGGATGGGGGCATTACAAGATGCGTGGCAATGTCACGGTCCACGAGTCGCAGGCGGAATTCGACGAGTGGATGCGAAAAGCCCTCGAAGCTCAGAACGTCAGTCAGCTCGCTGCGGCCAGCGGTCCTCAGGGGGAGATGACATCACAATGAACACCGAACATGCCGCCAACGGCCCCAGCCACGGCAATGGTCAGAGCCCTGCCACCGCGGCGCACAGCCAGGGTCATGATGATCACCACATCCACGAAGACAACCGCAACTTCTTCCAGCGCTATGTGTTCTCGTCCGACCACAAGGTGATCGGCATCCAGTTCCTCTTCTCGGGCCTGATCTTCTTCGTGCTCGGCGGCCTTCTGGCCATGGCCATCCGATGGCAGCTCGCCTGGCCCTGGTCGCCGGTCCCCATCCTCAGCCAGGCGCTCTGGTCCGACCCGGCGCTCGGCTACCGGATGCCTCCCGAGTTCTACAACAAGCTGTTCACGATGCACGCGTCGATCATGATCTTCTTCGTGATCATCCCCCTCTTGACGGGTGCCTTCGGAAACTTCCTGATTCCGCTCATGATCGGGGCGCGCGACATGGCGTTCCCGAAGCTCAACATGTTTTCCTACTGGGCGATGCCCTTCGCCTTCGTCGCCATCCTCTACTCCTTCGTGGTGGAAGGCGGCTCGGCCGAAGCCGGTTGGACCAGTTACCCCATTCTGGCGATCGCGCGCTGGGCGACTCCGGGTTCACTCAACGGTCAGACGTGGTGGTTGATCGCGCTTTTGTTCGCGGGGATCTCCTCGCTGATGGGTTCGATCAACTACATCACCACGATCATCATGCTGCGGGCTCCGGGAATGACCATGTTCCGGATGCCGATGTCGGTTTGGGCCTTGTTCATCACGGCGATCCTTCAAGCGTTTGCGCTACCGGTCCTCACCTCGGCCCTGGTGATGCAGTTGCTTGACCGGACGGCCGGAACGAACTTCTTCAGCCCGGTCGGCTGGACGGTGGGGAATGCTCCGCCGGTGGTCGGCGGCGGCCAAACGCTCATGTGGCAGCACCTCTTCTGGTTCTACTCCCACCCGGCCGTCTACATCATGATTCTGCCGGCGATGGGATTCGTCTCCGACATCATCTCGACGTTCTCGCGGAAGCCGCTCTTCGGCTACAAGCCGATGGTCTTCGCCATCGCTGGAATCGCCGGACTCGGGTTCATCGTTTGGGGACACCATATGTTCCAGTCGGGCATGAACCCCGCACTCGGGGCCACCTTCATGCTCTCGACGATGATGATCGCCCTCCCCTCCGCGGTGAAGGTCTTCAACTGGCTGGGTACGATGTGGGGCGGCCGGCTCCAGCTCACCACCCCCATGCTCAATGCCATGGCCTTCGTCGCCATGTTCATCATCGGCGGCCTCTCAGGAATTTTCATGGCCGCAACCCCCGTGGACATCCATATCCACGACACCTATTTCATCGTGGCACATATTCACTACGTTCTCTTCGGGGGTAGCACCTTCGGCATTTTCGGGGCGGTCTACTACTGGTTCCCGAAGATGTTCGGACGCATGATGAACGAACCGCTGGGCAAGATTCACTTCTTCCTGTCGTTCATCTTCTTCAACGGCACGTTCTTCCTGATGCACATCATCGGGATGCACGGCCACCCTCGACGTATCGCCGACCCCTCGATCTATCCGTTCCTCCAGGGAGCGGGGATCGTCGGCATGAATAAAATCATGACCTACAGCGCCTTCGGCCTCGGACTGGCGCAAATCCCGTTCGTGTTCAACTTCTTTTACAGCCTCGTATTCGGTCCCAAAGCCGGGCCGAATCCGTGGCGGGCCAATACCCTCGAATGGGCGGCCCCTTCCCCCCCGCCGCACTACAATTTCGAGACGATCCCGACGGTTTACCACCCGGCCTACGAATACAGCGTGCCAGGGCTACCCGACGACTATCTCCCTCAGACCCAACCGAGGCCCGCGGAGGCCGGCCCGCTTGACCCGGTCATGGCCTGATCCGAATCCAAGACCCAACCCTGGGGCGGCCCCCTCACAAGCCGGCCGCCCAACTCCTTTGATGCCAAAAAGCCCGGGCTCTCCTCGAGACTTCGGGTGATGACGGAAAGCCGCGAATGACGTCCGACTCTACGATTGCTCCCCGAGACACGCCGACCGCCTACAAGCGTGGGCCACATTGGGTCGCGGTCATCGGTGCCATTTTCACCTGGCCGCTCATCTTCGTGGGTGGCTCGGTGACGACCTATCGCGTCGGCATGGCCGTACCCGACTGGCCGACCACGTTTGGAATCAACATGTTTCTGTACGACTTCTGGCACGCCCCCTTTGGCGTCCAGGTCGAACATACCCACAGGCTTTATGGCGCGGCCGTCGGACTCGCCACGATCGTGCTCACCGTTTGGTTCCTTGCCGCCGATCGCCGGCCCGCACTCAAGGTGCTCGGCGTGCTTGCGCTCGTCACCGTCATCACGCAGGGGATCCTGGGCGGCACCCGTGTCACCCAGAACTCAACCCGCCTGGCGGCTGTTCACGGTGTCATGGGCCAATCGTTCTTCGCGCTGATGGTCACGCTCTGCGTGCTTACCGGTCGTGATTGGATCGAATCGTCGAGGGATCGCCGCGCCGACGTCGGACATCTCCGACGCCGCGCCCTCGGGACCCTGATCCTCGTGGCCGCGCAGATTGTGGCGGGCGCGTGGATCCGGCATTTTCCCTCGATGCACGCTCTTTGGACGCATGCGCTCGTCGCCCTTGCCGTCTGGAGCCACGGAGCCCTTCTGGCTTGGCGAATCGAGCGTCAGCGAAACGAGTTGAGGGCTCTCGTTCCTTCGGCCCGAGCCTTGGCGTTGGCCGTTTCACTTCAGGTGGTTTTGGGAATCGCCGCTTGGTGGATGCTGCGGCCGTTTGATGGTATCCCCCGCACCGTGACCATCCTTCAGGCGATGGTCCGAACCGGGCACCAAGCCAACGGTGCCCTGCTCTTGGGGGCGGTTGTGGTTCTCACCTTGCGTGCATTCCGGCACTTGTCGCCAGCGAGCGAACCGTCGCCGGCTCCTCGACGAAGTGCCTTAGATTGGGAGGCGATGGCGTGAAGACGGCGGCGTCCCTTGGTGGACAGGCCCTGGTGGAAGCTCCGGAAGCATCGGCATGGGCCGACGCGGGCGGGAAACTCTCGTCCTTCATCGAATTGGCCAAGCTGCGTGTGGCCACGCTGGTCCTCGTGACCGTCGCGGCCGGGTTCGTGCTCGGCGCCCGAGGCGCCTCGCACCCGTCGACGCTGCTCCTGACCGTATTTGGCACCGCCCTGGTTGCCAGCGGCGCCAGTGCCTGGAATCAGTATATCGAGCGGTTCCGCGATCGCTTGATGAAGCGAACGGCTAACCGTCCTCTCCCGAGCGGACGGTTGTCCCCGGCCGAAGCCGCCCTCTTCGGCACGATCGCGGGAGTCCTGGGTGTCTTGATGCTCGCGCTGGGGGTCAACCTGCTTTCAGCTGGCGTTGCCTTGATCACGTTTGTTCTGTATGCATTCGTGTATACCCCATTGAAGCCAAGAACCACCTTGAACACGGCCATCGGCGCGGTGCCGGGAGCCTTGCCTCCGGTGATCGGCTGGGCGGCGGCAACCGGCCGGCTCGGCGTCGAAGCCTGGGCCCTGTTCCTGATCGTTTTTCTCTGGCAATTCCCGCACTTCCTGGCCATCGCCTGGATTTATCGCGACGACTACGCCAGGGCGGGCCATAAGATGCTCCCGACCGTCGACCCGCTGGGCGCGATCACGGGCCGACAGGCGGCCTTCTATGCCCTGGCGCTCGTACCCGCCGCGCTGCTTCCCACGAGCGTCGGCTTGGCGGGCCCCGTCTACTTCGCCGGGGCCTTGGCTCTGGGGGTCTTCTATCTGGTCAGCGCGATTCGGTTTTGGCTCTGCGTTGACGATCTGTCCGCTCGTCGCTTGATGCGTGCTTCGTTTGTATACTTGCCGTTGATCTTGTTGCTGCTGTTGCTCAACCCGATGCCGGCTTGAGGGTGGATCACGAATTCCCGAGGCTCCAAGGTCTCAAGAAATGAACAGACAACGCGTTCAGTCGCTTTCTTGAGTCCTTGAGCTTACGTGGTGGAAACCTTCCCCGAGGATGGATGAGAGATGGCACACGTCGCCGATCCTCCGCCTAGCTCCGACCTGACCGGCCACGTGACTCCCGCGGGCCGAATCGCCATCCAGCACCCGCCGGTCACCCCCGGCAAGGTCGCGATCTGGCTGTTCCTGGCCACCGAGATCATGTTCTTCACCGGCCTGATCGGGTCGTACATCGTCTTGAGAGCGGGAAGTCCGCCGACCGCGTTCAGCAACTTCTTCCCACCGGCGACCAGCCTCGAGGGAAAGAGGGAAGCCAAGGGACTCATTCTCAAGTCGGCCGGCAGCAATCGCGAAAAAGTCGTCGCCATCATCGAGGAGGCAACCGTCCTCGACCGGATGCAGACGCAAGAGCTCAACATGAGACTCGCCGCGATCGAGAATCGCAAGCTCGACGAGGCCGAGACAACTCGGCTCAAAGAAGAAGCCACCAAGGAATTCAAACGCCATCAGGCCGAGCATCTCGTCGATTCCTTGCCGGCCGGAGTTCTCTTTGGCGTCCCCGCCGATAAGGCTCAGAAGCTCCACGACCAGCTCGACGCCGCGGGGGCCGTGGCCTCGATCGTGCCGCTGGCCAGCTTCAACTGGCCCAAGCCGTACGACTTCATGACCAACCCGCTCAGCATCGACCTGACGGCGCTCAACACGTTCATCCTGATCTGCTCCTCGGTGACCATGGTGCTCGCCCTGAGCGCCTTCCAGAACAACAAGTGGTTCCGGGGCTCCGTCTTCCTCACGGCGACGACCCTGATCGGTGCCACGTTCTTGGGCATCCAGGTTTACGAATATTATCAGTTGATGTTCGGGCACCATTACCCGCCGGGCATCAGTGCCAACGGGCATTTCCGGCCCCACGTCAGCCTCTTCGCCTCCTGCTTCTTTACGATGACCGGCTTCCACGGGGCGCACGTCGCCGGTGGCGTGATCATGCTGGCATGCCTCAGTCTCCGCTCCTGGATCACCGGCGCGTACACGCGTAACAGTTATAGCTCAGTCGAATTGGTCGGCCTCTACTGGCACTTCGTCGACCTCGTCTGGATCTTGTTGTTCACGGTCGTCTACCTGATCTGAACCGTCCGATCGTCAAGGGAAGGGCGCCTCTGCTTCGGGCGTCTCTTCCACTTTTGGGGAGTCCGCTCATGGCCGAGACGAACCTGACCCACGATCAGGAAATGTACGTTGAATCGCATGCGCCTTACATGAAGATCTTCTTCCTCCTCGCCCTGTTCACGGCGGCGGAGTATGCCTACGCGACCTTCCTTCCTGTTGGTTTCGCGATGCTGGTCCTCGGGCTCATGGTGCTTGCGATCACCAAGGCTACACTGGTGGGCATGTACTTCATGCACCTCAAGTTCGAGGGGAAGTGGGTTTACGCGATGCTGATCCCGGCGAGCATCCTGGCCTTAATCCTGGTCTGTGGCCTGGTGCCCGACGTTGTCTTGCAACCGGTGACCGAAGAGAACCCCGACCTCGAAGACATCCAGTCGACACCGGTTCAACCGGGCGCCGCAGCCTCGACGGCTTGGACGCGCAGTGTGATCCGGTCCTGAAATTAGGCCTTTTCCGTTTCGGGCAGAACCCGACCGAAGCCGCCGCAGGGCGGCTCTTGCCTCCCATTTCTTGAAACCCCTTGGTTCGCCGACCGTGCACCCCTCTTATCGCCTTGGATTGTCTGTTGTCATCGGAACCGTCGTCGCCTCCCTTGGGCTCTGCCTCGCGGCCGTCTCGTTCCGCTCCTCGCCTTCCCCCGCCGGTCAAGACCTGGGCGCGAATGGTTTCCCACTGGGAGCCTTCCGTCTCACCGAGCGTTCCGGCAAAACAGTCACGGAGGCTGATCTCGCCGACCGTGTCTGGGTCGCCTCGTTCATCTTCACAAACTGCCCCCTCTCCTGCCCCCGGATCACCAGCGTGATGAAAGGGCTCCAGGAAAAGCTGCGAGAAACTTCCGTTCAGCTCGTCAGCATCTCGGTCGACCCCGAGCGCGATCGTCCCGAGGTCCTGGCCGCTTATGCTCGCAAGTTCGCCGCTGACCCCGAGCGTTGGTGGTTCCTCACGGGGACGAAGCCGGAGATTGAACGCCTGACCGTGGAGCGCTTCAAGCTTGGCCTGGCCTCGACCAGCCAGAGCGACCAAGAAGCCGGGGCCGAAGCGTTCTCTCACAGCGATCGTCTCGCCCTGGTCGACCGCGGTAACAAGGTGCTCGGCTACTTCGACTCGAACGACCACGAGTCCATCGCCAAGCTGCTCGCGCGAGCCGGCCAGCTCGCACCCGGCGGTCGCCCCGTCCCCGCCTGGGTCCGTCAACTCCCCGCCGTCAACGCAACCCTCAACGGAATCGCCTCGGTGCTCCTGATGGTCGGCTGGATCTTGATCCGCACCGGCCGCGCTCGCGGGCACTCCGCCTGCATGATCGCCGGAGTCGTCGTCTCCGGGCTCTTCCTGGCATGCTACCTGGTGTACCACTACCAGATCCGAGGTGGCGTCCCCTTCCGAGGCGCAGGCCCGATCCGACTCGTCTACTTCACGATCCTGCTTTCCCACGTCGTCCTGGCCGTGGTGATCGTCCCTCTCGTGACGCTCACGCTCCTACGTGCCCTTCGGCACCAGTGGCAACGTCACGCCAGCATCGCGCGTGTGACTTTCCCGATCTGGCTCTACGTCTCCGTGACGGGCGTGGTGATCTACCTGATGCTTTACCAACTCCCGCTCGCTTCGGCTTCATCCGGGTGATAGAAATCGACGCGGCGAATCAAGAACGACGCGACGCCCAGATTACGCTTCCCGCGGCGCGGGGTCCCTGCCCTGAGGAGCATCACGGAGCGTTTGGCCGTCACGGCGGCAAAAAGCGTGCTCCCGATCGCTTCGGTATCGCCCCCCGTCGGGGAAGAGAGATCTGAGGTAAGCGATAACCCTTCAACAAACAATCCTCAGACTCAATCGACGGCGATTGAGAAAGGGTCGAGGACGTCTCGAAGCGAGGCGTCTGATCAACGCACCGGCCGCTCAAAGGTTAAGACAGCCGCCCAAACCCCGTCGCCCGCGTTGAACTCCTTGGGGCGTTGGTCGTTGAACCCACCACTCCGAATCACCCACCGATCCCCATCAAGTCGGTAGATCGCACGCACTTCAGGGACCTCTTCACCATCGAGCGTGGTGAATTTGACCCAGTCGAGCGCCTTCGGGCTGCTGGTTTCATCAATCTTCACTTCACCATCGGCCTTGATCTTGATGCCTTGCGGCGTCGAGATGGTCGCAGTCACGGTGCGGCCCTTGATCTCGATACGAACTACGGTTGCTCTCTTTTGACCTACCTTGGTCTCCCACCGGCCCTGCAACCTGGCCAAGTCCCCTTCGACTACAGGCGCCGCTCCTGACGCCAGGCCCACCATCATCATGAGACTCAAGAAGAGCTTCACCTTCATGGAAGTTCTACCTCACCTCGAAGTCAATCATCCAGTCGCTCAACCCGCCATGCCGGCCTTCGAAGAAGAATACGAATCTCCTGCCTTCGAGCACGAGCGATAACCCAGCAACTCTATCATATTAATCGAGATTCCAGTTTTTGAATCCTGAACAATATCTCAAGAATAGTGATGAAAGTCATCCCCCGAGGAACTCGCACCGAGAAAAAGGGAAGTCGAAGTGAACGTAATCAGTTGGCGAAGACTCACTTTCGAATGATTTATCCGATTCCAACGGATGGGCGGACACATAGAGATGATGTTGCCAGAAAGGCACGTAACGGTGTCTCACCCACGGAGGTGGGCAAGCCGGGTTCTTCATTGGGAAGCCAATCTTCGACTTCATCATGATGTTTCGACATCAAGATCACCGGAGTTGACCGGAGATTCCGAGCCGACTATCGTTAAACGGCAGGGCCTGCTGGAAATTCGTTTCGGTTCTCTTTGATTGCCCTGCCCTCAAGGATCACCTGAAGTACGGGATCCCTCGACCGTCGATTCTCTAAGGAAACACTCATGCGATATTGGGGACGGGTTCTCCTGTTCGCGGGATTGCTTCTGGCTCCGGTCCAGTTTGCCTCGGCATGCCCGAACTGCAAGGAAGCCGTCGCCGCTCAGCCGAGCGAGGTCGGCACCATGAAGAACGGATACAACTGGAGTGTCCTCTTCATGATGGCCATGCCTTTCGCCCTCCTTGGAACCGGCGGATTCATGGTGGCTCGAGCCGTGAAGAATGGCGCGCTGCCCGAGATGTGAATCATGTCCGACCTACCGCAGGTCGCGGAAATCCTGGCGAAATCGCGACGGGTCGCCGTCCTCACCGGCGCGGGGGTTTCCGCAGAGAGCGGGATCCCGACCTTCCGTGGACTCGGCGGTTTGTGGAACGGCCGAGATCCGATGAGCCTCGCTACGCCCGAGGCCTTCGCATCGGACCCGGCCACGGTCTGGGAGTTCTATCGCTGGCGTCGCGACCTTGTAAGCCAAGCCGAGCCCAATCCCGGGCATCGGGCTCTAGCCGAGCTTGCCCGTCACCGCTCTCCCAACTTCACGCTGATCACTCAGAACGTGGACCGACTCCACCAACGCGCGGGGAATCGCGACGTCCTCGAGTTACACGGCAATCTGTTCGACGTTCGCTGCACCCAGTGCTCCCGCACGTTCGACCGCACGGGGGTCGCACTCCCCCCTCTCCCTCAATGCGTCGATTGCGGCGCACTCTTGCGTCCTGCAGTCGTCTGGTTCGGGGAGTCCCTTCCCCAGGACGTTTGGGGAACGGCCGAGCTTGCTGTTGAACAAGCCGATACGATGCTCGTCATTGGCACCAGCGCCGTGGTCTATCCCGCAGCCGGCCTGGTGATGACTGCGGCTGCAGCGGGGTGTACCGTGATTGAGATCAATCTCGAGCCAACCCCGATGAGCCACTTTGTCGACTTCGCCCTCTTCGGCAAAGCCGGCGAGATACTGCCTAGACTTCTGGCCGCGGACATGAACCCCAGCGAATGAGCCTCACGACCGAGGCGCAGGAGTGGTCCGAAGCCGGCCGGCCGAGGTGTGAGTCGCGAGGTCGTCGATCATATCGTGGACGGCTTTTTCGATCGCCGCCTGCCAGTTCTCTCCGAACTGCGCGGGCGCGTTGGGCCGATTGTATGCGAAGGTAATCCCTCGCGAATTATTGACGAGAGCACCGAAGCCGTTGGCATCAAAGGCCGCGGCGACGTCGCTGGCCGATCCCCCCTGGGTCCCGTATCCGGGCACGAGAAACAAGATCCCCGGCAACGCCTCACGGAGTTCGGCGAGTTGCTCGGGATAGGTCGCACCCACGACGGCACCCGCGAGACTGTATCCCGAGTCTCCCCGATGAGGCGCCGCCCATCCCGCCAATCGATCGGCCACATGGCGATAGATCGGCTTGCCGTCAGCGATCAGATCTTGAAAGTCGCCGGCAGAGGCATTGCTCGTCCGGACGAGCACGAAGATCCCCTTATTCTCCTGGGCCGCGACCTTGATAAAGGGAGCAATTCCGTCTCCCCCGAGGTACGCATTCACGGTGAGCGCGTCGGCCTGCCAGGGGGCGTCGAGCTTGCCACTGATGGGCACCTTCCCAAGGTAGGCCCGGGCATACGCCTCTGCCGTAGACCCGATATCGTTCCGCTTGCCATCGATCAGGACGATCAGCCCTTTCTCCCGGGCATACGCCGCCGTGGCATGAAGCGCCGCGAAGCCTTCGGGGCCATAAACCTCATAGAACGCGGCCTGAAACTTGACCACCGGTACCAGGTGAGCGACGACGTCGATCACTCCCTGCCCAAAAACCCGAAGCGCCTCGGCCACCCCGGCCCGATCCTGAGTAAAGGCCTTCAGCATCCCCGCCGGCAAATCCTCCGGCCGCGGGTCGATCCCCACAGAAACCGGATTCCCCACACGTGCCATCGCCTGATTCAATCGGTCCGCAAAATTCACGTCGACGAATCTCCCCAAAGTCCGCATTGACAGGTCGTTCAAAAATCCTACAATAACCCTCACTTCAACGGTAGCTACCTGGTAGCCACTTGAGAGCAATACGGGGCGTAGCGCAGTTTGGCTAGCGCGCTAGACTGGGGGTCTAGAGGTCGTGGGTTCAAATCCCGCCGCCCCGATTTGACGGAAGTTTTACGAAACTCAGAGATGCGACGATCGAAAGATCGTCGCATTTTTTGTTTGCTGATGGGTCTAGGCACGGTAAAACAAAAGTCGTCCACCGATTCCAGGGATTCACACGGCCTGGGAATGGTTCCAGATCGCGCAGGTCGAGATGGTGATTCGCCTGGGACGGGAACTCCGCCTGGTGATGATGCCCCTTCCTGGAGATCGTTACCCCTCGAATTGCCGTGCACGAAAGTCCTCGAGCAAGCTTTCCATTTGGCTTACATCGAGGATGTCGTTCGCCCAGGCGGCGTCCGCTTCCTCAAGGGCGTCCTGATAGCGGAAACGGTTCTGCACGATCTGTTCGGGAATGGTGAACGTCCCGCGAAGAAGGAATCCCAGCCGACGACAAAGGACAAGGTAAGAAGCGGCGCGTGGAGTACGGCCGTTCCCTCCGGCTGGAAATGAGCGTGTAAAAGGGATTTCCCGCATATTTGATGATAAAGCGCCCATCTCGTCATCGTATGTTTGATCCTCTTGAGCCGATTCACATGACCCTCGACCGGACCGTTGCTCCATCGCGTTGTCACCGCTGACTCATCGCGACGGATCGCTTCGGCGAAATGACAGACTTCAGGGCAAGGACTGATCCCGGCTCGCGACAACCATTCCTTCAACGTGCCGGCCGATTGCTGGCAGGTCAACGTCGTCGATGCCGACGAGTCGCGGGGTTCCTGCCGATCGAGTCCCCGCTCGCTTGACGCGTCGTAGCAGAGTATCGGGGCTGGTCGGCAGGGCGGCCTTCTCCGCCAGCCGAGCCCCGGCCTCACCACCCAGGGCCGAGCCGATGGCGAGGTGGGTCTGAGCGAGCCGCATAGTCGTGCGCATATCTGGCCGCGAAGCCGTGGAGCGGCTCGACGAAGATGCGCGTGGGCATTCTGAACTGGGACAGAGAAATCCACGGACGATCATCCGGAGACGTACGCGACGTCCGAACACCGGTTTTATCCGCGTAAGTTGAAGTCGTTGGCGGACCAAGAACAGATTCGAGAACGCTTTGGGCCTCACTTGATCACGTAGAGGGTCCCGAGCTACTTCAGGAAATTGCCCTGCACGATGATGGAGGCTCGATCTCCGGCCCCGCCAGCGGGGAGAACCAGGATCTCCCACACGCGGGTCTTACCGCTCCGGTCGGCGAGGAGAAGTTGGCCGCCCTTGACTTCGTAGATGCCGCCGCCGTCGCCTCGGTTGCCGACGGCGAAGCCTCCGCCATGGTCGAAGTTCCCGAAGGCGCCGCCGAATCGGCCGTCGGTGAAGGTACCGTCCTTCTTGAAGACTTGCGTCGAGCTCGACGAGACAGTGCCGGTGCTACCCACGCCGGTGTGAATGCCCGCGACGTAGAGCGATTGGCGAGTGCCCTCGAAGCGGTAGCCGTCTTCTGGCACACGGGCTCGAGTCAACCTTTTGACGCCGTCGGTGATCACGTTGGTGTCGCTGATGTCGAGCGTCTCGACGTCGCCGTCGGCGAAGGACAGGATGAGCTTGTCACCCCGTCGAGCGTAGTTGCCAACGTCGTTGGTCCGCGTGGCCGCAAGGGCGTCGTAGTCGAAGGCCCCGACGCCGTCGGGCGGGATGCCATCGAAGCATCGACCGTTTTTGTAAAACGTGAGGGTCCGCGTGACGAAATCAGACATTAGGCCGTTGGGGTCCGGCCTGAGCTGCAAACCGCCGCCCCACCAGACGCCTTCGAGGTCGCCGGGGGTCGGTCCGCCCAACACGGATCTGCCACCCTCGCTGACGAACCGCAGGTTTACCATCATCGGCAGGACATCCCTGTTGATCAGGTCGCCACTGGCGCGGGTGTCCTTTGGGTCGCGAGCCGGCCCCTCGAAGCGGACCAGTTCGATCCGGTCGGGCAGGCACCTGGCGAAATACATCTGCATCCGTCGGCTGCCGCCCCTAACCACCCGGGCGTAGAACCGGACTTCGGCGTTGCCCACCTTGGCCGACTTGGCCTCCAAGGCCTTTTCGAGCTTGGCGTCGTCGGCCTTGAGCTCGGCGGCCATGTGCCTTTTCATCGCCTTGTCCACGTCCTCGCCCGGTAGGGACGCGTAGATCCGCATGGTTGCGAAGACGCCCTTGGCGCGGAGGTCCGTATAAAGCGTGACACAACGTTCCTTGGTACCGCCTTTGCGCCAACCGGCCGGCAGGTGATACAGAACGTTGCCGAACTGATACTCTCCGTCCCCGGCGGCCTGGCTCGGTGGAGCCGGAAGGATCCACGCCAGGCCGGCAACCAGCATCACCTCGACGATGAGCGAAAATCGCATGTTCGAGCCTCGCAGGTCCAGGGATCGGTCACCATAAGCCGGCGACCACCGCAATCTGGACATCCGGGAGAAACCTTGACGCTGCATGCCGGACGGGGCGCCTTAAGAGTTTTCGCCAAAATGGAACCTGAAACTCCAGATTAGAGTCCCAGAACGAGCCTCACGCTCTGCATGCGACTTGAGCGTAGTGCCCCTGGTTCACGGCGAGCCTCGTCCAGGTCGGTCGAACCGCATTGACGACATCTGATCGTATTCGGAATGTTTACGCTTCCTTCTCCTTCTAGAGCGGCTATCGCTTGGATAGCACACATTCAGGCCAGAGAGTGATCCTGTGGCTCGAAGGAAGTCAAGAGGCCGGTGGGGTGGCACACCCGTGGCGCCAGCCTGGGCCCACTGGTGGACAAGCCACCAGTGCCACCCCATACGGCCATCTACATGGCATCGGTTGATGGTGCG
>Ga0153954_1000931_pt1 | contig 18383 bp, 13 predicted proteins | sample TSFL038MetaG_FD_102277 | JGI IMG/M metagenome (GOLD analysis project Ga0153954, IMG submission 102277) | Attine ant fungus gardens microbial communities from Florida, USA - TSFL038 MetaG | ecosystem: Host-associated > Fungi > Mycelium > Unclassified | place: USA: Florida, Wekiwa Springs State... | reverse complement strand
GCTCGCGGTGATCGGTGGCCTGTTCGTGCTGGAAGCCGTGTCCGTGATCGTGCAGGTGGCCTCGTTCAAGCTGACCGGAAAGCGCATCTTCAAGATGGCGCCGATCCATCACCATTTCGAACAACTGGGCTGGACCGAGCCGCAGATCGTGATCCGGTTCTGGATCATCTCGGTGATGCTGGCGCTCGCCGGCCTCTCCACGCTCAAGCTGCGGTGATCCCTTGATCCCCGTCACATCTTTTGCCGGCAAGACCGTCGCGGTGTTCGGCCTCGGCGGCTCCGGGCTTGCAAGCTGTCACGCGCTGAAGGCCGGCGGGGCGGAAGTGGTTGCCGGCGACGACGGTCTCGACAGATTGGCCGAAGCCGCGCAGGCCGGATTCATCACCGCCGACCTGCGCAAGGTGTCATGGGACAATTTCGCGGCGCTGGTACTGACGCCGGGCGCGCCGCTGACGCATCCCGCGCCGCATTGGTCGGTGCTGATGGCGCGCCAGGCCGGCGTCGAGGTGATCGGCGACATCGAGCTGTTCTGCCGCGAGCGGCGGCGCCACGCGCCAGATGCGCCGTTCGTCGCCATCACCGGCACCAATGGCAAGTCGACCACGACGGCGCTGATCGCCCATCTGATGCGTGTTGCCAACTTTGACACCCAGATGGGCGGCAATATCGGCACCGCGATCCTGTCGCTGGAACCGCCGCGCAAGGGACGGGTCCATGTGATCGAGATGTCGTCCTATCAGATCGACCTGACGCCATCGCTCGATCCATCCGTCGGCATTCTGCTCAATGTCAGTGAGGATCATATCGATCGCCATGGAACGCTGGCCCATTACGCCGAGGTGAAGGAACGGCTCGTCGCCGGCGTGCAGGCGCGGGGCACCGCAATCGTCGGCGTCGATGACAGCTGGTGCCGCAATATCGCCGACCGTCTCGATCGCGGAGGCAAGCGCGTGGTGCGCGTTTCCGTGCGAAACCCGCTGCCCGACGGCATCTATGTCGAACGTGGGACCATCGTCCGCGCATCCGGCGCCGCGCGTAGCGAGGTGGCAAAGCTTGGCGGCATCGGCTCGTTGCGCGGGCTGCACAATGCGCAGAACGCCGCCTGCGCCGCGGCCTGCGCGCTCGCCATGGATATCCCGCTCGACGTGCTGCAAAACGGCCTGCGCAGTTTTCCAGGCCTTGCCCATCGGATGGAGCAGGTCGGCCGCCGCGGCAACGTGCTGTTCGTCAACGACTCCAAGGGCACCAATGCCGACGCGGCTGCGCACGCGCTGTCCTCGTTCGCCGACATCTTCTGGATCGCCGGTGGCAAGCCGAAGGCCGGCGGTATCACAAGTCTAGCTGACTATTTCCCGCGTATCCGCAAGGCCTATTTGATCGGCGAGGCCGCGCAGGAATTTGCCGGCACGCTGGGCGACCGTGTCCCGCACGAGATATCGCAAACACTCGATATCGCGGTCGAACACGCCGCGCGCGACGCGGAAGCCTCAGGGCTGACCGATCCGGTGGTGCTGCTGTCGCCGGCCTGCGCCTCCTTCGACCAGTACCGCAACTTCGAGATCCGCGGCGCCGCGTTCCGCGACCTCGTCAACGCGCTGCCCGGCGTCAAGCCGGTGGTTTGATGTCTCTGCGAAGCGCTCGGCCGGGACGACAACAAAAAACATCTCGATTCTCTTAACCCTTCGGAAACCATCATCGGCGACCAATGGAGACCCGCTAGTATTGGGGCCGTCCATGCTCTCCCGTGAAGAACGCAATCCCCTGTCGGAATGGTGGTGGACGGTCGACCGTCTGCAGCTTGGGGCGATTCTCGCGCTGATGCTGAGCGGCGTGATCCTGTCGCTGGCGGCGAGCCCGCCGGTCGCGGTCAGGATCGGACTCGACCCGTTCCATTTCTTCAGCCGCCACGTGCTGTTCCTGCTGCCGTCGTTCATCGTGCTGATCGGCGTCTCCTTCCTGTCGCCGCGCCAGATCCGGCGCAGCGCGCTGATCGTGTTTGCGGTCAGCATCACGCTGATCGTGGTGACGCTGCTGGTCGGGCCCGAGGTGAAGGGCTCACGCCGCTGGATCACACTGCTCGGCGTCAACATACAGGCTTCCGAAGCGGCCAAACCCTCCTTTGTCGTCATCGCGGCCTGGCTGTTTGCGGAATCGACCAAGCGGCCGGAAATGCCGGCGACCTCGATGGCGCTCGTACTGTTGTTGATGCTGGTGTCGCTCCTGGTGATGGAGCCCGATTTCGGCCAGACCATGCTGATCCTGATGGTGTGGGGCGCGCTGTTCTTCATCGCGGGCATGCGGATGATCTGGGTGCTCGGCCTTGCCGGTGCTGCGAGTGCCGGGCTGTTCGGCGCCTATCTGTTGGTTCCGCACGTGGCCGGGCGCATCAAGCGCTTCATGAATCCGGCCTCCGGCGACACTTTCCAGGTCGACACCGCGATGGAGGCGTTCTGGAACGGCGGCTGGTTCGGGCTCGGACCTGGAGAAGGTATCGCCAAGCGCAATCTGCCGGACAGCCATACCGACTTCGTGTTTGCGGTGGCGGCGGAGGAGTTCGGCATCATCCTGTGCCTGATGCTGCTGGCGCTGTTCGCCTTTATCGTCATCCGCGCGCTAAGCCGCGCCTATGCCACCGAGGACATGTTCGCGCGTTTCGCGGCTTCGGGCCTCGCCATCCTGTTTGGCGTGCAGGCCGCGATCAACATGTCGGTCAATCTGCAACTGATCCCGGCCAAGGGTATGACGCTGCCCTTCATTTCCTATGGCGGCTCCTCGATCGTCTCGCTGGCTTATGGCGTCGGTATGATGCTGGCGCTGACGCGGATGCGGCCGCGCACCGAGCTGGAATCGATGAATGATGCCCAGGCCGCTCGGGGCTACGCCTGAGCTGCCTGTCGTTGTTGACTCGATGGCTCGCAATGATGCTCGGATGCCTGTAGAAGGCTCCGCATGGACAATTCACCCCTGATCCTGCTGGCCGCCGGCGGTACCGGTGGCCATCTGTTTCCCGCGGAAGCGCTTGGTGTCGAACTGATCGAGCGTGGTATGCGTGTCCGGCTCGTCACCGATGCCCGCGCGTTGCGCTATAGCGGTCTGTTTTCAAAGGACATGATCGACGTGGTTCCGAGCGAGACGGTGCGTGGCCGATCACCGCTGGCGCTGGCGCGGACCGGCCTCATGCTCGTCTCGGGTACTGTGGTTGCCTTCAAGCTGATGCGGCGCTTGCGGCCGGCGGCTGTCGTTGGCTTCGGTGGTTATCCGACGTTGCCGCCGCTGGTCGCGGCACGGCTGGCGCGCATTCCGTCCGTCATCCACGACGCCAATGCGGTGCTCGGCCGCGCCAACCGGTTCCTGTCGCGCTATGTCGATGCGATCGCGACGTCGCTGCCGGGCGTGCTCGATCGCGACCCTGCGCTTGCCGGCAAGACGACGATGGTCGGTACGCCGATGCGTCCCGCGATCCTGACCGCTGCGGCGTCGGGCTATGCGCCGCCGGATCCGACCGGGCCATTCCGCCTGCTCGTGGTCGGCGGCAGCCAGGGCGCGCGCGTGATGAGCGACATCGTACCTGACGCCATCGAGCGGCTGGAGCCGTCGCTGTGGAACCGGCTGATCCTGACGCAGCAGGTCCGCGAGGAGGACATGGGCCGGGTGCGGGCGGTCTATGATCGGCTGAAGATCCAGGCTGAACTCGCGCCGTTCTTCACCGACCTGCCGGCGCGGCTCGCCTCGAACCATCTGATCGTGTCGCGTTCCGGCGCCGGGACCGTTGCCGAACTTGCCGCAATCGGTCGGCCGTCGATCCTGGTGCCGCTGCCCGGCTCGATTGACCAGGATCAGTTCGCCAATGCCGGCGTGCTGGCGCAGGCTGGTGGCGGCTTGCGCATCGTGCAGGCGGATTTTTCGCCGGACCGGCTGGCCGCGGAAATCTCCACGCTTGCCGCCGAGCCGCAGCGGCTCGCCGCGATGGCGGCCGCGGCGCGCGGCGCCGGCCGACTCGATGCCGCCGAACGGCTCGCCGACCTTGTGGTGAAAGTCGCCGGAATTTAGGCAGAAACGGCGGATTTTCAGTGTGTTGTCGTCACGGCCGGGCTTGTCCCGGCCATCCACGTCTTTCATAAGTCGGTCACGGACATAGACGGGGATGCCCGCGACGAGCGCGGGCATGACGAAGGTGAGAACACATGAGACTGCCGCGCGAGATCGGACCCATCCACTTCGTCGGGATCGGCGGCATCGGCATGAGCGGCATCGCCGAAGTGCTTTGCAATCTCGGTTACACCGTGCAGGGCTCGGACGCGGCCGAGAGCGGCAACGTCACGCGGCTCCGTGAGAAGGGCATCACGGTCTCGATTGGCCACAAGGCGGAGAATGTCGCCGGCGCTGACGTGGTCGTGGTTTCGACCGCGATCAAGCGCGACAATCCGGAACTGATGGCTGCGCGTGCGCAACGCATTCCCGTCGTCCGCCGTGCTGAGATGCTGGCCGAACTGATGCGGCTGAAGAGCTGCGTCGCGATCGCCGGCACCCATGGCAAGACCACGACGACCTCCATGGTCGCGGCATTGCTTGACGCCGGCGATCTCGATCCCACCGTGATCAATGGCGGCATCATCAATGCCTATGGCACCAATGCCCGGTTGGGCGCAGGCGACTGGATGGTGGTGGAAGCCGACGAGAGCGACGGCACCTTCCTGAAATTGCCCGCAGATGTCGCCATCGTCACCAATGTCGATCCCGAGCATCTCGATCATTTCGGGACGTTCGAGGCGGTGCAGGACGCGTTCCGCAGCTTCGTCGAGAATGTGCCGTTCTATGGTTTCGCGGTGATGTGCATCGATCATCCGGTCGTGCAGACGATCGTCGGCCGCATCGAGGACCGCCGCATCATCACCTATGGCGTAAATCCGCAGGCCGATGCGCGGCTGGTGGATCTCACCCCAATGGGCGGCGGTTCGAAGTTCAAGGTCGTGATCCGGGACCGCAAGTCCGATGCCGCGCATGAGATCACCGACATCATGCTGCCGATGCCCGGGCGGCACAACGCCTCGAACGCCACCGCAGCGATTGCGGTCGCGCATGCGCTCGGCATTTCCGACGATGCCATCCGCAAGGCGATCGCTGGCTTCGGCGGCGTCAAGCGGCGCTTCACCAGGACCGGCGAATGGAACGGCATCACGGTGATCGACGATTACGGTCACCATCCTGTGGAGATCGCCGCCGTGCTGAAGGCCGCGCGCGAATCCTACAATGGCAAGGTCATCGCCGTGGTGCAGCCGCATCGCTTTACGCGGCTGCAGTCGCTGTTCGAGGAGTTTTGTACCTGCTTCAACGACGCCGACGCAGTTGTGGTCGCGGAGGTCTATCCCGCCGGCGAGGCACCGATCCCCGGCATCGATCGCGATCATTTCGTGCTGGGCTTACGCGCGCACGGCCATCGCGACGTGGTTCCGCTGCAGAAATCCTCTGATCTCGCCGGGGTGATCAAGGGCCTTGCGGGACCCGGCGACCTCGTCGTCTGTCTTGGCGCCGGCAACATCACGCAATGGGCCTACGCGCTGCCGGGCGAACTGAAGGCTCTGGGGTAAAGCGGTTGGCAGCCTTCCCCGACATCACACCCGAGCTCAAGGCCGCGATGCCGCAACTGCGCGGGCGGCTGCTTGCCAATGAAAGCCTCGCGCCGCTGACCTGGTTTCGTGTCGGCGGACCGGCGCAAGTGCTGTTCACGCCGGTCGATGAGGACGACCTCGCCTATTTCCTGAACAGCCTGCCGCGCGAGCTTGCTGTCCATGTCGTCGGCGTCGGCTCGAATCTGATCGTGCGCGACGGCGGCATCGAAGGTGTGGTGATCCGTCTCTCGCCGCGCGCCTTCGGTGAAACCAGCGCCGACGGCGATATCGTCAGCGCCGGCGCGGCCGCACTCGACAGGCGCGTTGCCGAAACCGCGGCTATAGCCAATCTCGGCGGGCTCGAGTTTTTCTTCGGCATCCCCGGCACCATCGGTGGCGCATTGCGCATGAATGCCGGCGCCAACGGTGGCGAGACCAAGGACGTGCTGTTCGAGGCCACTGGTATCGGTCGCGACGGCACCAGGCACACCTTCGGCAATGCCGACATGAAATTCGTCTACCGCAACTCTGGCGTCGATCCCTCGATCATCTTCACCTCGGCTCGCTTCCGCGGGACACCTGGCGCGCCGGACGCGATCCGTGCGCGGATGGAGGAGGTGCAGAAGCATCGCGAGACCGCGCAGCCGATCCGCGACAAGACCGGCGGCTCGACCTTCAAGAATCCGCCGGGCCAGAGCGCCTGGAAACTGATCGACGCCGCCGGTTGCCGCGGCCTGCGCATCGGCGGCGCGCAGGTTTCCGAAATGCACTGCAATTTCCTGATCAATACCGGCGACGCCACCGGCTACGACATCGAGACGCTTGGGGAAACCGTGCGCGCCCGTGTCAAAGAAAATTCCGGAATCGAGCTACACTGGGAAATCAAGCGGATCGGGATCACCGCGCAATCGTCATTCCGGGATGGTGCGTAGCACCAGACCCGGAATCTCGAGATTCCGGGTTCGATGCTTCGCATCGCCCCGGAATGACGGAGGGCAAGGCAAGTAAGGATGCGGATCACCATACTGTTCGGCGGCACCAACAAAGAGCGGCTCGTGTCGGTGGCATCGGCGCAGGCGCTGTGCGAGGCCTTACCCGAAGCTGATCTTTGGTTTTGGGCTGCGGATGACAGCGTGCATGAGACCGACGCAAAGACACTGATCGGGCATGCACGCCCCTTCGAGCAGGATTTTGCGCCGGACGGTCGCCGCGTCGGCCGCAGCGTCGAAGAGGCGCTCGACCGTGCGAAAGCCGAGGGCCGCCTGCTCGTGCTTGGCCTGCATGGCGGCCGCGCCGAGAACGGCGAGTTGCAGGTGATGTGCGAGATGCGCGGCATTGCCTTCACCGGCTCGGGCTCGGCTTCGTCGCACATCGCCTTCGACAAGATTATTGCGAAACGCTTCGCCGCGATCGCAGGCGTAAAAACCACCACTGGAATCGCAGTCGATGAAATCGACAGTGCTTTCGCCCGCTACGGCAAGCTGATCGCGAAGCCTGCCCGCGACGGATCGAGCTACGGCCTCATCTTCGTCAACGCGACGCAGGATCTCGTTGCAGTCCGCCGCGCCGCGGAGACCGAGGACTATCTGGTCGAGCCGTTCATCACGGGGCAGGAGGCGACCTGCGGCGTGCTGGAGCAACTGGACGGCTCGGTGATCGCGCTGCCGCCGGTCGAGATCATTCCGGCTGATGGCGAGTTCGACTATCGCGCGAAATACATCGCGAAGGCGACGCAGGAAATCTGCCCGGCGCGCTTCGCCCCTGACATCAACGCGGCGATCATGGAGCAGGCCCTGCGGGCGCATCGCGCGTTGTCCTGCGGCGGCTATTCGCGATCGGATTTTATCGTCGCCAAGGACGGGCCGATTTTTCTTGAGACCAATACATTGCCGGGGCTGACCAAGGCCTCGCTCTATCCGAAGGCGCTGAAGGCGCAGGGAATCGATTTCGCCGGATTTCTGCAACAGCAGATTGAGATCGCGCGTCGGCGCGCGACAAAGTAGTTCTTCGCAGCGGACCATCGTCTAGGATTCTTGTGGGGAGGCGCGGTTCCCCGCATGGGTAAATTTGTTAAGAATTTGGCGCAAACATCTCACAGGGCAGGGAAAAAAACGGTCTTAACCGACCTGTTTTACCTTTTGTTTACCAGGAAGGTCGAAGGTTAACGCTGGCGGCGCTTGTGACGCTTGGCTGCCGGGAGCGTGAGCTGTTGCGGATTTCCGCTTCGGACGACCGCATCGAGGGAAAAGGGACCTTATCTCACGCGAGGTCCATCACCCAACCCGGTGTGACCGAGACGTCATCTGTGCTGGAACTCGCAAGTGGTTGCGAGCACAACGTTTTTGACGAGCTCGTGCAATGGATGGTGCAGGACGCCCCGCCCGGTCGAAGCGATCGCAGGGGTCTCAAGCTGACCTGAAGGCGGCCGCCATCGGCGCGCTCGTGCTGCTGCGCGAGTGGCTCGGCCGCCGTCGCGTTCGGGCTGCCCGGCCCTCGCTGGAGCGTGAGCCGCCGCGGGGCCTGATCGCCTGGATCGAAAATCATTTCCCGCGTCGGGCCGGCATTGCCGCGACCGTGCTGATACTGCTCGCCAGCACCGGCTATGGCGTCGTCAAGGGCGGTCATTTCGATGCCTTCTGTGAAGCGCTGAGCGACAGCCGCAACGCGCTGGCGAACTCCGCGGGATTCCGCATCACCGCGGTCGCGATCAACGGCCGCAAGCAATTGAGCCAGGATGAGGTGCTCGCGATCGGCGGCGTCAACGGTCGTTCCTCGCTGCTGTTCCTCGATGCCGCCGCGGTCCGCGACCGGCTCAAGGCCAATTCCTGGATCGCCGATGCAACGGTGCTGAAGCTCTATCCCGGCCGGCTGCAGATCGACATCGTCGAGCGCACCGCTTTTGCGTTGTGGCAGGAGAACGGCAAGCTCTCGGTTATCGCCGATGATGGCGCCGTGCTCGAGCCCCCCGTGCCCGGGCCCTATGTCGCGCGGCGCTTCCTGTCGCTGCCGCTGGTCGTGGGCAAGGGCGCCGAAACCCGGGCGCGCGATTTCCTTGCGCTGTTGGCACGCTATCCGCAGGTGCAGTCGGTGACCAAGGCTGCGATCCTTGTCGGCGAACGGCGCTGGAACCTGCGTACCAAGGACGGCCTCGATATCCGCCTGCCGGAAAACGACGTCGGCAATGCACTCGCCGCCCTGAGCAAGCTCGACAGGGAGGAACGGCTGTTCTCGAAGGATATCGTCGCGGTCGACATGCGCTTGCCCGATCGGCTGGTCGTGCAACTGTCGGACGAAGCCGCGAAGGCTCGCGAGGAACTGTTCAAGGACAAGAAGTCCAAGAAGAAGGCTGGTGAAGCATGACCGGCCTCGACCGCAACCTGACGCCGAAGACGCGCCCGATGCCGCACAAGCGTACGGCGCTCGTGGCATCCCTCGACATCGGCACCAGCAAGATCGCCTGCATGATCGCGCGGCTGAAGCCGTGCGCGCCGAGCGATGCGTTGCGCGGCCGCTCTCATGCCGTCGAACTGATCGGCTACAGCCAGATCCAGTCGCGCGGCGTCAAGGCTGGCGCCGTCGTCGATCTCGGCGAATGCGAGCAGGCAGTGCGCCAAGCCGTGTCGCTCGCCGAACGCATGGCCAAGGTGCGCGTCGAATCCGTGCTGCTGTCGGTCTCCGGCGGCCGGATGCAGGGACAGTTGATCGAGGCAGCGGCCGATATCCGCGGCGGCGCCGTGACGGCAGCCGACGTTGCCCGTGTCATCTCGACCGGGATGCGGCATGCAACCGGCGTCGGCCGCACCGTGCTGCACGCGTTTCCGGTCGGTTACGCGCTTGATGGCGTCAAGGGCGTCCGCGATCCCAGGGGCATGGTGGCGCGGCAATTCGGCGTCGACATGAATGTGGTCACGGCGGAAGCCACGGTAGCCAGCAACCTGATGCTGGTGGTCGAGCGCTGCCATCTCAATGTCGAGGCGATGGCCGCAGGGCCTTATGTGGCCGGCCTCTCGGTGCTGACCGACGACGAGGCCGATCTTGGCGCCGCTGTGGTCGAAATGGGGGCAGGAACCACCACGATTGCGACTTATTCCGGCGGGCGCTTCGTCCATGCCAACGGTTTTGCGGTCGGTGGGCACCACATCACGATGGATCTTGCACGCGGGCTCTCGGCATGCATTGCGGATGCCGAGCGAATCAAGACGTTATATGGCACCGTGCTGACCGGCGGGTCAGACGCGCGTGAGTTGATGTCGGTCCCGACCGCCGGCGACAACGAGCTGGACATGCCGCAGATCGTGTCTCGAGCCACGATCGCGAACATCGTGAAGCACCGCGCTGAGGAGATCTTCGAAATGGTTCGGGACCGGCTTGCCGCTTCTCCGTTTGCAGCAGAACCGAAGGCGCGCGTGGTTCTGACCGGCGGTGCTTCGCAGCTCACCGGTCTTGTCGAACTGGCCAGCCAGATTCTCGGGCGCCCGGTGCGGGTCGGTCGCCCGCTCGGGCTCGGCCGGCTGCCGAACGAAGCCAAGACCGCGTCGTTTGCGGTCCCCACCGGGCTCCTGGTCTATCCGCAGTACGCCCATCTCGAGCATGTCGAACCACGGCATACCCGGCAGCTCAAGACTGGGACCGACGGCTATCTCGGAAAGGTCGGACGATGGCTTCGAGAGGGCTTCTGATGAATCGTTTCGACACCATTGCAATTTCACCAACATCCGCGGCCGCCGGTCACGGCAACCCCGCGCGCGCTTAATCGACGAGAGGCAATCATGGCACTCAACATTACTCCCCCGGATATCCATGAGTTGAAACCGCGGATCACCGTCTTCGGCGTGGGCGGGGCGGGCGGTAATGCCGTCAACAACATGATCACGGCCGGGTTGCAGGGTGTCGATTTCGTCGTCGCGAACACCGACGCGCAGGCGCTCACCATGTCCAAGGCCCAGCGCATCATCCAGATGGGCACGCAGGTGACGCAGGGGCTGGGCGCGGGCTCGCAACCGGACGTCGGCGCCGCTGCTGCGCAGGAGGTGATCGACGAGATCCGCGATCATCTCTCCGGCGCCAACATGGTGTTCGTCACGGCCGGCATGGGCGGCGGCACCGGCACGGGCGCTGCTCCGGTGATTGCAAAAACCGCGCGCGAAATGGGCATCCTCACCGTTGGTGTCGTGACCAAGCCGTTCCACTTCGAGGGCGCGCGCCGCATGCGCACGGCCGAAGCCGGCATCGCCGAGCTGCACAAGGTCGTGGATACGCTCCTGATCATCCCGAACCAGAACCTGTTCCGGGTCGCCAACGAGAAGACCACCTTTGCGGACGCCTTCGCGATGGCCGACCAGGTGCTCTATTCGGGCGTCGCCTGCATCACCGACCTGATGGTCAAGGAAGGCCTGATCAATCTCGACTTCGCCGACGTCAGGGCGGTGATGAGGGAGATGGGCAAGGCGATGATGGGCACTGGCGAGGCGTCCGGTGACAAGCGTGCGCTGACGGCCGCGGAAGCCGCGATCGCCAATCCGCTGATCGATGATTCCTCGATGAAGGGCGCCCGTGGTCTCCTGATCTCGATCACCGGCGGCAAGGATCTCACGCTGTTCGAGGTTGACGAGGCCGCGACCCGGATCCGCGAGGAGGTCGACCAGGACGCCAACATCATCGTCGGCGCCACGTTCGACGAGGCGCTCGACGGTCTGATTCGGGTCTCCGTCGTCGCCACCGGCATCGAGCAGGCGCAAATCGCCCGCGCATCCGCACCTGCCCAGGTCGCGACCCCGGTCGCCGTTCCGCCGCCCGCCGCTCCGAATGGCGGCCCGGAGAGCCGTCTCGCTGACCTGACCGCGCGGCTGCGCGCCGATAACCAGCGCCTGGCCGAGCGTGCCGCGAAGCTGGAGGCACAGGCCGCCGCCACCCAAAGCGCCGTGCCTGCCGCGGCTCCGGTTCGCAATGGCAGCCCGGTTGAGCGTGCGGCGCTTGCCGCGATCGCGGCGGCAGTCACCGATCCCCCGGCGGCACCGATTGCGGCCCCGGCGCCGGTGCAGCCGGCGTCCTATGGTGACGTCACGGTTCGTGCGATCGCGCAGAAGCCCACATTGTTCCCGGATCATTCCGAGGCACCGCGGGTGGCGGCCGAGGAACCGCCGGCCCCGGAAACCTTCATTCCGCCGGCTGCCGAGCGCCCGCCGGTGCGAACGCCGCGGATGCCGAAATTCGAGGAACTGCCGATGACGGCGCAGGCCGAAATCCGTCAGGCTCGCGGTGGCGAGTCTGAGGAGGACCACCCGCAAAAGGCCCGGCTGTCGCTGTTGCAGCGGCTCGCCAATGTTGGCCTTGGCCGCCGCGATGATGAAAACGAGCCGCCGGTCTCCGGACGCCCTTCGGCTCCGGCGCTGGCGCCGATGCCACCGCTGCCGGAGCGCCGCCCTCAACGTAGTGTGGCGCAACAGGTTGCGACCCACGATCCGGTATCAGAGTACGCTAAACGGCAGGCGCCGCAAGGACTCGACATCCACGGCCGTCCGGCGCCTGTTGCGCCAGGGCCACAGGGTGACGATCATCTTGATATCCCCGCCTTCTTGCGGCGGCAGACCAACTGAGATTGTTACAATTCTGACGCTGAAAATTAGTCCCGGCAGCCTCTGCCGGGACATTTTCTTTGGTTCCCCGGACCACGCCGAATCTTCCAGCAAGCAACTGATTCTAAATGATTAATGACATATTCATTGGCCGCTTCAACAACGCGGTTCCTTTCAAAAAGGTGACGCGATTGGGTCAAGCTTGCGGCGAATACGGCAGAGATAGGGTAACAATCCGTAAAAAAGCGTGAGTTGGCGCTGTTTGGGGCGGTGACTATGGTTTGCCCCGACTTGGGGATGCCTAGTGAGTCGGCGGGGGGAGCCAGCCGGTCTCTATACCTAGGCAGGTCGTAGTGGGCGGCTTTTGAATGAAATTGAACCGGCAAACAACGCTTCGGTCGCAGGCCACCGTGACGGGTGTCGGCGTTCATTCTGGTTCACCTGTTAGTCTGACGATCGGGCCTGCATCCGTGGATGCGGGTTTTATTTTTGTCCGCACCGGTCTTGAAGGCGGCGACCGCGAGGTCCGCGCTATCGCCGGTTCCGTCATCTCCACTGAATTTGCGACTGTGCTTGGCGACCGTGAGGGGCCGCTGGTTTCGACCGCCGAGCATGTGCTTGCCGCGCTTCGCGGCATGGGCGTCGATAATGCCACGATCGAGGTCGACGGACCCGAAGTTCCGATCATGGATGGCAGCGCCGCTGCCTTCGTTGCAGCGATCGATCAGGCCGGGATTGTCAGCCAGTCGGCGCCGCGCCGCTTCATTCAGGTCGTGAAGCCGGTGCAGGTCGCGATTGGGAACTCCTTTGGTGAGCTCCGCCCGTATGCGGCAGGGTTCCGCGCCGAGGTCGAGATTGATTTCACCAACCCCGTGATCGGACGGCAGCAATATTCGCTCGAATTGAGCGCCGAACGGTTCCGCCGCGAAATCTCCCGCGCGCGTACGTTCGGATGCATGAACGACGTGGCGCGGCTGTGGAGCGCGGGTTTTGCACTCGGCGCGTCCTTTGAGAACTCGGTGGTGTTCGACGATGAGCGCCTGCTCAACCCGGAAGGGCTGCGCTACGCCGATGAGTGCGCGCGCCACAAGGTTCTGGATGTGATCGGCGATCTCGCGCTGGCCGGCCTTCCGCTGTTTGGCGCCTATCGGTCGATCCGTGGTGGCCACAAGCTGAACCACGCGGTGCTGACGGCGCTCCTCGCCGACCGCAGCGCCTGGCGGGTGGTCGAGGGCGAGGCGGCGCGCCGTCCGCAGCGCGGCCACGTGGAAGTGGGCAGCGGCATCGTCGGCGGTCTGGTTGCCGCGGCTTACGGTCCGGACGTTTCCTGAAATTTCTGTGGACGACGGCCTGCCGCTGGGCCGGTTCGGAAGTCAGAACCATTCAGCGTGGCGAGTCCGACCTGCGGACTTGATATGCCGACTTGCGCGGTAACCATGATCGGTAACGGTCCTTGAGATCGCCTTAATCCGGGCGAAATACCTCCCTATCCAGTTGGTTAACGAATTTTTTTCGACTACACAGCCGTGGTTGCATGGCAGGCGCTACGGGCTCAGCTATCCTAACGTCCATCACCTCGTTCACGGTGCGGGGGCTGGCATCACCAACCGGATCGAAGGCGTCGGGTTTTTGGAAGCAATGTCGATACAGCGCATAATGCGGGCGTTACGCAGGCTATCGGCTGACGGGCAGCGGCTGCGGCTGGCGGCATCACTGATCGTGCTCGCCGTTCCCTTGAGTGGCTGCGGCACCGGGCCGCTTTGGGACAAGTTCCTCGCCAAGGACGACACCTTCGTCGATGAGCCCGCGGACAAGCTCTATAATGAGGGCTTGTACATGATGAATCAGAAGAAGGACGCCAAGGCGGCCTCGAAGAAGTTCGAGGAGGTCGACCGCGAGCATCCTTATTCCGAGTGGGCGCGCAAATCGCTGCTGATGTCGGCCTACGCTTATTACGACTCCGGCGATTACGATAGCTGCATCGGCGCGGCGACGCGCTACGTCACCCTGCATCCCGGCAGCCCGGACGCGGCTTACGCGCAATACCTGATTGCGGCCTCGCATTACGACCAGATTCCCGACATCTCGCGCGACCAGGGCCGTACCGAGAAGGCGATCGCCGCGCTCGAAGAGGTGATTCGCAAATATCCGACGTCGGAATATGCCGTCAGCGCCAAGGCCAAGCTCGAAGGCGCCCGCGACCAGCTCGCCGGCAAGGAAATGGCGATCGGTCGCTATTACATGGAAAAGCGCGACTACACCGCCGCCATCAACCGCTTCAAGACCGTGGTCACGCAGTACCAGACCACGCGCCACGTCGAGGAGGCGCTGGCGCGGCTGACCGAGGCCTATATGGCGATCGGCATCGTCGGCGAGGCGCAGACTGCCGCTGCCGTACTTGGGCACAATTTTCCTGATAGCCGCTGGTACAAGGACGCCTACAATCTAGTAAAGTCCGGCGGTCTCGAACCGAGCGAGAATCAGGGCTCTTGGATGAGCAAGGCCTTCAAGAAACTGGGTCTCGGCTAGGAATTAGCCTTTCATGCTGGCGCGTCTGTCGATCCGTGACATTGTCCTGATCGAGCGGCTGGATATCGAATTCTCCCGTGGCCTTGCGGTGCTGACCGGCGAAACCGGCGCCGGCAAGTCGATTTTGCTCGACGCCTTTGCGCTGGCGCTGGGCGGCCGTGGTGACGCAGGCCTGGTCCGCCATGGCGCGGAGCAGGGGCAGGTGATCGCGGTGTTCGACGTGCCCAAGGGCCATCCCGCGACGGCGATTCTTGCTGCCAATGGCCTCGAAGATACCGGCGAGATGATCTTGCGCCGCGTGCAGCTCGCCGATGGCCGCACCCGCGCTTTCATCAATGACCAGGCCATCAGCGTGCAGACGCTGAAGACGGTCGGCGCGCTGCTTGTTGAAATCCATGGCCAGCATGACGAGCGCGCGCTGGTCGATGCGGCAACTCATCGCCGCCTGCTCGATGCTTTCGCCGGGCTGGAGAAGGATGTTGCGGCGCTGGAGCGGCTTTGGGACGTAAGGCGCACCGCGAACGCTGCGCTCGAGGAGCATCGCGCCTCCATGGAGCGTGCCGCGCGCGAGGCCGACTATCTTCGCCACGCCTCCGACGAGTTGAAGGCACTGGCCCCGAAGGACGGTGAGGAGACCGCGCTCGCCGCGCGGCGTACGACCATGATGCAGGGCGAGAAGATCGCTGCCGATCTGCGCGAGGCGCAGGATGCGGTCAGCGGCGATCACTCGCCGGTCGCGGCATTGTCGGCAGCGGTGCGGCGGCTCGAGCGCCGCGCGGCCAACTCGCCGCATCTGGTCGAGCCCGCGGTCAAGGCGATCGATATCGCGATCAATGCGCTGGAAGAGGCCGATCAGCATTTGACCGCGGCGTTGGCCGCGGCCGATTTCGATCCGCTGGAGCTGGAGCGCATCGAGGAGCGGCTGTTCGCGCTGCGCGCCGCCTCGCGCAAATATTCCACGCCTGTCGACGGTCTGGCGGCGCTCGCCGCGAAATATGCGAATGATGTCGCGCTGATCGATGCCGGCGCGGATCGACTGAAGAAGCTTGAGGCGGCGGCTGATGAAGCCGACCAGCGCTATGCCGCCACCGCCACCCGGCTCTCCGCGGCGCGCAGCAAGTCTGCTGAGAAGCTCAACAAGGCCGTGAACGCGGAACTGGCGCCGCTCAAGCTCGAACGCGCGAAATTCATGACGGAGATCAACAGCGATCCCGCCTCGCCGGGACCGCAAGGTTTCGATCGTGTCGAGTTCTGGGTACAGACCAATCCCGGCACCAAGCCCGGCCCGCTGATGAAGGTCGCATCCGGCGGCGAACTGTCGCGGTTCCTGCTGGCGCTGAAGGTGGTGCTGTCCGATCGCGGGTCTGCGCCGACGCTGGTGTTCGATGAAATCGATACCGGCGTGGGCGGTGCGGTGGCGGATGCGATCGGGGGGCGGCTGGCGCGGCTGGCCGGCCAGGTCCAGGTGATGGCGGTGACGCATGCACCTCAGGTCGCGGCCCGCGCCAGCCAGCATCTTCTGATCTCGAAGGACGCTCTCGATAAGGGCAAGCGCGTTGCCACCCGCGTCAGTGCGCTCGCCGCCGACCACCGCCGCGAGGAGATTGCCCGCATGCTGGCGGGCGCGGAAATCACGGCCGAGGCGCGTGCTGCCGCGGACCGGCTATTGAGGGCTGCGACGGCGTAGGCCGTTACTTGCCGCTATCACTGTCATTCCGGGGCGCACGAAGTGCGAACCCGGAATCTCGAGATTCCGGGTTCGGTCCTATCGAACCGCCCCGGAATGACAATGTCAGCTACAGATCGATTCATATAAGTCGTGCCATTCGGGATTCTGCGTCTCGATCAACTGAATCTTCCAGCTCCGCTTCCATTTCTTGAGTTCTTTTTCCCGCGAAATCGCCGAGATGGCGTCGTCGTAAATCTCGAACCAAACGAGCCGAGTGATATTGTATTTGGAAGTAAAACCGGGCACGGCCTTGATCCGATGCTCATAGACCCGGCGGACGAGGTCATTTGTTATGCCGACGTAGATTGCCCCGTCTCGTCTGCTTGCTAAGATATATACGTAGTACGCCATGCGCTCCTCATTATCGGACTGTCATTCCGGAGCGCACGAAGTGCGAACTATGGTGCGCAATTGCGCACCAGAGAATCTCGAGATTCCGGGTCTGGTCCTTCGGACCATCCCGGAATGACGGGCAAGAAACCTGCACATGATAGCAAAAGCAAAAGCGAAGAATCTCCCCGACGTCGCCGATCTCAGCAAGGCGCAGGCCAAAACTGAATGGAAACGGCTGGCGCTGGAGATCGAGAACAACGACCGGCTTTATTACCAGGACGATGCGCCGAAGCTTTCGGACGCCGAATACGACGCGTTGCGCCAGCGCTTCAACGCGATCGAGGCACGGTTTCCAGAATTCGTTACCGCCGAGTCGCCGTCGCAGAAGGTTGGTGTGGCGCCCTCGGGACGGTTCAAGAAGGTCCGTCACGCGGTGCCGATGCTCTCGCTCGACAACGCATTTGCCGAAGAGGACGTGCGCGATTTCGTCGGCCGTATCGAGCGTTTCCTGAAGCTCTCCGACGACAAGATCGCATTCTCCGCCGAGCCGAAGATCGATGGGCTGTCGATGTCGCTGCGCTATGAAGGCGGCGAGCTTGTCACCGCGGCCACGCGCGGTGACGGCGCCGAGGGCGAGGATGTCACCGCCAATATCCGCACGCTCGAAGATGTCCCGCAGAAGCTGAAGGGGCGCAATATCCCTGATATCTGCGAGGTGCGCGGCGAGGTCTACATGACCAAGAAGGCGTTCCTGGCGCTGAACGAACGGCAGAAGGCCGAGGGCGGCACGATCTTCGCCAATCCACGCAATTCGGCGGCTGGCTCGTTGCGACAGAAGGACCCACGCATCACGGCGTCTCGCCCGCTCGGCTTCTTCGCCTATGCCTGGGGCGAGATGAGCGGAATGCCGGAGGGCACGCAGTCCGGCATGATCCACTGGTTCGAGCGCTGCGGTTTCAAGACCAACCCGCTGACGAAGCTCTGTCACGCGGTCGAAGAACTGCTCGCCTTCCATCACAAGATCGAGGAACAGCGCGCTGAACTCGACTACGACATTGATGGCGTCGTCTACAAGGTTGACCGTATCGATTGGCAGGAGCGGCTTGGTTTCGTCTCGCGTACGCCGCGTTGGGCGATCGCACATAAATTCCCGGCCGAACGCGCCATGACCGTGCTGCGCGATATCGAGATCCAGGTCGGCCGCACCGGATCGTTCACGCCCGTCGGCAAGCTGGAGCCGGTCGGCGTCGGCGGCGTGATCGTGCAGAACGTCACGCTGCACAACGAGGACTACATCAAGGGCATCGGTGGCAAGGGCGAAGTGCTGCGTGAAGGCCGCGACATTCGCATCGGCGATACCGTGGTGGTCCAGCGCGCCGGCGACGTGATCCCGCAGGTGGTCGACGTCGTCATCGACAAGCGGCCGAAGAGCGCGAAGGAATATCACTTCCCGAAGAAATGCCCGTGCCCGCTGCATACCGATGTGGTGCGCGAGGAAACCGCGACCGGCGAGGAGGGCTCGCGTGCCCGCTGCAGCGGCGAGTTCGCCTGTCCGTATCAGAAGATCGAGCATCTGAAGCTGTTCGCCTCGCGCCGCGCCTTCGACAT
>Ga0153954_1000930_pt1 | contig 18397 bp, 22 predicted proteins | sample TSFL038MetaG_FD_102277 | JGI IMG/M metagenome (GOLD analysis project Ga0153954, IMG submission 102277) | Attine ant fungus gardens microbial communities from Florida, USA - TSFL038 MetaG | ecosystem: Host-associated > Fungi > Mycelium > Unclassified | place: USA: Florida, Wekiwa Springs State... | reverse complement strand
CTAAGCTCATCTGACCCACGCGGTGCGTTGCCGGCCATCGCGCTCCCCTTCAGGAGCATGATGGTCGGCGATTGCATGCCGACGGGAGGTGGGCGGCATCGACCAATGGTCAGCGATGTTGGGAGGCGATCACCATCAAGATCACGATGCCACCGAGCGCGCCGGTCAATGTATAGAGAAAGGTGACGACCATTCGCATGACCTTGCGGCGACGGCAAATTGAACGCTCATATTCATGGCGCGCTCTGCCTGGGGGCGGATCGATTCTGTAGACCGCGCGGCGATAAACGGTCTTGGTCGCGCGGTGCCAGCCCCACCAGCCGGCAAGGCCGCCCCCCAACGCCATCACCCCCAATAACACCGCATTCATCCCGACCGTCCGGAGGCAAGTTACAGGCCGAGGGGCACGGCGCAATAACAGAGCGGCCTCTCTGCAGATTGGCCGCACCTCCCTTTTAGGGATTTCCTTATCTGGGCGTGAACATCAGCAGCAGGTAACCGAACACTGCGCCGCCGAAACTCCATGTCCCGACCACGGTCAACCGCCAGAAATTGCGCTTCCATTTCACGACCCGGCGGAATTCGCGACGATCTTGTCCATGCCGGCGGCGCCATCTCGGTGCGGTTCCGGTGTAGATCGCCGTGTTGGCATAGCGCCACCCCCACCAGGCACCGATGCTGCCGAAGATCAGAAGGACAAGGAGAGTGGTCGGTTGCAAATGTTACCTTACGCGTGGATTCTATGGCTTTGGCTGGAAACCGTCGCAAGAAGCCTTCTCAGCATTCAAGATATGCGAGTGCCAACGCCACACTCTATTCACCTTGACATCACAATGCGGCCGTTGCCTTCCCCCAGCCGAACGCGCTTTGATCCAGGCCTTGAGGCGGAGGTGCCCATGGAACGTGGCCTGCTTGCCCCGCTCAGTCCGAACGAGCAGACAGCGTTACGTCGAGTCGCGAGCGGAATTTCAAAGCCCAAGCATCTGCGGGCCGCTTCGGTCGCGCGGCTGAAGCTGCTGGCGCTCGTGGAGGAGCGCGAGGGCCGTATCCGGCTTACCCTGCTCGGCGATCAGCGTTGTCGCGCCGACACCCACGCGCCCTCTTTCCCGCAGGCTTGATGTCCGTTCATTGGACCATCTCCCATCCAGCCCGCCTCGTCGTCGCCGTTACCAAGGATGAGGTAAGCGTTCAGGATATCGAACAGTATTTTGCCGGCGTCACGGCTGAAGGCGCGATGTCCTATCGCAAGATCTTCGAGATCACGCATACCCCCAAGGCACTCTCCGACGAGAACCTGAAAGCGCTTGGCCAACGCGTCATCTACTACGCCCAGCACGGTCAGATCGGGCCACTGGCGATCGTCGCCGCTTCGGATGAGAGTTACGCCCAGGCACGGATTTTCGCCGAGGCTGCACAGGTGAGTCGGCCTCTCTCGATCTTCCGCGAGCTGCATGCCGCGCGCCGCTGGCTCGAAGAGCAGCCCATCCCGGAAGCGTGAAGGAAGGCACGCTACAGAGTGTCGAGCCTCTTGCTCATGAAGCTGCGCGCACCGCCGGGCGGGCAGTCGATCATGCTGCCGAAGAGTGTATAGCCGCAGGCTTCGTAGAGGCGGCGCGAGCGCGGTGAATAGGTTTCCAGCCAGGCACCGATGCAACCGCGTTGACGCGCTTCTGCCTCCGCTCGTGCCAGCAGTTCGCGGCCCAGCCCTCGCCCGCGCAGTTTCTCCGGCACGGCCAGAAGCTCGACATAGAGCCATTTGAATACCGTGCGGCCCCATAGCCCGCCCAGGATTTGACCGTCCTCGCCGCGCAGGAACAGGCGCAGCATCTGCATGTTCGAGGGGCCGAACTCCTCCTCGTTCGACTGATGGATCATTTCCAGGATCAGATCGCGCACTTCGGCGGGCGAGTCGGTCGTCTGCACGATCTCGATATCCTTGCGATCTGTCATGGCTTTCCAGGTCTCTAATCAGCAGCGGCTGACCTTGCCGCTAAAGGCATGGGAGCGCTACCCTGTCTCCATGCCCGACACCATGAACAGCCCCCAGCAAGTACGCCTCACCAGCCTCGCCCATGGCGGCGGCTGCGGATGCAAGCTCGCCCCTTCCGTCCTCCAGCAGCTCCTGGCCGATCAGCCGGCGGCAGCGATGTACAAGCAGCTCCTGGTCGGCACCGAAACGTCTGACGACGCAGCCGTCTGGCAGGTCGACGACAACACCTGCATCATTGCGACCACCGACTTCTTCATGCCGATGGTGGACGATGCTTTCGACTTCGGCCGCATCGCCGCGACGAATGCGATCTCCGACGTCTATGCGATGGGCGGCAAGCCGGTGATGGCGCTCGCTATCCTGGGCATGCCGCTCGGCAAGATCCCGATCGAGATGGTGCGCGACATCCTGAAGGGCGGTGCGTCGGTCTGCGCCAGCGCCGGCATACCGGTGGCGGGTGGACATTCCATCGATTGCCCCGAGCCGGTTTACGGGTTGGCCGTGATCGGAACCTGCCGGCCCGAGCAGGTGCGCCGCAACTCGGGCGTCCGCGCAGGCGACGCATTGATCCTGACCAAGGCAATTGGCGTGGGCATCTATTCGGCGGCGATCAAGAAGGACGCGCTGTCGCCCGAGGCCTATCGCGAGATGATCGACACGACCACCTTGTTGAACAAGGTAGGCGGCGACCTCGCGGCTGACAAAGACGTGCATGCGATCACCGACGTTACCGGCTTCGGTGTGCTGGGCCATGGGCTCGAAATGGCGCGCGGTTCCAAGCTTGCACTGCGCATCGCGGGAGATGACGTCCCGTTGCTCAACGAGGCCGCCGCATTGGCTCAAAAAGACCACGTCACCGGCGCCTCGCATCGTAACTGGGCGAGCTATGGAAACGACGTCGTGCTGCCGGCGAGCCTCCCTGACTGGCGCCGTCATCTCCTGACCGATCCGCAGACCTCGGGCGGTCTCCTGGTCGCCGTCGCACCGGAGCGTGCCCAGGACGTGCTGGAGAAGATCAAGGCATCCGGATATCCCATGGCTCGGGTCATCGGCCATGCCGAGGCCGGGAAGCCGTCCGTGACTATTGTGTGATCTGAAACGAAACGAGCCGCGCTCCTTGTGGAACGCGGCTCGCTTCCAGACGGATCTTGCGACCGGACTAGTAGTGGCGCTCGTGCCAGCCCATGTCCTTGTCGCGATCGTGCTTCCACTCGTGATACTCGGCGTTCTTGGAGGCCTGATACGCCGCGCGATCCTGGTCGTGAGCCCAGGTGTGCCAGGCGTGGCTGCGATCCCAGTAGCCGTCGCTGTAGCCGATGGCGACGTTGCCGGTGCTGAAAGTGATCGACTGGGCATGCGCGATGCCGACGAACGACGCGCCGGCCAGGGCAAGGGCGACGGCGGCAGACTTGAGGGTGATGCTCATAGGGCTAAGGCCTTCCTTCCATGGTTGGGCGCCTCTCTGCCGAGAGGCTTCACAGGGAACGCGGGCCCGATGGTCCGGTTCCGCTCAGGCGCGGGGGCCGTAGACCTTTTCGATCGCGAGGTCCTGCTCTGCGGGCGAGAACAACTCCCATTCGATGCCGTTCACGTCGCTTTCCTTGGTGAAGCCCATCGCTGCATCGTCCTCGAAGCCGAGGTGGCGAAGTTGTCCCGCTCGCTCGGGTAGTTCGTTTATCGAAAAATTGAGCTGATCGGTGCGGAACAAAGCGTACTTCCCCTTCACCACGACCTCGGGCTTCACGCCCAACCGCTTCGTGTAATCGCCGATGGACACATCCAGATTGGCGACGGCGAGCGCGATGTGGAAACGGCGCATGGCAGGCTCCTTCAGCTCTTTCGCATCAAATAAGTGTCCATGATCCAGCCATGCTCCGCCCGGGCCACGGCGCGTGCCTGGTGGATCTCGTCGGCGACGTCGCTGAGCTTGCCCGCGACCAGGATCTCGTCCGGCATACCGAGATAGGCGCCCCAGAAGATCTCGACGTCCTGATCGACGAAGCGGCGATAGGCCTCCTCGCCATCCAGCATGACCACGACACTGTCGACGCCGTCGGGCCAGCCCTCACGCAGTCGACGTCCGGTCGTGATCTCGACCGGCTGGCCGACCGTGTTCAGCGTGATGCGATGCCGGGCCGCCAGCACCTGCACGGCGCTGATGCCCGGGATCACCTCGACCTCGAGCGTATGCCGGCCGCTTGCGGCGACGGCGTCGAGATTGCGGATGGTACTGTCGTAAAGCGAGGGATCTCCCCAGGCGAGGAAGGCGCCGCATTCGCCCTCTTTCATCTGTGCGATCAGCGCTTCGAACACCGCCTGCTTCTCGCGGTTCAGCTCTTCGACGCAGGCTTCGTAGTCAGCGGGCCGCGTGTCGCGCGGCGGGCTCGGCGCTTCGAGCACGCGATACCGGCGGTCCTTGGCGTAACGCCGGCAGATCTCCTCGCGCAACGCGACCAACGCCCGTTTGCTCGCGCCCTTCTCCAGCATGAAGAACACGTCGACCCTGTTCAGGGCATTGATCGCCTGGATAGTCATGTGCTCGGGGTCGCCCGCGCCGATGCCGATGACGAGGATCTTCTTCATGGGCCCTGCCTACCCCGTCACGGCGCCCGCCACCAGCCCGCGCACGATGTAGCGCTGCACGCAGAACGCCAGGACCAGAACCGGCAGGGTGATGAAGGTCGCCGCCGCCATCAGCGTGCCCCACTGGATCGAGTTGTAGCCGATATAGCCCAGTACCGCGACCGGCAGGGTCTTGGTGCTTTCGTTCGCCAGCACCAGGGCAAACAGGAAATTGTTCCACGAGGCGATGAAGGCCAGGATTCCGGTCGCGGCGATGCCCTGCACCGTGAGTGGCACGACGATGCGCAGCAGCACGCCCACGAGCGAGCAGCCGTCGATCAGCGCCGCCTTCTCGATCTCGACCGGCACGGCCTCGATGAAGCCCACCATCATCCAGACAGTGAGCGGCAGGGTGAAGATCAGATGGCTGGCGATCAGGCTCACGAAGCTGCCCACGAGATGGAGCTGCAGGAACATCACGAACAGCGGGATCAGGAAGGCGATGCCTGGCGCCATGCGCGCGAGCAACAGTACGACGCCGATGCCCGTGCGCCGGTAGCGCGCCAAGGCATAGGCCGCCGGAATGCCGAGCAGCAGGCCGAGCCCCGTCGAGCCCGCCGCGACGATGGTGCTGTTCAGCGTGTAGTGCAGGAAGGAATTGTCGGCCAGCACCTGGCGATAGTTGGCGAGCGTCGGCACGAAGGCGAAGACCGGCGGATAGGCGAGGAAATCGACGGTCGTCTTGAACGACCCCATGACCATCCAGAGGAACGGCGACACCAGGACGAAGGTGACGCCCCAGCCAGCGATGGCGAAGAACAGGCGACGGCGGCGTTGCGGGCTCACGAAGCGGGTCTCCGGAGCCGGATCAGCACCAGCGTGCAGGCCATGACCAGGGCAAATAGCACCAGCGCGATCGCCGATCCGTAGCCGATCTTGTCGTAGGAGAGCGCCGCCAGATAGTTATAGAGGTTCATGGTCTCCGACGCATGACCCGGCCCGCCTCCGGTCATGACGTAGACGATGTCGATCAGCTTCAGAAGATCCATGACTCGCAGCATCGCCGCGACCATGAGCGTCGGCATCATCAGCGGCAGGGTAAGGAAGCGGAAGCGCTGCAACACCGAGGCACCATCGACCAGCGCCGCCTCGAAAGGCTCGGTCGGGAGTGCGCTGAGCCCCGCCATGCAGATCAGCGCCACCATCGGCGTCCACATCCAGGCGTCGACAGCAACCAGCGTCGGCACGACGATGTCCGGATCGGAGAGCCACAGCGGCGGCTGGTGGATGCCGATGCCGCCCAGCAGGTAGCGCACGATGCCGAGCGTGGGGTCGAGCATGATCACCCAGACAAGGCCCATCGCAGCGGGCGTCGCCACCATCGGCAGGATGAGCAGCGCCCGGCAGATGGCGCGACCGGGAAAGCGCTCGTTCATCAAGAGCGCGATGCCCAGACCCAGCGGCAGGTTGGACGCGAGACCCAAGGCCGTGAACCAGAAGGTGCGGCCCAGCGCATCGACGAAGCGGTCGTCCTGGACGAGCTGCAGAAAGTTCTGCAGCCCGACGAAGCGCGGCGCGTCGAAGCCGATCATCGACCAGCGATGCAGGCTCATCCAGCAGAGATAGAGCAACGGAAAGCCCATCACTGCCAGGATGGCCACCAGGGCCGGAAGGCTGAGCAGTTCCGGCGCCCAATCGCGCCTTTTAGCCATTGATGATGGCCAGCACCTGCTTCTGTGCCTCGTTGGCGGCCTTGGTCGCATCGTCGCCGCGCAGCGCCGCCACGATCGCCTGACCGATCACGGCACGTGTCTCGGGCACCTGCACGACCAGCGGGTTGGCGCCGTTGGGCACGGCATTGGGCACCTGACTCTGCACGATGTCGATCACGCCGGGAGGCGCGGCCTTCACGTACGAATCCTCGGTGTAGATCGACTTGCGCGACGACGGCAGGCCGGTCGCGACGGCCGCCGCCAGCATGCTGCGCCTGGAGGTGAACCACTGGATCGCGTACCAGGCGGCCTGCTGTTTCTTCGAGGACGCCGCCACCGCGGGTCCCCAGGCAATCACCGTCGAATGGCTGCCCGATGGCCCACCGGGCACGGGCAACATGGCGACCTTGTCGACGATGCGGCTCTGCGAGGGATCCTTGAAGTAGGTGAGGAAGTTCACCGCGTCGGAAAACATCGCGGCCCGTTCCTGCTGGAAGAGCGGATAGGATGTCTTCCACTGCATGCCGAGGATGTTGGGCGGTCCGGCGCTGCGCAGGATCTCGCTGTAGAACTTGAGCGCATTGATGAACGGTGCGCTCGCGAGTTCGGGCTTGCCCTTGTCGTCCAGCCAGCGGCCGCCATAGGCGAACAGGAAGGGCGCGAAAGTGTAAAGCGCCTGCACGCCGTCGCCGCGCGTCACGTAGCCCGCGACGTTCGCGCCCGGATTGTTGAGCGCCTTGGCCGCCGCCATCAGTGCGTCGAGCGTGGTGGGCGGTGTCACGTTCTTCTCCTGCAACATGGCTTTGTTGAAGAAGAGTGCCTGTACCTCGGTCGAGATGGGCACGCCCATCAGCTGCCCGGCCTGGCGATGGATGTTGAGGATGTTCGGGAAGAAATCCGCGAAGTCCCAATCCGGCGCCGTGAGGTCGGAATTGATCATCGGCTCAAGCGGTTGATACCAGTGCGCCTTGGTGAAGGCCGCGCCATCCCACGACGGCAAGGTGAAGAAGCCGTCGACGGCCCCTGGATCGGAGCGCAGCGTCAGCGGCAACTTCTGGCGGAGCTGGTCCTCGTACAGAATCTCGAGATTGACCTTGAGGCCCGTCTCGGCCTCGAGCGTCGGCAACTGCTTCTGTGCCCATTCGGTCCAGGGATGGACCGAGACCATGAAGCGAAGCTGCGTGCCGTTGAAGCGTTTCCAGTCGAAGCCGGCTGCGGCAGCGGTGCCCGCCAGAGGCGCGGCCGCAGCCGCCGCAAGCAATGCCCGGCGTCCGATGATGCTGACCATGTTTTCCTCCCGTTATTCCTTGGAGAGAATGTTAGCGGTCCCGAGGCCCGGGGTCGATTGCGTCACCGGGCGGCTCGCCAGCAGGGCCGCCAGGACAGCCAATGCCGTCAGGACGCTGAACAGAAGGAGTGAGTCGGTATAGTCGCCGCTCCAGTCGCGCAGCGCGCCCGAAAGCACCGGCCCGATCGCCTGCGCCAGCACCTGGAGCGACAGCGCGACGCTGCGGATAGCGCCATAGCTCTGGCGGCCAAAATAGTCGGCCCAGGAGAGCGGCAGCAGGGTCATGATGCCACCGATGCCCAGCCCGAACGTGCCGGCGGCGAGATAAGCCGGCTCGACCGAACGCACGCCGATCAGCCCGAGCGAGCCCGCGCCCATCAGCACGGCCGCGCCGGCCATGGCCCAGCGCACGGGCCAATGGCGCGGCAGGAAGCCGATGGCGAAGCTCGCAACGGCCGAAGACAGAGAAAAGACACTGATCACGGTCGCCGCCAGCACCGACGGGATGCCGCGTTCGATCAGGTGCGCGGCCTGATGCAGGCTCACGCCGGCCTGCACCGGATAGACCAGCACGGTGTAGAGCGAGAGCAGCCAGAAGGCGCGCGTGCGCATCGCCTGGGCACGACTGAAATGCGGTTCGGGTGCGGCCTTGCCGGCGCCACGTGGCGGATCTGGCAACAGGCCGAGATCCTCCGGCCGCCGCGCCAGGAACAGCCACGCCGGCAGGAAGCCGACCGCAAGCACCGTCGCGCCGACGAAGATCCAGCCACGCCGCCAGTCGCTTCCCTGCATGGCGACTTCGGCAACGACCGGAATTACGACCAGCCCCGACATCTGCGCCAGCGTAGCAATCGAGGTGGCGAGCGGCCGGCGCGCAACGAACCAGTTGTTGAGCGCCCCGTAGAGGCCGAGCTCGAACGGTCCTGCCCAGATCATGCGGGCGAAACAGAGCAGCAGGTAGAAGGCGAGCAGCGACTGCACCAGCGACAGGGCCATGGTCGCGATCCCTGCTCCCAGCACGGCGCAACTCAGGATCAGCCGCGCGCCACGACGGTCGAGCACCGGTCCCAGCCACGGCGAGATGAAAGCCGCGACCACACCGCCCAACGACACCGCCCCGGCCATCTCCATGCGCGACCAGCCAAACGTGTCGGTCATGGGCACGACGAAGATCGACACGACCGCCACCGCCGGTCCCTGCCGTGCGAATCCCACCAGGCAGAGAGCGGCCAGTACGACCCAGCCGTAGAAAAAAGGCAGGCGAGGCGCCAGCAAACGCGCGAGAAGAGGCTGCTTCAGAACCACAAGAATCCGTGATAGTTACCTAAAGTTACCGCTAAACGTATCAAAAATAGCGGAGGTCTTGTGGTGTCGCATTTCCCCGGGATCGAACGCATTTCCTGTTAAACGTCACGAAAATAACAGTGTGATCCACCATACCCACCTCTGCACCGCGCTCGATCTGCCCGCCGTGCGGGTCTCCTATCGCCAACCGAAGCGTAAATCGCGAAGCCTTGGATCGCCGTTCTGATCAATGGATCGGCCGGGTCTAGGACAGCGGATGATGGCAGGCGGCAAATTGCCCGCCGCCCAAGTCCCGCAGCTCTGGCACTTCGGCCGCACAGCGTGCGTCGGCACGTAGGCAACGGGTACGGAAACGGCAGCCCGAGGGCGGGTCCAGCGGCGATGGCGGCTCCCCGACCGGTACATTGACCGCAGGCCGCACCGTCGGATCAGGCACGGGAATCGCCTCCAGCAACAGCGCCGTATAGGGATGTGTGGGCTTCTTGAAGAGTTGTTCGGTCGGAGCGATCTCGCAAAGCTTGCCGAGATACATCACGGCGATCCGATCGCTCACCGCCTTCACCACGGCGAGATCATGGGCGATGAAGAGCAGGGTCAAGCCGTAGCGGCGCTTCATCTCCTCCAGGAGATTGAGGATCTGGGCCCGGATCGAGACGTCGAGCGCCGACACGGGCTCGTCACAGATCACGAATTCCGGCTCGATGATCAGCGCGCGGGCGATGCTGATGCGCTGACACTGGCCGCCGGAGAATTCGTGCGGCAAGCGGCCCATGGCGAGATCGGGATCGAGGCCGACCGCCGTCAGCACCTCGCGCACCCGCCGCTCGCGCTCGGCGCGGTCAGTGATGCCGGCGATGACCAATGGCTCGGCGACGATATCGCCGATGCGACGGCGCGGATTGAGCGATGCGATCGGGTCCTGGAAGATGAGCTGCAGACGCCGGCGCATGAGCCGCAGTGCCTCGCCGTCGAGCGTCGTGAGCTCCTTGCCGTCGAATGTCACCTGGCCAGACGTCGGGCGACGCAACTGCAGGACGGCGCGGCCCAGCGTGGACTTGCCGCAACCGGATTCGCCCACTAGCCCCAGCGTCTCGCCGCGTGCGATGGCGAGGCTCACGTCGCTCACCGCCGAGAGTGTACGACCGCCAACGGCGTACTCGACCACGAGGTTCTGGACGGAGAGCAGGGACGTCATGGCAGCGGATGCCAGCAGGCGTAAAACGCGCCCGCCTTGTCCGGATCCGCCAACGCCGGCTTGACGTCACGGCAATCGGATTCGGCGTAGCGACAACGCGGCGCAAAGGAGCATCCCGGCAGCGGCCGGGTCGGATCGGGCGGGCGGCCGCCGATCGCCGGCAGCGCAGTGTGCGGCGGCGAATCGAGTCGTGGCAGGGCGGCCAGAAGCGCCTGCGTATAGGGCATGCGCATGCGGGCGAAGAGCTCCGCCGTCGGGGCGCGTTCGACGATGCGGCCGGCATACATCACGGCCACCTCGTCGGTGCGGCCGGCGACAACGCCGAGATCGTGGGTGATCAGGATCATCGCCATGTGCCGCCGCTTCTGCTCGCGCGCCAGCAGATCGAGGATCTGCGCCTGGATGGTGACATCGAGCGCCGTCGTGGGCTCGTCCGCGATCAGCAATTTGGGCTCGCAGGACAGCGCTATGGCGATCGCCACCCTCTGGCGCATGCCGCCGGAGAGTTGATGCGGATACTGCCGCAGCCGCTGCTCCGGTGCGGGAATGCCGACGGCCGCCAGCAGCTCGGCACCACGCTTCGCCGCCGCCGATGTATCCATGCCGAGATGAGCCTGCAGGGTCTCGACGATCTGCGTGCCGATGGTGAGCACGGGATTGAGCGACGTCATCGGGTCCTGGAAGACCACGGCAAGCTCGGGCCCGCGCAGGCGACGCAGGGCCTCGGCCGACAGGCTCGCCATGTCCTGGCCCTGGAAGAGGATGCGCCCGCCGAGCTTCGCCCGCTTGGGCAGGAGCTGCAGGATGGCCCGTGACAGCATGGTCTTACCGCACCCCGACTCCCCCACCACGCCCAGCGTGCGACCCGGTGCGAGAGCGAGATCGACCTTGTCGACGGCCCTGAGCGGTCCGCGCGGCGTCGGCAGATCGACCGACACGCCTTCGATGGAGAGCAGCGGCTCGCTCACAGCTTGCCTGCCCTCGGATCGGTAAGCGCTCGCAAAGTGTCGCCCACGATGTTGAAAGCGAGCACTGTCGCGAACATGAAGCCCGCCGGCAGGAAGGCGAGCTGGGGCGCCAGATCCAGGCTTTCACGGCCCTCGCCGATCATGCTGCCCCAGCTGGGTGCCGGGGGCGGCACGCCGAGGCCAAGGAACGATAGAGCGCCTTCCACCACGATCGTGACCGCGACGCCCAACAGGAAGAAGGCGAGCAAAGGCAACATCACATTGGGCAGAAGTTCACGCAGCAGGATACGACTATGCGTGGCGCCCAGCGCTCGGGCCGCGGTGACGAACTCGCGCTCGCTGAGCGACAGCGTCACGGCGCGGGCGACACGCGTGAAGGCCGGGATGCCCAGCACGCCCAGCACGAAGGTGAGATTGGCGAGGGACTGGCCGAGATAGGCGGTGACGGCGAGCGCCAGGACCAGCGGCGGGAAGGCCAACAGCACGTCCATGCCGCCGACGATGAAGGTCTCCAGCCGGCCGCGGAAATAGCCCGCCATCATGCCGAGAAAACCGCCGACGACGATCCCGATCACCGGCGCCAGCAGGCCAACGGTGAGCGAGAAGCGCGCGCCGAAGATCAGCCGGGAAAGCACGTCACGGCCGAGCGCGTCGTTGCCCAGCCAATGCTCGGCGCTGGGCGGAGCCCGTTTGCCCAGCATGTCGATTTCGGTCGGGCTGGGCAGCGGCAGGACACCGGCAAAGATCGCCGCCGAAGCGATCAGCGCGATCCAGGCAATCGCCGCGATGAACAGCGGCCCGACGCGCCGCCGGCGTGCCGCCGGTGCCGCGACGGCACTCTCCACGTCCGCTTCAAGCGCGACCATGGCGGATCCTGGGGTCGAGCACGGCGTAGAGCAGGTCGACAATGAAATTAACGATCACGAAGCCCACAGCGACGAACAGCACGACGCCCTGCAGGATGATGAAGTCGCGGGCGTAGATCGCGCCCACCAGCAGACGGCCAATGCCCGGCAGGGCGAAGATCGTTTCGATGATCAAGGTGCCCCCGATCAGCCGCCCGATATTGATGCCCGTCACGGTCACCAGGGTGAGTGACGAAGGCTTCAGCGCATGGACGAACAGGATGCGCGCCGGCCTCAGTCCCTTGGCCTTGGCCATGGCGATATAGTCTTCCTGAAGGGTCGCGATCATGTCGGAGCGCAGGACACGCATCAGCACCGGCCATTCGGCGAAGGCGAGCGTCAGGCCTGGCAGCACGAAGGAGCGTATGTTGGTCAGCGGATCCTCGTTGAACGGCACCCAGCCAGTCGCCGGCAGCAGGTTGAGCTGCACGGCGAAGAGGTAGATCAGCAGGATCGCGACGAGATACGGCGGCAAGGAGAGCTTGCCGAAGGCAAGCCCGGTGACGAAGCGGTCGAGCGCGCTGCCGCTCTTCACGGCGCAAAGGATGGCAAGCGGAATGGCAATCAGCAGCCCTAGCCCTTCGGCGATCACCATAAGCTCGAGCGAGACCGGCAGACGGTCGCCGACGGCGGCGAGCACGGTCTCGCCGGTGCGGAAAGAGCGGCCGAAATCGCCCTGCATCACGCCCCACAGCCAGTGCAGGTAGCGCTCCCAGATCGGCAGATCGAGGCCCATCTGGGCACGCAGCGCCGCCACTTTCTCCGGCGTCGCCTGATCGCCCAGGATGGTGACCGCCAGATCGCCCGGCAGCAGCGAGGCGATCAGGAATGTAAGCAGCGTGACGGCGACCAGGACCGGCAGAAGATAGATCAGTCGCCGGCCGAGGAACCGGGCCAAACTTTACTCCAGCCAGGCGTGGGACACGTCGATGACGCCGCCGTACATCTTCGGCACTCCCTTCACCTTGGCCCTGGCCATTGCATAGTAAGTATTCTGGAAGGTCCAGAACCACGTGGCATTCTTGTTGATGATACGGCTCGCCTCGCAATAGAACTCCGCGCGCTTGGCCTCGTCCGGCGTCACGCGCGCATTCTCGAGCGCCTTGTCGAGGTCGGGATCGCTGAAGTTCGCCAGGTTGAGCGGACTCTTGCTGTAGAAGTTGGCGAACATTTGCACGTCGGGATCGGGGAAATCGACGATGCGCCATGGCGTGACGTCGAATTTGCGCTGGAAGGCGCGCGCCGGGATCGTCGCCTGATCGACCTGCTCGATCTCCATGTTGACGCCGATATTCTTCCAGAATTGCTGCAGGATCTGGCCGTTGGTACGACCGCGCGGTGTCGCCGTGAACAACATCTTGAACGAGACCGGCTTGCCGTACTCCTTGATCAACTCGGCGGCCTTCTTGGGATCCTCCGGCAATGCGCCGTCATCCTTGCACTGGACCCATGAGCCGTCACCGTAGGGGTTTCTCGCGGGGCGGGAGAGGCCGTTGGTCAGCGCCTGGGAATATTTCTTGCGATCCAGCGCCATGACCAGAGCCTGACGCACGCGCACGTCGTCGAGCGGCGCCACCTTTGTATTGAAGGCGTTCACCGCCGCGCCCGAGCCGGCGTAGCTCAGCACCTGAAGGCTCGGATCCTTCTTGGCGCGCTGGATGTTGTCGGCCTCGAACTCGTCGGCCCACACCAGGTCTGCATCGCCCGACTTCAGGCTGGCGAAGCGCGACTGCGAATCGGGCAAGGGGCGCAGCACGACACGGTCGAGGTAGGGCTTGCCCTTGTCCCAGTAGTTGGGGTTGCGCTCGAGCACCATGCGATCACCGGCAGTCCATGACTTCAGCACGAACGGGCCGGTGCCGACGGGATTGCGGTTGTAATCATCGCCCTTGGCCTGGATGGCCGACGGCGAATGAATGGTGCTGTTCTGGTCGGGCCGCGTCAGCAGCACCGGGAGGTTCACCGCCGGATCCTTGAGATGATAGACGACCGTGAGATCGTCCGGGGCGTCGATGCTCAGCGTGTTGGAGATGTAGAAGGCGCAGCGGCAGTTGTTCTTGGGATCCTTCTGCCGGTCGAAGTTCCACTTCACCGCCGCCGCATTGAAGGGCGTGCCGTCATGGAACTTCACGTCGGGCCGGAGCTTGAAGGTCCAGGTCTTGAAGTCGTCGGAGTGCGACCAGGACACTGCGAGGCTGGGGGCCGCTTTGCCGTTGTCGTCAAGCTTGACCAGCGTCTCCAGCAGCAGGGCCGCGGCAATGTTCTGCGAGGTGTCGTAGACGCCGACCTTGAGTGGATCGAAGCCCGGGATGTCGAGTTCGAGGCCAACGGTGAGCGTGCCACCCTGCTTCTGGGCGAAAGCCGGTCCGGCCGCAAAAGCAGTCGCAATCAGCGCGCAGCCAAGCGCCCACAGACGAAATCTCGTCATCGCATTCCTCCCGAGACAGGCGGCGTTCGGCCGCTTCTAGTGGGATACTCTAGCGTCACCGTCCTGACGGGAAAGGAGAAAGAACGAATATGACCAGCGAGCCCGGCGACAGCGTGCGCAGGCGCACTCCCTATCTGCCGATCCACAAGCGCCCTCCTCTCCAATTGCCCGGCAATGCCCGCGTGGCGGTCTGGACCATCGTCAATGTCGAGAACTGGAGTCCGGCCGGCACCATGCCGCGCGCCGTGCTGCCGCCGCCCCAGAGCGCCGTGGGGGGCCAGCCGCTGCTGCCGGATGTGCCCAACTGGGCATGGCACGAATACGGCATGCGGGTGGGCTTCTGGCGCTTCCTCGATGTGCTCGCCACGCGCAAGCTCAAGGCCACCTTTGCGCTGAATGGCACCGTGATCGAGCTCTATCGCGAGGCTTGTGCGGCCGCCTTCGAGGCCGGCTGGGACTTCATGGGCCATGGCTGGGTGCAGCGCCCGATGCATCGCGTCGAGGACCAGCGCGCCGCCATTGCCGATACGATCCGCGCCATCAAGGACTTCACCGGCAAGGCGCCGCGCGGCTGGGAAAGCCCGGGCCTGACCGAGACCGACGATACGCTCGACTGGCTCGCCGAGGCCGGCATCGAATACGTCGCCGACTGGGTGCTCGACGAGCAGCCGGTGCCGCTCGGCACGCGCCATGGCGAGATCGTCTCGGTGCCTTACACCGTCGAGATCAACGATGTGGTGATCAGTGCCGTGCAGCAGCAGCCGTCCGACGAGATCCTGCGCCGCGGCCGCGACCAGTTCGATCGCCTCTATCTCGATGGCGCCAAGGCGCCGCGCGTGATGGCGATCTCCATTCATCCCTACCTGACGGGCGTGCCGCACCGGATCAAGTATCTGGAGATGCTCTACGACTACATCCTCGGGCACGAAGGCGTGGTGATGTGGACGGGCGCGGAGATCCTCGATTGGTACCGCACGCAGGTCCCGGCAGGGTCGTCAAAGAACGCATGACTGGCGACGCTCACGCGGTCGAGGAGAAACTCAGGTGCTGGTTTCCCGAGCCGGCCTTCGTCAGGGCGTCCGCTATCGGCGAGCACCCCATCCTGCCGGAGGAACAGGAGCAGGTGGCGCGCGCGGTGCGGCACCGGCGGGAGGAATTCGCGACCGGCCGCTGGCTCTGCCGGCAAGGCCTGCAAGGCTTCGGCCTGCCTGACCGGCCGATCGGGGTCGGCCGCCTCCTCAATCCCCTCTTCCCCGAAACCGTTACCGGCACGATCAGCCATGATGGCGACGTCTGCGCGGTGGTCGTCGCGCGCCGGGACAGCCTCGCGGCAAAAGGAATCGGCATCGATCTGATGTCGCTGCCGCATCGAGCGGATCGCGTTGCCAGAGTGGAGCGGATGTTCGTCACGCATCCGAACGAACTTGCCGCCATGGCAAATTTCGACGTCGCCGTCGAACCGGCGATGCTGTTGTTCAGCCTCAAGGAGGCCGCCATCAAGGCGATGTCGCATCTGCTGAACGACTTCATCGACATGCGCGAGGTCGAGATCCGCCGGGACGCGACGCTCAGCCTTCGTTTCCGCGGCCAATTGATCTCCGCCGAACTGATGGCCGCGGTCGCCGGCACCTATCTCGTGACCGGTGCCAAGGTCCGGTAGGACAGTCACCCGACCAGCGGCATCACCTCGGCAGCGAAACGCTGTAGCCGCTCGATGCTCTCGCCGACCGAAAGGCCGCGGAAATCGAAGATCAGTTCGTGCACGCCGATCGTCGCAAAGGAGCGGATATCGTCGGCGATCTGCTCAGGCGTTCCGGAGAAGCTGCGACGATTGCCGTCACGGTCGGGAACGGCCGCATCGTAGAGCGGCGCCTTGTAGGAGATGTGCAGCGCCGCGAAGTCGCGCCGTTCCTTCTCCGTCAGTGTCTTCAAGGTCGCGAGATGGTTGCGCATCTCGTCGGGAGGCAGCGGCGAGGCGGCGATCGCCCCCACCGGATGCCAACCGTCGCCATGTCGGGCGGTGCGACGCAAAGCGGCCGGCGAGTGGCCGCCGACCCAGATCGGCGGATGTGGCTTCTGCAGCGGGAACGGCTCGGCGCGGATATCGGCAAAGCTGTAGAACTTGCCCTTGTAGCTGGCGGGCGAGTTCGTCCAGAGCTGCTTGAAGATCGCGATCCATTCGTCGGTCACGGCACCCCGCCGCTCGAAGTCGGGACTCTTCAGCGCCTCGAACTCCTCCTTGAGCCAGCCGACGCCGACACCCAACGTGACGCGACCGTTCGACAAAACGTCGAGCGACGCTACCATCTTCGCCGTCAGCACCGGATTGCGGTAGGGCAGCACCAGCACCGAGGAGACCAGCCTGAGCTTCTCGGTCGCGCCCGCGACCACGCCCAGGATCGAGAAAGTCTCCAGCGCATCGCCGCCGCTCGGATGTTTGCCATCCAGCGTGTAGGGATAGGCTGATTCACTATCGGTCGGGAAGACAATGTGGTCGGCGACCATGGCCGAGTGCAGACCCAGTCGCTCGCCTTCGCGTGCCAATGTCAGCACTCCCTCACGAGTGGCGATCGGACCGCGGGTAGGAAGATAGAAACCGTAACGCATGGCGCGAATTCGATCCCAATTCCGCTTCCGGATCAATCGAGCGTCTCGTGTTAAGCTGGCCGCAGCGAAACGAGGAGAATGCGAGAAGTGGCGAGCCCCAATCCGCCTGTCGTCATTGGCGTCGGCGATCCGATGCCGCGGATCGGCTTGCCATCGGCATCGGGCGGCGTGTTCGACAGTTGGGATCCGCGTGGCGCGGGCCAGGCACGGGTCTATTGGATCGGCGCACCGCCCGCCGAACTTCTGGCACCGGCTTACGCCGAGCGGCTCGCCGGCAGCGAAACGCTCTTGCAGGTGGTGACCAAAGCCGCCCAGGCAGGTGCGCCTGCCTCACTATCCTGGTTGATCGACGCCCAGGGCCAGTTCGCCCAGGTGTTTGGCGGCAGGGAGCCGCTCGCCGTCATCGTCGATGCCGCCGGGCGCGTGGCCGAGGTCCTGTCCGCGCCAACCACCGACCAGGTCGCTGCCTCGGTGGAACAGCTCTATCGCGCGACATCCGAGGCGGAAGCACCGGTATTGCTGTTGGAACGCGTCGCCGATGCCGCTCTGTGCAAGGCCCTGATCGACTACTGGCAGAGCCGCGACAAGCTCACCGATACCGTGGACGCCGCCGGTGGAAACGTGGCGCGCGGCGACTTGAAGCGCCGCCAGGACGTGCGGGTCGACGATCCCGCTCTGCTCGAGCGGCTGCGCACCGCCCTGGTGCGCCGAATCTCGCCGCTGATCCTGCAGGCCTTCCACACGCCCATCAACGTCATCGAGGCGCCGGTGGTCGGCAGCTACGATGTCGATTCGGGCGGCTGGTTTCGCCGCCACCGCGACAACACCACGCCCATGACCGCGAACCGCCAATTCGCCGTCAGCCTGAACCTCAATGGCGGCGATGAATATGATGGCGGCGAGGTGCGCTTTCCGGAGTTCGGCCGCAAGCTCTACCGCCCGGTCGCGGGCGGCGCGCTGGTCTTCTCCTGCTCGCTGCTTCACGAAGTCGTGCCCGTGACGCGCGGCCGGCGCATCGGTCTCTTCACCTTCATGTCGTCTCGCGGTCGCGATCCGCGCCTGGGGGCGCAACAGCCCGCACCACGCCGCTAGCCTTCAGTCGAACAGGTCCGCCAGACGTTGCTTCATCTGGTCGGCGATGTAGAGGGCGATGGCCTGGATCGAGGATGTCGGGTTCACGCCGCCGCCGGTCACGAACACGCTGCCATCGACGATGAAAAGGTTCTTCACGTCGTGGCTGCGGCCCCATTCGTTCACCACCGAGCGCTCGGGATCGGTGCCCATCCGTGCCGTGCCCAGGAGGTGCCCCGGATAATTCAGGAGCTCGCGCGAGCAATAGATGTTGCGGGCGCCCGCCGCCTTCAGGATCTCCTCGGCGCGGGCGATGCCATGCTCCATCATGCGCCGCGTGTTCTCGCTGATCGTGTAGTCGATCTT